>Ga0136846_1225914_pt1 | contig 13688 bp, 15 predicted proteins | sample HopSoiMetagenom2_FD_96841 | JGI IMG/M metagenome (GOLD analysis project Ga0136846, IMG submission 96841) | Grasslands soil microbial communities from Hopland, California, USA - 2 Assembly 2016 (version 4) | ecosystem: Environmental > Terrestrial > Soil > Grasslands | place: USA: Hopland... | reverse complement strand
TGAGCGAGAAGCTCGGCCCGCGCGTCCTAGGTCGCAACCACGACATGCCGTTCCTCGGCCGCGAGATGGGCAACGAGCCGGACTACTCCGAGGAGATCGCGCGCGAGATCGACGACGAGATCCGGCGCATCATCGAAGAGGCGCACGAGCACGCGACGCGCGTCCTCAAGGAGCACATCGACGAGCTGCACAAGATCTCGCTGATCCTCATCGAGCGCGAGACGATCGACAAGGATCAGTTCGAACGCCTGCTCGCCGGCGAGTCCGCGGAGCAGGTGTTCGAGGACGAGCCCGCGTCGAAGCAGCCGTCGACGGAGCCCGCCGACGAGAAGAAGCGCAAGCCGGAGCCGAAGGCGCGGCCGTTCCCGATTCCGGGCGCGACCATGCAACCGCCTCCGCCCGAGCCTTCCAAGGGCTAGCTGCTGCAGCTAACGGCGTAGTCCGGCCGAGAACCAGCCGACCAGCCCGCCCAGCAGCAACCCGACCTCCGCCGCAAATGGGACGTCAGTCGTGACGCTGACGAGAATCCCGAGCGCCGCGCCGACGACCGCGCCGAGCACGACCGACCAGGCGCGTCCGCGATCTCTCGTCCTTTCGTCCGCCATCGGATCGATCCTCACGCTCGGCGGCCCGACCGGTCAAGCGTGCCCGGCGTAGCCAGCTGTACCCCTGGGGGGTATAGTGCGGTCCTGATGACCGGGACGATCCAGTACGCCGTGCCGGGGATGCACTGCGGCCACTGCGAGCGGGCCGTCAAAGAGGAGCTCGCCGCCGTCGCCGGCGTCTCCGCCGTCGACGTGGACCTCGAGACCAAGCTCGTCACGGTGAGCGGTGACGCTCTGGACGACCGACCCCTCCGCGCCGCCATCGAAGCCGCGGGCTACGACGCCGCGTGACGACGGCCGTTCGGCTCCAGCTCGAGGGCATGACCTGCGCGTCGTGCGCAGCGCGGATCGAGAAGAGTCTCAACAAGCTCGACGGGGTCGACGCCACGGTCAATTTCGCGACCGAGCAGGCCGCCGTCACGTGCGCGCGCGGCACCACCGTCGACGCGCTCGTCGATGCTGTGCGCGCCGCGGGATACGAGGCCCACGAGACCGTTTCCGCCGATGCGCACCACTACGACGAGCCGGCGCGATCCATGCGGCGGCGTCTGGTGGTGGCGATCGCCCTTACTGTGCCGGTCGCGCTCCTCGCGATGGTGCGCCCGCTCCAGTTCCCGAACTGGGAGTGGGTTGCGTTCGCGCTGGCGACTCCCGTCGTCTTCTGGTGTGGGCTCGGGTTTCACCGCGCCGCATTGCGCGCCGCGCGCCACGCCTCGGCATCGATGGACACGCTCATCTCGATGGGCACGCTCGCCGCGTGGATCTGGTCGACGGCCGTGCTGGCCTTCGGCCTCGAGGCCGATACCTATTACGAGCTGTCGACCGCGTTCACGACGCTCATCCTTTTGGGGCGCTATCTGGAGACGCGGGCCAAGGGCCGCTCGAACGCGGCCATCCGGCGGCTGCTCGAGCTGGCTGCCAAGGACGCGCGTGTGCTGCGGGCAGGGAAGGAGGCGCTCCTCCCGGTCGCGGACGTTCGCGTCGGCGATCTCTTCGTCGTCCGGCCGGGGGAGAAGATCGCGACCGACGGTGTCGTGATCGAGGGGGACTCGGCCGTCGACCAGTCGATGCTGACCGGTGAGCCGGTTCCCGTGGAGGTCGCGCGGGACGACGCGGTAGCCGGTGCGACGATGAACACGTACGGACGACTGGTCATTCGAGCGACGAAAGTCGGTGCCGACACGGCGCTTGCCCAGATCGCCGCGCTGGTCGACGAAGCACAGTCGGGCAAGGCGCCGATCCAGCGGCTCGCCGACCGTGTCTCGGCGATCTTCGTACCGATCGTCATCGTCGTCGCCCTGGCGACGTTTGCGGGTTGGATCGCCTCCGGCGCGAGCGCCTCGACCGCCTTTACGACGGGCGTCGCCGTCCTGATCATCGCCTGTCCCTGCGCGCTCGGACTGGCGACGCCGATGGCGCTGATGGTCGGAACCGGACGCGGCGCGCAGCTCGGCATTCTGATCAAAGGGCCGCAAGTCCTGGAGGAAACGCGGCGCATCGACACGATCGTTCTCGACAAGACCGGAACGGTCACCCAGGGGAGACTCGAACTGGCGGACATGGTGCTTCTCGACGGAGCAACACGGGCCGATGCCCTGCGCCTGGCCGGCGCCGTCGAAAGCGCGTCGGAGCATCCGGTTGCGCGGGCCGTCGCGGGAGCCGCGCTGTCAGAGCTGGGCGTGCTCCCGAACGTGACCGGCTTCCGCAACGAGCCGGGTGTCGGCGTGACGGGCGTCGTCGACGGCCACGAGGTCTCGGTCGGGCGTAATGACGGCCGGATCGAGGTCGCCTGGGACGGAATCGCACGCGCGAACCTCGTCGTCCGCGATGTCGTGAAGCCGGAAAGCGCCGCGGCGATCGCCGAGCTGAAGCAGCTCGGCCTGACGCCGGTGCTCCTGACCGGCGACTCGCGCGACACCGCGGAGCGTGTGGCGTCGGAGGTCGGGATCGCGACAGTCATAGCGGAGGTCTATCCCGACGAGAAAATCGACGCGGTGAAGCGCCTGCAAGAGGAGGGCCGGGTCGTGGCGATGGTGGGGGACGGGATCAACGACGCGCCGGCGCTGGTGCAGGCGGATCTCGGGCTCGCGATCGGCACCGGAACGGACGTGGCGATCGAAGCCAGCGACGTCACACTGGTCTCCGGCGACCTGCGCGCCGCGGCGGACGCGATCAGGCTCGCGAGACGCACCCTGCGGACGATCAAGGGCAATCTCTTCTGGGCGTTCGCGTACAACGTGGCGGCGATCCCGCTGGCCGTTGCCGGTCTACTGAATCCGATCATCGCCGCGGCGGCCATGGCCGCGTCGTCACTGTTCGTGGTCACGAACAGCCTGCGCCTGCGGCGATTCCACAGCACAAGGGAGGCGACGTGAAGCACGGTTACGACAAGGCGGCCCTGACGAAGCGCCTGCACCGGATCGAAGGGCAGGTGCGCGGCATCGAGCGAATGGTCGACGACGACCGCTACTGCATCGACATCCTCACGCAGGTCTCCGCAGTCAACACCGCGCTCGAGAGCATGGCGTTCAAGCTCCTCGACGATCACGTCAACCACTGCGTTGCCGGTGCGCTCGCCTCGGGAGACGCGGACGAGGCGGCGGCGAAGAGCAAGGAGCTGCTCCAGGCAGTGCAGCGCTTTGCACGCACACGCTGAGCAGAGCCTCGATCGCGCCGCTCTCTCGGCGACGACGCACTGCCTGATCGGCTGCGCCTTCGGAGAGATCGTCGGCATGGCACTGGCGCAAGCCCTCGGCTGGTCGAACTCGGTGCAGATCGTCGTCGCGATCGCGCTCGCGTTCGTGTTCGGCTACTCGCTGACCATGTGGCCGGTCCTCCGGGCGGGCCTGTCGTTTCGGGAGGCGACCGGAGTGGCGCTCGCCGCGGACACGGTGTCGATCGTGATCATGGAGGCCGTCGACAACGTGTTCGTCCTGATCGTTCCGGGCGCCATCGACGCGGGGCTCGGCGACGCGATCTTCTGGTGGAGCATCCTGCTCGGCTTCGCGATCGCGTTCGCCCCGGCGTGGGCCGCCAACCGCTGGCTGCTCGCACGCGGCAAGGGCCACGCCGTCATGCACCACTACCACCACCACTAGACGTCCGAGCCACCCGTCGAAACAAGCCGCAGCGTAAGCCGGCGCGGAGCGAGGCTTACGCGGAGGCGAACTGATGCGAGTCGGCCACGCGGAGCATGGCCGAGCCGCACGGAAGGGAACATTCGCCGACCGACAAAGAGCGGGCCGGCTCAGCCGGCACGCGTTCACCGCGAAGCGGCGTACAAGCTTGGGGTCTGACCCGGAGGGTCAGGCCCCAGAAAGGCCCGCCTGCCAGCTCGCCCAGAGGCGGGCGTAGCGTTCGCCCTGCTCGACGAGCTCGTCGTGGGACGCGACCTCCACCACCCGGCCGTGCTCCATCACCGCGACGCGATCGGCGCGCTGCGCGGTCGAGAGGCGATGCGCGATCGTGATCACGGTCCGCCCTTCGGCGACTGCGGAGAGCGCCGTCTCGACCGCGACCTCCGTCGCCGGATCGAGGCTCGACGTCGCCTCGTCGAGCACGATCACGGCGGGATCCGCCAGGGCGATCCGCGCGATCCCGACGAGCTGGCGTTCGCCGGCCGACAGTCTCAGGCCGCGCGTCTGCACGTCCGTCTCGAGCCCCTGCGGCAGCGACTCGAAGCGATCGAGCGCGCCGATCGTCCGTAGCGCGCGCCGCACGTCGTCGTCAGTCGCGTCGGGATGCGCGAGGCGGACGTTGTCCGCGATCGTGCCCGTGAAGAGATGGCCCTCCTGCGGCAGCAGCACGATCTGGCGCCGCAGCGACGCGAGCGTCGCATCGCGCAGGTCGACGCCGCCGAGCGCGATGCTCCCCCGCTGCGGGTCGTACTGGCGCGTCAGCAGCTTCGCGACGGTGGACTTGCCCGCGCCGGTCGCGCCGACGAGCGCGACGTGCTCGCCGGACGCTACTTCGAGGGTCAGGTCGCGGACGACGGGCCGCTTGCGGTAGCCGAACGTCACGCTGCGCAGCGCGAGCGCTCCCTCGTGCGGCAGCTCGACGGCAGTCGGCTTCTGAGCGATCGACACCGGAACCTCGAGCAGCCCGACGATCTTCGCCAGTGCCGCGAGCCCCTGGCGGAACTCCCCGAGCCACTCCGTGAACCGCCCGATCGGGTCGAACAGCTGGATCAGATAGAGGACGAAGGCGGTGACCGTCCCGAGCGAGATCTTGCCGTCTTTGTACATCGACGCGGCGGCGAGCAGCACGACGATCAGCGCCGAGGCCTGCGCGAGCGGGAGGAAGGCGAACAGGCGGATGTTGACGAACGACGCGCTCCGCCACGCGCGGACCTGCGCCTGGCTGCGCGGCCGATAGCGCTCGAGCGTGCGCTGCTCGCGGCGAAACGCCTGCACGACGCGCACGCCGGCGAGCCCCTCCTGGAGCGCCGTCAGAGTTTCCGCGACTCGGTCGCGGATCGCGTGGTACGCCTGGCCGGCGCCGTGATGGAAGCTCCAGCTCGACGCCACGAGGATCGGGAGCGCGACGAGCGAGATCGCGGCGAGCTCGGGGGAGAGGAAGATGAGCGCCGCGACGGTGAGCGCGATCTGGAGCGCGCTGCCGACGACCTCGACCAGCGCCTCGCGCACGAGCTCATTGAGCGACTGCACGTCCGAGGTGAGCCGCGAGACGAGCACGCCAGCACGCTCGCGCTCGTAGAAGCCGAGGGGCAGCGCCTGCAGCTTGTCGAACGACGCGACCCGCAGTGAATGCAGGAACCGCTCGCCCGCCGTGGCAGCGAGCAGGATCTGCGCGCGCACGACGAACGGCTTTGCGCAGGCGAGACACAGAAAGATGATGGCCGCGACGTTGAGCGCATGGGTGTCGTGCTTCTTGATCCCCGCGTCGACGGCGTAGCGCACGAGCGCCGGGCCCGACAGCGTGATCAGCGTCGAGGCGATCACCGCTGCGGCCGCGCCCAGGTAGCGCCCGCGCACCGGACGTACCAGCTTGCGGACCTCGTGCCAGACCGAGCGTGCCGACGCGCGTTCCATCAGGCGACCGCCTCGAGCGCGAGCAGCGCCCGGTAGCGGCGGGAGCTCCGCAGCAGGTCGGCGTGCGTGCCCTCCTCGACGATGCGCCCGTTGTCGAGCACTGCGACCCGGTCCGCGAGCGCGATTGTCGCGGGCCGGTGCGCGATCACGAGTGTCGTTCGGCCCCGCATCACCGTCGTGAGCGCAGCGCGGATCTCGTGCTCCTTCGTGGCGTCGACGGCCGACGTGGCGTCGTCGAGCACGAGCACGGCGGGATCCGCGAGGATCGCTCGAGCGATCGCGACGCGCTGGCGCTGGCCGCCGGAGAGGGAGAAGCCGCGCTCGCCGAGCACCGTCTCGTACCCGTCGGGCAGATCGGCGATGAACCCGGCGGCGCCCGCGAGCTCGGCTGCACGCGCGACCTCCTGGTCGCTTGCGCTCGGCCGCGCGAGGCGGATGTTCTCGGCGACGGTGTCGCTGAAGAGGAACGTCTCCTCGAACACGAGTGCGACCGCCTTGCGGACGTCGCCGAGCGCGAGGTCCCGCACGTTGTGCCCGTCGAGCAGGACCGCGCCTTCGTCGGGGTCGTACAGTCGTGCGAGCAGCCCGGCGACGGTGCTCTTGCCGGAGCCGGTGGGCCCGACGAGCGCGAGCGACTCTCCCGGCGCCAGGTGCAGGTCGAGGCTGTCGAGCACCGGATGCCCGTCCTCGTGGCCGAATTGCACGCCGATCAGCCGCACGTCGCCGCGGACGGGCTGCTCGAGCTCGATCGGATGCCGAGGCTCGCGGAGCTTCGGCTCGGCCTCGAGCACCTCGCTGATCCGCGCGCTCGCGCCGACGGCCTTCTGCAGGGTGGTCACGCGCTGGCCGAGCACGCGCAGCGGCCAGACGAGCATCGCGACGTACGCGTTGAACGCGACGAACGAGCCGAGGCTGAGGTCGCCGGCGATCACGCTCCGGCCCCCGAGCCACAGGACGGCCAGCAGGCCGAGCAGGGGGAGGAACTCGAGCGTCGGCATGAAGACGGCGTCGAGCCGCGCGATCTCGAGCGCCCGGTCGACGATGCGGGCGCTGCGCGCCCGGAACTCGCCGGCGAGCGGGCGGCCCGCGCCGATGCCCTTCACGACGCGGATGCCGGCGATCGTCTCCTCGACCAGGGTCGCGGCGTCGCCCCACGCCGCCTGCAGGCGCTCGGTTTGCGCGTGATAGCGCCGCGAGTAGCCCAAGCCGGCGAGGCTGACGAGCGGCAGCGGGATGAGGACGATCAGCGCGAGCTTCCAGTCGATCACGAGCAGGACGATCGCGACTGCGAACACCGTCAGCACGTATCCGATCGTGTGGCCGATCGAGTCCATCATCCGGGCGACGAGCTCGGAGTCGGACGACGCGCGGCTCATCAGCTCGCCGGGCCCGACGCGATCGTGGTAGCTCGCGTCCAGCCGAAGCGCGTGCGCGAAGATCGCGTCGCGGACGCGCGCGTCGGTGCGCGCGCGGTTGCGGATCGCGTAGAGGTGGCGCACGGCCCCGGCGGCCATCTCCAGCAGCCCGACGAAGAGCAGCGCGCCGAGCCACGCCAGCAGCGCGCTGTGGTCGTGCGTCAGCACCCCGCGGTCGATCGCCTCCTTGACCATCAGCGGCGCCGCGACCGCCCCGACCTGCCAGAGCAGGCCGGAGACGGCAGCGCCGGTCACGCCCGCGCTCTGCGAGCGGATGACGGCGCGCACGAACCTCCACGCCGCGCGCCGTTGCGCGTCGTGCTCCCCCATCGGAGAAAGTATCCGGACATGTCAAGTCGCTTCCCGCGCCCGTCGGTGATGGGCATCGTCAACGTGACCCCGGACTCGTTCTCCGATGGCGGCGTGCACCTCGACCCGGACGACGCTGTCGCGGCGGCGCGCCGCATGGTCGAGGAGGGTGCGGCGATCGTGGACGTCGGCGGCGAGTCCACGCGCCCCGGGCACGAGCCCGTGTCACTGGACGAGGAGGTGCGCCGTGTCGTCCCGGTGCTCGAGCGGCTCGCCGGCGTGCCCGTGTCGGTCGACACCTCCAAGGCGGAGGTCGCGCAACGCGCGCTCGCGGTCGGCGCGGAGCTCGTCAACGACGTGACTGCTCTGCGAGCCGACCCGGCGATGGCCGAGCTCGTAGCGGAGTCCGGCGCCCGGGTCTGCATGATGCACTGGGGGAAACAGCCGGACTACACGGACGTCGTGTCCGACGTCGTCGCCTTCCTCGAGGAGCGGCTTCGGTTCGCCGTCGACGCCGGCATCGACGAGGAGCGCATCGTGCTCGACCCCGGAATCGGCTTCGGGAAGACGGTGGAGCAGAACTTCGAGCTCGTGCGACGCCTGCCCGAGCTGGTTGCGCTCGGCCGCCCCGTGCTCGTCGGCTTCTCGCGCAAGAGCTCGCTCGGACGCATCCTCGGCGACGCGGACGCGAAGACGGGCCCGCTGTCGGCGAGCCTGGCCGCCGCGGTCACCGCGTACGAGCGCGGCGCGACGATCCTGCGCGTCCACGACGTGCGCTCCCACGTCGAGGCGCTGACGGTGGCCGCAGCGGTGGCCGGATGATCGTCGAGATACACGGTGTCGAGGTTTTCGGCCACCACGGCGTCGGCGAGCAGGAGCGCCGGCAGGGCCAGACGTTCCTGGTCGACGTGACGCTTCAGATCCCGGAGCCGAGCGGCGACGCCCTGACGGCGACGATCGACTACCGCCGCGTCCGCGACATCGTCCACGCCGTGAACGAGTCCGGCAGCTTCCAGCTGCTGGAGACCTTTACGCGTGCCATCGCGGACTCCGTGCACGAGGAGCTCCTGCCGGAGCTGGTGCGGGTGCGCGTGCGCAAGCCGGGCATCGCGTGGGCGGAATGGACGGCGGCTACCGTCGAGCGGCCGTGATGCGGAGCGTGTATTCGACCGTACGGTTCGCGGGTCGCAGCTCGATGTAGACGTATGCGCCGTGGCTCGCGGCGTTGCGATAGGCGACCACGCCGCGCTTCCCCACTGCGAGCGGCTTCGGCGCGCGCGTCCTTTGGAAGCGTGGCAGGAGTTGCATTCGCACGGCGCCCAGCGCGCGTATTCGTAGAACCTCGTGAGCCGGGGCCCAGGTGCGGTAGAGGTCGACCGGATCCTCGCTGCGATCGAGGTGTGCCTGCAGGAACGCGCTGAGATGGCCTGGGCGCGTCAGCGGCGCCGTGCCGGCCGGGAACAACCCGTGCGGCTCGATCTCGGCCGGATGCTCGTTCGGTTCCTGCACGTCGCTCCGCGGCGTGCGAGACGCGAGCGCGTTCGGCAAATCGAGAATGCCGTAGCCCGATGCGTTGTCGAACCCCCGCGCGCCGATGTCGACCGCGGAGCGCCGCATGAGCTCGAACAGCTGCGTGTTGTCGAGGTCGGGGCGCTCGGTCCAGACCCACGCGGCCGCACCGGCCACGAGCGGCGACGAGAAGCTCGTGCCGGGTACCTCGAGGTAGCCGGACGGCTCTTGCGCCAGTGGCTCGGCAACCGGAATGCCCACGCCGGGCGCGACGAGGTCGACCGTCGGCGCGAGCGTCGAGAACGACGCGACGCGCCCGCTCTGGGTCGACGCGCCCACGGTCAGCACGTGGGGATATGCCGCCGGGTATCCCTTCGGGCTCCCCTCGAGGCCCTCGTTGCCGGCCGCGGCGACGACCAGCGAGCCGGACCTGAACGCAAACATCACGGCGTCTTCGAGCAGGGGGTCCGCGTCCTCGCCGCCGAAGCTCAGGTTGATCACGCCGGGGCCCTCGCGCGCGGCCTCGGCGATGCCCTGGATGGCTGCCCCCTCGTTGAGGATCCCGAACGGGCTCGCATCCCACGCACGCAGGACCGCGTCCGGGTAGACGCCCACGATCCCGACGCCGTTGTTCGGTGCGCCGATCACCGACGCGACCTCGGTGCCGTGATCCTCCTCGTCGGCCGTCGTCGTCTGCTTGTTCATCAAGATCGTGTTCGGCCGGCCGGCGAACTCGGGGTGCGTGATGTCGAGGCCGGAGTCGACGACGGTGATCGGCTTGCCGGGCCCCGGCGCGTCCAGCGTGGCCGCGCCGATCGCGGCCCGCCACCACTCGGTCGGGACCAGGGGATCGGTCGCCGCCGCCGAGCGCGCGGTCCTCGGCAGCAGGCGCTCAGGCTCGGCGACGGCGACGACGCCGGCGCGTCGCAGGCGCGCGACCGCCGCCGCGTCGACACGCCAGATGCGCAGCTCCGGGACGAGCTCGGTGCCGCCCGCCCGCCGGGCGAGCGCATTCCCGCTTGCGTGCTTGAGCTGGACCAGCTCGGCTCGTCCCGGCGCCGCGCTCGCGAGCAGGACGGCCGTCACGATGATCAGGCGCCGCGCCAAGGTCTCAGCCTAAACGGGGACTACCCTGGGGGCGATGATTCATGCGTATGTCGGTCTCGGCTCGAACCTCGGCGACCGCGAGGGAACGCTGCGAGCCGCCGTCGGGCGGCTGCGGAATGTCCCGGAGACGAAGGTGCTGCGGCTCTCGACGCTTCGCAACACCGAACCCGTCGGCTACGTCGACCAGCCTCGCTTCCTGAACGGCGCCGTCGAGCTCGAGACCGGGCTGTCGGCGCGAGGGCTGCTCGACGTGCTGCTCGAGCTGGAGCAGGCCTTCGGGCGAAACAGGGCGGCCGTCGCGCCGCAGGGGCCGCGTACGCTCGACCTCGATCTCCTGCTCTACGGGGAGGCCGTGATCGACGAGCCCGGGCTCGAGGTCCCGCATCCGAGGCTGCACGAGCGCCGCTTCGCGCTGGAGCCGCTCGCCGACCTGAACCCTGCCCTGGAAGTCCCTGGAAAGGGGTCGGTGGAGACCTTGCTCGCGAGGCTAGACTCATCAGGGCCATGAGCCACCTCGACTAGCTCGACGAGTTCGAGGCCGAGCTCGAGCTCCGCCTCAAGAAGGAATACACGGCGGTCTTCGGGCTCTTTCGCTATTGCGTCCTCACGCAGGACGCCACGTACCTCTGCAACCGCCTGGACCTGGCGCAGGTCTCGCAGCCCAACTACCCCTTCTTCCACCTGCGGATGGAGGACGTCTGGGTGTGGGACAAGAACCGTCCGACCCGGATCATCCCGCGCGCCGAGGTCTGGACGTCGAGCGACGTCACGGTCGAGGAGCTGCGCGGGGAGGGCGAGGACTCGCACCTCACCGCCGAGTCGCTCGCCGAGAAGATCGGCGAGTCGCTCTCCGCCGACGACGACCTGTAGCGGGCAATGCTCCTTGCCATCGACGTCGGCAACACGTCGACGGTATTCGGGCTGTTCGACGGCGTCGAGCTGACCGACCACTGGCGTATCGCCACCGAGCGGCAGAAGAGCGGCGACGAGCTGGGCGCGCTCTACCGCAGCTTCGTCGACCTTTCGGAGGTGCGCGGCATCGCGCTCGCGTCGACCGTTCCCCAGCTCATCCGGTCGTACGGCGAGTTCGCCGAGCGGTACACGTCCGCCGAGGTGCTCGAGGTCGGCCCGGGCGTCAAGACGGGCATCCCCATTCGATATGACGACCCGCGTGAGGTCGGCCCTGACCGAATCGCGAATGCCGTAGCGGCAGCCGAGCGGTACGGCGCTCCGTGCATCGTGGTCGACTTCGGGACGTCGACGAACTTCGACGTCGTGTCCGCCGAGCGCGAGTACGTCGGCGGCGTCCTCGCCCCCGGAATCGAGATCTCGATGGACGCGCTCTTCGCCCGCGCCGCCCGGCTGCGCAAGATCGACTTCGTCCAGCCGGAGACCGTCATCGGCAAGACCACCGTCGCCGCGCTGCAGTCCGGTGTGGTCTTCGGGTTCGCCGGCCAGGTCGACGGCATCGTCGACCACATCCGGGAGGAGCTCGGCACGGAGGCAGGCACCGTGGCCACGGGCGGCCTCGCCGACCTGATCGCCCCGCATGCCCGCACGATCGAGCGCGTCTACCACTTCCTCACGCTGGAGGGGCTGCGCCTCGTTTGGGACCGCAACCGCTAGAAGCGGCAGGATTCCCTCATGACCCTGGTGGGGACCGTCCGCTGGACGTTCCTGGCTCTAGCCGTTGCGGCAACGGTGGCGACACTCGTCCTGCTCCTCTGGAGCATGCGTGGCCGCCGTGCGAGCCCGGAGCTGCCGCGCAGCGACCGCCGACGCCAGACGACGGCGCACGGCGACCCGCGCGAGGCGCTGGCGCTCGTAGGCGACGCGCTCGCGGCGACGCACAACCCGCGCGTGCTGCTGCCGGTGATCCTGGAGGTGATCACCGAGGCGACGGATGCGCTCGGCGGACAGATCTTCTCGGGCGCGGACGAGGTCGCGTGGAGCGGAGAGGTGGGCGGGGGACGCAAGCCGCTGACGCTCGAGCTCGACGCGACGACGCGGCTGTTGCTCTTCCCGCCCGACGCGGGCTTCGGCAAGGAGACGCGGACGCTCGCCGAGTGGCTGGCGTCGCAGGCGGCGGTCGCGCTCGACAATGCGCGGCTGCACGACATCGTGCAGCGACAGGCGATCACCGACGACCTCACCGGTCTCGTGAACAGGCGGCGGTTCATTGAGGCGCTCGACGCGGAGATCGAGCGCGCGCGCCAGTTCGGGTCTGCGCTGACGATCGTGCTCGCCGACCTCGACAACTTCAAGCAGGTCAACGACGAGTTCGGGCATCACGGCGGCGACGTCGTCCTGCGCGCGTTCGCCGACCTGATCCGCTCGCACGTGCGCGACGTGGACGTGTCCGGCCGGATCGGCGGGGAGGAGTTTGCGATCCTCCTGCCGGACACCGACGCGGGCGGAGCGTCCCGCGTCGCGGAACGCATGCGCCGCTCCCTGAACGAGGTCGCGATCCCGCTCTCGGAGGGCGCCGCGATCCACGTCGCCTCCAGCTTCGGCGTCGCGGAGCTCGGTCCGGACCAGTCCGGAGACGACCTCCTCCGCGCCGCCGACGCGGCGCTCTACCGGGCCAAGGACGCGGGGAAAAACCGCGTAGTGGCCTAGCTAAGGGCGAAATCCGCACCTATGCTGTCAGGCGGAACGCCGATACTTATGCGCGTGCGGATCTCATTCGATGCGCTGCGGCTTTGCCTGCTCGTCGCGGCCGGCGTGACCTCAGGGTATCTCTGGCGTGCCGCGTTCGAGTCGAGCTCGCCGGCCGAACAGCGCATCGCCGCGCCGCCGCGTGTCATCGAGAAGGCCCCGGCGCCGCCGGTCGTCCGGATCGCACCGCATCACCTGACGACGACGAAGCACCCGGCGGTCGTGTCACGCGCGGTCCGGCAGGCCGTCAGGACGACGCGGTCGCCGGCGGCGCTGATCTCCGCGCATGTCCGGGCCGCGCCGCCGTCGCCGCGCGGCGCTCCCGAGTCACAGCCGTCGGCGTCGGGCCCGACCACGAAGCCCCCGCAGCCGTCCCCTTCGCCGTCACCCGCGCCGTCGCCGGCGCCGGCAACGTCACCGCCCCCATCGTCGAACACGACGACCGCGGCGTCTCCGCCCGTCAGCGAACCGGTTCAGCAGACGGTTGCGCAGCCCCCGGCCAGCACGCCGACGACGGCGCCGCCCCCGCCGACGCAGGCGCCGGACGAGTCACGGCCGGGCTGGTGGAAGGGCGACGACAACCACGACCACACGGGTCCGGGCGGCGATGACGGCGACAAGGGAAAAGGCAAGGACAAGGGCAAGTGACGAGTGGGTCAGCCGCCGCCGTAGATCGAGATCGGCATCGAGTCGAGCAGGATCTCGTCGGCAGGGTCCGGTAGCTCGGCCTCGAGACGCTCCACGAGCTCCGCCGCACCAGGTGACGCCGCGAGCAGGCGCGTGACGACCTCCTCGGTCGACTCGAGCTGCACGAGCTCTTGCTTGAACGGCCTCGGGAACCGCCCCCGGCCGAGGTACCAGCCGTAGAACTTCTTCAGAAAGCCGCTCGCGCGGCGTTCACCGAGCTCGCGCACCGTCTCGCGGACGAAGACGATCAGCTCGGCGGCGACGTCGTCGCGTGACGGCTCCCCCGCATCGCCGTCCACGATCTCGCTCAGCGCCCACGGGTTGCCCTGAGCGGCGCGGCCGACCAT
>Ga0136846_1219494_pt1 | contig 13689 bp, 10 predicted proteins | sample HopSoiMetagenom2_FD_96841 | JGI IMG/M metagenome (GOLD analysis project Ga0136846, IMG submission 96841) | Grasslands soil microbial communities from Hopland, California, USA - 2 Assembly 2016 (version 4) | ecosystem: Environmental > Terrestrial > Soil > Grasslands | place: USA: Hopland... | reverse complement strand
CGCGTATCCAGCGCGCATACGTCGCCGAGTCGTAGTGCGCCTGCCCCGCCTCGCCGACAACCGGCAGCGTCACGTAGAGTGGAGGCGCCGCGGGATTGGGAAGCAGCGCCGCCGTGAACGAGACGACCTCGAGCGGCTCGATTTTGCCCTGGTTGAACAGGCTCCATATCTCGGACACCGAGTCCATTGATCTCACCGTCGCCCAGACGGGATTCGACGGGGGCAACTCGGTTGGTATTCCCACGCAGCACGGCGAAATTGCGTACACCGCACCGAACACGTCGGGATGCTTCATCGCGATTCGGAGCGCGCCGAATCCGCCCATCGAATGGCCGGCGAGTCCCCTGCTCTTCGCGCTCTGCAGAGTTCGATAATGCGAATCGATGTAGGTCACCAGGTCTCGGACGATGTAGTCCTCCCAGTTTCCGTCGACACTGGAGTTGGCGTAGTACGATCCGCCGTAGCGGTTGCGTCCGTTGGGAACGACGGCGATCACCGGTTTCACTTTCCCGGCGGCGATGAGCGTGTCGAGCGCGCCCTCAACCGTCATGCCCTGAAAGGTGGGCTTGGTGAAGTCGTCGGGTTGGCCGAGCAGTCCGTGCAGGAAGTAGATGACGGGGTAGCGGCGGTTGGACTTGGTGTCGTAGCCGGGCGGCAGATAAATGTCCACGCGTTGGTCGGCCGGGTCCCCGAGGAGGTTATGCTCGAGCGCGGAAGAGTGCATGGTCACCGAGATCAGCGTTCCCGTCGGGATCGGATGCAGCACCTGTGAGCCGACCGGGCCTGCAGACAACGCGAGCAATAGCAACGCGATCGATCGAGCTCCCATGACGATCTCCTGAATACGGCGAACTATGGATCACTCCGGTTGTCACACCTACGAGTACGGAGGCGAACCAGTTCCTCACATTGGTGCCGAACGGTCGCGTTTTCGCGATGTTCACGGAATTGAGACAATTCAGGAGGTGCGACGATGGATCCCGACTGCCAACGCGCTTCACGTTACCGTCGAGGAGACAAACCAAGGTTTCACACCTCTAGCAGTCCGCGATCGACACGTTCGAGGCAACGCGCCATTCGCGCCCAGGATGGCGTCGTCTCGCGTGCACTCAATGGGGCCGTGAGTTTCGCCTCCTGGTTTTAGGGCAACATCTCCAGGAGCGGCTCGGCGCCAGCGAGCGCGAGGTGCTCGCCGCGGTCAATCACGGCGACGGCATGGACAACAATCCCAAAGATTCCGCCAGCCAGTGATCTCGGATGTTGCATTCCCCGAGCATCGGCGCGCCGGCTTTCATCACCAGAGGAACGGTTGCGAGGGAGGGTCAGTGGCGATTCTTCGCCATTGATACCGAGACCTAACGCGCGCCAGTGTGATAAGGAACGGAATATTGAAGTATCCCGTATAGAACGCTGCCGCCGTTCCGCAGCGACGCCACCCCTAACACCGGAGAGGATGAGCCCGGGGGCGCTATCATCCAGGTCGCCGGACTGACCCCAAACGGGCACTCGCTAACTCTTAGGCTTGTGACTCAGCGCGGCCACCCCGTTTGCGGCAAACGCGGTGTGATAGTCAACGCATTCTTGTAATACACTTTCTTGAGGACTTCATCCGGGAGACCGATCCCGTACAACTTCCAGAACGCGTGGTAGCCGCGGTAGTAATCGAAGTAGTCGTCATTCGTCTCGAACACCCGCCAGTAGTACGGGTACTCCTCGGGCTGGTACGCATCTTTTCCAAATAGAATTCGGTCCTGAAATTTGACAAAGAAATCGTGCGCCACTCGTGGCTGCCGCCCGATGTCATAGAGCACCGCTCCAACGTCGACGTACACGTTCGGCATCTCCGTCAACATTTTTCCGAGGCGGCCGAGATCATTGGCGTGCCAGCCCATGTGCGCGGCCACGAAGGTGGTCTTCGGATTTCGCCGGAACAGATTGTCTCGCTCCTTCATCAGCTCCTCGAAGTTCGGATGCCGATCGGGCGACACGCGACGTCCAGGGAATAACTCGAGCTCGAGCCAGCGCTCATTGGTGTAGTCGATCGGTTGGTAGAATTCCTGCGGATCGCCGGTGTGAATGAACACCGGCAACTTCAGTCGCGCGGCCGCCTGCCAGATCGGGTCGAGCGCGGGATCATCGAGCGCCAGTCGTGAACCGTCAGCTTTGCGAATCGTCTGACCAAATCGTTTGTCGATCTCGCCGATTCCAACCGCACCGGCGGCGACATCGGCCTCGAGCTGCGCCACCGCGCGCTGCGCCCATCCCGGGCCGACGTTTTGAAAATCAATCCCGGTGAGGACGCGAACCCGATCCTTCATCGCCGGCGACGATCGGATCGTCCCAACCATTCGCTTCAGTTCTCCACCGGAAACGTCATTCGCCACGACGAGCATCCGAACATTGAGTCCGTCGAGATCATTACCGAGCCGAGCGAGTGACTCCACGCTGCCGAGCATTCCCTGCGGATGTCCGTGGAAATCGATCGCCGGGTAACGCGCTTTCCTCACCATGTGCGTCGGCGCGACCAGCGTTGAACGCGGGCGATAATCCAGAATGCTCGGTGCGGGATCCTGCGGTGCCATGCAGCTGCGCGGGCGAATTTCGGTTGTGCCGGGCGGACAGGTCTCGCCTGCCTTGATTTGAATCGCGCGGTCTCCGCCGGTTTGGGCGGAAAGTTGCGCTGAGATCGATCCGGCAAGGCAAGCTGCGAGACATATGGCTCGCAGGGCGTGAGAATGGGCTGGCATGAGCATAACTTTAACGTTTGATGCGCCACCTAGTAGCGGGAGCGCGCACAGGAAACAAATCGCGCAGAATCTTTATTGTTGAGGTGACGCCGCACGCGAATGCGAGAGTCACAGAAAATAAGGAGCGTCGGCGCCTGGAATTCGGCGGACACTCAGCACTTATATCGAAGCATAGAGGCTTAGAAACACTGATTTATTCGATATCAAGCGGGGGAGAATTCTCTTCCCCCGCTTTTTCGTTGGCCGCGAACGGAGCGGGCCGCGGGCGACACGGAAATCGTGGAGCGCTTCATCTCCGTCGGCGCCGCCATTGCGAAACTCTTTGGACAAACCACTGAGCTTTTCGCGCCGCTAGTTGCCCTCGTACTTGAACGAGACCTTTAGCTTGACCCGGTAGCTCTCGACGTTGCCATCCTTCAGCACCATGTCCAGATCCGACACCTCGGCGATGCGGAGGTCACGCAATGTTCTCGAGGCCTTTTTCACCGCGACCGCGGCCGCCTTCTCCCAGGACTCGCTGCTCGTGCCAACCAGCTCGATAACCTTGTAGACGCTGTCAGCCATTCAGTCACCTCGTTTATGGAATGGTTTGCCGGTTTTCCGTTCGGTCAACACGCTGAGACCGCGCCGCCGGAAAAGTTTCCGCGACCCGTTTTTCCAACGTCGTCACTTCGTCATCGGCTCCGCGAAGCGCCGTAATCCCACTTTCCAGCTTGGTGCGCTCCGTCTCGAGAAATCTCTCATAAGGCGCCACGACTTCGAGGAGATCGCTCTCATACCGCGCCAGCTGCTCTTCGAACTTTGAGCTTAGCAATGCGGCGAGATCGTCATTGAGCTTCGAGATCTTCTTCTCGAAGTCCTTTATCAGCTGCCGGCGCTTCGCCGGAATTATCATCCAGCCGGCGATGGCGAAGATCGTCGCGGTCAGTACACCGGTGAAGTCGAGCGCGGCGGTGGTGAACACCGCGATGAAGATTCCGCCGAGTCCGATTGCGAGGACATTGACACCGAAGGCGGTCATCACGGCCTCCTTCACCGACGTCACGATCTCGCGCGCTTCCCTCTCCGTGTCGAACTCGTCGAGCCGTCTCTCCACCGGCTCTCGCAGCTTGGAAAACAACTCCTCGCGATTGTACTGAAACTCCGTGTCACCGTGCGCAGCCAACGCTCCGGACGCGCGAAGGCGAGCCGTGTGCGCGTCGAGCTCGGTAAAGACGGACCGCCAAAGTTTAAAGTTGCGCTGCACCGTCCAGTCCACCATCCGATGCACCACCGCTTCGATCGCATCCGGCGCATCCTGTACTACCTCGGCGCGGAACCGGTTCTCTACCGCGTCCTTGTTGCGAAGGAAGAACGCATTGCCGATCCTGATCGTCCGCTCGAACCACGACCTGCCGCGCCGCTCCAGCTCGTAGAGCACGTTCCGCATCTCGATCAGATAACGCTCGGAATCAGCGCGAGTCTCCTTTGAATACGCGGCGAGCTGATCTCGAATGGAGCGCAGAACGCGCGCGTCTTCGTGCACCACTGTCAGACGCTTGTCCAAGCCCTCGATGTTCCCCTTCAACACCCGGCGCAGCACACCGAGTGGTGTGAGCAGCTTGAGGCGAACGCGCTCGGTCTCGCGGAGGGTCTCGAGGATGTAGCGCTCGAGCTCGGGATACTCATTGCGCGCATCGAAGACAACGGAGCCGGCGGTCAGTTTGCCGCTCAGTGCCTGGAGCGCGCTGACGAAGTAGAACGTCGGCGTTGAATCGCCGAGCCGGGCCGCGACCTCACGACTCAGATATTCGCGAACACGATCGAGCTGCTCGTCGGAGTTGCGGCGGTCGATGCCGTTCACGACGAAGACGACCTTCTTACCCCACTCGCGGATGTGGGTCAGGAAATCCAGCTCGCTGGCAGTGAGCGGCTGCAACAGACTCGTTACGAACAGCACGAGGTCAGCACGCGGAACAAACTCACGCGTAATCTCTTCCTCCATCCGCTCGATGGAGTTGGTTCCGGGCGTGTCGACGATGTCGAGATCGCGCAGAACTTCGAGCGGATAGTGATAAAGCAGGAGATTGGGCCCGATCGTCTCCGGAGGGCCCGACTCACCGTAGCGCAGAATGGAGATCGCCCGCGTGGTCGGTAGATCGCCCATCGCGAATACTTCGTCGCCGAGTAGTGCGTTGATGAACGTGCTCTTGCCGCTGTTATACTCGCCGACGACGACAAGGAGGAAGAGCTCGTCCATCTCGTGGACGAGAGAAGCAAGTCGCTCGAGATCGGCGCGAGATCCGTCGGTTTGTGCCAGCGCATCGCGCACGCGGAGCACTAATCGACGCTCCAGTGCGACCAGCTCGCCCTGCTGTCTCGTTAGGACTTGTTCCAAGCTCGATCCCTCCTATAAGTGGAGTACAATGGGCACGGCTCAACTTCCGCGCCACACAGAGATGGTCCAGTGACAATGTCGATTTCGTATCACCCCTATGTCGATTTCATATCACCTGCCGGGTTCGGTGCTCACAGACACGACTGGACAGAATAATCCCGTGACCACAAACTGTTGTCGTCAGTCAAAAATGCATCTCCCTTCTCCCCGTAAAAGATGCAAAAACTCGCTCGAGTAGCGGTCGCTACTCTCACCAGTGCCACCCTGCTCTCGTGCGGTGGCGGCGGTGATACGCCCGTCGCGCCGAAGCCCGTTTTGGCTACGCTTCGACTGTCGTTCCCCCAGACTACGATCTTCATAGGCCAATCCGCTAATGCGCTAGTCGACGGACTCGACCAGTTCGGAGCTCCGATCGGGACCGGCGTCGTGACATGGAGCACCGGTTCGGCGGCAATTGCGACCGTCAACGCAAACGGCGTGGTCACGGGGATCGCCGCCGGCCAAACCCAACTCATTGCGAGCGCCGGCACCGTCCAGGCCCAGACTTCGGTCACCGTCGCACCGGTGCCCGTATCGAGCGTCCGCGTGACGCCCGTCACGGCGTCCATCGCCGTTGGCGCGACGCAACAGCTCACCGCGACCACCTACGATGCCGGTAACAATCCACTGCCGGGTCGCGTGGTTACGTGGTCGAGCGCTGACCCAAGCAGCGTGACCGTCAATGCCACGACTGGCCTGGCGACCGGAGTTGCAACGGGAATTGTCGTCGTCACCGCAACAAGCGAAGGACAATCGGCAAGCTCGCAGATCACCGTCATTGCTCAATCGAATTGCAACAGCGCCAACACCATTCAGCTCGGCGTCGGAACCGTCCGTGTCCTGACCGCGAGCGAGATAGCCTCGCTGTGCGTGGGGGCCGGTGCGTCCGCGTCCGAATGGGCGCTGATTCCTTTCAACAACACCAACGTCGCCGTCAGCACACTACCGCTTCACTTCGTGGCGACCAACACATCGACGATCGTGCCGGGGGCGTTGTCCATCCAGATATCCCGCAGTATGGCCGACGCAGAAAAGAAAGCAGCAGCACGCGTCTCTTACGAAATGGCTTTCAGAGAGCGCGAACGCCGAGATATGGCTTCGGCTTTCAATTCGATCAGGCGATCACGCACCGCGAGGACCACCAGCGGGCTGACGCCACGATTGCTTACCGGAATTCCGGCGAATCCGACCGTTGGTTCTGTTGTCGACATCAACGCAAATCTCAACGGCAACATCTGCACGGATCCGAAGCAGATTCATGGCGCCGTTGTCGTCGCCGTGCTACCGCATACGATCGTACTCTCCGACACCTTGTCGCCGACAGGTGGGTACACGACCGCGGAGATGACCTCCTTCGGTCAGCAATTCGACACCCTTGGCTACGCGCTCGATGTCCAGAATTTCGGCGCACCAACGGACATCGATGCCAACAGTCGCATCGCGATTCTGTTCACACCGGGCGTCAATGCCATACCAGCACCTCCCGGCGGTTTCGTAGGTGGACTTTTCGCAAATCGCGACCTGGCGCCCCTTACTACCTGCGTCGGCAGCAACGAAGGCGAAATGTTCTACATGCCGGTTCCGGATCCGAATCGGACCATCAACAGCAACTATACGACTAAATCGCAGCTGGCCAACGGAAATCTCGGCGTTCTCGTGCACGAGTTTCAGCACCTGATAAACGCCGGCCGCCGTATCTATGTGAACAACGCTTCATCCTTCGAGGAAACCTGGCTCAACGAAGGTCTGAGTCACATCGCCGAGGAGCTGCTCTACTATAGGATATCGGGCAACACTCCGGGCGCTAACATTGACCTCGCGTTGCTGCAATCGAATCAGGCGCAGCTCGATGCCGCCAATGCCTACCAACTTCAGAACATGGCGCGACTGTCGTTGTACATGAAGGCGCCCGAGACCAATTCTCCCTTTGCACAAACGACAGGGTTCGAGACGCGCGGCGCGATCTGGCAGCTACTTCGATACTCGTCCGACAGGAAGGGCGGATCTGAGCAGGCCACTTGGTCGGCACTCGTCAACGCGACGACCGCTGGTCAGGCCAATTTCAATTCGGTCTTCGGCGATATCATCACCAATTCCCGCGACTGGGCGGTGGCGCAATTCATGGATGACGCGGGGCTCAACGCCGCGGCAAACTACACGCATCCGAGCTGGAATTTCCGCAGTGTGCTGCCGCCGATCAACTCAGGAAAGTTTCCGTTGCTCACGCGGCAACTGCTGGACACTCCGCTCGACATCACCCTCAACGGCGGTGGCGCCGCCTACGTGCGGTTCCGCGTCCTTGCCAACGCGCCGGCCACGATCGGCGCGACGTCGTCGGGTCAGCCAGTCCCGGCGGCGGTAGACTTTTTCCTGGTAAGGACTCAGTGATCGCGCGCAGAGTTTTCGTAATTCTGACGTCGGCAGCCACCGCAGTTTCGGGATGCCACCGCGCTGTTCAGACGACTCCTTCACCGTTGGTGCCCGAGACGCTCTCTGGCATCGTGTCGGTGACTGGTACGTCGTTCGAGCAGCAGATCGTGCTCCGGTCTAACGGCGATGTTACAGTGTTGTCGGCGAGTGCGACAGACTCCGCGGCGCTTTCCAGGATGGGCGGTATAGAGGTGATGGTGTTTGGGCGCAGCGGCAAACCGTTTCGCGTCGATCACTTCACTGCCCTGAGTGTAGCCGGCGCTCGCGTCGTCGACGGAGTCTTGAGAGACGACGGTGGTCACCTGGTCATCGAGACTGCGAATGGACCAATGCCCCTCGGGAATCCACCTGCTGCGTTAAGAAACCTTGTAGCGGGGCGCGTGTGGATCGGCGGACCACTCGATACCGGACCGAACACTTACGGAGTCATCGTACCGCCGCGCCGGTAGTCGCCGTCGAAGCTTGAATCCGCCGGTGCACGTGCACACGTTTCATAGTCCGCAACGCGGGCAAGCGCGCTTAAGGAGACTGATCCATCCGCAAGATTATCGTCGGCGCTCAGGTTTCCATAGACGGCGTCATGCAAGCGCCCGGCGCGCGGCTCGAGGATCCCACCAGGGGCTTCGAGTTCGGCGGCTGGGCGATGCCCTATTTCGATCAGGCGTTCGGTGAAGAGGTCGACCACGTCTTCCAGGAAAAATTCGACCTTCTCCTCGGCCGCAAGACCTACGAGACTTTCGCCGCGTACTGGCCCTACTACGAAGAAGACGCACCCCACGGCAGCATCGCCCAGCTATTCAAGAACATCAAGAAGTACGCGGTTTCACGCTCAGGCGAGGTCGATATGAGCTGGGCTGGATCAGTACTTCTGCGCGGTATCGCCGATGTGAAGCGCCTTAAGCAGGAAGACGGGCCCAACCTCGTCACTCAAGGCAGCACCGAGCTCGTGCACGCGCTGCTCGCCAATGACCTCGTCGACGCCATAAGCATCTTCACGGTGCCGGTCGTGCTTGGCGCGGGCAAAAAGCTATTCGCCGACGACGCGGCGCCGCACTCGTTCAAGCTCACCAGGTCTCGCATCTCTCCAAATGGTCTGATCGTCGGCCATTACGAACGAGAGGGTGAGGTCAAGATTGGAGACGTTTCGCTCGATTCTCCCAGCAAACGTGAGATTGCCCGCCAGGAGCGCATGAAGCGCGAAGGCTAAACCGCGGCCTTCTCGAGAATCAGAGTAAACGTCGTCGAGATGCCAGGATTGCTCTCGGCGGTGAGCTCGCCATCCATTCCCCGCGCCAAGTCCCTGCTGATGGCGAGGCCGAGTCCCGTGCCTTGATGGCGGTGGGCGGGATCGGTGTCGAGCTGCACGAATGGATCGAACACCGCCTGCAGCTTGTCTTCAGGAATTCCGATTCCCGAATCCGTCACGCTGATTTCTACCATCGGCCGTTCGTCGGCTCCGCCGGCGCACCTATCGCGCGCCGCGAGCGATACGCGTCCACCAGCTGGTGTGAACTTCGACGCGTTGGTGAGAAGATTGAGAAGCACCTGACTGAGCTTGCCGCGGTCGGCATTCACTGCGATGGCCTCGTCGGATACCTCCACCGTGTACTCGATCTCCTTGGCGGTGAATTGTGGTGCGATCATCGCTGTGAGATCGTCGATTACTTCGCGCAGCCTAACGGGCGTGATGATGAACTCGACCCGGCCTCGCTCCAGCCGTGCAAAGTTCAGTAAGTCGTCGACGATTCCGAGTAAATGCTTCTGGGCACGCTTGACTCGCTGCAGCGCGTCTTGCTGCTTAGGCGTGGTCGGACCATAGAGGTCAAGCGCGAGAATATCGATGTGGCCGGCGATGGCGCCGAGCGGCGTGCGCAGCTCGTGACTCATGGCAGCCAGGAAATCCCCCTTGGCCCGATTCGCATCCTCGGCGGCGGTGCGCGCCTCCTTCTCGGCCTCGTAGAGCCGCGCGCGCTCCAGCGCGAGCGCGCATTGGGCGGCAACCGACAACAACAGCTCGCGGTCTTCAGCGCTGAAGTGGCGCGGCTCCCTGAATGCGACACCCATTACTCCGATGCAACGACCGGCAACGATCAGCGGCGCAACCATCTGTGCCTGGTGGCCTGTCTCAGCGAGAACACCGACGAGGTCCGGGTAGTGATCACGCCAATCGGCTGGTGATTGGAGGAAGATAGGCTTCGCTTCCCGAACGGAGTCGGAGAGCGGAGCGCGGGCCGAAAGTGGAATGGTGCGCCACTGTTCGAACACTTCTTGCGGCATATCTCTCGCCTGCATCAACTCGAGCGAGTCACCGCTCCGCGATCGGCGCGCCATTACCACACCGGCTACGCCGGGAAATGAAAGCTGGACACGGTCCACCACGGCGTTCGCGACATCTTCCGGCGTGGCCGCCATCGAAAGTGACGCCGTCAACAGATGCAGCTGAAGCGCGCGCACCCGGGCATCCTCGGTTTCACGGATCTTCGCGCGAAGCTGCTCCGTGACCAGATTCCCCGCCATACTTATAGTTGTCTTCCCTTCCTGATCGAACTCGATTTCCACGGGCTGGGGGTTGGTCGGAGACTACGGATGATGCAGCTATACGCGAATCGGGAATATGGGAATCGTCGCATGACACGCAAGAGCATGCTGCCATGAAATCGAGGGCACAGTCGGGTGGCGAAGAGATCGCCAACAGTCTTACGCACGGACTCGGCGTAGTGCTTACGCTCGTTATTGGACCGTTTCTCGTTATCGTCGCCGTGCGGACTCGGGATCCGTGGCGAGTTGTCGCTGCCGCCACCTACGCTACGACGTTGTTGTTCCTTTTCACGTCATCGATGTTGTATCACGCGGTTCGGACACCGGACGTGAAGGCGCTGTTTCGGAGGATCGATCATTCGGCGATCTACCTGCTCATCGCCGGCACTTACACTCCCTTCACTCTGATCACATTGCGAGGGCCGTGGGGCTGGACGCTTTTCAGCGTCATCTGGGGTCTCGCAATCGTCGGAATTGCTCTGAAAAGCGCCTTCGGAGCGCGCCTTCCCGCGTTGTCGACAGCGGTTTATCTGGGCATGGGCTGGCTGGCAGTCATCGCGCTGCGGCCACTCATGCTTCACCTCGCGCCGAGGGGACTGGCGTGGATGGTTGCCGGGGGATTGTGCTACACACTCGGAGTCGTGTTCTACGTGCGCGACGATCGCCGGCGTTATCACCATGCGGTGTGGCACTTGTTCGTGTTGGCGGGAAGCATGGCGCATGTCTGCGCCGTTCTCTGGTACGCTCTGCCCGTGTCTTCGCGAATAATCGATTGAGGGTATCGTCGGCCTGGAGTGTCTTCAGATCAAAGCGCGCCAGCGCACAATTGCGAAGCGATTCAACAGACGAAAGCATACTTGCGTAGAAGTCGATAGTACGTATAGTGGACCCGCGAACACGGTACTTCGCCGAGCGTTGGCTTTGCAACACGCTTCTACGGATTGAGCTCACGTGAATCTGTCACCGGCGCAACTGTTACTGATACGATCCGCGGTGGCAACGAGCCAGATCGACGTTTTCGCGACGCCCAAACAGCGCGCGTTCGTCAGCGACCTGTGCGCGCAGGCTCCCATCGACTGTGACAGAGAGAAATTTCTGATTGCGTTCAAGTGTGCGCTTGTCGAGGCGACCGACGAGCTGGCGGTTCCTTACGGCTTACAGCGCGACGAGATGATTGATCGTCTGATCAGTATTTTCATCGGCGAGCTTTACGAAGGCACCCGCGACCTCAATCGTTCGTCAGCGCGCGGTGTGACCAGTACATCGCGACTCGAGATGAAGAACGACACTTCAAACGCGCGCCTCTGACTTTCCCCGGGCGTCAGCGCGACTGTGCATCAGCGCACAGTACATCTCGATTGTTCAGCATCGCACAAATGTACGTCGTCAATGGTACATGCTTGCACAGTTGCTCATTGTATTAACGCGTGTAGTACCGTACACTGCGATAGACAGTTACTTCCAGATCGCTACGGGCGTACGCAGCCTGCGACCCTCTGGCGTCCAAACGCCTACAAGAAGGCTGCATGGCAATTCGAAAAGATATTCGCGACACCGTCGGCAATGACGGGCGTAGCGGCGTAGCAGACGATCTGGATCTCAGATCGACCGGCGACGGTGTGGGCCCAGCCACTCCAGAAGAGAACCTTCTCCTCGCCAAACTCCCGCCTGAGGAGCTGAAAGCGTTCACGGCCAAAGCCGAGAAAGTCACTCTCAAGACGCGCGACGTGCTGTTCGAGAACGGTGATGCGATTACCACGGTCTACTTTCCAGTAACCGCGATGATTTCGCTACTTAGTGTTCTCGCTGGCGGGCCATCGATCGAAGCCATCACTGTCGGCCATGAGGGCGCGGCTGGATTGCCACTCTTTCACGGCGTCAAAACGTCGTTCGTGCGGGCCGTGTGTCAGATCGGAGGCGACGCGTACAAGATCTCTGCGGACGATTTCGAGTCGCTGCTCGAGACCTCCCCAGCGCTGACCGCGATGCTCCACAAGTATGCGCAGTTCACCCAGGACTCCATCGCGCAATCGGCGGCGTGCAACAGCATCCACCTCATCGAGCAACGCTGCGCGCGCTGGCTACTCCTGTCAGCGGATGCGGTTCGCAACGCGCACTTCAGCCTGACCCAGGAATTCTTCGCGCAGATGCTGGCGGTTCGCCGCTCCGGAGTGACGACGGCGATGGGCGGTCTCGAGCGCAAGAATCTCGTCACCGGCAGATACGGAACGATCACTATCGTCGACCGCGAAGGACTGACGAGAATTGCCTGCGAGTGCTACAACTCGGTCAAAGCAAGAAGGAACGAGCTGCTCGCCTAGCCGCACGACCGGCGGCCGTCTACCGCTTCTAGCGCGCGTCGTGGCGAGTCAGCTTGCGCCGCGCGAACGCCGCGATGCGACTTCGGTAAGAAGCGCGAGGATCATGACCGCGAACAAAGCAGCCATCCGGTTTCCCTTATTGGCGGAAAGACTGGCAGAGTTCCGTGATGCCGCTGGTCCAATCGACGCGATGAGACCAGATAGAGGCGACTCGTCGGCAGTAATCGCTGCGGCGCCCGCGATCTTAGGTGCTCGTGGCGCCTCCGGAGCATAGACCACCTGGCTGAGTAAGCCGCTCCACCACTGACGATGGTCGCGAAGCCCGTCGTCTCCGCCGTCCATTCGCCAGCGCCAGGTTTCATCGTAGCCCGTCTGGAGGACACGGCCCGCGCGGACGCGTCGCGCCGCGAGTGAGATGGATCCGTTACGATTCTCCAGCGGAATCGCATCTGCGCGCAGTGACGTAATTGGTCTCAGCCGAAGCGAGGTCTCAGTCACCGACTCGCCAGCTTCGCGGGATCCGGTGGATGAGAGCACGTTACCGGCGTTTCCGGCGCGAAGAGTGGACATGCCTTCGAGTACGGCCGCGCCGGGCTCAAGCACCAATCCGCCACCGGCTCTTACAAACTCGGTGATTCTTGCTGCGTATGGCGACGCCGCACTGTCCAGCGCCACCACGGCCGAATAGCGGGACGTGTCGATCGCCGCGCCCGAGCCCTGAGTGACATCGACGCTCGGCGCGACGCGAATGAACGCGTCGACTTTCCAGCCCTCTTCCTCGAGAGCGGCAACGACGAACTTCGATTCCCAGCCCGCGCTTCCGATCACCATCACTTTGCGCAGCGTTACGGAGTCGGTTTGCGCGGTTGAGGCGATCGCGCCCTTTGCGCGCGCGACGAGCCTGGAGCCCGGCCGTTTGAGCGCCACCGACGCGCCGAGGCCCTGCGCACGAATCGTATCTATCGCACCGATTTCGTCGCTGAGCACGACAGGAGATCCACCTGCCCCACTGACAGACACCTTGGTGCCGCCGCCGGGGGTAGCTATTGGGCTCGCGCCGATCACCAGCGGACCAAGATCACCGCTCCAAGTGACCTCAGTGCCCGCACCCGACAGGGCGCCGAGCCACGCGCGTTCAAGCCGTGAAGGAGTGCTATACAGTTGCAGGTGACTGATGCCAGCTGCGATTGGCATCTCCCTCCATGTCGTCAGGACATTGCCACCCAGCTGGCGCCTG
>Ga0136846_1214266_pt1 | contig 13692 bp, 10 predicted proteins | sample HopSoiMetagenom2_FD_96841 | JGI IMG/M metagenome (GOLD analysis project Ga0136846, IMG submission 96841) | Grasslands soil microbial communities from Hopland, California, USA - 2 Assembly 2016 (version 4) | ecosystem: Environmental > Terrestrial > Soil > Grasslands | place: USA: Hopland... | reverse complement strand
GCGGACGCCAGGCATACCATGCCGTAGGTGGCGGCCGGGGCCGTGGACTTCCAGTGCTCGCCGACCCACTCGGTCAGCACCGGGATGAGCGACAGCCAGAACAGCAGGTGCAGGTTGGCCCACATCACGCCGGGGGTGAGCCGGCGGGCGGCGCGCAGCAGGTGGTGGTGGTTGTTCCAGTAGATGCCGACGAAGGTGAAGCTCAGGATGTAGATCAGCAGCGCCGGGATCCGTTCGCGCAGGCTCCTGAAACTGTCGCCGGCCGGCGCGCGAAGTTCGAGGGCCATGATCGTGATAATCACCGCGAGCACGCCGTCGCTGAAGGCCTCCAGGCGGCCAAGCTGGGACTCGCCCGCACCACCGCTCTGTGGAGTGCCGGTCTCGGGCATGCCGCTTTCCGGGATGCTCATGCGACCCGCTCCCGCTGCGCGATGCTTTCCCGCTGCGCGGTGCGGTGCTGGTGCGGGCTGACGCCGCGGACCCGCTTGAAGGCGGCGCTCAGCGCGTACGGGGAGCTGTAACCGACGGCGCGGGCGACCGAGGCGACCGTCTCGGCCGGATCCAGGATGAGGTCGGCGGCCAGCGTCACCCGCCACTGGGTGAGGAACTCCATCGGCGGCTGGCCCACCACGTCGGCGAACCGCCGGGCCAGGGTGGCCCGGGAGACGCGCGTCTGCCGGGCCAGCGTGCCGACCGTCCAGGGCTCGGCCGGGCTTTCCTGCAGCAGCCGGACCGCCTGCGCCACCACCGGGTCGCGGCGGGCGCGGTACCAGCCGGGCGCGGCCAGTTCCGCCCGGCTGAAGTGGGTGCGCACGGCGTCGATCAGCAGCAGGTCGAGCAGCCGGTCGAGCACGGCGTCCTGGCCCACCTCGTCGCGCGGCATCTCGGCGGCGAGCAGGCCGAGCACCGGCGTCTGCCATTCGTCGCGGCGCAGCACCAGCCGCGACGGCAGCGCGTCGAGCAGCCGCCGGCTGACCTCGCCCTCGGCGTTGTAGGTACCGGTGAGGACCTCGGTGGCCCCGTCGGCGGCGTTGCCCCAGCGGCGCACGCCGAACGAGCGCATCTGCGGGATCTCCTGCCCGTCCGGGGTGGTGCAGCGCTGGTCGGGATGGATGATCGCCTGCGGCGGGGTGGCCGGGTCGTCGGCGAACAGGTAGTGGTCCGGGCCGAGCAGGATCGCCACGTCCCCGCGGTCGAGCCGGCCGGGCTCGCCGCCGTCGACCACGAAGCAGGCCTGGCCGCGGAGCACGGCGACCAGGGTCAGCGGCGCCTCGTCCCTGATGTGCAGCGCCCAGGGCGGGTCCATGGTGCAGCGCAGCAGGAAGGCCCGCCGCGCGCGAGGGCCGTCGAGCAGCCCGGCGATGGCATCCATGATCGACAATTTAGACGATCGCGTATCCGGTTGCGACTATGAGCCATTGGCTGTCGCACCCGGCTCGGCTTGACTGGCGGCATAAGGAAGCCGGCAAGCCTTGGAGGGCATGATGACCAGTACCTTTCTCCGTCTGACGACCCTGTTGGGGGCCGTACTGACTATGGGTATGGCGGCCGGCAGCTTCGCCCTGTACGCCGACACGATCATGCCCGGCTTGCGCAAGACCGACGACCGCACCTTCGTCGGGGCCTTCCAGCAGATCGACCGGGCCATCATCAACCCGTGGTTCATGATCTTCGCGTTCGGCGGCGCCCTGGTCCTCACCGCGGCGGCCGCCCTGACGAACCGCGGGACGCCTGCCTTCGGCTGGATCGCCGTCGCGCTCGGCCTTTACCTCGTCTGCGTCATCGTCACGGTAGCGGTGAATGTCCCGCTCAACGACGCGATCAAGGCGGCGGGCGACCCGGCCCACATCAACGTCGCGCAGGTCCGCGCCCAGTTCGGCGAGGCCCGCTGGGCCACGGCGAACCTGCTGCGGGTCGCCACCAGCGTCCCCGCCTTCGCCCTGCTCACCTGGGCCCTCGTGCTCTGCGGCCGGGCGACCGCGTAGCGGCCTTCTCAAACTGAGAGCCACGCCGCCGACCTCAGCAACAACGATAGGCAAAGCGTGTGCCACCGGCGGGTTTAGTTCTTGTACCGGCGTGTGGCACAAGTCTATCCCACCGGCTCTATCCCACCGGCTGGGGCTGCTCGCTGGCCGGCATGACCTGGGCCGTGCACTCCGGGCAGCGCCGCGCGGCGACCGGGATGCTCATCGTGCACTCGGGACAGTCCCGGGTGGTCGCGGTCTTGTTTCGGTCGAACAGCTTCAGTAGCCGGCTGAACGGCACCACCATGACGTAGTAGACGACCAGCGCCGAGATCAAAAAGGTCAGTGCCTCGGTGAGGAACTGGCCGTAGGTAAAGACGGTGGGCTTTCCCGCCTTGTGGTTCACCGTGACCATCAGGTTCCCGAAGTCGGGAGTTCCGCCCACCAGCGACAGCAGCGGGTTCACGAACGACGAGACGAACTGCTTGACCAGGTTGCTGAACTGGGTGCCGATCACCACCGCGACGGCGAGCTCGACCAGGTTCCCGCGCATGATGAAATTCTTGAAGCCACTCATGCAGACCCGAACTTCCCTGCCGGCGAAAACTAATCGCCGGCCGCGAGGCGCTCACTTAGAACCTACGTTTGAAAACTACGATTCGATGATGCGGCACTTCAGGTTGGCCATCATCGGATCTGGTTCGGGCAATTCCCTGGTGCCGGAGGATCCCGGGCAGGGTCCCGTCGCGCTCATCGAGGCAGGCGCGTTCGGCGGGACCTGCCTCAACCGGGGCTGCATTCCCAGCAAGATCTTCGTGCACAGCGCCGACGTCGCCGCCGAGATCCGGCGCGCGGGCCAGTTCGGCCTCGGCGCCGGGCTGACCGGCGTGGACTGGAAGGCCATCCAGGAGCGGGTCTTCTCGCACACCGGGCAGATCTCCGCCGACGGCCGCCAGGCCCGCGCGGACGCGGACGCGGTGACGCTGTTCGAGGGCCGGGCCCGCTTCCGCGGTCCGCACGAGCTGGTCATCGACGACCAGGCACCCATCACCGCCGACCGGATCGTGGTGGCGACCGGGGCCCGGCCGACGGTCCCGCCGGTCATCGCCGAGTCCGGGGTCACGTTCCACACCTCCGACACGATCATGGGTATCGACGAACTGCCGGGCAGCATGGTCATCGTCGGCGGCGGCTACGTCGCGGCTGAGTTCGCACATATCTTCTCCTGCCTGGGCGTCGCCGTCCGCGTGGTCGAGATGGCACCCCGGCTGCTTGGCACCTTCGACACTCCGATCGCGGAGCGCTTCACCGCCTTGGCCCGGCGCAAGTGGGACGTTCACCTGTCGGCCCAGATCACCGGGGTCCGGCGGCCCGGGCACAACGGCACTGGGGTCACCGTGGAACTCGAGGACGGCCCGGCGGTGACCGGCGACCTGCTGCTGGTGGCCACCGGACGCCAGCCGAACTCTGATGACCTCGGCCTGGATGCCGCCGGAGTCAGCCTGCGCGACGACGGGCGCATCCAGGTCGACGAGTACGGGCGGACGACGACCGAGGGGATCTGGTCGCTGGGTGACGTCAGCTCGCCGTTCGAGCTCAAGCACGTGGCCAACGCCGAGGCCCGCACGCTGGCCCACAACCTCGCCCACCCCGATGACCTGCGCCCGTTCCCGCACGACTGGGTACCGGCGGCCGTGTTCACCGAGCCGCAGATCGCCACCGTCGGCGCCCGCCGGCAGGACCTGGCGGGCCACCGGCCCTTCGTCACGGCCACCCAGGACTACGACGACACGACCTACGGGTGGGCGCTGCGCGACACCAGCGGGATCTGCACGCTGTACGCCGACCCGGCGACGGGCAAGCTCCTCGGCGCCCACATCCTGGGGTCCCAGGCCGCGCTGCTGATCCAGCCGCTGGTGCAGGCCGCCTCTACCGGGCTGAGCGTGGCCGAGATGGCCCGGGGTCAGTACTGGATCCACCCGGCGCTCAGCGAGGTCGTGGAAAACGCCCTGCTCAAGCTGCCGTTGTAGGTGTTTACCGGGGCCGGGGCGGGGCAGTCGGCCAGGTGGTGAAGAGCGATACGCCCCGGACGGCCGTGCTGGCCTTGTGCCTGGTGCAGTTCGTCGACGTCCTCGGGGTGACCGTCGTGGTGACGGCCCTGCCGGCGATGCTGGCGGACCTGCGGGCGCCCGCGGACGCGGCCAGCCTGATCTCGGCCGGCTACGCCATGTTCTTCGGCGGCCTGCTGATGACCGGTGCGCGGCTAGGCGACCGGTTCGGGCACCGGCGCGCCATCCTGGCCGGCCTGCTGGTCTTCGCGGCGGCCGCGGTGGTCGGCGCAACGGCGTCGTCCGCCGCCGTGCTCACCGCGGCGCGCTGCCTGCAGGGGGCCGCCGCGGCGCTGTCGGTTCCGTCGGCACTGCGGCTGCTGACCACGATCACCGCCGACGGTCCGCAGCGCCGGAAGGCGATCGCGTGGTGGAGCGCCGCGGGAGCGGCGGCCGGCGCGAGCGGCTTCGTGGCCGGCGGCGTCGTTACCGGCCTGGCCGGCTGGCGGGCGGTCTTCTGGGCCTATCTCCCGCTGGCCCTGGCGCTGGCCGTGGCTATCGGCCGGACGACCCCGCCCGACCACGGCGTGGACCGGTCGGTCCGGCTCAGCCTGGCCAGTGCCGCCGCCTTCACCGCGGCGGTGATGGCGTTCGTGGTGGCGACGACGCTGCTGCCCGAACGGGGCCGGATCGCGGCCGGCGCCGCCCTGCTCGGCGTCGCGGTCCTGCTGGCGGGCTCGTTCGTAGTGCTCGACCGGCGGTCGGCGGCACCGCTCCTGCCCGGAAGGGTGCTGCGGGAGCGGCCGCTGCGCGAGGGCGCGGCCGGCAGCCTGCTCAATACGGCGGCCACCAGTTCGGCTATCACGCTGACCACGCTGTACCTGCAGGACGCGCGCGGGTACAGCCCGCTCACGGCCGGATTGATGCTGCTGCCCTTCAGCCTCGCCGTCGTCGGCGGTTCCGCGCTAGCCGCGCCGGCACTGGCCCGGTGGCGGCCGCAGCGGGTCATCGCCGCCGGCCTGGGGCTCATCGCCGTCGGCGACGCCGCGCTCATCCTGGCCGCCAGCCGTCCGTGGACCCTGCCGGCCTGCGTCGCCGTCGGCGGCGCCGGCATCGGCCTGTCCTCGGTCGCCGCGACCGGGCTCGGCACCAGCGTCCCGGTCACCGCCCGCGGCACCGCGGCCGGGATCATCAACACCGCCGCGCAACTCGGCACCGCCCTCGGTGTCGCCGTCTTGCTGCTCGTGGCCGCGCTGACCAGCGGGTTGACCGGGCCAGGGCGGCCGGTTCCCGCCGTCGCCTGGGGCCTGGCCGCCGCGATCAGCGCGGCTGGGGCGATCATCTTCGAACGCCGCGGCCGGCGCATGCACGTCACGGCCCGGGAACTGGCGCCATGCTCCCGGGCCGGGCTCCCCGGAAAACTTGAAAAGGGAACCTTTTAAGCGGTGTGGGGCCGGGCCGGCCGACGCGCGCGACGGCTGAGCACCAGGTGGGCCTGCGGGGCCGGAGGAGACGGAGATCGCGGTCTGCTAACGATCTACGGAAATGGTCCTATTTGCTCATGGGAACTCGTGTTACGTTCCGGAAGTCTTACTTGCTGAAAACATCCAGTTTTGTCACGCCGGGGGGTCTCGGCTGTCGCCGGGTGGGGGGAGCGTCGGGTGCGGGGCCCGGCGATTTCTCTCCGCGGGCGGCTGGGCAGGTGCCTTCCTCCGTGCTCGTTTCCCTGCGAGGCGCAATGGCCCTTTCCCGGCGTCCGGCCCGCTCACGGCCCATCCGCCTGTTCCTGATCAGCATGTTCGCGGTGCCCCTGGTCTCCCTGGTGGCGCTGTACGCGTTCGCGGCGAGCACCACGATCGCCAACGCCGTCATCGACCAGCAGTACAACCATGGCGTCAAGATCGTGACCAGCGGGTTCAGCGGGCTCACCCAGGGTCTGCCCCAGGAGCAGGCCGCGACCTACGTGTGGCTGAGCACTGGCCGGTCCACCCCGAGCGCGTCCATGCTGGCCGCGCGCAAGATCGTGGACGCGGGGTTCGTGAATGCCAAGAAGGTGATGACGCCGGTACAGGACCAGGAGGCTCCCCACGCCCGGGCGGCGCAGGACGCCCTGTTCGCCGCCCTGGGGCAGCTCAGCAAGACCCGGGCGGCCGTGGACGCGGGCACGATCAGCCCGCTGGCTGCGTTCGCCGTCTACAGCAACCTGGTCGACGACCAGTGGCGGTTCTACTTCTCCTCGAACAGCAAGGACGCCTCGTTCACCGACGTCTCGATCGGCGCTACCAACCTGTCCTACGCGATCCCCGTGGGCATCCGGGAGGCGACACTGGTCGGCGGCGCGCTGGCCAGCGGCGGCCAGATGAGCGCGGCTGCCCATCAGCAGTTCACCACCAGCGTGGCCAACCGGCGTGCACTGATGAGCGAGGGCATCGCCGGGCTGACCCCGGACCTCGGCGCCCCGTACGTCGCCCTGGAGAACAGCCAGCAGTACCAGCAGTTCCAGGCCATGGAGGACCAGATCATGGCCAGCCCGGCGAGCCAGCCGCTGCCGGTGAACCCGACCGCCTGGCAGCAGGCCTCGGGCGCCTACCTGGCCGGCCTGGGCAAGGCCGAGCTCGACAGCGGCGCCAAGCTGAGCTCGATGAGCAACTCGCTCGCCAACCGGCTGGTCATCGAGGCCGTCCTGGCCGGCGGTCTCGGCTTGCTCGCCGTCATCGGCTCGATCTTCCTGCTCGTCTGGTTCGGCCGCAAGGTCACCCGGGACATGACCGGCCTGAATGACAGCGTGCGCGGAATGGCCGACGAACGGCTGCCGCGCGTGGTCGAGCGGCTCCGCCGCGGCGAGGACGTGGACATCCAGGCCGAGTCACCGGCCCCGCCCACCAGCACTATCACCGAAATCTCCCGGATCGCCGAGTCGTTCGCCACCGTGCAGGCCGCGGCCGTCACGGCCGCCGTCGACCAGGCCCAGCTGCGCAAGGGGGTCAACCAGGTCTTCCTGAACATCTCGATGCGCAACCAGTCCCTGCTGCACCGGCAGCTGGGGATGCTGGACTCGATGGAGCGGCGGACCAGCGAGCCGGAGGCACTCGCCGACCTCTTCCGCATCGACCACCTCACCACCCGCATGCGCCGCCACGCCGAGGGCCTGATCATCTTGTCGGGGTCGGTACCTGGCCGCGGCTGGCGCGACCCGGTGCCGGTCGTCGACGTCATGCGGGCCGCGGTGGCCGAGGTCGAGGACTACGTCCGCGTCGACGTGAACAGCGAAACCGATGACCTGGTGGCCGGCAGCGCGGTAAGCGACGTCATCCACCTGATCGCCGAGCTCGTCGAGAACGCCACCGTCTTCTCCCCGCCCAATACCCGGATCGAGGTCAGGGCCGAACGGGTGGGCACCGGCCTGGTCGCCGAGGTCGAAGACCGCGGCCTGGGCCTGTCCGCCGAGGAGCTCGCCGACATCAACCGGCGGCTGGCCAGCACGCCGGAGTTCGACCTGGCCCGCAGTGACCAGCTCGGCCTGTACGTGGTCAGCCAGCTGGCGGCCCGGCACAATATCAAGGTCTCCCTCCGCCGGTCCGCGTACGGCGGCACCACGGCCGTGGTCCTGCTGTCGTTCGGCGTGATCGTCCGCGCGGAAGAGGCCCCGCCGGTCCGCGGCGACCAGGGCGAATGGATATCTGACAGCGGTCGCGCCCTGACCGGCCGGCACCGGCTACCCGCCCCGAATCGCGTGCTGGACCGCCCGCTGGACCTCGAGACCCGGAACGGCCTGGAGACCCGGACTGGCCTGGAGACCCGGACTGGGGAGTGGCCCGCGGCCGCTGGCGTCTCCGGATCCTTCCCCGGCTCATCCTCCGAGCCGGCCGCATCCCCGGCCACCCCGCTGGCGCCCTGGGAGATCGGGCCGCCGCCCACGCTGCCGACCGCAGCGAGGCCCGTGCCGTCCGCTCCCCCGTGGGACACGGAGACGACGGATTCCTGGCCGGCGATAACCCCGGACGAGAGCCCAGCCGGGAGCGGAGGGCAAGCCGTCCCGGGCGCGGGATCCGCTGCCGCGTCGTCCGACAGCCATCTCGGGATGCCCATCCGGGTCCCGCGGGCCAGCCTGGCCCCGCAGCTGCGGGGCCCGCGCGACGCCGCGCGGGATGCCCAGTCGCCGACGCCGCCGTGGGCGCCGTGGACGTCGGCGCCCGAGGCGCCCGAGGTCACGCCGCGCTCGCCGGAGGCGACCCGCAACATGCTGAGCCTGATGCAGCAGGGCTGGCGGCGCGGCCGGGTGGACGATCTCGACCATCCCGAGGGTGCCCCGGGTAACGGAACTGACCGATAGCGAGGCTGGTAATGGCACAGACTGACACGACCGGGCAGCTGAGCTGGCTGCTGGACAACCTCGTCACTCAGGTCGAGCACGTCCAGCAGGCGCTGATCCTGTCCCGGGACGGCCTGGTGGTGGCCGCGTCGCGGGGCCTGACGGCCGAGGACAGCGAGCATCTGTCGGCCCTGGCAGCCGGCATGCAGAGCCTGGCGCGGGGCACCGGCAGGCAGTTCCACGGCGGCGAGGTGCGGCAGACCATCATAGAGATGGAGTCCGCCTTCCTGTTCGTCATCGCGGCCGGGAAGGGGACCTGCCTGGCCGTCCTGACGTCGGCCGACCCGAATGTCGGCCTGATCGCCTACGAGATGGCCATGCTGGTACGGCGGATGGGCAAGTACCTCGACGCCGAGCCGCGATTTCCTGATCATGAAATAGCTGCGGAGTGACCAGCCACGACGGTTACGGAGACCGCTGGTTCGACCGTGAGGCCGGCCCGGTGGTCCGGCCCTACGCTCTGACCAAAGGGCGCACTCTGCCGAGCGGCGGCGCCACCTTCGGCCTGATCGACGTGGTGATCGCGACCAGCGAGCGGCCGCCGGCCCACTTCCGCCCCGGCCCGGAGCACCGGCGAATCTTGAACATGTGCCGCCGGCCCACGCCCATCGTCGACCTGACATCGGAGATCGATCTCCCTCTCGGGGTGGTCCGGGTCCTGCTCGGCGACCTCACCAGCGAGGGGATGCTCCGGGTCCTCTCCACCCAGAAGCAACCAGTCACTGATCAGCGGCTCTTGAGGATGGTGCTCGATGGACTTGAATCGCTTTGAGGACACCCATCCCGCGGCCCGGCCGGGAAGCGCCGTCCCGGCGACCGCCAAGATCCTCATCTCCGGGGGCTTCGGCGTCGGGAAGACAACCCTGGTCGGGACGATCAGCGAGATCAGGCCGCTGCGGACCGAGGAGCCGCTGAGCGACCGCAGCGTCGGCGTCGACGACACCCGCGGGGTGAGCGCGAAGACCACCACCACCGTGGCCATGGACTTCGGCCGGATCAGCTTCCCGTCCGACTTGGTGCTGTACCTGTTCGGCACGCCCGGCCAGGAGCGTTTCTGGTTCATGTGGGACGATCTGGCCGTTGGCGCCGTCGGCGCCGTGATCATGGCCGACACCCGGCGCGTGGCCGACTGCTTCGCCTCGATCGACTACTTCGAGCAGAACGGGATACCGTTCGTCATCGCGGTCAACTGCTTCGACGACGCCCCCCGGTTCGAGCCGGACGACATCAGGATCGCGCTGAGCCTGGCACCTGAGGTCCCGATCGTGCTGTGCGACGCGCGCGAGCGCGACTCGGTCAAGAAGGTGCTCGTCAGCCTGGTCCGCTACGTAATGACCAGGCACAGCCGGCGAAACCAGGCGACGCTGGCATAAGGCCTCCACAGGGACTCCACCTTCCTCGGACAGAATGAATAGGGTCACCGTTGGGGGTGCCCGTGCTCGATCTGCTGGCGTTCATTCTCGCTGCCGTCGCGGTCATCGTCGCGCTGCAGTACCTGGCCGACCGGACCGGGCTGCCAGCCGCGGCGCTGTTCACCGTGGCCGGGCTGGTCTACGCGGTGCTGCCCGGGCCGAACCTGACGCTCGACCCGCACGTGATCTTGACCTTCGTCATCCCGCCGCTGATCTACAGCGCCGCACTCAACTCCTCGCTGCTGGCCATCCGGGCCAACCTGCGCACCGTCATCAGCCTGTCGATCGGGCTGGTACTGGCGACCGCACTGGTCACCGGGATCGGGATGGACCTGTTCGTGCCCGGGGTGGGGCTGGCGGCGGGCGTCGCGCTCGGCGCCGCGCTGTCCCCGACCGACCCGGTGGCGGCGCTGGCGGTGGGCGGCCGGGCCGGCCTGCCGTCCAAGCTCATCACCATCATCGAGGGCGAGGGCCTGCTCAACGACGCCACCGCGCTGACCACGCTGACGGTGGCGGTCACCGCCGCGACCAGCGGCGGCTTCTCGCTGGGGGACGCGGCGGCGCGCTTCGTGCTGGCGGCTGCGGGCGGCCTGCTGTCCGGCGTGGTCGTCGCGGTCGTGGTCCGCCTGCTGCTGGCGGCCGTCCGCGATCCGCTGCTGGTCAACGGGATCTCGCTCGGCACTCCGTTCGCGGCCTACCTGCTCGGAGAGGAACTGCACGTCTCCGGCGTGCTGGCGGTCGCGGTGGCCGGCCTGATGGTCGGCCACGACACGCCGCGGTTCACCTCCGGCGCCAGCCGCCTGCAGGCCGCGGCGGTCTGGCACCTGGCCGACTTCCTGCTCCAGGGGTTCGTGTTCCTGCTGATCGGACAGCAGATCGTGCCGGTCGTGCGCGGCCTGAAGGCCTACCCCACGGCCACGCTGTGGTCCGCGGCGGCGGTCAGCGTCGGCGTGGTGGTGCTCCTGCGACCGCTGTGGCTGGTCCTGACCCAGGCCCTGCCGCGCGCCGTGCAGAGACGGCGCGGCCGCCAAGCCCCCCAAGACGGCGGGTCGTACCTGTCCGGCCGGGAGATAGTCGTGCTGAGCTGGGCCGGCACCCGCGGCGTGATCACCCTGGCCGCCGTCTTCACCATTCCCCTCACCACCTCCGACGGTCGCCCCTTCCCCAGCCGTGACCTGCTGCTGTTCTGCGCCTTCCTGACTGTGCTGGTCACCCTGATCGGCCAGGGCCTCACCTTCGGCCCGGTCGCGCGGGTCCTGCGCGTCCGCGCCGACCTCGCCGACGCGGCCCTGGTACGGACCCAGGCCCGGGCCGCGGCGGTCCAGGCTGGCCTGGACCGGCTGGATCAGATCGCCGCCGATGACGACATGCTCGGGGAGGCCGTGCCCGCCCCGGCCCTGGATGCGCTGCGGGCCAGCCTGGAGCAGAAGGCCCGGCGCTACCGGCAGTTGCTCGGACGTCTCGAGGAGGCCGGCGAGGACGCGGTCCCGGCTGCCACTCCCGGATACCAGGTTGCCGTGCGAGCCCGGCGGGCAGTCATCGACGCCCAGCGCGAGGAACTCCTGCGCTGGCGCGACGCCGGCCACCTGCCCGACGCCAGCCTGCGCAAGCTGGAGAGCGAGCTCGACCACGAGGAACGCATGCTTCCCCCGCACGAGGCTCACTGACGGGCGATAGCAGTCCGGACCTCGGCCGGTTTCCGCGGTGCCGGGCCGCGATCAGCCCGCCATCAGGACAGGGGCCGCGGCGCGCACCGGTGCCACCGGGAGCCGGCCGCTGATCGTCGTGCCCCGGCCGGGCTGGGACCGCACGTCCAGCGTGCCGCCGTGCGCGGCCAGCCGGTCCGTCATGCCCTGCATTCCGGACCCGGTCCGCAGCCCGGCGGACGGCAGGCCTGCCCCGTCGTCGGTGATGGAGAACTCCACGCCGTCTCCGTTCCCGGCCAGCCGGATCACCACCCGCGAGGCCCGGGCGTGCTTGGCCACGTTCTGCAGTGCTTCCAGCGCGCAGAAGTAGATCGTGCTCTCGGCGTCCGGCGAGTAGCGTCCGACCTGGTCCGCTTCCAGGACGACCGGCACCGGGCTCCGATTCAGCTGCGCGCGCAGCGCCACGACCAGGCCCTGGTCGGCCAGCAGCGGCGGGTAGATACCGCGGGCCAGCGCCCGCAGGTCGTCAAGCGCCGCGCTGAGCTGCGCCTTCAGCTCCGGGATGGCCTGCCGGATCAGGCCGGGATCGTCGGCCGCCTCGGCCAGCAGGCCGAGCTGGATCGCCAGTGCGATCAGCTGCTGCTGGGCGCCGTCGTGCAGGTTCCGCTCGATCTTGCGCCGTTCGGCGTCCTGAGCCTCGACCAGCCTCCGCCGCGACGCCCGGAGCTCGTCGATGGTGGCCCGCAGCTCGGCGGTGAGCTGCGCATTGCGCATGACCAGGCTGGCCTGGGAGGCCAGGTGCTGCAGGAGGTTGTCCTCGGTGCTGGTCAGCGCCTCCTCGCGCGGTTTGGTCAGGGAAATCGCGCCGAGCAGGTCGTCCCCGTGCCGGACCGGCACCACCCGGGTCCCGGGGTCCTCGGGGCCCAGGACCGGCAGGCCGGCGGCGCCATCGGAGCTTCCGTTCACGGAAACACCGTCCAGCCGCGCCGCCGCGGACGGCATCAAGCCGTCCGGCCAGACCGCGCTCGGCCGCAGCTCGGCGCCGACCCGGATCCACGCTTCGACCCGGGTAGCCCCGGACGCGCCGGCCAGCAGCGACACCATCCGGTCGAGGGCCTCGCGCAAGTCGAGCTGGCCGGCCATATCCGCCGCGAAGTCGGACAGCACCTGATACGGAGTGGCCCGCACGCCGTAGACCAGCCGGTTGGCCAGCCGGCTGGCCCGCTGCCGCAGCGGCTGGAATACCAGGGCGATCACGACGGCCGCCGCAACGGTCAGCGCCGGATGGCTGCCGCTGCCCGCCAGCGTACCGAGGCCAAGAACGAAGGCCAGGTAGACCGCGGTAGCCCCGGCCGACAGCAGGGTGAACAGCAGCGCCCGGCTGATGATCACGTCGATGTCGAACAGCCGGTACCGCAGAATCGCGATCCCCGTGGCTACTGGGATGGCGAGGTACACCAGGAACGGGGTGATGTCGAACGGCACGCTCTCCCACAGCGTGCCGGCCTGGCCGAACGCGATAGCCAGGGCGCCGATCAGCTGCGTCAGCAGCAACCCGGCGAGGGCCAGCGCCAGCCACTTCATCTGCTGACGCAGCCGCTGGTCGCCGCGCCGGTACCGGCGTACCAGCGAGACTACCGCGGCCCCGAGGATCAGCGGGTACACCAGAGCCAGCGCGTTCGGGGTGCCGAGCCAGGTCACCGGCCGCAGCGACCGGACCGCGAGCGGATTCGGATAGGCCAGCGAGATACCGCCCACCGCGGGCAGCGCCACCTGCCGCGTGCTGATCACGAACGAGGCCAGGCTCACGACGCTTAGCACCAGGCTGACCGCGGCGGCCGGGCGCCAGCGCGGCGATGGCAGCCGCCCGGTCGGGAAGACCAGGAATAGCGCGGCCAGGGCCAAGGCCACGAGCACGAAGACCGCCTCGGACAACGCCCCGACCGTGGTCGCCGCCGGAAGTGCTCCTGGATGCGCCTTGGCGCCGAAGATCGCGTAGACCGAGCCGGTCGTCATGACGGCGTTAACGGCCCCGTCGGCCAGCATGAACCAGCCCACCAGGTTGCCGCCCGCCCGGCGCACGATCAGCGCACCAAGCACGGCGTAAACGAGCGCCCCAGCCTCGGAACTGACAACACCGGCCGCGTCACTCAGGGCCAGCGAGTCCCACCCCAGCACGGTCAGTACCAGCCCGGCCAGTGCGACGAGCACGATCGCGGTCAGCGTGGCGGAAAGGCCACGGACCGGCGC
>Ga0136846_1210877_pt1 | contig 13693 bp, 11 predicted proteins | sample HopSoiMetagenom2_FD_96841 | JGI IMG/M metagenome (GOLD analysis project Ga0136846, IMG submission 96841) | Grasslands soil microbial communities from Hopland, California, USA - 2 Assembly 2016 (version 4) | ecosystem: Environmental > Terrestrial > Soil > Grasslands | place: USA: Hopland... | reverse complement strand
GGCGGAGAAGCATCGAAAGTTCTCTTAGGGTCGCCCATTTTGCCCGCCTTGGCGTCACCGGCCTAGATCAGTTTTGCCTGGGGGATTTTCGCTTTTGACATGTCGCTTCCACGTCGCTATTCTCCCGCCCCCATGCCAATTCCCGCACCACTGCCTGCAACAACAAGGCCCAGCGTTCTCATTGTCGATTCGTCGGCCGATAATCGAGAGGTGTTGCGCACCGTTCTCGCACGTCGCGGAATGCAGATTCTCGAAGCGGAAGCTGCCGCCGAAGGCCTCGCGCTCGCTCGGGAGCATCAGCCAGATGTCGTCGTTCTTGATTTGGAGGCCGAAAGCGCCGACGCAGCCGCCATTCGCGACGAATTCTCTCAGCAGACGCGCGGCCGCGCGAAAAGCGTGATCGTTCTAGGTAAGATTCGCCGCGGGCCGGTCTTCGCCGGCGGACATGTGATCAGCAAACCCTATCACTTTGCCCCGCTCGTTCATACAATCGAGCAATTGGCTGCCAAAGCGGCGTAAGTAGTAGGCACACTCCGTGTGCCGCTCTCAGTGGTGCATGGCAACGCTCTTCGTATTGCAAGGTCGCGATAAAGGCAAGCGCTATGACTTGCGCGAGGCCAATGTCAGCCTGGGCCGCGATCATCACTGTGTGGTTCAAGTCAGCGACAACGAAATCTCCCGCCGCCACGCCGAAATCCGCAAAGACGAGCAAGGGTACCGCCTGGTCGATCTCGGCAGCTCCAACGGCACCTTCGTCAACGCCGAGCAGGTAACGGAGCGGCGATTGGTCAATGGCGACCGCGTTCAGCTCGGCCGAACGCTGCTCCTCTTCACCGACGCCGACGACCGAGCCGAGCAGCCTTTGGAGCACGGCGTCGATATCGTCGGCACCGCCGCGGTCGAAGGCTCGCGGATCGTCAAATCTGTGAGCCACGAACCGGGAAGCCAGCTTTTTGCCGGCGATCCGGCTGACAGCCCGTGGCTGGCCGCTGCCCGCAGCAATCTGCAGCTCATGTATCGCACGGCGCTCGCCGTCAGCCACACGCTCGACATCGACCAGCTTCTGGCGCGCATCATCGACATGATCTTCGAATGGGTCGAGGCCGATCGCGGCTGCATCATGCTCATTGATCATGAATCCAACGAGCTCACGCCCGTTGCCAGTCGCAGCCGTCGCGGACAGAGCGCGGACCAGCGCATCGCCATTAGCCGAACAATTCTCGATTACGTGATGGAGCGCAAAGAAGGCGTTCTAACCAGTGATGCCCCCGCCGACGACCGCTGGAAGTCGGAGTCGATCGCGGCGCTCGGAATTCGCGAGGCAATTTGTGTTCCGATGCAAGGCCGCTACGGCGTTGTCGGCGTCATTTACATCGACACCTATACACCGCCCGACAGAGTGCTGCTCGCCAAACCGACGAATCGCTTCTCGGAAGAGCATCTCAAGCTCATGGTGGCCATCGGCCATCAGGCGGCGCTCGCCGTCGAAGACACGTCGTACTACTCCGCCATGCTGCAGGCCGAGCGGCTGGCCGCCATCGGTCAAACGATCGCGACGCTCTCGCACCATATTAAGAACATCCTGCAAGGCATTCGCGGCGGCAGCTACCTGATCGACGAAGGACTGAAGGCCGATGACAACGATGTGGTGCGGCGCGGCTGGCGAATCGTCGAGCGCAATCAGGAGCGGATTTCCAATCTCGTGATGGACATGCTCACGTTCAGCAAAGAACGTGAGCCTGAGCTCGTCGCAGCCGACTTGAACGAGACGATTGGCGATGTCGCCGAGCTGATGAAACCCCGTGCCGAGGAGGCTCAAGTTACCCTTCACTGGCAGCCGCGGACTGATTTGCCGCCATTCCAGTTCGATCCCGACCTGCTCCACCGCGCGATTCTCAATGTGATGACAAACGCGATCGACGCCTGCGAAAAGCGCGAGGGAGCACGCGTCGAAGTCTCTGTCGAATGGTCTCCGGGCGAGCAATTCGTTCACATCGTCGTGGCCGACAACGGCGAAGGCATTGCAGAGGGCGACCTCAAACGCATCTTCTCGATCTTCGAGTCCAAGAAAGGCGCCCGCGGCACCGGCCTAGGCCTGCCGGTCAGCCAGAAAATCATGCGCGAGCATGGCGGCGACATTCGCGTCGAAAGCACGCCCGGCGCCGGCAGCCGCTTCTATCTGGAGTTGCCCGCCCACGGCCCGCAATCGATTCGCAGCGCCGAAACAATCACCATGCCGACCGTTTCCTAGCACTGTCGCTAGGCGAATGGGTGGCTGTGCGTCGCGATTAGCGAACCACGGCTGGCCGCAGTTGAGCTACGTGCTCCTTCGCATACTCATGCCAGGGTCCACTCTGGGCACGCACTAACCGGATGCTCCGCCTCGGCGGTATGTTCCACCAACGGCCCTAGCGACTAGCCAGTCCGTTCACTTTGTCAAGCCCCACTTTTCCCGCCTCACCGCCCGGCTACCCTGATGCGACAACTGGCCGGCTCATCATTTCGCAAGGACGTGGACGGTTTGGCTTGAGGCCACCGATGCCGGCTCCCACCTAGTTGGCCTTGCCTCACGCGCGTAGCGGCAAGTCCCGTCCCACCTCTCGCCCATAAGGAGTCGAGCCATCTAAGTTTTCGCGCAACGGAGTTTCTTGTTTTCGTTTGTTTACACGAAATGGAATTGATGAAATGAAACGGATTGCTTTTTTGGTTTGCGGAATGTTGCTTCTCATTTCCAACACAGCGGAGGCCCGCCGGTCCAGATGGAACACCGGCGCGAGCTACACGCAGCCGGTGCAGGTCGTCCGTGCGACGACGAGTACGCCGGCGGACACATCGGGGCAAGCCGCCTCGGAGACGAGTTCAACCGAGGCCCCATCGGTGCAACTCACGTCGGCAAGCGTCTCGCTGCCAGTCACATCGGTAACGACGCCGACGCCAGCCAAGTTGGTGAGCTACAGCACGGCCACGGCCCAGGGTGTCGCCAATCTCATGGCCGCCAACAACAGGGTGGGCCACTGGGGGGGCAACCCCGGCTACGAGGGCTGCGGCTGCGGCGTATCACAGGCGGCCGCGTATAACGTCTGTTGCTATGGCAACAGCGGCATGGCTACGGTCGATGTCGGTTACGCCCAAGGCGCCAACGGCATGTGGTACTGCTGCCGGCGATACCGCTAGGCTGACGTTCCTACCGACCAGCGCCGTTGGCGCTCCTTACTCGACCACCTAATGACCGCCGCATTTGGCGGACGAAGATCGTCACACAAGTCCCCGCAAGGATTGCGGGGCTGTTTTTTTCCGGCCGTGATTCATTGGACCGAGCGCGCCGTTAACTGCTGATGGCATCGGTGAACGTCAGCCTGTTACCGAACGGGTCCTTCACAGACATGTCTCGCGTGCCCCAAGGCATCTTTTCGATGCCCGGTCGGTAATACTTGTAGCGCTTCGCCGTTAGCTCAGCATGAAATGCATCGAGCTCGGTGCTCTCAATCCGCATCGCGGCGCCAGGACAACAGTCGCCGACGTGCTCCGACAGGTGGAGAACGCACCCGTCCTTGGAAATCTGCATATAGAGCGGCATACCCGGTTCAAAGCGATGTTCCCAATCGACCTTGAAGCCCAAAAAGTCAATATAGAACTCTCTCGCCTTTGCTTCATCAAAGATCCGCAAGATCGGCGTCGTTTTACCCAAGATCATCGCGGACAGCGTCCTCAATCGCACCGTTGATCAGATTGCAGATCTGCCGCCATCCATACCGTAAAACAGCGGTCTAGATTGCGAATGGTAACCCTTCTGGCGGCCTCTCGGAATGACCGCCTAATGCCAGACAGCAGTAACGGATATGCGGCACTCTGAACAAATGTGACGCGCCCGCCGACCATCTAATTCACCAAACCCGTCTCTAGTGGACATCGGTATGCTGTTTGCCCTTATTGCTCGATTTGCGCAAAAACTGCCGCTTTGGCGGTTTGATCACAGCGACGCTGACGCCCAAGCACGCATTCAAATGCTGGAAACCAAAGTAGCTCGCCCAATGCCCAAAGTAGGTCGCCCAGGTCCTGGGCGACCTGCATCGCCGGTCGATCTCCGATCTCTTATTCGTTTACACCGTCGATCGTCGCTCAACTCCCCCTGCTCACTCCTTCCGTCGCTACAGAGATTTATTCCCTGCTGGGGTGGTACTCAGCGCATTTTGAATCCTGCCGCGAGAAGCCATCCTACGCGGCCGACAGCCTGCATAATGGAAATCGCGCCGTTTCGCCGCAAATCCTAGTAGCACAGCAGCTTCGGCTCGCTCATAGTGACGTCAGCAATTTCGCCGCATATGCATCTTAGCCCAGTCCCATCAACTCGACGCAACGGCAACGCTGGCTACTAACTACTGCTCACCGTCCGTGTCACCAAGAATATTCCTACCCCGATCGGGGACTGCTCACTAAATGGAAACGTCATTGACCGCGCCGACATGCTCTGCCGCTGCTCGCGTCGTCCTGAAGCCGCGGAAGGCGCTGCCGTTCTACGGCCGGCACCCGTGGGTGCTGGCCTCCGCCGTCGATCGAGTCGAGCCAACGAGCATTGAAAGCGAGCATTTGCTCGACCTGGACGGCCAGCTCGTAGAACTCGTCAACGACAAGCGAAAATTCATCGCCCACGGCCTGTTCAACAGCCACAGCCGAATCCGCGTGCGGCTCTATAGCTGGTCGGCGGATGAGCACATTGAGGAGGCGTTCTTTCGCCGGAAAATCGAGGCCGCGATTAACCTCCGCTGCCAAATCGGCTACGAGCCAGGGGAAAAGGGGTCGGGAGTCATTTCGCGAAACAGGGAATCGATTTTGGAAGACTCAAGCCGCGAATTGACTCCCGACCCCCTCTGCCGTTCCACTTCAGCCACCCGCCTCGTCTTCAGCGAAGCCGATGGCGTTAGCGGCCTCGTCGTCGATCGCTACGGCGATTACTTAGTTGTTCAGCCGACGGCTCTAGGCATTGCCCAGCGGCTCGGATCCATTGTCGGCATCCTGCAGGATCTGCTGCAGCCGCGGGCCATCGTCCTGAAGCTCGACAAGGCGATGACACAGCTTGAGGGTATGAGCATTCTGCGTGCTGACGAGCCGCACCCTGGCCCTGTACCCAAGAGCGATGCAGCGGCGGCGCGGCAGCGTACCGACGACGCAGCCTCAATTCCTTTCGCCGATGGCCACGTTTGGGGCGACCTGCCGGAGGGCCCGGCTCTGATCCGCGAACACGGTCTGGCGTACGAGGTTGATCTAAGGACCGGTCAAAAAACGGGCCTCTACCTCGACCAGCGCGAGAACCGCCTGGCCGCGGCCAAATACCTGCGCGGCCGCCGCGTGCTCGACCTGTTCTGCTACACGGGCGGCTTCGCCCTGACCGCTGCAAAGCTCGGCGGAGCGGCCGAAGTACTCGGCATCGATGGCAGTAAAACCGCCATTGCGCGGGCCCGCCGCAACGCAGAAATCAACGCTCTCCAAAATGTCCAGTTCGAATGTGGCGACGGCTTTCAGACGCTCGACAAGCTCATCGCGCATGGCGAAAAGTTCGATGCCGTGATTTTGGACCCTCCAAAATTCGCCCGCGGTCGAGGGGGTGCAAACGCCGCGCTCATGGCTTACCATCGTCTAAATCGCGCGGCTGTCGAGCTATTGCAACGGGACGGTATCCTCCTTTCTTGCAGTTGCACCGGCGGCGTCAGTCGCGAAGATTTTCTACTCATGCTTTCGGGCGTGGCGCAGAAATCCCGGCGCGATATTCGCGTCCTTGAGCAGCGCGGCGCCGCCCCGGACCACCCGGTTTCGGCCACTTGCTTGGAGACCGAGTACCTGAAATGCATGATTTGTGAAGTCCAGTAAGAAATTGTGCGGTCCAGCGAGAATGTGACGGGTATAATGAGTCTCACGTGGCTGGGAAAGCGTTTATTCTTTCGGGGTCTTGCGGGGCGCTTTTGCGGCACGCGGGGGCAGAGTGGAGTCAGGTCCGGAACCCTGGCTTCGCCACAGGCAACAGAGAAGACCGCAAGTTATTTCCCCGTCTCATCTTATGCTCTACACGGGCCATAGCGCAGTCGGTTACTGGGAACTTCCTCCGTCCGGAGTACGTCTAAACGGTGCAAAAGTGGAACAGGACGACGGGCAGTTGATCCGGTCCGCTTGCAATGGCGATACCGCCGCCTTCGGCGCGCTCGTCCGCAAGTACCAGGTTCGACTCTGCACGTCGCTGACACACATTTGCGGCTCGCTTGATGACGCCGAAGACGTCGCCCAAGAAGCGTTCGTCCAGGCCTATGTCAAGCTGCGCACGTTCGCCGGCGGCAGCGCCTTTTACACCTGGCTGTATCGTATCGCGGTCAACGCGGCGATCAGCAGGCGTCGCAGGCGCCGCGAGCAAACGTCGGTCGATTCCAAGCGCGAAGAGCTGGGCCTGGAGCCGCACGATGACGGCGAGCAGGCCGAGGAGCGGCTGCTCCGCGAGGAGCGGGCCGTCCAGGTCAGGCGAGCGCTCGACCGGCTCAGCGATGAGCACCGGACGATCCTCGTGCTCCGCGAAATTGATGACTGTGATTACGACGAGATCGCGAAAATCCTTCAGCTTCCGGTCGGGACGGTTCGCAGCCGTTTGCACCGGGCCCGCCTGCAACTGAAGGAGCAGCTCGACACGATCCTGGGCAACCACGCCTTGGGTGATCCGGTCTCGGGAGATAGGACGAAACGCGTCTAGCCGCCGGTCGTGAGCCATGGGTTTGCTCAGGCGGCGGGACTCAACTAGTGAGTCGCCGGACGCTTTTGATATAACGACATGGCTGGTTGTTATGACACGCGAATTCCCAGACGAGCTGCTTAGCGCATTTCTTGACGGCGAATTGTCGCCGGCTGAGCGCGAACAGGTCGAAAAGCACCTCGCCACCAGCGAGGCCGATCGGCTGTTGTTGTCGGAGCTGCAATCGCTGCGAAGCGAAGTGGCGGCCCTTCCACCGGCCGCGATGAGCCCGGATTTTGCTGACCGCGTGGTGCGGGCGGCAGTGGCGGAGGCCGAAAAGCACAACCCGGCCGCTGCTGCTGCGTTTCTGCCGCCCCCCGCGGCGACCCGCTCGTCGCGGCGCTGGCTCATGGGAGCCGCTGTCGCCAGCGCGGCGGCTCTGGCAGCGTCGGTTTTGCTGGCTCTCTCCGCGTGGCGAAAGGGCGTCGCGCCTTCGCCGGGCGAGGTCGTGAAAATCGACTCGACCAGCGCCACCGAGCAAATCGTCGCCGCTTCAGATCAGTTCCTGAAAACGCTCTATAGCGCTGTCCCCGCCGAGGGCGAAGCGGTGGTGCTGCGGCTGCGAGTCAGCAAGGACGTCGCGTTTGCCGACGCGCTCGATGCCGCGCTGGTGAAAGCTGGCATGCCGCCACTGGGCGCCAATAGCCCCACTGGCGCCGCGGCAATCGCTGCTGTTTACGCCAAAGCACTCGAAACAAAGTATGGCCCTGCCCCGCAGGGCGCTGAAAACAAGGCCCTGGTCGAGGCGACCTTTGCTGCGGCCCAGGCCCTGTTTGTCGAAGCCCCGCTAGAAAGTCTCGAAGGCGTCCTTCGCGAGTTGTCTGACGGTTTGAAACAGCCGCTGCAGCTCGACGCTCAGGGTAAGCTTACCTTTACTCGACCCAAGGTCGAACTCGGCGAGGGAGAGGCAGGTTCGGCGAACGCCGCGCTCGCTGCGGGCAAGGCTTTCGCCCAGCGACTCGATGCTGCCAGGTTCCGCCTCGAGAGGAAACTCGAGAAAAAGCTCGCCCAGGCCGCCAGCTCCGCCGCAAATTCCTCCTCGGCCTCGTCACCCAATCCCAAGCAGCTTGTGCGCGTGCTCCTTCTGGTAGAGACTGATTAGCCCTGTCTCACCAATTGGAGAGTTCGCATGTCGCAAGTCACGATTCGGGTTCGCGATAATGGTCCGCTGTTGGTCGAAGGTCCGTTCACTGTTATCGATGCCGCGGGAAACGCTTTTACCATTCCCACCGGCAAGCCGGCGATTGCCCTCTGTCGCTGCGGCCAGTCGAAAAACAAGCCCTTTTGCGACGGCTCGCACAAAGACTGCAGCTTTATGGCCGCCGAGCGAGCACCCGCCTCGACAGCGCCGCCAACGACCTAGCGAAAGGCAGATGACAAGTTATCCCCAAAGCCGCGCCTGGTTCCTCTGTTTGCAAATCTGCTCGTAGCCGTGAGTTGTCGCAAATCAGCGCGTAAACGCTGTTCATCGCCGGGTAACCTGCTATCGTTTGCCTGTCCAATACGGCGATATATCAAGGGAACAGCGCAGGAAGCGTATCTGTGGATTCTGCTGTCGATTTGGAAGGGAATTCCGCCGCGGAGCTCGTCCCGCTGAGCGATTCGCTGGTCGAGGCTTCGCAGCCATTCGTGGGCCGCTGGAGCCGGCTCGTCAGCACGACGAACTGGGAAAAAGGGCGGATCATCGTCGAATGGCGCGAGTCGCTCGTCTCCCAGGGTCTGCCCGTGACAGAGTATTCCGATGATGCCTGGAGCCGGCTCGTCGGCGGCGTGACCGGGCAGCATGTCGGCCGATTGCGCAGGGTTTATCAGCGGTTTGCGCGAACGCGCGAGCATTATCCTGACCTGTACTGGAGCCATTTTCAGGCCGCCATCGACTGGGACGACGCCGAGATGTGGCTCGAAGGGTCCAAGCAAAGCGGCTGGTCCGTCGCCCAGATGCGTGACCAGCGCTGGACGACAATGGGCAAGCTCGAAATGGACCGCCCCCGCGCCGGTGACATCGTCTCCTCGGAGACCGACGAAGACGCCGAGCCGTCGCGAACGCAAACACCGCCAATTACGGGCGAGTACAGCGAAGTCAGCGGCCCGCGGCATGAGGGGCCGGATTTTGGCGACGAACCGACTGGCTCGCGCATCGAATCGGACGCCGACTGGCTCGACGGCGCGCCGTCCGTCCCGCCGGTCGATCTCGTTCGCCCGTTCGAAAATCTTCCTGATCTGCCCGACGACTTAGCCGACGCGTTTGACGCATTCAAGCTCGCGATCTTGCACCACAAGCGAGGGCGCTGGGAAACCATCGCAGCGGCTGGCGTGTTGCGGACGCTCGATGCGCTTAAAGCACTGGTCACCGCGCCGTCGGATGACGCGCCGTTTTAAGTGGGGCGGGCATTCCTGCCTGCCGCGAATGACTGGCAGACAAGAATGTCTGCCCCACTTTTCTATCCAAGTCCTTGCAGGACGCCCGTGCTGTCGCCGAGCTGCTTGGTGGCCGCGCCCATGCGCTCGAGCATCGCGAGCCAGAGGTTGTTGATTGGCGTTTCGCGCTCGACACGGGTATGGCGACCCGTCTTGATCGTGCCGCCACCGCGGCCGGCGAGCAGCACCGGCAGATCGTCATGGTTGTGGCGGTTGCCATCGCCGATCGCGCTGCCGTAGGCGATCATGCAGTTGTCGAGCAATGTGCCGTCGCCCTCGGGGATCGACTTAAGCTTGCCCAGCAAATAGGCGAACTGCTCGATGTGATAGGTGTTGATCGCGCGAATTTTGGCTAGCAGCTCCGGCTTGTTCTGGTGGTGGGTGATAGTGTGGTGGCCTTCCTTCACGCCAGCCATTGGATAGCTGCGATCGCTGCCTTCGCGGGCGAACATAAACGTGATGATTCGCGTCACATCGGTCTGGAACGCCAGCGCCATCAGATCAGACATCAGATGCAGATGGTCGGTAAGATCGGCCGGCGGTTCATTGGGGCGTTTCGTTCCTTGCGGCAGCTCGACCGGGGGCAGCTTTTCGGCTCGTTGAATGCGGTCTTCGATGTCGCGAACACTAGACAAGTATTGATCGAGCTTTTGCCGGTCAGCGCCGCCCAGCGTGCGCTCCAGCGAATGCGCGTCGTCGAGAACCGCATCGAGCACGCTGCTTCGCAGCCGGCGGCGCTTCAGGCGCTCGGGATCGTTCGAGTTTTCCGAAAATAGCCGGTCGAAGATAATCTGAGGATCGACTTCCGTTGGCAGCGGCGTGGTGGGATTCCGCCAGGCGAGCGTGTGTTCATAGACGCACGAGTAGCCGCTGTCGCAGTTGCCCGTGCCTCGGAATTTCTCAATACCCAGCTCCAGCGATGCGAGACGCGTTTGATCGCCGAGCTTTTGAGCCGCGATCTGATCAGCCGAAATACCCGAGCGGAAATTCGCGCCGGCCGTTTTTCGGGCTTGTGCGCCGGTGAGGAAGGCAGACGAAGCGCGGGCGTGGTCACCGGCGCCGTCGCCGTTGGGGCGGGCTTTGTCGCACATCAGGCCGGTCAAAATCATCACGTCATCCTTGACCGGCGCAAGCGGCTGCAAAATCGCAGGCAGCTCGTAATCCGTTCCTTCCTTCGCGGGCGTCCAATCGTCCATATGGCAGCCGTTGGGGACGTAGATGAAGGCCATGCGGCGCGGCGCGGCGACTTTCTCAGCCGCACGAATCTGACGAGGCAGCATCGCTTCGAGCGCGGGCAATGCGACGACGGTGCCTAGGCCGCGAAGGACGGTTCGGCGGGAGATTCGCTGCATCATGGTTTTTCCCCGGTTGCAGTTCGCATCTGGAAGGGATCGCTATGGACGGTTTCGACGATTAGCGTCGAGAACCGGTAGTTGTTTTTCTCAAGGGCGGCGATGATTCTATCGACGGCGCATTTGTCGTAGAATTCCAGGCCGCGGCCGAGGCCATACGTCAATATCTTCTCCGTTAGCGAGCGGGCAAACAACTCCTTTTTCTCCTTGAGTATCGTTTTTAGCCCGCTGGGACCGTCGAATTTCTTGCCGTCGGGCAGCTCGCCGGAGGGATCGATGGAAAAGCCGCCGTCCTTTTCGCGGTAGGCGCCGATGCCGTCGAAATTCTCAAAGGCGAAGCCAATCGGGTCCATCCGAGCGTGGCACGACGCGCAAATCGGATTGGCGCGGTGCTGCTCCATGACCTGGCGCAACGATCCGGTGGGGATTTTCTTCTCGTCAATTTCCGGCACGTCGGGCGGCGGAGGCGGCGGGGGCGTGCCGAGCAACTGTTCCAAGATCCATTTGCCGCGCTTCACGGGTGAGGTGCGAGTGGGATTCGAGGTGAGCGTCAGAATACTGGCTTGCGTAAGCAGTCCGCCGCGGTTGGCGGGAGTTTTGATCTTGCGGAATTCCGCGCCGTAAACGCCATCGATGCCGTAATGCCGCGCAAGGCGGGCATTGACGTAGGTAAAATCGGCGTCGAGAAAGTGCAAGATGCTGCGGTCCTCGCGGACAATATCTTCCAAGAACAGCTCGGTCTCTTTCTGCATCGCAGCGCGAAGATCATCGTCGAATTGCGGGAAGTAATTGATATCGGGAGCGACGAGCGCCAGCCTGCCAAGCGTCAGCCACTGCCCGCCAAAGTTCTCGACAAATGCACTCGATTTTTTGTCTTTCAGCATCCGCTGGACTTGCGTGTCGAGATTTTTCCGCAGCTCGCCGTTGAGCGCGAGGTTAAACAACTGGTCGTCCGGCATCGTGCTCCACAGGAAATATGACAACCGGCTGGCCAGCTCCAGCTCGCTGATTTTGTATGTCTCAGCCGGTTTTGCGCCCGGCGGATCGTTTTCGACGCGGAAGAGAAAATGCGGTGACACGAGCACTCGGCACAAGGCCAGCCGAAGTCGCTCCTCATACTTTTCACCCTCTTTTTCTGCGATGTCGTAAACGCGGAGAATGCGCTCGACCTCTTCCGCCTTCACAGGCCGGCGAAAGGCGCGGGTGGAAAAGCGGGTGATGATCTCGCGAGCGGCTTCACGCGGCTCAAGGCCTTCGGCGTGCGCGAGAAGCTTATTTTGATTGGCCGAGGCAGGCGGAGGCGGCGAATTATAGGGGCCATCGATGACGATGCTGCGGACGAACAGCAAACGGCGATGCGGGGTCTCGTCGGTATGGTCGGGAGCGACGAAAGGGTTCAGGAAGCCCGCGCCTACGCGAGCCGTCCCGGACTGGACACGAACTTTGGCTTCGAGAACTTGGAGTTGATTACGGCTGCTCGAAGTGACCTCAAACTCTTTCACCGTCTCGCGATTGAGGCGGATTGCCGCGCGAACCTTTTCATCGCCGACTTGTTTGGCATACACCTCAACGTGAATGTTGTAGTCACCAGCGTCGAGGAATTGTTCGTTGCCCGCTTCGCCTTCGCCATAGAGCACACCGCCGCCGTTGGTCTCTTCTCCCATTCCGCGGCTAACACGAAGGCCTTGCAGCCGAATATCTTTGGGTTGGGCTGTTTCAGGCACGACGATGACTTTTTCCAAAATCGACTCGGCGGCGGCCAAATAGCGCTCAAAAAGTAGCGGTGTCGTGGAAAGCACGTCGCCGATGTTGTCGAAGCCGTAGCCGACGTCATCCTGGGGAAAATCAGCGGCCGGTTGAAAATCAACGCCGAGCAGGTCGCGGATCGTGTTGTTGTATTCATCGCGATTGAGGCGGCGAACGGTGACGCGGCCCACATTGGGGGCTTTCGAGCAGTCGAGGTTGGCCATGACGCCTTCGATCGACTCAATGACGGCTTCAAGTTCGCCGGCGGGCGGCCGCTTCCGCTCCATCGGCGGCATTTCGCCCGTGCGGAGCATGTGCAGGACATTGTCCCAAACTTTGCGATCCTGCTGAACCGACAGGTCGTCGGCGTATTTGCTAAGGGTCAGGTCCGCTTTGTTTTTGCCGTCCTCGGTCCCATGGCAATGGAAGCAATGGGCTTTGAGGAATGGCAGGACGTCCTTGGCGAAGGTCGGCGGGGCCGGATGGTCGGCTTTGCGCGGAGCGGAATCGTCGGCCAGCACTGCCGCGGCACCGGCTAGAATCCAGAACATCATTCCCAAGCTGGCTAATCGCATCGTCTGCTTAACGCCTTGGCGGTCTGAAAGACCCATTATGCACGGATAAAAGGATTTTTCCCGATCCGCATTTTCGCCACTAAGTCATTTTGGGCAAATGGTTTGTGGCAAAAATCCATTATGCACGTTATGCAGTTTATGCATAACGATGCAGCGGAAATCCTAGTTACTAACTTCGACTTTGATACTTCCGCGGCCACACCTGCGTTGCTCGTGGGCACTGAGCAGTGGGAGGGTTCGCGCAGACCTTGGGCCGCCCCCATTATTCCCATTAAACCCCGCGGCGTGCCAGCAGAGTCGAGTCGGCGAGGGCAATTTTTTGCCAATTTCCGGCGGAAGCGAGTGTTCCCGGCGTCACGCGAGGCGGCTTTGCTAGAATCCGGCCATGTCTGAGTATCCCAAGATTGCGCAGCTTAAAACCGTTAGTGATTTTCGCGCCCGGCTGGCGGAGCTGGGACTCGATTTATGGGTCGATGATGCGGTTCTAACGGCCGAACAAGGCTCGCCTCTGGCTGCACCGCTGCAGATGGGGCCGCTGAAGGTCGGCAACCGCTGGTGCATCCATCCCATGGAGGGCTGGGACGCCAACCGCGATGGGTCGCCAAGCGAATTGACGCTGCGGCGCTGGAAACATTTTGGCCTCAGTGGCGCGAAGCTGATCTGGGGCGGCGAAGCGGCGGCCGTGGAGCCGGATGGGCGGGCCAACCCGAATCAGACGCTGGCCACCCCGTCGAACAAGTCTGGGCTATCCGACTTGCTCAACGAATGCCTCTCGGCTCATCGCCATGCTTTCGGAAAGACAGACGATTTGATCGTCGGGCTGCAGCTCACGC
>Ga0136846_1208985_pt1 | contig 13698 bp, 10 predicted proteins | sample HopSoiMetagenom2_FD_96841 | JGI IMG/M metagenome (GOLD analysis project Ga0136846, IMG submission 96841) | Grasslands soil microbial communities from Hopland, California, USA - 2 Assembly 2016 (version 4) | ecosystem: Environmental > Terrestrial > Soil > Grasslands | place: USA: Hopland... | reverse complement strand
GACGGCGAACAGGCCGCCGACCTGCTCGGCATCCTCCGCGCCGCGCGACGGCCACATGACGAAGCAAAGGAGCGCGAGGAAGCCCAGCGCCGCGAGGAAGAGACGCAGCGCGAGCGGCTGCGCTCAGACCCCGAGGCCCTCGCCGAGCGCCTACGGGGAAGGCTTCGCTACGCCTGGGGAGACGACCGGCTCGGCCGAGCGGCGACCGATGCCCTTCGCCTCTCAGTCCAAGGCGAGGGCGGGCTGAGCGAGGTCGAGCGCGCTGCCCTGAAGGCGGTCGGCGGGATGCTTGCCGAACCGCTTGCGGCCCGCCTCGCCGACCGCGAGCCAACGCCTTCTGAGCGCGAGGCGCTTGTCGCCCTGGTCGCTCACCATCACGCGAGCCAGATCGAGCGCTTGAACGAGGCGGCGGCGCGATTCGGCGAAGGGCCGAAGGTTCTTCGGCGGCGCCGCTGGCTTGAGGGCGGCGACCTCCTCGGCACCCGCTCGCTGGAAGAGCAGGCCCACGATGCCGAACAGGACCGCGAGAACGCGGCTGAGCAGGACCGTCTGCGGGAGAACTATCTGCGCGTGCGCGAGGCTGTGGCTGAGCGACTCGCCAAGAGACACGGCTTCATCGCCCGGCGCCGCATCGGCCACGACGCCTTCCTCGCCCAAGTCGACCGCGAGAGGCTGCGGCGCTGCTCAGGCTGCGAGGAGATCGTCTATCCCGACCCCGAGCGCGAACACGGACCCGCTCGGCGCGACGTCGCCGCCTACTGCCATTTCTGCGGGTCCGGGGTGCTGAGCGAGCTTCCGAGCGAGGGGATCGAACCGACTTGAGATCCGCGCGCGACGGAGCTACACCTAGTGGGCGGATCGCAGCCCGGCGCCGCCGCGATCACGAAGGCAGGCGACACAAAACGGCGGCGGGCGAACTCAAGCCCACCATGTCGATTGAACAGACCAAGCCCGGATCAGCGCTGGACGATCAGCTTCGCCGCGAGCAGGCCAAGGCGATCTTCGACCTGCTGGCGGCGGCGCGGGATAAAGGCAAGCGGTGAGAGCGACCGGGGAGCAGAAATCAGCGATTGAGTCGGCGATGGGCGATCTCGTAGACGCTCGGCTGCCACGGCCGCGCCGGGTGCCGCTCGCCGACCGCGACAAGCACAAGGGCAGGCTTCGCGGCCTCCTCGTCACCGGCGAGAACCGCTCCCCACTGGCCAGCCGGTCGCGGGATATAGAGCTTCACGCAACCCCCGAGGCGGGTTCCGTCCCGGCCTTCCTCTTCGCAGCGCAAAAGCCACTCGCGGGGAGCGCCCTCCCGGCGCAGCGTGGTCAGCATCGACTCAATCGCCGCTCTCGCTGCCGACGTGCAGCGGGCGAGATCCTCCGTGAGAACCTCCTCGACCACGCGAACCTCAAAGCGCGGCCCCCCGCCCGCGCTCACGATCGTCTAACCCTCGCCGTCAGTGGGCATCGATCCGAAGTGCCGGTCGAAGTCCTCGCTGCTCATCGGGGTGGTCCCGGTTCGCTTGCGGATCTCCTCAATCGAGGTTGCCTTGGAGGGCCAATCCGGCGCGAAGATGAGCTTCACCTCCGCCGCTTCCTCCTCGGTCATCGACTCGATCTGATCATGCAGCTCAGCCTTCGTCATGGGCGGATCGTACCGCCCGCACCCGCTGAAACCGGAAGGAGATCCTGATGCGCAACTTCGCCTGGTACGGACGGCTCTCGACCAAGGATAAGCAGGACCCGACGCTTTCCTTTCCATCCCAGCGGGAGACCTGCGCGACCAAAGCCGCCGAGCTGGATGGGCGGATCGTCTGCGAGTTCACCGACCAGGAGGCCGGTCGCCGCGACGACCGAGCTGGGTGGGGCGAGCTGGTCCGCGAGGCCAAAGAGCCGGACGCCCGCCGCTTTGACGCGGTGATCATCTACTCGACCTCGCGCCTCAGCCGCGACCTCTTCCACGCGCTTACCTACGAGCGCGAGATGACGCGGGCCGGGATCGAGGTCTTCTACGCGCTCACCGCTGGCGATCAGACCAGTCCCGAGGGGCGGCTGATCCGCCACATGTTCCAGGCGCTCGACCAGTTCGAGGTCGAGAAGCTGGGCCGCGAGGTGCGGCGCGGGCAGACCGAGAACACGCGGCAGGGCTACCGCAACGGCGGCCGCGCTCCCTACGGCTACCGGCTTCGGCATGAGCCGCACCCCGACCCGGCGCGGGCGCGGGCTGGCGATAAGAAGTCGCGCCTGGTGCCCGACCCCGAGCGGGCGCCTGTGATCGCCGAAGTCTTCGACCGCTTCCTCGCCGGGTCCGGCTATAAGGAGATCACCAACCACCTCAACCGGCCGGGCGGCCCTCCCCCACCGAGCCACGTCGATTCCAAGCGAAACACCGCTGGCAAGTGGTCGAAGAACACCCTGCGCGCGATCCTCCAAAACCCCGTCTACACCGGCCGCCTCTGCTGGAACCGGCTTGACTTCCGCGCCGTCAAGCAGGGCGAGGGTCCGCTGGTTCGCCGCAAGCCCGAGGAATGGGTCGAAGCCGAGCGGCGCCACGAGGCGCTTGTCACCGACGAGATGTTCGAGCGCGTCCAAGCCGAAATCGGCAAGCGCGGCCGAAGCGAGGGTTCGCGGCGGCGCAGCCAGCAAAAACGCTTCTACCTGCTGCGCGGGATCGTCCACTGCGCCACCGGGCACAACCCGCTTCGGATGCACGGCAAGACCCGCAAGGACAACACCTACTACGCCTGCTGCTACCGGATCAGCTACGGCGACAAAGCCGCCGAAGCGCTCGGCCACGGCAAATGGCAGTACATCCGTGAGGACGCGCTGGTCAAAGTGATTGACGCCTTTTTCGCCACCCGCGTGTTCGGCCCGAAGCGCCTCGCCCACTTCCGCGCCCAGCAGGCGGCGCTCGCCAAAGAGGTGCATACCGACAACGGCGAGGAGCGCCAGCGGATCGCCCGCGAGGTCAGCGACGTTGAGCAGCGAATCGAGCGCCAGCTCGCGGCAATCGAGAGTGGCGTCGATCCGGTCCTCGTCAGCGAGCGCATCCGGGCGCTGAAAGACAAGCGCGAGGTAGCCGAGGCAGCGCTCGCCGAAATCGAAGCCGACGACCGCCAGAACGGCACCGTCGATCCCGAGGAAGCCTGCGCGGTTCTCGACGGCATCCCCGACCTTGGCGAGCTGCTTGCCGAGGCGAACCCCGAGCAGCGCCGCGCCGTCTTCGACGCCTTTCGACTGTCAGTAGAGATCGACCGAAACAGCGGCCAACTACGACTGAAGGCGCTCGTGTCGAGCGCCTTCAGTCAAGCCCGCGACCTGAAGTCCTTGGTCGCTAATAGCGGAGTAGCGGGGGCAGGATTCGAACCTGCGACCTTCGGGTTATGAGCCCGATCCTAGGGGCCGCTGGACTACGTGGGGCACGGTTTCAAGCGGTTTTCGCGAGATCGAGATCGGCTGGGATCGGCTGGAGTCTGTGGGGGTTCTTGCCCCATTTCTTGCCCCAGCGGGCGTTCAGCCAGAGGTCCAAGCTTTAAACGGGCCTGTTCACCCCAGCCCGAGGCGGCGTTGGGCGTGGTCGGAACGAAAACCGAGGCTGCCGCCGAAGCGTGCGCTCATGTAGATCGGGGAGCCTGGGTCGCCAGCGACGACGAGCTGCGCGCGCCAACCGCCGTCGGCTATCTTCGCCCGCCGCGAAATAGTCGCCCAGCGCCCACGGACGTGGACCCGGACCTTGACGATAACCGCCCCGCGAGCCCCTTTGGCGATCGTTCCCCGGACGGCGATCCGCAGGGCCGACCGGGCCGTCGTCTCCCTCGTCTTGGCGAATCTGAGCCGGGCGTCAGCCGGCGGCACCTTCGCAAAGATTGCGCTCACTATCGTGTCGGCCCCGACCGTCACCTCACAGGTGCGACTGCTTGCACAGCCGCCCCCCGACCAGCCGACGAAGGTGGAACCGGCTGCGGGGGTCGCGGCCAAGATCACCCGAGTGCCGTCTGCGAAGGGGTGCGAGCAGGCAGATGGACAGGAGATTGCTCCGGCGCCGCCCTCGACCCTGCCACCTCCCCCTCCGTTGAGCTTGACCGTCAGCAGGTGAGTCGCCGGAGAGGACGTGGCCGTGATCCCGGTGCCCGAGAGGGCCATCACGGTGGGGCTGGCCGGGTCGTTGCTCGTAACGGTCAGTACCGCGCTCGCCGGCCCGGCGGCGTTCGGAGCAAAGCCAACATTGACCGAACAACTAGAGCCTGGTTCCAGCGTCGCCGGACAGGTGTTCGTCTGACCGAACTCCGCCGCGCTGACGCCGCCAACCGCGATGCCTTTGATCGCCAGGGTCGCGCCGCCGGTGTTCGAGAGGGACACCGCTTTGGTCGCGCCGCTGCCGATGACCTGCTCGCCGAAGGCGAGAGAGCCGGGGCTGAGGGTGCCTTGTGGAATCGCATAGTGGATCGTGCCGGTGACGCTCATGGGGCTGACCGAAGCGGCGTACTGGGTGTCGAGCAGGGCCGAGATCGCGTCGGCGCCGCCGTCGGCAGCCACGACGTCGGGACCGCCGTCTCCGTTGAGGTCAGCGGTGGTGACGGAGCTCGGGTCGGCACTGGTCGCGAAGACTTGCTGGGCCGCAAAGCTCGGGGTTCCGGCACCGGGTGCGGTGGTGTTGAGAAGGACGGAGGCTGTGTCGGCTCCTTCGTTGGCGACGAGCAGGTCCGGGATGCCATCGCCGTTGAGGTCAGCTGTGGTGACGGAGCTCGGCGCATCGCCGGTTTCGAAGCTATGGGGCAGCGCGAAGCTCGGTGTCAAGGTCCCCAGCGTCGTCGTGTTGAACAGGACGGATGCGGAATCGGACCCTTCGTTCGTGACGACCAAGTCCGGGATGCCATCGCCGTTGAGGTCGGTCGCCTTGACCGAGTTCGGGTGTTCCTCGGTGCCGAATGCCTGCTGGGCGGCGAAGCTCGGCGTCGCAGCTCCCGGCGTCGTCGTGTTGAACATGACGGATGCGGTGCCTTCACCGTGGTTGACGACGACGAGGTCGGGCTTGCCGTCGCCGTTGAGGTCGGTGGCGGCAACCGCAGAGGGGGCTTCGCCCGCTGCGAACGTCTGCTGGGCGGCGAAGCCCGGCGTCGAGGCTACGGGCACCGTCGTGTCGAGCAGGACGGAGACATCGTCTTCGTCGCGATTGCCGACGACGAGATCGGGCTTGCCGTCGAGGTTGAAATCAGCGGTGGCGACGGCGGACGGGGATTCGCCCGCCGCGAAGGTCTGCCGCGCCGCGAAGCTCGGGGTCCCGGCGCCGGGTGCGGTGGTGGCAAGGAGGACAGAGATGTCTTCTTCGAATTCATCACCGACGGCGAGGTCGGGCTTGCCGTCGAGGTTGAAATCAGCGGTGGCGACCGAGGTAGGAGCATTGCCGGCGGCGAAGGTCTGCTGCGCCGCGAACCTCGGCGTCGAGGCTCCGGGCGGAGTCGTGTCGAGCCGGACCGAGACATCGTCATCGTCGCGGTTGGCGACGACCAGGTCGGGCTTGCCGTCGCCGTTGAGGTCGGTTGCCGCGACCGAGCTCGGCCGTCCGCCGGCAGCCGCATCCTGCTTGGCGGCCAGACTCGGCGCGGACCCGGTCGGAGCGGTGGTGGTGTTCAGCGAGACGAGAGCCTTGTTACCGGACATACGGGTGTAGAACAGATCCTGCCGTCCGTCGCCGTTGAAGTCCGCGACGGTAAGTCCCATCGGGCCGGGCTCGGCTTCAAGCGTCTGCGCAGAGAAGCTGGGAGCCGGTGCGCCTGGGGCAGTCGTATTGAGCAGGGCCGTGAGGCTGTGATTGCCTTCATTTCCGACGACCAGATCGGCTCGACCGTCCCCGTTCAAGTCGACCGCCCGAATCGAGCGCGGGGCGCTGCCAACCGTGAAGCTATGTTGCGGAGCGAAGCTCGGGGTCGAGGCTCCAGGAGCAGTTCCGTTGAGCAGCACAGAGGCCGAGTTGCTTCCGATATTCGAGACGGCCAGATCGGGGCGGCCGTCGCCGTTGATATCCGCCGCCCTCACCTCGTTCGGACCTTCGCCAACCGGCAGATCCGCCTCGGAGCCGAGAATCAGGTTCGACCCGCCCGGCGGAGTCGCGTTGAGGATGACCACAACTTCGTCGGCGCCTGCCTGGCTGGAGATGATCAGATCGGGGCGGCCGTCGCCGTTGACGTCCGCCGACAACACGAACCCAGGAGCGAAAAATTCGAAGTACTGGCGGGGCTGGAAGCTCGTGGTTGAAGCCCCTGCCGGGGTCGTGTTGAAGAAGACGGAGATGGCGTGTTCATCGAACTGGTCGTTGGCGAGGATCAGGTCAGGCCGACCGTCGCCGTTGATGTCCTCGAGAACCGGCAGCCTTGGACCCCTTCCCGCTTCGAAGACCTGGGCCGGCGCGAAGCTCAAGGTCGATGCGCCGGGCGGAGTGGTGTTGAGAAGAACCGAGAAGTCGTCGTCGCCGCTGGTGGCCACGACCAAGTCCGGCAGGCCGTCCCCATTGACATCTGCCGGAGTAGCCGCTTCGGGGTGATCGCCCACCGCGAATGTCTGAGCAGAGGCGAGACTGGGAGTTGACGCACCCGGAGGGGTGGCATCAAGAAGGATCGAAATAGTGCCGGCGATGTAGTTGGGAATGATTGCGTCGGGTCTGCCGTCGCCGTTGAGGTCCCCCACTCTGGACCTCCCCACGACGATCCCTCCTGCGGCGAAGCTCGTTCGTTCGGCGAAGCTCGGGGTCGGGCCGACGCCGGTGGCGCTCAACAGCTTCAGCGCAAACTGCTTGTCAGGCGCGAAGGCCGCTCTCCCGGACACTTGAACAGATATGCCTTTTTCGCTCGATCCCGCCGGAACCCTCACGTCCCCGCTGGCGGCCGAGTAGTCGGTCCCCGCTTTTGCCGTTCCGTCTTCCGTCTGGTAGTGCAGCCAGATGTCAAAACCGAGGTCGCCACTGCGCTGGAGCGGAAAGTTCAGCGTCACCGGCGAGATACCGCTCACCGTCGCTTCCGCGGAGTCGGCACCCACAGCCGTGGAGCTCGCGTTGGCGTTGCCGACCAAGGAAAGGACGAGAGTGAGCAAGGCCAGACATGTGGCGCCCACGCATCTGACAGCCATCGCAGTCGTGCCCCTCATGTCTTTAGCGTGATGCTGGCCGGACAAATCCTTTGCGCCATTTGACGACCCCTCCCGAAATTCAGATTCAGAATACCGACGTGTTTGCCCTACAAGATTAAGATCGGCTGGACTCTATGAGCCGCATTTCCTGCGTTCCGCTTGGCGAGCCCCTCAACCACTTGCCACAAGCGACGCAAGGGCGTAGCCTCCCAGACTCTCTCGGAGTGGCCTGCTGTGCCCGCCGCCGACATGAGGTGTTCTTCACAGTCGCTAGCTCGGGCCAGACGTACTTCGACCTCGGAGAACCCTTTGACCGTCGGGTTCCTACACGGACAGTCCGCTTATGAGCCCGAATCTAGGACCCGCTGGACTACGTGGGGCACGGTTTGAAGCGGTTTCGCTAGATCGAGCTACGTGGGGACCGGCTGGAATCTGTGGGGCTTCTTGCCCCATTTCTTGCCCCAGTAGCTGCCGCCGAGCGGGTGAAGCCGTTACGACACCTCAGGCCTGCTCGCCCTCCCAGTAATCGACCTCGTCCTCGATTCGGAAGTAGTGCTTGCGCCCGTCGGACTCGGGCAGCCGCTCGGCCGCGCTGAGCTTGTTCGAGTCGGGATAGATGACGATGTCGGGGGCCCCGTGGGTGCTGACCGCGAGCAGGCGGACCAGCTCGTCGTCCTCGTTCCAGACCTGGTGGGCGCCCTGCTCGCCAATGGGAAAGCGGATTACGTCCCCCGTGGAGAGGGTCTGTGACCCTGCCGGAGTCCGCAGCGAGGGCGTGCCCGCGAGCACGATCAGCACCTCTTCCTCGGCCAGGTGGAAGTGATACGGGTAGGCCTTTTGCCCCGGCGGCAGCTCCCAGAGGCTGATCCCGATCCTCTCGGTCCCTAGCTGGTGACCGATCCGCGCCCGGCGCGCCCGGAAGCCCTCCCGCTCGCGCAGCTCGTCGAAGTTCGGCTTGTCGATGTTGGGCACAGCGATCGGCTCCGTGGTCGCGCAACCTATCGCGGCTAGCGGCGACCCCCGCGGTCGCCATTGCTCGCGCAGGCGACCCAAGATTTCGCGCAAAGCGCGTTCTAAAGCGGTTTTCGCCGAGATCGAGATCGGCTGAGATCGGCTGGATCTGTGGGGCGTGTTGCCCCATTTGTTGCCCCAGCCCAAGCGATCGAGATCATCGAGCGGCGGCTACGGCCGGCGCAGGGACCGTCGGGGAGACAAACCATGCGACCAGCAACAGCACCCCCTCGACCGCATGATCGACGCTGCCGAACTCATCGACGCGGATCAAGCCAAACACCGTCTCACCGACGAACAGGCCGAAGAGCGCCGCCACCAGATACAGCAGGCCCACGATCAGCGCGTATGCCCGGGCACCACTCGGGCGCCAACAGAGCGCTAACCCGGCTAGACCGGTGGTCAGGTGGTAGAGACCGTGCCATCCATTGACCGCTATTGAGACGCCGAGAGCATTGACCGTGCCGTCCGCCCCGAGCGCCGAAAAAGTGGACTGGGTCGCGAGAAAGACCGTGATCCCATTGCCCATCCACCAGGCACCGAACACGAGCGCCGCGATTTGAGCCGGCGTCCAGGCTCCCAATTTCGCGATTACCGTCGCCACCTAAGTCCTCCCCAGATCGACCATCCGCTCGCTGGCGGCCTCGAGCCGATCGTCTCCGTAAAAGATCTCCCCATCCACCTCTACACACGGAACGCCAGCGACTCCCCGAGCCCAGGCGCGAGCGGTTGCGTCTCGCAGAGCGTCCTTCGTTGCCTGATCCTCTATCGCCGCCGGAAGCTCTCGCGCCGGCAACCCCACCGCCTTGGCGATGTCGATGAGCTCATCCAAGCGGCTCAGGTCGGCCCCCTCACGGAACGCGCGCCTGAATGCCGCTTCCGCGAAGGGGCGCCCGCTCCCACACCGATCGGCCCAAACAGCCGCCCGCATCGCCTTCAGCGTGTTGTTGGGCCAGGCCGCAGGCCAGACCACGGGCGGGAGGCGGTAGCGCGCGGCTCGTGCGTTGACCTCTTCGAGTCTCTGCTCCCTTTCAGTGGTGTGTGCCCAGCTGCCGTGTCCCCGCTCTAGGAAGATGCCCCCCACGAGGATCGGTTCAAGATGCGGTGCGAGGCCGAAAACCTCTTCGGCCCGCTCAACCGCCAAGTAGGCATAGGGGGAGCCAAGGTCGTAATAGATGATGGGCGGGGAGAGAGTCATAAATTAGCTGAACGCATAGCAAGTTATACCATTACGCCATGACCCAAGGCAGAGACCCAACAGGCTCCGACAAGCTCCGTGACGCTGAGCGCAGCAAGGAGACGATCCTTCGTGCGGCCGGCGATCTGTTCGCCGAGGAAGGATTCGATGGCGTCAGCTTGGGTCAGATCGCAGCCAGCGCCGGGCTCTCTCGGGGGACTCCTAGCTATTTCTTCGGCTCCAAGGCGGAGCTTTACATGGCCGTGCTGGAGCGGGCCTTCGAGGAACGGGAGAGCGCGACTCGTCGAGCGTGCGAGCCACTTGTGTCGTGGGCGAACTCAGAGAACGACGACGATCCGATTCGAGACCCCTTGTCCAAGGCGGTGAGCGGATACCTCGATTTCCTTTCTCAACATCCTGCCTTTCTTAAGCTGATCCTGCGAGAGGAGCTCGCCGGCGCCTCGCGTCTTCAAGGCGTGCCGAGGGCTTCGACGGCAATCGAGGAAGCGTTCGAAGCCGTGCAGTCGATTGCCGATGAACGTGGTCTGCGGCCGTTCGACGTCAAGGAGGCCGTCCTTGTATTCGTCTCCCTCACCTTCTTCCCGTCGGCTCAGCGCTCCACCTTCATGGCTTCGCTGGAAAGAGACCTCGATGATGCGACGGCTCGCCGACGGCACGTCGAACTGGTCGTCAGTCAGCTTCTTTGCGTGATCGGCTGACAGTCCCGTAGATCGAGATGGGAAGATTCTCGGAGCAAGACTTACCTCGGGACTAAGGCGCGCGTCTCGCGAGAAAGAACCCGGGTCCCCAACTAGATCTCTCGCTCGAAGTGATGCGCCGAGATGCGAGAACTAGGAAGGTCGGACAAAGGTCTCGATTCGATCTGCGGCGATCTCGACAGGCTCGTGCTCCCAAACCCGCACCACCGTCCATCCGGCGGCACGCAAAGCCGATTCATTACGTCGATCCCTTGCTGCGTTTATCTCGATCTTTTGAGTCCACCACGCTCTGTTGGCTTTCGGCGGCGCCCAGTGCTCGGGGCAGCCATGCCACCAACAGCCGTCAACGAATACCGCCACCTTCGAGCGCGAAAATACGATGTCCGCCGTACAGCGCAAGTCCTTGATCGGCCCGCGATGCGTCCGGTACCTGAGCCCGCGGCCGTAAAGCTCGCGGCGAAGCTCCAGCTCCACGGAGGTATCTCGACTCCTATTGGCCTGCATCGCCGCCCTGGTGGTCGGCGAACTCGCCGGGGGCGCGGCGGGAAGCGTGCCGCCCCTCACGCCACCTGTGCCTCGGCCGGGGGCTCGTCCCGCCCTCTCAGCTCCTGAAGGCTCTGATATCGATCCAAGAAGTCCTGGTGGCTGTTTTTCACCATGCCGAGCAACTCTCCGTAGCGTCGTACGTAGATCTTCGAGTTCCTCAGGGTCTCCTGCTTCTGTCGCACCTGCCCGGCGTTTGGTCCGTTGCGGATCAGATCGCCGCAAAGGAGGTATCCGATGACCTCCCTTATTTCGGTGTCGGGGTCTGATGCGTGAGCGACATGGTCCCTCATGAAGTGAACGTACTCTTCTATCTGTCCCAACTCATTGAGGCCAGCACGCTTTCCAGGGCGCTTGATCTCGACCACGACTAGCTGCTCGCTCTCGCGGACGCAGAGGAAGTCGATCCGTCGGTCGACCTCGGGCAACTCCTCGTCCTCCGGGAACCGCTCCCGAAGCAGACCGCTATAGGTCTGCTCGTCCGCGATCAGGTTCCAACGTGGATCGAGGACCCAGGGGAACTCCTTGAGGAAGTCGTGGAGCGTCGGAACCTCGAGCGCGTCGGTGTCGATCAGGCGCTGAAGCTTGGCGATCGTCGCGATTCGCCCGTTCGTCACCTTCGCCATCTCCTTCGCCTCGACCAACTCCCACTCGCGGAAGAGCCGCATCAGCCGGGCAGGGTCCTCTACGTCGGCTTCGGTGACCTCCTCGGCCAGCTCCCAAAAAGCGTCGAAGCGGAGGAAGTCGGTAGCGAGGTCTATCACCTCCTCTTGTGAGGTCTCAGACCCGACTACGTCCTTTTTGATGACCTCGCGGACGAGCTTGTCGGCGACCTTGATCGCGCGGAGGTTGCCGATCTCCTCGGCCTCCTCCTTGAACCGTTTGTACTTCGGATTCGCGTTCAGCGCCGCCTCGTTGTCGGCCTGTCGCTTCTCGGCCCACTCTCGGGCAATCTTGTTCACCTCCCGCTGGCCCCACTCTTTGAAGGCGGCGTTCGCCTCGGTATCCCACACCAGGGAGTTGCGAGTGGTGGAGATAGTGTCCTCCGCCTCGTCAACGAACTCCGCATGGAGCTCGCCAACTAGATACGAGAGCGCGTACTGCTGGCCCACCACCGCGTCGAACACGAACGGCTCCTGCACAAGCTTTCCTCGCGCCATAACGACGATTCCGCGCTGGATGCCGTCCTCCAGTTCGTTCGTTCGGTCGAGGGCGCCGATCCACCCGCCTACTTTCCAGCCGGTCTCGGGGACGATCTCGACATCGTCGTAGGCCCAAAGGTAGGCCCTCCCCTCAGCGTCGGTCCCCAACAGTTTCTGCAGGTCGCGCTCTTCCGGGGTTATCTCGTTGCCGTTCAAGATCACGGTGAAGTCGTTCTCCGGAGCAATCACTGAGAAGCGGCGAGCGAGACTGCGACGGAGAGCGGGAATCGAGATGCTGCGCGTCCGATACTTCCTGATCCCTCTGAGCGTGACCGCAGTCCCCCCCGTCACCCTTCCGGTTGGATCGAGCGGCGGAAACTCGATCTCACGGTGAGACGCAGCCCGCTTGAGCTCGTCGTAGTTCATGAGGAAGTGGGACGTCTCCCCGTCCGCGACGCTCTCGACCTCGATCTCCCCGGCGATTCCGAATCCACAGAACTTGCCGATCCCCTTTCGCCCCATGACGCGGCGACCGCCGGGCGTCTCGTCGGTCTCTTCGACCTCTCTTCGATCGCGCCCGACGATCATGTAGGCGTTGCGAACGGCGGCGTCCGACATACCCCGTCCGTCGTCCGAAACGATGATCTCCGAGGTTTCCGTCAGGGCTTCTTCCGGGATCGTCACCTCCACCCGCGTGGCGTCGGCGTCCCAAGCGTTCGCGACCAACTCGCCGATCACCGGCGGCAAGGTCGAATACATGTGCAGCCCGAGGTGCTTGACCGTGCCGATGTCGAACTCCATGCGAAACGGGTCTCGCTGAGCCGCATCAGTCGGCACGATCTCCGCTCCCGTAGCTGCCGCGATCTCGTCGCTCATCCCGGCGCCGAGGCTACCACCGCGTCGCCGAGGCGCCGCGCCAAACGGACCGGTACGGCGTTGCCGATCTGAGCGGCGATGTGAAAGAAGGTGCCGTGGAAGGTGTAGTCGTCTCGGAACGTCTGAAGGGCGGCCGCCTCCCTGAGCGAGAGCCCGCGATTTTCGACCGGATGCGCGAAACGCCCGCAATACACGTCCGTGCATCGGCAAGTCAGCGTCGGAGCCGGCTCACCCCATGCCATGCGCCCGAAAACGTCCTTATGGAGATGAGGGGTCTTCTGGTGGCAGGGCAACAAAATGGACGTGTCCTTCACATCGCTTCGGTTGCCTCCATTGCGGGGGATCGCTTCGAGGATCTTCAGGTGATGGGACTTCGGCTCACGGGCGACGTGGTTCGGGAGCTCCGGCTCCCCGTCGAACACGGGCCGCGGATACCCCTTGAGCGCCGTGCGCACCGTCGGCTTCCGACCCGGCTGGCGAGACGGCAGTGAAATCTCACCGTGACGAGACGCGAGCATGATGTACCGCTTGCGTACCTGTGGGACGCCATAGTCCTTGGCGTCGATCAACGCTCCCGCTCGGTGCTCTAGCCCTACCTCGTCTAGCGCCTTGACGAAGGCGTCGTGTATCTCCCGACCGTAGGCGTTGTTGAGACCGGGGACGTTCTCCACGAGCACGAAATCAGGAGGGGCTTCTCGGACGAGCTCGGCAAAGGAGAGTAGAAGGCTCTTGCGTTCGTCCTTTCCGCGCCGCTGATTGAGCGTCGAGAACGGCTGACAGGGCGTACAAGCGGCGTAGAGCACCTTGTCGCCCTCGGCGATCCCCAGCCGCCCCCGCAACGACTCGATGTCGAGTGCGGTCACGTCCTCGCAGACAAAGCGGCTCGGCTCGTTGTTGGCCTCGTAGGTTTCCTGCAAGCGCTCGTCGTTGTCGATGCCGGCGAGAACCTTTAGGCCGGCGTCGAGCAAGCCGCGCGTCAGCCCGCCCGCACCGCAGAAGAAATCGAGGGCTTTGATCTCCGGCATCTGCGGCGACATGGCATTCGGCTGGCGAAGCTTAACCCTAAGCTGGGACGCCCGATTCCTCCTGCGCCTCAACGGGCGTCGGCGCCCAGGCG
>Ga0136846_1220364_pt1 | contig 13699 bp, 14 predicted proteins | sample HopSoiMetagenom2_FD_96841 | JGI IMG/M metagenome (GOLD analysis project Ga0136846, IMG submission 96841) | Grasslands soil microbial communities from Hopland, California, USA - 2 Assembly 2016 (version 4) | ecosystem: Environmental > Terrestrial > Soil > Grasslands | place: USA: Hopland... | reverse complement strand
TGTCCGTCCGGCCGCGGCGCCCACGGCCCCACCCGTGCCGCCTCCGGCTACCGCGATGCCCCGGGCCACGCCCCCGCAACCTCCCGCGCCGGCTCCCGCAGCCGAGCCGCCGAAGCGGGTCGTCGACGATCCGTTCTCGGTCGAGGAGATCGAGGCCGAATTCGCGCGCCTCCTCGGCCGGCCCTTCGACCAGAACGACAAGGGGGATAAGGCCTAGAGCGCGGCTTGCGCCGACCCTAACCCCGCCGCACCGTACCGGGCTGATCATGCCCGGCCCGAATCAACCTTGGACGAGCGCCATCAGGGCGCCTGAAACGACAGGGCCGGCGCGCCTCATCGCCGCCGCGGGCGCGGTTGCGCTCCTCGCGGTGGCGTCGGCATCAACGGCCGAAGCCCAGACCCTAACGCTCGATCTCGGCCAGGGCGGCGGCGTCACCGAGCGGGCGCTCCAGCTCGTCGCGCTCGTCACCGTGCTGGCGCTCGCGCCCTCCGTCCTCGTGATGGTGACCTCGTTCACGCGCATCGTCGTGGTGCTGTCGCTCTTGCGCTCGGCCATCGGCACCCAGACGGCGCCGCCGAACGCCGTCATCGTCAGCCTGGCGCTGTTCCTGTCCGCCTTCGTCATGGCGCCGACCTTCACGGCCGCCTACCGCGACGGCATCGAGCCCCTCGTCGCCGGGCGGATCCAGCCGGCCGAGGCGTTCGAGCGCGCCTCGGGGCCGTTTCGCGTCTTCATGATGCGTCATGTGCGCGAGAAGGACCTCGGGCTGTTCGTCAGCCTGTCGCCGGGCCCGCGGCCGGAAGGGCCTGAGCAGGTCGGGCTGCAGGCGCTCGTGCCGGCCTTCATGATCTCGGAGCTCAGGCGCGCCTTCGAGATCGGATTCCTGCTTTTCGTGCCGTTCCTGATCATCGATCTCGTCGTCGCCTCGATCCTGATGTCGGTCGGCATGATGATGTTGCTGCCGGTGACGGTAGCGCTGCCGTTCAAGCTCATCTTCTTCGTGCTCGTCGACGGCTGGAGCCTCGTCGCGGGCTCGCTCGTGCAGAGCTACGGCAGCTGAGGGTCAGCCTTTTGCCGGAGCCTGCATCGGCGCCTGCGCCTGCGGCTTCGCCGAAGGCTCGGCCGGCGCGGGGGCGCGGCGGCGTTCGGCGACCGCGGCTTCCGGGTAGCGCTTGCGGTATTCGGCGAGAAACTCGGCGAGCGTGTCGGCGCTCGTCACCCCGCGGGCGATCTCACGGAATGCCGCGGCCGAAGCGACCTTCGGCTGGGTCAGGAAGGCGAAAGCGCGGGCGTCGCGGCTGTCCGCCATCTTGGCGGCGTAGCGGGTGCGCAGCCGTTCGAGCGCCAGCGCCTCGTCGGCGAGCGAATAGGCGATCGCGGCGCGCAGCACATCGCGGCGCTCGCGGTCGCCGAGCGCCTCCGAATCCTGCCAGCGCGTGCCGACGAGCCGCTCATGCTCCTCGCCGGCGTCGCGCCAGCGCCGGCCGGTCCACAGGATGTCGGCGCGCAAGCGCTCGATCTCGGGGCCGCTCTCGCCGGCAATGACGTCGAGGGCAAGGTCGGTGCGCGACAGGTCGGAGAGCGCGCGCGCCTCGAGCAGGATGCGGGCCCGCTTGATCGCGGCCGGAAGCTCCGGCAGCCGCGTCGCCTGGATCGTCTGCAACGCCGCCTGCGGCTTGCCGTCCATCAGCCGGACCGTCGCGAGCCGCGCCGCGACGGTCGCCCGGGCAGCGCCAGACAGGCGGTGCTCGACCTGGTGCCAGAGCAGATCGCCGGCCTGATCGAGAAGGTCGAGCTCGACCAGACGGTCGGACAGCCGGCGCACGATCTCGTCGCCGCGGCGGCCGATCGGGGTGAAGTCCTTGAAATCGAAATAGAGCGCGAGCGCATCGACGCGGGAGAGGGACTCGCCCTTTCCCGAGAGGAACAGGTCCTCGAAGAGCCGCCCCGTATCTTCGTGCAGCGCGCGCGTGAGGTCGTGGTCCGGGAAGATCCGCGAGGCGCGGCGGGCCGCCGTGAAGGCGTCGCGCCAGCGGCCTGCTCCGGCATAGAGCCTTCCGAGCTGGCCGAGCGCCCCGGCCTCGATCTCGTCGCCGCGCCAGGAGACGGCCAGCGTCTCGAGCCGCGCGATCCCCTCTTCGGGCTGCATCGCGCCCTCGGCGAGCGCGAGCGTCACCCAGCGCAACGTGGCTTCGGCTGCGACCGGGCGCTCCGCCGTCTCAGCGAGCCTGCGGTAGAGATCGAGGGCGACGTCGCGCCGCCCCTCGGCCTCGGCGACGCGGCCCTTGAGGAGCGCGATCTCGTCCCATTGGGCCGGCTCCGGTCCGAGCCGACCGGCAGCGATCGTCTCCGACCGCGCGAGATCGATATCCTTCGTCTCGATTGCGGCCCGCGCCATCGCGATGCGCAGAGCCACCTGGATATCGTCCGGATAGGCCTCGATCGAGGCCTTCGCGCGCCGGAAGGTTGCGAGCGCCGCCGCCCATCGCTTCGCGCGTGCGTCGAGCACCGCACGCCAGAGCACCGCCTCCGGATCTTCCGCGACGAGGTCTGTCGCAAGCACGCGCCGGGCTTCGGCCGCGCGGTTCGCGCGCGCGAGCGCAATCGCCTGGAGGAGCAGGAACTGCCGTTGCCGCGTAAGCGTCGGATCGTCCAAAGCCGCGGTCGAAAGGACGCCGACCGCCTCGGGATCGAGGCGGTTCGCCATCAGGAACCGGGCAAGCTCGATGCGCGCGGCGCTGCGCCCGGAGCGCGGCGCTTCGATCACGGCGGCGCTCAGCTCCCGCTGACGCGCCAGGACCGAGCCGAGCCGATCCCGGCTCCAGCGCTCCCGGTCGAGGACAGGGTCGGCATCGGGCATGCCCGAGGCTGCGTCGTCCATCGTGATGGCGAGCCCCATCTCGCGCGAAATCGTCACCCCGTCCCAGCCGGACCGCACCGCCAAATCCTCGGCGCCAGCCACGACCGCGACCCCGTGCGCGCTCGGGAGGAGGCCGAACTCGACGAAACGCTGCGGCTTTACGATGCCGCGGGCCGGCCCGTAAGCGGTCGCGACCGCGATCCGCTCGCCGCCGGCAGCGTGCTCGAGCCAAAGCACGCCGGCCGCGTCGCCGAGCCCGAGGTGCAGGAGCGTGCGGCCGAGGTCGTCCGTGTTGCGGTGCATCGTGAGGGGTTCGCTCGGCGTCAGGCCCGTCCCGCCGATCGAGAGCACCCAGGTATCGCCCTTCTGGGCGAGCCGCGTCAGAGCCGGGCCGGTGAGCGCAAAGCGAAGGACCGTGAAGGCGCCCTGCCGGGTGACCCCGCTGAACGCAGCGAACGGCGCCGCGGCCGGCGGCAGAGGATCGAATTCGAGCGTCTCTTGCGTCTGGAACACGACCGTCGTGACGCCGCCGCGCTCGAACGCCGCCGCCGCGGTCCTGACATGGAAAGGGAACTCGATGGCGAGTCCGTCGCTCGTGACTTTGGTGCTCGCCGAGACCATGCCCGCGACATCCGGGCGCCGCGGGGGCGACGCATCGGCATTTCGGTTGGTCGCTTCCGGCTCGGCCCGGGGCGGCGCGGCCGGCGCCTCGGCCGGCCTCTCGGCAAGCGGCTGAGCCGCCGGTTCGAACCCGGCTTCCGGCGGAGCGATCGCGGGCTTCGGTCTCGCGATATCGACAACGAAGGCATCGTCCTCGCGAAAGCCGCGCGCCTCAAAGCCATCCTCCAGCACCAGGATGAGGCGAGCGGACGAGCCCGAAACCACGGATTCGATGCTGCGGATCGCGGCTCCGATCTGCGTCTTGGCACCGCCGAGCTTGAGGGTAGCCGGGGCGTCGATGCGCACTTCCGCGGCCTGCCCATCGACCTTGAGCGCGACCGGCACGCCGCCGACCGGCTCGAGCACGAGCCGCGTCAGGGTGGGCAGCGTCGCGACGCGCAGTGACACATCGCGCGGGCGCTGCTCACGACGGCGGAGTGCTTCCTCGCCGGCGCGCGCTTCGGCCTCACGCGCCCGTCGGGCGAGCGCGTCGACGACCTCGGGCGGAAGCGCCGGCAGCAGCCCGGACCAGTTCGTCGGCAGGAGATCGACGAACACCTTCTCGGCGGCTTCGAGAACGTTCGGCCGCCAGCCCTGCGTCAGCGCGACCCTCAATCCCCGCCCGTCGGGATCGTGCCGGACCTGGGTGACGTAGCTCGGCAGCTCACGGGCGAGCCGCTCGCCCTGGATCTTCGCCGCCTCGGGAAAGGCCAGCACCAGCACGCCGTTGACGGCGCTGACCTGGACCTTCGTCTCGCGGTCGAACTCGAGCACGATGCGCCCGAAGCGGCTCATCTCGATACCGCGCACCGTCGCCGAGCGGGCGGCCGCCGTACCGGCGCCGAGCAGCGAGGAGGCGAGCGCGACGGCGAGCATCGCGGCGGCGCGGCGAGCGAACGCCGGCGCCTTCCCTCGACCGAGCCTGCCGAACCGAGACCCGCAAAGGTGCCGAGAGCACGCGCGCGCACCCGCGGCGGAAACCGCGGGCCGAAGCCGCGACTGTAGGTCTGCGCCGCTAATGCCGGATTGACGTTAAGGATATGAATCGATCGAGGGCTGTCGCAAAATGTGACAGCGGACCGACGGCTCGAGGACGGGCTTCCGAGCAGGCCGTCGCCGAATTCGAACCTTCGCCGGTGAGTGCCGTTGAAGAGAGATCGCCACGCGGGAGGACGGCAATGGGACTGTTGGATTCGATACTCGGCAACATGATGGGCTCCGGCCCGGGCGGCGCGGCGTCGCAACGGCGGGGCGGCTCGACCTCGCCGATCGTCAAGGCGCTGATGATGCTCCTCGCGGCGAAAGCGTTCCAGCATTACACGTCGAATCGCCAAGGGGCGCCGGCGCCGTCGGGCGACGGCGGTGGCCGGACCGGAGGCGGCGAGCCGATGGGCGGTGGCGGCCGTGGAAGCGGCCCCTTCGGTGATCTCTCAGGCTCGCTCGACCCCCGCGGTGGCGGAATGGGTCAGGGCGGCGGGCCGAACGCCGGCGGCGGTCTCGGCGGCATGCTGCCGGGCGGCTTGGGCGGGCTTCTCGGCGGCCTTGTCGGCGGCGGCGGGCTCGGCGCGATCGTCGACCAGTTCCGCCAGAACGGCTACGGCAATCAGGTCGATTCCTGGGTCGGGCGCGGCCAGAACCAGCGGATCGCGCCGAACGAGCTCGAACAGGCGCTCGGCCCGGACACCATCCAGGACCTCGAGCAGGAGACCGGGATGCCGCGGGACCAGATGCTTTCCGACCTCGCCGACGAGCTGCCGGATGCCGTTGACCAATTTACTCCCGACGGCCGTCTGCCGAACGAGGACGAAGTCGCTTCGCGCTGGGTCTAGGCCGGCGGCAGGGGCTAGAGTGGGATGATTTTTCTTCGAGTCATCATCCCGCTCTATCTGTTTGTTCGAGCATGATCTTTTCCGAAAACCGGTTCCCACTTTTCGGGATCATGCTCTATCGCCGCGGCCTTGCCGGCGAGGGTTCGATCGCGGGCAGTTCGGTCGCTGGCAGCGCCGCGGCCGGGCTCGGTCCTGGCAGCGCCGCGGCGCGGGCGCGAGTCGCCAGCGCAACCGTGAGCTTCTCCGCCGCTTCCGGCGACATGACGGCCAGCACCTCGGCCATCTTTCGCGGATTCATCTGCATCACGACCGGCACCAGCACATCGTTCGGGAGCCGGTCGAACACGCGCGCGGCGTCCTTCGGCTTCATCGCCTCGTACATGGTCACGAGATTGCGGATCGCGGCAGCCTCGGTGTCGCCGCGTTTGCCCTGCGCCTCGCTCGCTTTGTCCTCGGCGCCTTTCAGCTCGTTGAGGCGCGCTTCGATACGGCGCTCCGCATTCTCGAGCAGGCGCTCGCGCAGCTCGAGCTCCTGCCCCTTCTGCTGAATCTCCTCGCGCCGCTCGCCGAGCCGCTCGAGCAGCGCCCGCTCGGCCGGCGAGGTCGGCGGACCGAGGAACTCGATCGGAGGCCGCTTCGTCCGTGGATCCTCGGACGTGACGCTCGCCTCAGGCTTCGTGTCCTCCGCCTTCTTATCCGGCACCGCTCCGGTCATCGTCACGTCCGGCGGAACGTAGTTCGTGCGCGCATTCGCGACGGCGCGGAAGAATCCGGAGATCTGCTCGCCGGGACCGTTGGAGCCGGAGGGCGCGCGCACGGGTGGCGCGGCGAGAAGGCCGACGATCTTCAGCGCCAGCACGGCGATCGCGGCAAGCGCGACCGCATCGATCAGCCGGAGCCGGACCTGGGCGAGGCGCCGGATCATGCGGCCCGGCCTTCACGCCTCCGGGCGGCACGGTCCGAGAGCGCTTGCGCGGCGCGCACCGCCGCGCCGAGGCGATCATCGTTCAGTCCCTTGGGCGCTGCCGGAGCCGGCTCGGCGCGCGGCTCAAGCGAAGTCGCCTCGCGCGAGGAATCGACGATGCGAGCGATGCGGCTCATCACCGTCTCGCCGGCGGCGACCTGGTCGGCGAGGTCGGCGGCGTAGCGCTCCGCCGTTCGCAAACGATCGGCCAGGGTGCGGTCGCAATCGCCGAGGGTCGTGCGCAGGCCGGCGATCGCACGCTCGGCGGTCTCGGTCGCCAGCATCAGCTCGCCGACTGTCTTGCGCATCGCCGATTCGTCCGATTTCAGCCGCGTGATGCGCCGGGACAGCGCCACGCAGGAGGCGATCGTCGCGACGAGGAGAACCGCGAGGAGACAATCGGCGAGAGTGTTGATCGCGGAGCTCATGATCGCGCGGCCGGTCCTTCCCGCTGGTTCGTCATCGACGCCTCGAAGGCCGCCAAGGTGGTGCGCGACCGCCGCAGCGGCCGCACGAGCTGAACCGCGATCTTGTCGTCGATGCGCCCGACCCGGCCCTGGCTCAGTGTCCACTCGCCGCAGCGCAGGGTGACGAGCTCGTTCGGACGTGCGTCGAACATCAGCGTGTCGCCGACCTGGAGGGCCAAGACCTGCTTCAGCGGCGCCCGCATCTCATGCAGCACCGCCTCGACCTCGAGCTCGGCCTGCCATAGCTCGGTCGCGAGATGGCCTTCCCAGATGTGGTCGCGTCCGAGCTTCTCGCCCATGAAGCTCTGCAGGAGGAGGTCGCGGATCGGCTCGATCGTGGCGTAGGGAAGGAGGATCTGGAGCATCCCTCCGCGCCCTTCCATGTCGAGCTTCAGGGCGATCAGGATCGCGGCGTTCGCCGGGCGCGTGATGGTGGCGAAGCGGGGGTTGGTCTCGATCCGGTCGACGACGAACTTCACCGGCGAGAGCGGGTTGAAGGCAAGCTCCGCGTCGCCGAGCACGATCTCGACCATGCGCTTGATGAGGCGCATCTCGATCGCCGTGAAGGGCCGTCCGTCGAGCCGGCCGACGGCGCTGCCGCGCTTGCCGCCCAGGAGCAGGTCCAAGGTCGAATAGGCAAGGCTCGACTCGACCGTCACGAGCCCGGAATTGTCCCATCCCTCGGCACGGAACACGGCGAGCTGGACCGGCAGCGGGATCGAGTTGAGATAGTCGCCGAAGCGGACCGACGAGATGCCGTCGAGCGTGACCTCGACATTGTCCTGGAAGAAGTTGCGCAAGCTCGTCGACAGGAGCCGGACCATCCTGTCGAAGATGATCTCGAGCATCGGCAGGCGCTCGTAGGACACGACGCCGGAATCGACGATCGCTCGGATGCCTCCGGCGCCGGTCGCGGAGAGCTCGTGCAGCGAGAAGCCGACGAGCTGATCGATCTCCCCCTGCGACAGGAACGGTCGGCCCCCGGCAGGTCGTTCGCGTCGCCGGCGCCCTCCTCGATCATGGTGGCCCACTCGGCCGCCATGTCGCTCGCGTCGGTCGAGGCGCCCTGCTCGGCGAGCGCCGCGCCCCACTCGTCGGCAAGCGAAGCCTCGCCGCCGTCTCCGGCCGCCGCAGCGGCCTTGACCGCGCCAGAGCTCTGCTCGGCGAGCGCTGCCGCCCAATCGCCGTCGAGGGCCTGGTCTTCCGGTTGCGCCACGGCTTCGTCCTACTGCAGGATGATGTCCTTGAAGAGCACCGCGTCGACCTTGGCCGGGTAGACGGCCACGTTGACGCGGCGCAGCAGCTCTTCGCGCAGGCGGTAGACGCCGGCGGAGCCGTCGAGATCGCTCGCCCTGAGCTCGCGTACGAAAACCTGGAAGGTGTCCTCGACCCGCGGCAGGAGCGGCTGGATCTCGGCTACGAGCTTCTTGTCCTTGACCTCGAGCGCGGCGCGGAACTTCAGGACCTTGGGACGATCCTGGTTCGGCTCGTTCGAAAGGTTGACGGTCATCTCGCGGATGTCGAGGAACGCCACGGGCGACGCGTTCTTCGGCGCCTCGCCGGTCTCGCCCTTGCCATGCGCGAAGAACCAGTAGCCGCCGCCACCCAAAGCGGAGAGCGCCGCGAGCCCGATGCCGCCGAAGATCGCGAGCTTCCTGAAGCGGCCGGGCTTGACCCCCTGGCCGTCTTCGGGCGGAGCCGCCTCTTCGGGCTCTTCCGCCTTCTTCGGTTTCTTGGCCATGCGGCCGCCCACACCCTGGCACGAGAACGCCGCCGGGCGAGGCCGGCCGCTATTCGGACACTGGCCAGTTACGGTTAATGGCGCGTTAAGTCGCTGGGGCGCGCCCGACCGATCGGCGGGTGTCTCGCTGCGGCGTCAGGGTCACACAGCTCCGATCCAGCGACCCACGAGCCAGAGCAGCAGCGCGACCCAAAGCCCGTTCAGCGCGAGCGCCGCGACAAGCGCCGCCGCGGGCCAGCGCGGGTTCCGGCGCGGCTTCGGCTCGCCCGCCGTTCCCGCGGAGCGCTCGGGCGGGTGAGCGCCATCGTGCCGCTTCGGGACACGCGCGTCAGGCAGCGCCGCAAGATCGAGTACCGTTTGCCGCTCCGAGACGAAATCGGGCCGCCTCGCATGCATGACGATCCCTCCTTTTGATCTGCTGCTGAGGGCGGATGCAGGATGATTGCCGGGGCGGACGAACGCGACGCCCCATCTGCCGGGATGGTGAACGGCGATGCCGGCGGCGTGCTGGAGGATGCAGAGCGGCAACTCTTGCCGAGCCGGAATTGCCGCGCCACCCCTCCCAGCTTCTTCGGGCAGGTAGGCGCCTCGATACAAGCCTCTGAAGCTGCAAGGTTTTCCGGTCTCTTAACCATGTGGCACGGCCCCTGCCACACGCATTCCGCCAAGCCCGCGCTGGGGAGCGTCGAGGGTTTGGCGGGGAGAGGGCCTGCCCGGCGGGCCCGACATTTCGGGAGCGGTTCCATGGAGAACGCGGCTCTCATCGGCCTGTCGCGGCAGATCGCGCTCGGCCGTGAGCTCGACGTCATCGCCAACAACATGGCGAACGTCTCGACCAATGGGTACAAGGCGCGCCAGTCGCGCTTCAAAGAGTTTCTGATGCCGGGCGCGAGCGCCGCTGCGTTCCGGCAGCCCGACCGCGGGCTTTCCTTCGTCGCCGAGACCGGCACCGCGCTCGATCCCTCGCCGGGTGCGATCGAGCGCACCGGCAACCCGCTCGACGCTGCGATCAAGGGCGACGGGTTCTTCGTGGTGCAGACGCCGGCGGGCGAGCGCTACACGCGCAACGGCGCCTTCACGCTGAATGCTCAAGGCCAGCTCGTCACCAGCGACGGCCACACCGTCATGGGCGAGAGCGGCCCGATCGCGTTCAGCCCGCAGGAGACCGGCATCGAGATCGGAGCCGACGGCACCGTCTCGACGACGCAAGGCCAGCGCGGGAAGCTGCGGCTCGTGCGCTTTGCCGATCCGCAGACGCTCCGGAACGAGGGTTCGAACGTCTTCTCCTCGACCGCCCCCGCCCAGGCGGCCGGCACCGCCGCGCAAGTGCAGGCCGGCGCGATCGAGCGCTCCAACGTGAAGCCGGTGATCGAGATGAGCCGGCTCATCGACGTGAACCGTTCCTACACGACCATCTCCACCATGCTGACGCGGATGGACGAGCTGCGCCGCACCGCGCTCTCCCGCCTCTCCGACCAGAACGCTTAAAGGAAGCCCGCCATGCGCGCCCTCCATACCGCCGCGACCGGCATGATGGCCCAGGAGCTCAACGTCCAGGTCATCTCGAACAACATCGCGAACTTGCGCACCACCGGTTACAAGCGCCAGCAGACGCACTTCCTGGATCTGCTCTACCAGCATCTGCGCCGCGCCGGATCGGCGACCTCGGACCAGGGCACGCAGCTCCCGTCGGGGATCTCGATCGGCTCGGGTGTGAAGGCCGCGTCGACGATTCGGGCGATGGCCCAGGGAAACCTGACCTCGACCGAGCGCGACTACGACGTCGCGATCCGCGGCGAGGGCTTCTTCCGCATTCGCATGCCGGACGGACGCACCGCCTATACGCGCGACGGCTCCTTCGACCTCGACTCGCAAGGCCAGCTCGTCACCCGCGACGGCTACCTCGTCGAGCCCGGCATCACCGTGCCGCAGACCGCAAAGAGCGTCACCCTGACGGCGGCCGGACAGGTCCAGGCGATGATTCCGGGCCAGACGACGCCGCAGGATCTCGGCCAAATTCAGCTCGCGCGCTTCGTCAACAAGACCGGCCTCGAATCGATGGGCGACAACCTTTTCCTCGAAACGGCGGCGTCCGGCCCGGCGATCGACGGCAACCCCGGCGCCGAGGGCTTCGGCAATCTCCAGCAGTCCTACCTCGAGGAAGCCAACGTCAACGCCGTGACCGAGCTGTCGTCGCTCATCGCCGCGCAGCGCGCCTACGAGATGAACGCCAAGGTCGTCACCGCCGCCGACCAGATGCTCTCGTCCTCGACCCAGATGATGCGCGGCTAGGGGAGCGCCCGATGACCCTCAAAATCGCGGTTCCGCCGCTCAGTCCGATGAGCGCCGGCCGGCTGAGACCGATGATCGTGATCCGCATCCTGCTCGCGGCGGCTGCGCTCTGCCTCGTGCTGAGCCCGGCCTTCTCGGCCGACCGGCTGCGCCTTCGCGGCGCCGTGACGGTCGACGCCGACGTGCTGACGCTTGCGGATTTGGCCGAAGGAGCGTCGGGCGCTGCCGCCGAGGCGCCGCTGTTTCGCAGCCCGGCACTCGGCGAGAGCGGCACGATCCAGGCGCGCCGCATCGGCGAAGCCGCGAAACGGTTCGGGCTCGCGCTCGACCTGGCCGGGCCGGCGCAGGTGCTCGTCACGCGCGCCGCCCGCCGCATCGAGGCGGCCGAGATCGAAACAGCGCTGCGGCGCGCGCTCGAGCTGCGGCACGGCATCGATGCGGGTGCGCTGTCGATCGTCCATGACGGCGCGCCGCCGGCGCTCGTCGTCGCGCCCGACGTGACGGCGCCGGTGGCGATCGAAGAGCTGAGCTTCGACCGGCGCAGCCGCCGCGTCCTCGCGCTCGCCACCGTCGCCCCGACACCGTCCCGCCCGGGAGCCTCGGTGCGCATCGGCGGCTCGGCAATCGAGCTCGTCGAGGTCGGCGGCCTCAACCGCGCGCTCAATCGCGGCGAAACCATCCAGGCCGCCGATCTCGCCATCGAGCGGCGCCCACGAGAGGGCCTGCCCAGCGATCTCCAGGCCGATGCCGCGAGTCTCGCCGGCCGAATCGCCCGGCGTCCTCTGTCGGCCGGAGCTGTCGTCCGGACCGGTGATCTCGGCAAGCCGGAGATCGTCGCGCGCGGCGACATCGTCACCGTGTTCTACGAGGTTCCCGGCATGACCCTGACCTTGAGGGCACGCGCCACCGAAGCGGGCGCGCAGGGCGACACGATCGCGGTCCTCAACGTCCAATCGAAGAAGAGCCTGCATGCGACGGTGGTCTCGCCCGGCAGGGTCGCGGTGTCGGCCGCGACCCCCGGTCCGCTCGCCCGCCTTGCCGCGCAGACCCCCAGCCCCTGAGAGAGTTCGCGACCATGTTTCCTGATCGCTTCCGCCGTGCCGCCCGGCTCGCCTGCCTCGCCGTTGCTGCGGCAGCGCTCGGCGCCTGCAGCGCCGTCGACCGGCTCTCGAATATCGGCAAGGCGCCTGCCCTGTCGTCGATCGAGGACCCGACCGCGCAGCCGGGCTACAAGCCGGTGCGCCTGCCGATGCCCGACCCGCAGACGGTCGCTTTCGCCTCGAACTCGCTGTGGCGGCAGGGATCCCGCGCCTTCTTCAAGGACCAGCGCGCCGCGCGCGTCGGCGACCTCGTGACGGTCCGGGTCAAGTTCACCGATCAGGCCCAGATCAACAACCAGACGACCCGCACCCGAACGAACGCCGAGAACATGGGGATGGGCGGCATGTTCGGGCTCGAGACCGAGCTAACCAAGATCCTGCCCGACGGCACCAAGGCCGACGCGCTCGTCAAGACCGACTCGAACTCGAAAAGCGAAGGCGCCGGCACGATCCGCCGCTCCGAGCAGCTCGTCACCAACGTCGCCGCGATCGTCACCCAGGTCCTGCCGAACGGCAACCTCGTCGTCGAGGGCAAGCAGGAGATCAGGGTCAACTTCGAAGTCCGCGAGCTGATCGTCGCCGGAGTGGTGCGGCCGGAAGATATCGAGGCCGACAACACCATCGATTCGACGAAGATCGCCCAGGCCCGCATCGCCTATGGCGGCCGCGGCCAGATCACCGACGTGCAGCAGCCGCGCTACGGCCAGCAGGTCATGGACGTGCTGCTGCCCTTCTAGACGGTCCCGTTCCCCGGCAGGTCCGGCACGCTCCCCAAGTCACGCCGGCCCTGCCGCCGCGGCCCCGGTCTCCCGCCGGGGCCGCTTTTTTGCTGCCGTCAAACCGATGTATGAATGCGCTCATGACCGAAGCCGTTGCGAGCGCGGACGCGGCCGGCGTCCGCCTCACGGTCATTGTCGGTGACATCACGACGCTCGGTGCTGGCGAGCTGCTACCGCCGCTCCCTGGAGGTCGCGGCGGAGCACGGCCTCGGCAGGCTCGCCTTCCCGGCGATCTCCACCGGCGTCTTCGGTTTTCCGGCCAAGCGCGCCGCCGGCATCGCGGTCGGGACGGTGCGCCAAGCGGTCACGTCGGAGCGATTCGACGAGGTGATCTTCTGCTGCTTCAGCGCGGCGCGCGCGCGACTGCACGCGGAGGCGTTGACGGCCTGATCGTCGGCTCAGTGGTCCTGCGTCTTCCGGTCGAGGACCCGCCGGTCATGATCGGCAAGCTTCATGGAGCCGTAGCCAAGCGCCAGGAGGATCATCGGAATGCCGACGAGGACATAGAGTTGGAGCCAGGTCATTCCTTCAATCGTCCCAGGACGTATCGGGCGGCATAATGTAGGCCCACGCCGACTGAAAGCCAACCTACACTGACCCGCAACGCGAACAGGCCCATTCCGCTCCCGGCCAGATGTAAGTCGCGGCGATGAGGGGCGTGACCACGCCGGCGACGATCGTGGCGGTGCCGACGTTGTTCGCCGTCGTCGCCAGGAGCTTCGTCCGCTCGTTATGGATGAGGCTCAATCGCGGGCCTCAGTCGTCGCGATGGACGCGCTCGTTCTTCTCGTGCCACTCCTGCGCCTCGATCGACATCGTCGCGATCGGGCGAGCTTCGAGGCGGCGCAGCGAGATCGGCTCGCCGGTAACCTCGCAATAGCCGTAGGTGCCGTCGTCGATGCGCCCGATCGCGGCATTGATCTTGGCGATGAGCTTGCGCTGGCGGTCGCGCGCCCTGAGCTCGATCGCGCGGTCGGTCTCGGAGGAGGCGCGATCGGCGAGGTCC
>Ga0136846_1239846_pt1 | contig 13700 bp, 8 predicted proteins | sample HopSoiMetagenom2_FD_96841 | JGI IMG/M metagenome (GOLD analysis project Ga0136846, IMG submission 96841) | Grasslands soil microbial communities from Hopland, California, USA - 2 Assembly 2016 (version 4) | ecosystem: Environmental > Terrestrial > Soil > Grasslands | place: USA: Hopland... | reverse complement strand
GCCGAGCGAGCGCATGCGGCACTTGACGCGCTGGAGGCGCTCACCCGGCAGCAACGGGACGAACGACTGCTCCGGGACGATGATCGAGTCCCCGCGGACGATCACCTCGCGTTCGGTCGCGAAGTACAACGGAACCACCGGAATTGCCTCGACATCGATGTAGTGCCAGACGTCGAGTTCGGTCCAGTTGGAGAGCGGGAACACGCGGATGCTCTCGCCAGGACGGATTCGGCTGTTCAACAGGCTCCACAACTCGGGACGCTGCCGCTTCGGGTCCCACTGGCCCCGTTCATCACGAAGCGAGAAGATCCGCTCCTTCGCGCGCGAACGTTCCTCGTCGCGGCGCGCGCCGCCGAATGCGGCGTCGAACCCGCCGGCGTGCAGCGCGTCGAGCAGGGCTTTCGTTTTGAGCAGCCCGCAGCACCGCTGCGTTCCGACCGCGAATGGCTGCGTCCCTGCGGCGATCGCTTCGTCGTTCGTATGGACGATCAGCCGCGCGCCAATCTCCGCGGCGTACCGATCGCGAAATTCGATCATCTCGCGGAACTTGTACGTCGTATCGATGTGCAGCAGCGGAAACGGAATCGGCGCCGGATAGAACGCCTTCTGCGCGAGCCGCAGGAGCACCGACGAATCCTTCCCGATTGAGTACAGCATGACCGGGTGCTCGAACTCCGCCACGACCTCGCGGAAGATGTGGATGCTCTCCGCCTCGAGCGCGCGGAGATGATCCAGGCGCAACGACTCGGCGAGCGGGGGGGCGTCAACGAAGGTGCCATGCATGCCGTGTCAACCTCACGATGGAAGATAGGGAGAATCGCGACGCGGCCCGCGCTGCCCGGGGGGCGATTCGGAAGCCGTGCTCACGCCTGGCCCTCCGCTGGGGCGCGACGAAAAAAATCGATAGAGCAGCAGAGCATCGATCGCAACGACGACGACCATGACGGAGTAGGCGGCTCGCCCCTCGACCACTCGAAGGGTGCGCAGCAACGTGGACAGTCCGAAGCTGACCACCCACGCGTCGAAGCTCATACACACGCGGCGGAACGTCTCCGCGTTGACGTGCCTGATCAACCACGCGCCCAGCGGCACACCGACCAGGAGACTCGGGATGATGAGCGGTGTCAGCGCAAGACTCTGCCGCGTGTAAAGTCCCGCGTACAGGTAGGCGAGCGCCGTGAAAGACGACTCCGCCAGGCGAATCAATCCGAGCGCCGCACGGAACTCACGCTTTGCCAGCCCCTGGTTGTTCAGCAGCACGGCGAGCGGCGGGCCGGAGATCGTGGTGACGGAATAGAGAACGCCGAGGCCGGCGCCGAACGGATACCCGAACGACCGCTCCGCCCGGATCGGCCGCCGGAATCCGGCGGCCTGCACGAGGATGAGCGGGAGCAGCAGCGTGTACGTGCCGAACTTCAGCCAATCGGGACGCACCTGCGCGACCACGAGCGTGCCGACGACGACGCCGGGCACCAGCCCGATCACGATCGGCCGCACCCGCGCGGCGACCGAGGACAGCGCATCACGATTGACCCACAGCACGTAAGCGTTCAGCCCGACCTCGACGAGGACCAGCGCCGGATTCAGGACGCGATTGGAGAGAAACAGCAGCGCGAGCGGAACCGTGATCGAGGAAAACCCGTACCCCAGCGCACCGTTGACGATCGCGGCGGCGAGCGTAATGACGATCAGTTCTGGGGTGTGTGGAAGCTGCACCGGGTTTTCTCCTCGCACGCGGCGGGCGCATGCGGCATCGGACGTCCGTTGTTGGGGGCCGGGCGACGCGGAGGAGAAAGTCGGAAGGAACTAGTCTGGAACGGCTCTCACCCGCGCGGCGCCGGCAACATACAGACGCATCGACAGCGGGTCGATGCCATGCCGCGGCAACACATCAGTGGAGAGATCCGCATAACGACTCGGAAAACCCTATCACGGAGCGCCATGCGTTTACCGCATGGCCCCCATCACAAAAGCTGGTCAGGGAAAGTATCCCTGGCCCGGCTGAACGGGCCGCGGACCCGGCGCTCCTCCAAATTACGGCAAATTCCGCGGCGCGAAGCGTGCCGTCAGGCATGTTGAAGATCGTTGGGTTCATCAATGGAAACGGGGAAGCTATCAGCCGGTACCTGGAAGCTGGCGGCCGATAGCTGGTCGGCAGGGCCACTCCCCGCTCGAACGGACTTCGGAGAGGCTCTGCACGTGACCGGCGTCGGATTGGTGACCGACCACAATCGCCGACGGCTGTAGTAGCCTTCCGCCCATTCGACATGGAGACAGCACCCGCGCTCCTCCGAGCCGACGCCATCACGAAGACTTACGCCGGTGTGCGCGCGCTGAACGGCGTGTCGTTCGATCTCCGGGCAGGAGAGGTGCACGCGCTGGTCGGCGAGAACGGCGCCGGCAAGTCGACGCTCATCAAGATCATGACGGGCGCGGTCGTCGCCGACTCCGGTTCAATCGAGATCGCCGGCCACCGCGTGGCGCACATGGATCCTCAGGCGGCGCGTGCGCTCGGGATTGCCGCCATCTACCAGCAGCCGGCGCTGTTTCCGCATCTCACGGTTGCGGAGAACATCGCGCTCACGCTCGAGTCGGCGACCGTGTGGCGGCGCGTCCATTGGAACGCCCGTCGGCAGCGCGCGCGCGAATTGCTGGACCGGGTCGGTGCCAGGATCGATCCGGATCGCGCCGTCGAGACGCTCAGCATGCCCGAGCAGCAGATCGTCGAGATCGCACGGGCGCTTGGCGCCGAGGCGCGCATCCTCATCATGGATGAGCCGACCGCGTCGCTGGACGAGCGCGAGGTCGAACACCTGTTCGCGGTGATCGGGCGCCTGCGGGATCATGCAAGAGGGATCGTCTACATCTCGCACCGGCTGGATGAAGTGTTCGCCGTTGCCGACCGCATCACCGTCCTGCGCGACGGCGAGAGCGTGGGCACGTGGCCGATGGGCGGGATCGATCGTCCGCAGTTGATTCGCCAGATGGTGGGGCGGGACTTATCAGCGGTGTTCCCGAAGCGGCAGGTGACGCCGGGTGAGCACGCGATCGCCGTGCGCGGGCTCAGGCACCGGGCAAGCGGCGTGTTCGATGTGTCCCTGAGCGTGCGGCGCGGCGAAATCCTTGGGCTTGCCGGCCTGGTCGGGTCCGGACGCACCGAGCTCGCGGAGATCCTCTTCGGCCTTCGACCCGCAGACGCGGGCGACATCTGGATTGACGGCGCAACCGCGCGCATCACGTCACCAACCCAGGCGGTCGCGCTTGGCCTGGCATACGTGCCCGAGGATCGGCGGCAGCACGGCGTGGTGCTCGACATGTCCATTGCCTCGAATGCGAGCCTTGCGAATTTGAAGGGTGTCGCGCGCCTTGGTCTGATCGATCGCGCGGCCGAGCGGGCGTCGGCGACGAAGTATGTCGACCAGTTGCGCATCAAGGCCGCGTCAGTCGACGCCGACGTGGGATCGTTGTCGGGAGGCAATCAACAGAAGGTCGCGCTGGCGCGATGGCTCTCGACGAATCCATCGGTGCTGATCCTCGACGAGCCAACCCAGGGAGTCGACGTCGGATCGAAGGCCGAGATTCACGAGTTGATGGGTGCGCTTGCCGCGCGCGGCCTCGCGATCATCATGATCTCGTCGGAGATGCCGGAGATCCTCGGCATGAGCGATCGCATCGCCGTGATGCGCGCTGGAACGATACGCGGCACGTTGACGCGCGCCGAGGCCACGCAGGACAAGGTGCTGGAGCTCGCGATTGCCTGACCGCAGGGTCGTGTCGGTCGCGTTGACGATTGCGGCGCTCTCCGCGGTCCTGGCGGTTCTTGCCCCGGGATTCTTCAGCCGCGAAAACCTGTCGGACCTGCTGCTCGGGAATGTCCCGGTCCTCATCGTGGCGATGGGCGCCACGCTCGTGATCCTCTCAGGGGAGATCGACATCTCGGTTGGCTCGGTCTTCGCGATCTGCGGCATCGTCGCGGGACTGCTCGCGCAGGCGGGCTCGCCGATGCCGGCGACGCTTGCGGCAACCTGCGCGGCGGGTGCACTCCTTGGCGGCCTCAACGGCGTGCTCGTCGCCTACGCCGCGCTTCCATCCATCGTCGTCACGCTTGCGACGATGGTGGCGCTGCGAGATGGATTGCGGTGGGCGACGCAGGGCGCGTGGGTGCAGAACCTGCCGGCGGATTTTCAGTGGTTCGGCCTGCCCCAGGCTGCCTATCCGCTCGTGGCGTGCGGCGCTGCCGGGTTGCTGCAGGTCGCGCTCTCCTACGCGTTGCGCCACGTTGCGGCGGGGCGTGCGGTATATGCAACGGGATCCGACGCTCATGCCGCACGGCTGGCGGGGTTCAACACCGCGCTGGTCAAGTCTGCCGTGTTCACGATCGCCGGCATGCTCACGGGACTTGCCGCGCTCCTCAACGCGGTCCGGTTCAACCAGATTCCAAGCAACGCAGGACTCGGCCTCGAGATGAAAGTGATCGCGGCGGTCGTCGTGGGAGGCGTCGCGATCCGCGGGGGGCGCGGAACGCTTGCCGGCACACTGCTCGGGCTCGTTCTGCTGGCGCTCATCGGACCAGCGCTGGTGTTCCTCGGCATCAATGCCTACTGGGAGCGCGCGATCCAGGGGGGCATCATCCTTGCGGCGGTGGCGCTCGATGCGTGGCGCGCGCATCGCCGCCGGCCGGCCGTGATGCTCGCCGTTCAGGCGTCGTGATGCGGCGGCACCAGCAGTGGTTGACGAGCAGCGAGTGGATCCTGGTACTCGCGCTGATCGCCGAGACGGTGGTCTTTACCGCGATCTCGCCGAATTTTTTCACCCTGGCGAACATCTTCGAAGTGCTGCGCGTCAGCGTGGAACTGGGCCTGCTCGCGATCGCGTTGACGCCGGTCATGGTCAGCGGCGGCATCGATCTGTCGGTCGGCGCCATGATGGGATTGTCCGCGGTGGTTTTCGGGGCGGCATCGCGGGACTGGCACCTCGGCATCGGGGCAGCTGCGATGTGTGCGTTGACGGTCGGGTTTGCCGGGGGTGCGCTGAACGCCGCGCTCGTCTCGCGGTTCGACCTGCCGCCGTTGATCGTGACGCTCGGATCCCTCTCGCTTTTTCGAGGGATAGCGGAGGGGCTGACACACGCCGCGGTCAACTACACGAATTTTCCATCCTCCTTCCTCGCCCTTGGGCAGGGGTATGTCTGGGGCGTCGTTCCGGCGCAGTTACCGATTTTTGTGGGTGCATTTGCCGGTTATACGATCCTGCTGCACCGCTCGGTGCTCGGCCGTGCCCTCTATGCGATCGGCTTTTCTCCAGCGGGCGCGCGCTATGCCGGCATCCCGGTGCAGCGACGCGTCGCCCTCGTGTACCTGTTGTCGGGCGTGATGGCCAGTGTCGCGGCTATTGTTTACGTCGCGCACATGGGGCAGGCGCGGTCTGATGCGGGGACCGGCTACGAGCTCGACGCCATTACGGCGGTGGTTCTCGGCGGCACGTCCGTGTTTGGCGGCCGGGGCACGCTCTGGGGCACACTGTTCGGGCTGTTGGCGCTCAGCGTCCTGCGCAACGGGCTTCAGCTCGCGGCGTTACCGTCCGAGCTGGCTGGTGTGATGACCGGCACGCTGCTGCTGGTGACGATCGGCATCGATCGTGTCACGATGGGCGCGCGCCACGCGGCGCCGTCCGCCACGGAGGTCGACGTGAGAAACAGCCAGGTTGCGGTCCTGTGCGCAACCATGCTCGCCGGTTCCTTGATCGTTGCCGGTACGAACGTGTGGCTCGTGCGCTCGATCGCCGCAGCGGTCGGGGGACCCGGCGCGGCATCCGCACAGTCAACCAGTCAGCCCGCAGCGGCACCTGCGCGACGACGGCCTGTGATCGCGATGATGCCGAAGGCCAAGGGAGATCCGTATTTCATCAGCTGTCGTGCGGGCGCCGAAGAGGCCGCGCACGACCTTGGCGTCGAGCTGATTTGGGACGGGCCGACAAGCCTCGACGCGGCAAGACAAAACGAGCTCATCGAGAACTGGATCACGAGAAAGGTCGACGCGATTGCGGTGGCGGTCGAAAACCGCGGCGGCATTTCATCCGTGCTGCGCAAGGCGCGCGAGCGCGGGATCAAGGTGCTGACGTGGGACGCCGATGCCGACCCGGACGCGCGCGATTTCTTCGTCAACCAGGCGACGCCGGAAGGCATTGCCAACACGCTCACGGACGAAGCGGCGAGGCTGCTCGGCGGCAAGGGAGAGTTCGCGATCATTACCGGCGCGCTCAGCGCGGCCAACCAGAACGAGTGGATCGCGAATATCCGGAAACGCCTCGAGGACAAATACCCGGACCTGAAACTCGCGACCATTCGTCCGAGCGACGACGACCGTGACAAGGCGTTTGCCGAGACGCAGACGATCCTGCGGGTCTACCCCGCGGTGAAGCTGGTGATGGCGATCTCGGCGCCGGCCGTGCCCGGATCCGCCGAGGCCGTGCGGCAGGCGAACCGGGCGGGCGACGTGAACGTGATCGGCCTGTCGCTGCCGAACATCAACAAGCCTTACGTCCACGACGGGGTCGTGCAGGCGGTGATCCTCTGGAACACGCGCGACCTTGGATACCTGACGGTGCTGTCGGCCTCCAGGCTCGTACAGAACGCCTTGTCTCCGGGCGCGACCTCGATCGACGCGGGGCGGCTCGGTTCCCTCGAGGTCCGGGGCTCGGAAATCATTCTCGGGGCGCCGCTGTTGATGAACAAGGGGAACATCGATCGGTACGATTTCTAACCACGGATTACACGGATCAGACGAAGAAGCCACGGATCACACGGATTACACGGATCAGAGGAAGACAGGCCACGGATCACACGGATCACGCGGATCAGACGAAGACAGGCCACGGATCACACGGATTACACGGATCAGAGGAAGACAGGCCACGGATCACACGGATCACACGGATCAGACGAAGAGAGGCCGCGGATCACACGGATCACACGGATCACACGGATCACGTGAAGACGGGCCGCGGGTCGCACGGATCACACGGATCAGACGAAGACACGCCGCGGATCATACGGATCATACGGATCACGCGAAGAGGAGAATGACGATTGGGAGTTGGTGGTTGACAGAACAGAGATAGACAGCGTCGGATACCCGGATCTGAAAGGCAGTACTTGCCATGCATGCGCGTCACGATGAACGGGTCCACCTCGCCCTCGACAGCTTCCGCATCGAGCTCCCGTCGTGGGGCTTCGCAAACACCGGTACGCGATTCGGCAAGTTCCTGCAGCCGGCCGCGGCGTCGACACTCGAGGAAAAGTTCAGCGACGCCGGGCACGTCCATGCGGTGACGGGGGTCTGCCCGACGCTCGCGCTGCACGTCCTCTGGGATTTGCCGGAAGGTGTGGACAGCAGCGCCGAGGTGAAGCGGCTTTCGAAGAAGTACGCCGTGAGTCCCGGCTCGATCAATCCGAATCTGTTTCAGGATCAGCAGTACAAGTTCGGCTCGTTCGGCAACCCCGACCCGATCGTGCGCGAGGCGGCGCGGCGCCATGTGAAGGACAGTATCGCGATCGCACGCGCGCTCGACAGCCGTGATATCTCGCTCTGGTTCGCTGACGGATCGAATTACCCCGGCAGCGCGAACATCCGTCGGCGGCGCGACTGGTTCATCGAATCGCTGCAGGCGAGCCACGCCGCGCTGGCGCCGGGGCAGCGGTTGCTCGTCGAGTACAAGCCGTTCGAGCCCGCCTTCTATCACACCGATATCGGCGACTGGGGGATGGCGCTGCTGCTCGCGCGCGCGGCGGGGCCCCAGGCCCGCGTGCTCGTCGACACCGGCCACCATTACCTGTCGCAGAATATCGAGCAGATCGTGGCATGGCTGCTCGCCGACGGTATGCTCGGCGGGTTCCATTTCAACGACCGGCGGTACGCCGACGACGACCTGACGCTCGGGTCGATCGATCCCTATCAGGTATTCCGCATCTTTCACGAGATTCGGCTGTTCGAGCATGAAACGGGCGGGCGCGCCGACATCGCGTACATGGTCGACCAGAGCCACAATCTCAAGGGCAAGATCGAAGCGATGATCCAGACGGTCACGACCGCGCAGGAGCTGTCTGCGAAGGCTGCCATTGTCGATCACGTCGCGCTCCTCGACGCGCAACACCGTTGCGACATCGTCCGCGCGGAAGCGTGCCTGCAGGACGCCTTTTCAACTGACGTGAGGCCCGCGATCCGGGACTGGCGGACTGCGAGAGGTCTGCCTCCAGAGCCGATGCAGGCATTCCGGGAAAGCGGCTATCTGGAACGAATCACAACCGAGCGGGCCGCGTCTCGGCCGACGAGCGCGTCCTCATATGCTTAACGGTCACGCGAGCAGAACGGGCGCCGAAGCCTCAACCCTCGACTAGCTCGGGGAGCCTGAGCCATGTCGCAGGGCGGGAGTGACAAGCCGGGGTGTGGGCGGAGTCCCACATAAAGGAGGAGTGGACATGATGAGGAGGGTTTCTCGCATTGCGGCGGCGGCCGCGCTACTGCTGACGGGCTACTTCGTCGGGCGCGCATCGACAACAGACGCCGTGTCGGCTCAGCAGGGGTCGACGCGCGTGTTCGAGCTTCGGACATACACGACGCCCGACGGAAAGCTCGACCAGTTGAATGCCCGATTTCGTGATCACACGCGGCAGATCTTCGACCGGCACAACATGACCAGCATTGGCTACTGGACGCCGATCGATACGCCAAACACGCTCGTCTACATCCTCGCGCACTCCAGCGTGGACGAGGCGAAGAAGAACTGGGACGCGTTCCGAGCCGATCCGGAGTGGCAGAAGGTGAAGGCCGAGACCGAGACCCAGGGGTTGACGGGCATCAAGGTCGAGTCACGGTTCCTGAAGCCAACTGACTATTCCGCAATAAAATAGAGGTTTCAGGTAAACGCCGCGGCGGCGCCTGTCGTCTTCGAATTGACAGGCCTTTCTCTGTACCCGAATGCCAAGCCACCTTCATCGAGTCCTCGTCGTCGGTCTGCTCACTGCCTGCCTCTCGGCGTGCTCGTCGGACAAAGCCGCAACCCCTGGCGGAACAGCTTCGGCCGAGGGCCGCAGCGTCGGCGGTGCTGGAGGAGCACGCGGCGGACGCGGTGGTGCGGCAGTTCCCGTCGTCACCGCGAAAGCCCAGGAAAAGAGCGTTCCGTTGACGTTGCCCGCCGTCGGCAGCGGGGAAGCGTTGTCGACCGTGCAGATTCGTGCGCAGGTCACCGGTCAATTGAGCCAGGTGCACTTCTCGGAAGGCCAGGAGGTCAAGAAGGGACAGCTTCTCTTCACGATCGATCCGCGCCCCTTCCAGACCGCGCTGGCGCAGGCGCAGGCGGTGCTCGCGCGCGACACCGCAACGGCGAACAATGCGCAATCGCAGCGCGCGCGATACGAAGATCTCTACAAGCGCGGCCTCATCCCGCGTGATCAATACGAGACCGCGACTGCGGGCGCCGAATCGCTGCAGGCGACCCTCCAGGCGGATCGAGCTGCCGTGGAGAGCGCACAGCTCAATTTGCAATATACGCGCATCGCCGCGCCGATTACCGGGCGGACCGGTTCGCTGAGCCTGCACGAGGGAGATCTCGTGCGAGCCAACGACGCGACGCCGCTTCTGATCATCAATCAGATGTCGCCGATTTACGTGACGTTCTCCGTGCCGGGGCGATACCTGTCCGACATCCGCGGTTATCAGGCGCAACGTCCGCTGCAGGTCGAAGCGCGCGTGCAGCCCGGCGCCGTGCAGCCGGGCAGCACACCGCGCCCCGCCGCACCCGGTGGAGTGCCGTCAACCGAGACGCCTGTGCCTGGCACGCCGGTGCCGGCGGAGATCGGGAAGGTCACGTTTATAGACAACGCCGTCGATCCCACGACCGGCACGATCAAGTTGAAGGCTACGTTCCCCAACACGAGCCACACGATCTGGCCGGGACTGTTCGTTCAGGTCAGACTCCAACTCACGACGAATCCGCACGCGGTGGTCGTGCCAGCCGTGGCCGTGCAGACATCGCAGCAGGGAGAGTACGTGTACGTGATCAAGCCGGATCGCACGGCTGAATTGCGCAACGTGCGGATCGATCGTCAGCAGGGAGAGGAAACGATCATCGCGCAGGGGTTGTCTGCCGGCGAAGAAGTCGTGACCGACGGACACCTGCGGCTCACGCCGGGTGCACGTGTCACCGTGGCGGGCGGGTCCGGCGGGAGCGGCCGCCGAGGTGCGGGCGCCGACGCGGGTGCTGGTTCGAGCGGCACTGGCGCCGGACGCACCGGCGGGGCTGCGCGTGCGGACGCCGGCCGCGGCAGCGGCGGGTACTGAAGGGGCGAGTCGACGAGGACACCATGAACTTCGCTGAACCTTTCATCCGGCGGCCGGTCGCGACGACGCTGCTGGTGCTGACCATTCTGATCTTCGGCGTCATGGGCTACCGGCTGCTGCCGGTCGCGGATCTGCCTACCGTCGACTTCCCGACGCTCCAGGTCAGCGCCAACCTGCCCGGCGCCAACCCTGACACGATGGCCAACACCGTCGCGACGCCGCTCGAAAAGGCGTTCACGACCATCCCGGGTATCTCGTCGATCAGCTCGAACAGCAGTCAGGGGAATACCAACATCACGCTGCAGTTCGATCTCAGTCGCGATATCGACTCGGCCGCGCAGGACGTGCAGTCGACGATCTCGCGCGCCCAGCGCGGGCTGCCGCCGAGCATGCCGTCGCCGCCGTCGTTCCGGAAGACGAACCCGGCCGACACGCCGGTCCTCTTCCTGGTGCTCAGCTCGAACACGCTGCCGCTGGCTGCCCTCGACCGTTACGCGGAAGACACGCTCGCGCAGCGGCTCTCGATGGTGAGCGGCGTCGCGCAGGTGAACGTCTTCGGGGCGCAGAAGTTCGCGGTCCGCGTCGACCTCGACCCGATGCAGCTCGCGTCGCGTCAGATCGGCGTCGACCAGGTCGCGTCCGCGATCGCCAACGCCAACTCGAACCGGCCGACCGGAACGCTGTACGGCCCGAATCGCAACTTCGTCGTGCAGGCATCCGGACAGCTCGAGAACGCGGAAGCCTTCAGCAACGTGATCATCGCCTATCGCAACGGCAGCGCCGTGCACCTCGGCGAGGTGGCGCACGTGTACGACGGTGTCGAGAACGAGCGCAATGTCAGCTGGTACAACGGCATGCGCACGATCTACCTTGCGATCCAGCGTCAGCCGGGGACCAACACCGTCGAGGTCGTCGACGCGATCAAGGAGCAGCTCCCGCAGCTCGAGGCGCAGCTGCCGGCGTCCGTGACGCTCGCGATTCGCAGCGATCGTGCGGCGTCGATCCGCGAGTCGGTGGAAGACGTGAAGTTCACGCTCCTGCTGACGGTCTTCCTCGTCATCCTCGTCATCTTCCTGTTCCTCAGGAATCTCTCCGCGACGATCATTCCAAGCCTGGCGCTTCCCTTCTCGATCATCGGCACGTTTGCCGTCATGTGGGCGCTCGACTACAGCCTGGACAACCTGTCGCTGATGGCGCTCACGTTGTCGGTTGGCTTCGTCGTGGACGACGCGATCGTCATGCTGGAGAACATCGTCCGGCACATGGAGATGGGCAAGCCGCGGATGCAGGCGGCGCTCGAAGGCTCGGCGGAGATCTCCTTCACGATCGTGTCAATGACGGTCTCGCTCGCGGCCGTGTTCATCCCGATCCTGTTCATGAGCGGTATCGTCGGCCGGCTGATGCACGAGTTCGCGGTGACGATTGCGTCCGCGATTCTGGTGTCGGGGCTGGTGTCTCTGACGTTGACGCCGATGCTGTGCAGCCGCTTCCTCAAGCCGCCGCACTCGGAGAAGCACGGCCGCTTCTACAACGCGACCGAGCGCATGTTCGATGCATGGCTGAACGCCTACGCGTGGAGCCTGCGGCAGACGATCCGCTTCAAGGGCACGACGATGATCGTGTCGGCCGCGACGCTGGCCGCAACGATTTATCTCTTCACGATCGTGCCGACCGGGTTCATTCCGTCGGTCGACACGGGTGCGCTGAGCGGCCAGGTTGAAACGGTCCAGGGGATCGGGTTCGATCAATCGGTGAAGCACCACCTCGAGATCATGGACATCCTCAACAATGATCCGAACGTGGCCGCCTACACCGTGAACGTCGGCGGCATGGGCGGCGGACGCCTCGATGTCGAGCTGAAGCCGCGCAATCAGCGCTCGCTGACGGCCGACCAGATCATCGACGAGCTGCGGCCGAAGCTGGCGCGCGTCCCAGGCGTACGCGCGTTCCTCACGAATCCGCCGGCAATTCGCATCGGCGGCATGCAGTCGCGCAGCCAGTATCAGTTCACGCTGCAGAGTCCCGATACCGACGAGTTGTATCGCGCCGCGCCCGAGTTCGAGGCGAAGCTGCGCCAGGTGGAAGGGCTGGAAGACATCAGCTCGGACCTGCAGATCCGGACGCCGCAGCTCACCGTCGATATCGATCGCGAACAGGTGTCGACGCTCGGCCTCAACGTCGACCAGGTGCAGTCCGCCCTGAACTCCGCCTACGGCACGCGGCAGGTGTCGCAGATCTTCGCCCCGGAGGATCAGTATCAGGTGATCATGCAGGTCGCGCCGCAGTATCAGCGCGACCCGAACGCCCTCTCGATGCTCTACGTGCAGGCGCCGGGAGGGCAGCTGGTGCCGCTCTCCGCGCTGGTGACGACGAGAGTGTCGGCGGGGCCGCAGTCGATCAACCACGTCGGCCAGCTCCCGTCCGTCACGCTGTCCTTCAATCTCAAGCCCGGCGTCGCGCTCGGCGATGCGGTGGGCCGCGTCGAGCGCCTGGCGCTCGAATCGCTGCCGAGCATCGTGACAGGCAGCTTCCAGGGCACCGCGCAGGCCTTCCAGGATTCGATGCGCGGCCTGGGCTGGATTCTCGCGCTCGCGATCTTCGTCATCTACGTGGTGCTCGGCATCCTTTACGAGAGCTTCATCCATCCCCTCACGATCCTCTCGGGGCTGCCGTCCGCGGGCTTCGGGGCACTGCTGACGCTGCTGCTGTTCCACCAGGAACTGAACATCTACGCGTTCGTCGGGATCATCATGCTGGTCGGCATCGTGAAGAAGAACGGCATCATGATGATCGACTTCGCGATCGAGGCGCGCCGCGAGCGGCAGGTCGGCGCCGCGGACGCGATCTACGAGGCGTGTCTCGTCCGCTTCCGTCCGATCATGATGACGACGATGGCGGCGCTCATGGGCACGCTGCCCATCGCCCTCGGCTGGGGCGCGGGCGCCGAAGCACGGCGGCCGCTCGGCCTCGCGGTCGTCGGCGGCCTGATTGTCTCGCAGACACTGACGCTCTACGTCACGCCGGTGTTCTACATCTACATGGACATGCTCCAGGACCGGCTGGGACGCCGGAAGAAAGCCGCGCAGCCGGCGATCCGCACGCTGGAGCCGCAGGAATCGGCGAAGTAGGAGCTCTCCAATCAGGAGCTGGGAGCTGGATCGATCGTGATACGGATCACTCTAGCTCCTGGCTTCTAGCTCCTGAACGTTTCGCAAAGCAGGAGCTGGTTCGGATCCGACCGGTTGTAGGGCGGGTCTTCAGACCCGCCGTATGCGCGCGGATCCTTTCAGCGCGCGCGGTGACCGGGTCGTGTCGCCGGGTCTGAAGACCCGGCCTACAGCTCACGGCGTCGTGTGGCCGGTC
>Ga0136846_1210506_pt1 | contig 13700 bp, 12 predicted proteins | sample HopSoiMetagenom2_FD_96841 | JGI IMG/M metagenome (GOLD analysis project Ga0136846, IMG submission 96841) | Grasslands soil microbial communities from Hopland, California, USA - 2 Assembly 2016 (version 4) | ecosystem: Environmental > Terrestrial > Soil > Grasslands | place: USA: Hopland... | reverse complement strand
CAAGGGTATCCGACGCACGAGCTGCTGAGCCGCGCGACCCCCGATCATCCGGTGCTGCTGACACACGGCACGGGGCACATGACGTTCGCCAATGCCAAAGCGATGGAGCTGTCGGGGGTTTCTGCGAAATCGGAGGAGATCAGCGGCGGAGAAATCCTGCGCGATGCGGCCGGCAATTCGACGGGTGCGTTCCGCGAAAATGCGTCGCGGCCGATTCACCAGGCTCACGCCCGCAGTCTTGCCGGTCGCACGCCAGAGCAACGGCGGGCCGACGTGCTCGAAGCGGCGTTGCTCGCGGCGCAAGAATGCATTCAATACGGCGTGACCAGCTTTCAAGACGCGGGGTCGGCTACTACCGAAGTCGATCTGCTGCGGGCGCTGGCCGAGGAAGGCAAGCTGCCGCTGCGGCTGTGGATCATGCTCAACGACAGCAATGACGTGCTGGCCCGCAAGCTGGATGAATATCGCGTGATCGGCGCGGCCGATAACCACATCACGGTCCGGGCGATCAAGCGGTTGTTCGATGGCGCGATCGGGACACATGGCGCATGGCTGCTGGCGCCGTATGACGACCTGCCGGGCAGCATCGGCAACAACACGCTGCCGCTGGCGTCGCTGGAACGAACGGCGGAGCTGGCCTTGCAGTACCATTATCAGCTGTGCGTGCACGCCATCGGAGACCGCGCGAACCGCGAGGTTCTGGATCTTTTTGAGCGGGTGTTTATGAAGCACAAGGTCAACGGCGCGGACCTGCGGTGGCGAATTGAGCATGCTCAGCATCTGGACCCGGCCGATATTCCGCGGTTCAAGCAGCTAGGTGTCATCGCGTCGATGCAAGGGAACCACGCGACGTCGGACGCGCCATTCGTCGTCGCGCGGCTGGGTGAGCGGCGGGCCAAGCTCGGGGCTTATGCGTGGCGCTCGCTGCTCGATGCGGGCGCGGTCGTGATCAACGGCACCGATGTGCCGGTCGAGCCGGTCAATCCGCTGGGCTCGTTTTATGCCAGCGTGATGCGCAAGATGGCCGGCGGCGAGGCGTTCTTTCCTGAGCAGTGCATGACGCGGCTGGAAGCCCTGCGGTCGTACACGCGCGATGCGGCCTACGCGGCGTTTGAAGAAAATGAAAAAGGCACGCTCGCGGCGGGCAAGCTGGCGGACATCGTGGTGCTGACGAACGACCTGCGAACGGTCGCAGATGATCAGATATTGCAAACGCGGGTTCAATTCACCATTGTCGGCGGCAAGATCGTCTTCGACGCCGCGAGCAAGGCTCAGTGAATATTCCTTTCGACCGGAGATACTCAATGCTGATTCGCAGACTCTTCCTACTGCTGTCGTTTGCGTTCGTGGGCCTGCTGCAGGCGGCCGATGCACCGCAAGTCATTTATCTCTGGCCGGCTGGCTCGCCGACGCTCAAGGGAGCTGACGAGAAGGAGTTCACCACGCCGGAGAATGTGAAGCCGGGCGATCGGATCAACTCGATCAAGAATGTTCATAATCCGTCGATCGAAGTCTATCTGCCACCGGCCGACAAGGCAGTCGGTACGGCGGTTATCGTGGCGCCGGGCGGCGGCCATCGGCAGCTCGTCATCGGCTCCGAGGGCAGCGACATTGCCCGCTGGCTGAATGATCTAGGCGTCGCGGCGTTTGTTTTGAAGTACCGGCTCGCGTTTACGCCCAACTACCAGTACACGGTGGAAGGCGAGGCGCTGGCCGATACGCAGCGGGCGATTCGCATCGTTCGCTCGCGCGCGAAGGAGTTTGGAGTGAAGCCCGACCGCATCGGAGTTCTTGGTTTCTCGGCGGGCGGCGCGCTGGCCGCGCTGGTCGATATTCGGTTCGACCGTGGCAAATCGGAATCAGCGGATTCCATCGAGCAGGCGAGCTGCCGGCCCGATTTCGTCGGCCTGGTTTATCCCGGCTGGGCTCGCGGCATGGACATCACCGCGCCAGCCGACGCTGCGCCCGCGTTCCTGACGAGCGCCGGTAAGGACGACGCATCGCACGCAGCCGCCACGGTCGATTTCTACAACTCGTTGTTCAAAGTGGGCGTGCCGGTTGAACTGCATATCTACTCGCATGGCGGCCATGGCAAGGCGATTCATCCGCGCGACGGCAGTCCCTTCGGCACCTGGCACGTGCGCATGCAAGAGTGGATGGCCGACCTGGGAGTGCTGAAGAAAGGATGAAGGACGAAGGATGAAGGACGAAGGGATCAAGGCGTTTCATACCTGATCCTTTTGCAGCCCACGAGCGGCTGGTATTCTGATTGTTAGGAGGAGACAATCATGGCAGATACACCGCTGAGCCTGAGTGCCGACGAGCGCAGCTTCCTGATTCCACTGCTGGAAACGGCGCTCAAAAACCACCGCGTGGAAGAACACCGCACGCGGACGCCCACGTATCGTGAACAAGTTCTGCAAGAGGAGAAACTGCTCGAGCAGTTACTCATCAAGCTCGGGCAGCCGCCGAAATAAAGGCCGCATGCGGCGCCCGATCACTGCGACTTCAAGGCAAAATCGGCCGCGCTGGTTCCGCTGCCTTCGACCTTGAATTGAAGCTCGCTCTGCCGGTTGTATTTCGGGGGCAAATGCTTGGGCGGCTGCCGCAATTTCGGGTCGCGATCGTCGGATTCCGTCTTGAAATCGATCTCGACGCGATGCGTGCCGACAACAGCGCCTGCCTGGTCGCTATCGGATGTTTTCAGCGTGTACTTGCCATCCGGACCCGTGATGCCATACGAGCCGGCGCCGGCGGTCACGGTCCCCTTTCCCGCCTCCGGCTGAAATACCACGTGCGCATTGGCCAGCGGCTTGCCATCGAGCGTCACCGTTCCGGAAACGGGGACAACTTTCGAGCTCGAGCCACAGCCGATGATCACCATGAGCATCGCCATGTATCCGCAGGATCGGGCAAATTTCATGGCTGCTATGCGCGTGGTTCCTGGTGATTGCTGCTCAATGAGTCGCCGGTTTATCGATCGCCGGTCGATCATTGGTCGGTGCTGACCGTCTCGCCATTGCCGATCGTGGCGAGATAGGTGAATAGCTTCATGTCGATGTTGGTCGCGATCGGCCGGACAGAGCCGTCGCCATAGGCGAAGATGATAATGTTCGAATGAAAGCTGCCCCAGCCGTACTTGCACTGATTTTCGTTGCTGACGCGCGAGGCGCACAGGTCATAATCGTTGAGGAGCGTGGCGCTAATCGGCTCGGCTGCAGAGAGGCAATAGAGATTGAAGCTATCGGCCCAAAAGGTGCCGCGCGACTTGGTGCTCGATGCCGAGGGATGATGCGTCTTGGTGGTCCGCTCGCCGTAAATCAGCGTATTGCTCGTTCCATCCGTGATATTCGCGATCCGCTCGGGGTTTACATTGCCGACGAAATCGGTGTGCAGGATGCCGCGCGAGCCGGCATTCAGCTGCATGTTCGTGATGACCTCGGAGGGGTATCCGGCCCAAGTGTTGTTGTTGTCGTTGCTCACGCCGCTCATGCCGCGGTAGCTGCCGGTCATGTATTGAATGGCTCCGGCGCCGCCGGCGGGCGCTTCCGTCTCTGGAATGACCAGCCGCTTGGCTCGCAGCTCGCTGGGGCAAGTATAAGTGTTGACCGCCTGCTCGCGGACGAACTTGTTATTGATGTGAATGTTCGGCACCGTGTCGTCGTACTGATTGAACAGAGCCTGCTGCTCGATGTACGGCAGAATCTGGATGAAGCAGTTTGAGTAGTACGTGCCGTTGCTCGCAGCGCCGGTATAAACGCATTTGTGGCCTGATGGAAAATACTGCGTCACGTCGTGAACGTTGTGCGAAGCGATGACGAGTTGCTTCATGTTGTTGGTGCATTGCATGCGGCGGGCGGCTTCGCGGGCCGTTTGAACGGCGGGCAAAAGCAGCGCGACCAGCACGCCAATAATCGCGATCACCACCAGCAGCTCAACGAGCGTGAAGGCCGAGTGGGTGAACGCTGAGCGCAGTTTGGTTGTAGGCATTGGCATGGTCATAGATGGGGAAAAAGCCGGCGGTCCGCTACGGAATACTTCTCGATCCCGGTACAAAAAATGCCGGGAATTCCGGCGGAATTAAAATCAAAGCTTCCCCAAGCGATAATTCGATTCTACGCTCCGGCGGCGAAAATGATCAAGAGATTGGCGAGGAATGTGGGCTTTGTAACTTCAATTCGCCCCGACCGATAAGAGTCTTATCGCCCTACGGCGAGCTGCGAATCGACTGCTGAACCGATCGCGCCAATAATTCGCTCCACGTCATATACACAGCCGCCCCAGGTGCCGCCGCCGACCCCCTGAAGGGCGGCCCACAGGCGCGTTTCAGCCGGCAGATCGGGGTCCGGACGCAAATCGGACCGGCTCGGCCGGGCGGCGAGCACGGCAGCGCCTTCTTCGGGCGTATAGAGCCGTTCGGATCCGTCCGCGGCGATTTCACCCATGAAGTTGACGAAGCCGACCAGTTCATTGCGAGCAATGACAATGCTAACCAGGTCGCCGTCTCGCAGCTTGCCGATCGGGCCGCCGGCGAGCGCTTCGGGTCCCACATGTCCGATGCAGGCCCCCGTGCTGACGCCAGAAAAGCGGGCGTCGGTCACGACCGCGACTTCGCGGCCCCATTTCAGGAATTTCAGGGCGGAAGTGATTTGATACGTCTCCTCCATGCCGCTTCCCATCGGCCCGCGGCCGATCAACACCAGCACATCGCCCGCCTTCACGGGGCGATTCGTCTGTCCTTTGATGGCCGCGATCGCGTCCCGCTCGCTGGTGAAGACGCGGGCCGGTCCACTCTTGCGGTAGACGCCGTCCGCATCGACCACCGATGGATCGATGGCCGTGGCTTTGACGACGGAGCCTTCGGGACACAAATTGCCGCGCGGAAAGCAGACGGTGCTGGTCAATCCGCGACCCCGCGCCTCCTCGGGCGGGATAATCACATCATCGGGATCGACGCCGTCGTGCTCTCGCAGCAACTTGCGAACCGTCTGCCGCCGCTCGCTGCCTTCCCACCAATCGAGCACCTCGCCCAGCGGCCGGCCGGTGACGGTCAGTGCGCTCAGGTCGAGCAATCCGGTCGGTCGCAGATGCAGCATGATTTCCGGCACGCCGCCGGCCAGAAACATGCGCACTGTCGGATGGTTGACTGGCCCGTTGGGAAGCACCGATACAAACCGCGGCACCTGCCGATTGACTTCAATCCAATCCTCGACGGTAGGCCGCGTCAGGCCCGCAGCAAACGCGACGGCTGGAATGTGCAACAGCAGATTCGTCGAGCCGCCGCAAGCCGCGTGCACGATCATCGCGTTGCGGATGCTGGAGGGTGTGAGGATGTCGCGCATCTTCAGGCCGCGGTCATCGAGCGCCTTCACGGCCCGCGCACTTGCAATCGCGTTTTCGAGCCAGATCGCCTGCCCGCTCGGCGCCAGCGCTGAGTGGGGCAGCGCCATGCCGAGCGCCTCGGCTACGACCTGCGACGTTGCAGCGGTTCCCAGGAACTGACAGCCACCGCCGGGCGTGGCACACGCCGCACAGCCCGCGACAGCGGCATCGTGCAGCGTGATCTCGCCATAGACATAACGGGCACCGATCGTTTGCACTTTGCCCGCGTCTTCGCCCTCTGCTGGTGGCAGCGTTACGCCGCCGGGAACGATCACGCCTGGCAGGTTTTGGGCCGCCGCAAGCGCCATCATCATCGCCGGCAGGCCCTTGTCGCACGTCGCCACGCCGATGATCCCGCGCCGCTGCGGCAGCGAGCGAATCAATCGACCCAGCACGATTGCGGCATCGTTGCGATAGGGCAGGCTATCGAACATTCCGGTCGTGCCCTGCGTCCGGCCGTCGCACGGATCGGAGCAATAGGCGGCGAACGGGACGCCGCCCAGTCCCTTGATCTCCCGCGCCGCCGCTTGGACTAAAAGACCTACCTCCCAGTGCCCGGTGTGATAGCCCAGCGCGATGGGTGTTCCATCGGGAGCGCGGACTCCGCCTTGGGTGCTCAGGATCAAAAATTGCGGACCAAGCAGCTCCTCCGGCTTCCAGCCCATTCCCGCCGCCTGGGACAGTCCGAACAAATCGCCGCTGGGCCAGGAGCGCAGCATCTCGTCGGTGAGGGGGAGCTCGCCTTGCGGGCCGCGGGCCGTCGTTTGAATTTCATATAGCGCGCGGTTTTCTGCGCCCAAGAGCTCGGTGAGTTCCTTGGCGGAAGGTTTCATGGCAGCAGGGTCGTTCATGTCGTTCACGTCGGCAGCAGTAGCGGTAGGTTATGCTTTAGCATAACTGGTGGTGCCCGTCTCCGCGCCGCGCAGGCAAGCTATGTCGTCCGATGAGCCCAGCTACGGACCACCGTTAATTGGTGTGCGACCGCGCACGCGGCGACGACCGGCTCAAATCACCTGGCTCGGCGACATCTATCCCCAGGACGCTCAATCCGCACAGCCGCTGCGATTTCGGTTGGTTGAGTTATTCATTGTGATTACGGCAGCGAGCGCGCTATTGGCATTGTTCCGAGCGATAGGCATTTTTGGCGCCATGTTCTCGTTTATCACGGCCTTAGCGGTGACCAATGAACTGTATCCGAAATGGCGGCTGAAGCAGGATCAGGAAACGATGTTCGATTTCATCTGGGGCATTGTGATGCCGATCGTTTGTCTCGTGTTTGACCCGTTCGTTTTTAAGCTCGACCAGGAGTTTTTCGTTTCAGCCGAACGCGCGATCTTCGCCCCAGCCTTATCGACCGCTCATTTCGCCGGGTACTCGGCTCCCGCCTATGCTTTTATTCTTTCGCAATGGCTTTGCCTCGCGACTGTGCTCCTCATCGGCCGTCCGCCACCGCGGCTGGCTGCGTTTGTGTCTGGCGTTCTCGCCAGCGGCTTCCTGTTTGCCGGCGTTCTTGGCATCCTGTTGTTTGTGCCTTCGGTGCTGGGCCTATTTGCGCTTGGCATTGGCATTCTGGGCTTTACGCCACTGTTTACCGCCCGTGCCTACTACCGACGGGCAAGATATGCTTGGGTGATTGCCGCTGCTTCGCCAGACAAAGTCTCGATCCGCGCGCTTGGTTTTTGCTTGGCTCTTGCGCTACCGCTGATTGCCTTTTTAGCAGCCTGGCTTCTTGCCGTATCAGCGTAAGGCCCATCCAAATCGGCCGCCATAAGTTATCCTGAATGTTGCCGACTTTAGGAATATTCAATGCCGTCCACCGCACCAACCTGGCTCAACCGTGCGCTGCAGATCCATTTGGTGGCGCTGGCGGTCCTGGGGGCGGTGTTCGTCGGCTCGCGGCACGAGACGGTGACCGTGCCGGCGGTGACCGCAATGGCCGCGGTCGTGGCGCTTCTGGTGACCGATGTGCTCGGCATCGTGAAGCTCAATCGTTGGCTGGGAAACGGAATTATCCTGCTGGCCGTTGTCTGGTCGCTGCGCGAATTTGTGCGGATCACGCCTGAAGAAAAGCTGATGGCGATCGCCAGCATGCTGTGCTACCTGCAGATCGTGCTGCTCTTTCAGGAAAAGAATGCCCGCATCTATTGGCAACTGATCGTGCTCAGCACTTTGGAGGTCGTGGTCGGCTCGGCGCTCGACTTGGGGCCGCAATTTGGTCTGCTGCTCGCCCTGTACGCAGTCATCGGGCTGGCGACGCTGATGCTGCTGTGCCTGTATCGCGAACTGCGCCCGCTGCCGACTGAGCCTCTCGCGGCGCCGCAAAAATCGCTGCCTGTCTGGTCGCTACTGTTAGGTCGGCCCGAGATCTCGAAGACGCCGCTAAATCTAGCCGCTACCGTCACGCCGGCGTTGCTCATCCGGCAGACAGCCTTGCTGGCCGCGGTCACGCTGCTGTTCGCGTTCGTCTTTTTCTATTCCACGCCGCGGCTGAGCGAAGCCGCCTGGCTGGGAGGCTTTTCCGGCCGCAGTGGACTCACCGGTTTTCGACCCGAAGTGCGACTTGATCAGCGCGGGCGGCTGCATTTGAGCAGCCAGGTAGTGATGCGCGTGGCCCTGACGAAAATCTTCCCCGAGCGGCGCTCGATCGAGCTGATTTCAGAGCCGTACTTTCACGGCGCGCTGCTCAGCGAATATAAGCCCGACGAGGCCGGCGGCCGGTGGCTGCCGTGGCGTCCGACGGTGGCCTCGCCCGATCGTCCGCGCGAACGATTTGGCGGAATGATGCGGGCCGGTCCGCAAACGACGATCAGCCTGGTGCGGGAAGATATCGTGATGGAGGCCAGCACCGTAGGGCTGCGATTTGCCATCATGCCGACGCAGCCATACTCCGAGATGCTAACGCTGGCCTATGGCGGCTCGACGCCCCGCGAGGGCGACTATGCCGGGCCGGCGCGGCAGCAGCGATTTTCCGTCGCCACGCCGGCGATTGTCAGCGACCGTCAGTTGCACGGCATTCCGAATCCGAACCGGTTGCTTTCGCCCAGCGATCAGCTCGCCTTTGCCGAAGAAGCCGAGCGATCGCTGGCAATCGACCCGAGTCGCATTCCCCGCGTCGTCGAAACGGCCGCTGAGGTGATCCGGCAGCACGAGCTGACCGCCGCCCCATCGCTCGACAAGGCGTTGGCCCTGGAACGGCATTTTCTGGCGGCCGGCGCCTACCACTATTCGCTCAATCTGGATTTTCCGCGCGATCCGGCGCTCGATCCGGTCGAGGATTTTGTCGTCAACCATCGCACGGGCAGCTGCCAGCACTTCGCCAGCGCTCTAGCGCTGATGCTGCGGAGCCAAGGCATTCCGGCGCGGTTGGTCGTCGGCTATAAGGGCGGCACTTTCAATTCGGTGGGCCGCTACTATGTCATCGAACAGCGGCATGCGCATAGCTGGGTCGAAGCCTGGGTGCCGACGGAGGAAGTGCCCGCTGCCGAATTGGCCGGCGCGCCGAGCGACGGCGGTGCCTGGTATCGGCTCGATCCCACGCCCGACCGCGATCAGTTCATCACGATCGCAAAGGAAACGGTGGGCACCCGTCTGGCCCAGGCATTCGACTACGTTGAGCTGCTGTGGCGCGATTATGTGCTCAGCCTCAACAAGAACCGTCAGGACGAGTTTGTTTATGACCCGCTGACGGCCCGAGCCGCGATCCTGCCGTCGTGGATTGAGCCGCGAGCGTTTCAGCGCTGGCTGCGGTTACTGTCTCGGCGGTTGGGATTCGACTGGGGACCTGCGCCGCGCGATCGCGGTGGCCGGCGGGCGTTCGAAACTTCGCTCGCAATCCTGGTGACTAGTGGCTTGATCCTGCTGCTGGCTGTCGCTTACGGAATGGGGCTCGCCTGGCGCGGATTTCAGCGCTGGTGCGCCGGGCGTCTGGCAGTGTCACGCGCTACGTCCCATGCGCCCGCCTTCTATCGCCAGCTTGAGCGCGTCCTGGCGCGATTGCCAGTCGTTCGTGCCGGTGGACAGACGCCCCGCGAGCTGGCCACGGCTGCTGGCACGCGCCTGCTCAGCCTGGACGGCGCCGCGCTGGCGTCGCGAGTGCCGGCCGACGTCGTCTCGGCCTATTACCGCGTCCGCTTCGGCGGTTGCCGCCTGGACAAGAATGAAATGCAGGCGATAGAACAGGCGTTGGCAGCGTTGAACGCAGCCGTTCGCCAAAAATCACCACTGCGCCAGCAATGAAAATCGGACTCGTCGGCTACCAAGGATCGGGCAAAAGCACGCTATTTCACTGGCTTACGGGCGTGGCGCCGGACCCTGCGCTGGCCCATTCGATGCAAAGCGCGATGGCGACCATTCCGGAGCCTCGTGTGGCGCAGCTGTGCGAAATCTATAAGCCCAAAAAGATCACGCAGGCGGCGCTCGAAATTGTCGATACGCCCGGACTGGCGCGCACTCACGAAGGCTCAGCTCAAAAGCTGGCGGCGATTCGCGAGGCCGGCGCGCTGGTCATGGTCGTGGCCGCATTTGGCGGCAATGATCCGGCTGCTGATCTGCGCAATTTCGACGATGACCTGCTGATCGCCGACCTCGATATTCTCAGTGGCCGCGTCGAGCGATTGAAGGACCAGCTCCGCAAGCCGCGAGCGAACAAGGAGAAGGACCAGGAAGAGCTGGACCTGCTCGTGCCGCTCCTGGCGGAGCTCGAGGCGGGCAAGCCCCTGCACGCTTATCCCCTCACCGCCGAGCAGCGAAAAGCAATCAAGTCCTTTCAGCTCTTCAGCGAGAAACCGCGGCTCGTCCTCGTCAACACTTCCGATGACGTAACGCAGGCCGAACGATTTCGCTCGCTCGCGCCCGCGGGAACTGAGCTATTCGCGTTCTCCATTACGCTGCAAATGGACCTGGCCGCCATGTCGGCCGAGGAGCGCGCCGAATTCTGCCACGAGATGCAAGTTCAACCGGCCGACCGTGACGAGCTGATCCGCCGCATCATGCATGTCTCGGGACAGATGATTTTCTTCACGGCAGGCGAGAAGGAGGTGCGCACCTGGCTCATCCGCCAAGGCGGAACGGCCCTGGAAGCCGCCGGCGGCATTCACACCGATCTGGCCCGCGGGTTCATCCGCGCCGAAACGATGAGCGTCGCTGATATTGTCCGCCTGGGCAGCGAGCGGGAGATCAAAGCCGCTGGTCTGATGCGTCAGGAGCCCAAAGACTACGTCATTCAAGACGGCGACATCATCAATATCAAGCACTCCACATGACACAAAGCCGAAAGCGGAAAGCCAAAAGCCGCAGTGCTCAAACCGCTTTCCGCTTTCGGCTTTCCGCTTTTGCACGATGACGGAAAACGACCAGCCCGAAGTCCTCCTGTTCACCGACGGCGCTTGCAGCGGCAATCCCGGACCGGGCGGTTGGGCGTTCATTCTGCGGCACGTGGGCAGCGGCAAGGTCAAAGAAGCGTTCGGCGGGGATCGCAATACCACGAACAACCGCATGGAATTGCAGGCCGTGATCGAAGGCCTCTCAGCACTCACGCGCCCCTGCTACCTGGAGTTGTTCACCGATAGTGAATATGTCCGCAAGGGTTTGTCTGAATGGATGGCGGGCTGGAAACGCAATGGATGGCAGCGGCGCGAGAAAGGCAAGCTTAAGCCGGTTGCCAATGCCGAGCTGTGGCAGCAGCTCGACGAGCTCGTTGCCAAACACCGATTGAAATTCACCCGCGTCGCCGGCCACAGCGGCCATCCCGAAAACGACCGCTGCGACGAGCTGGCGGTGGCTGCGTATCAGCAGTTCTTGTAATCACAAAACGAAGCGGGGCGCTCAGACCAATTGGTCCGGCGCCCCGCTGTGAATTAGCAATTCTTTTTGATCGAAGAGCTTAAGCCTTCTTCTTGCCCATCGGCATTTCTTTGTATTCCTCAAGCGACAACCAGCCGTTCTTGTCCTTATCGGCCATGTCGAACCTTGTCCCGGCCTTATCCTTCTTTTCCGCGTCAAGTGGCGACAGAAACTCTTCCTTGGTCAGCATCTTGTTGTTGTCTTTGTCGAGCGCGGCAAAACGCTCTTCCGGAGTCTTACCCTTCTTTTCCTGCGCCCCTGTGCTGCCCATCAGGGGCAGGAACATGCCGGCGATCAATGCCAGTGCCAGAATCTTCTTCATACAGTCACTCCTCGTGCGTGTTTAGGGATGAATCATGGGCGCGTGCCCGGTGGCTTTGCAGTATGACGCACGGCGAGGGCAATTTATGCGCCCCAAGCCTGAAAAAATCATCATTTCTGATCTCCATCTTGAAGCTGATTTAAGGGCGTAGGTAGCCAAACAAGCGATTTCAGCGCAGTGATTCCGCGGTCCTTGGGATTGACCCAAACCTGAATTTGGTGCGAAAGCGAGCACAAGGAAAGCCAACCCATCGAGGGCAAAGGGGACTGCCGGCCAATAGCCGAAAGTAATTTGTCTTGAGATCACTGATTCATCCTAGGCGAATAGATGCGGAAAAGGCTGATTTGCCGCAGACGATGACGGCCAGGGGCTGCAGAGTCAAGGGAAAAGGCGGCGAAATGGCACACTGTTTGCAACTACCCCGCGCGCTTCAGGCGTGTCCCCCGTCCACGTCGAGGTTCCTATGCGCCACGAAGAGCAGCTCTTCAAGACCATGTCTGCCGTGCAGGGTTGTGTCAGTGAATGCCTGCGGGCAGAATCGCCCTGGTCCGCATTCAGCCGCTACGTTCAGGGTTTGCGGGGCAATCCGCAGTGGAATGACCGCGAGGTTGCGCAGGTCGAAGCGGCAGCTCGCCGCGCGCTGGAAGCAGCGAGCTGTAAACGCAAGTAGCTTGCTTAGAACCTGGCTTGCTTAGAACCTCAGTAGCGCTTCGGCCGACTCTCCCGCGCCGCCTTCTTCTGGCCGCAAATCGAACACATCGCCGCCGTTGCGCATGGTCTCGACCGCGGCCAACTCCACGAGATCCTGATCGCCCGGTTGACGCTGCATGTGCAGCACCACGGCGTTGTTTGCCGGATCGTACTGGCCCCAGCGGCTGCGCTTGCAATCGATGAACAACGCGGAGATGCGGCCACTAATCGCGGCCGGCACGATATCACGAAGGCTTGAAGCCAGCTTCGCACCCTGCGATTCGGCCATCCGCTGCTCGCACCATTTGCGGTAGCTGCCCAGCGCCGGCTGCACTAGCGGCCAGGCTTTCGCATGCAGCTCGGCGGGCGAGAGGTGATCAGGATTGCCGTGAACGAAATCATCGAGCAGGAACTTGTAATCCGACGTGTCGCGCCACAGCGGCACGGTCGATTCCACCGTGGCCAGAACCAGCGGCGCTCGTTCGTTCCGCAATCGTTTATCGACCGCGGCGGCGATCTGCCGCAAAAACTGGAGCAGGTCCTGCTTGATCGTTTCCGGCTTTCCGCCCTGGCCATGATGCAAGGCCATTTGCTTGCCCCGGTTTCCCGAATCGCCGGAATGGTATCGCTGGCCGTGTTCGGGATATTCAATGTCGATCGCCGCTTCGAGGTTTTTCGGAACGCCGGCCAGCGACTCTTCGTGAACTTTTTCTGAGTCGCCTTCGAAGAAGCGCACGCCGTTCTGACTGATCGCCAGCAGAAAGAACCGCTCACTGTCGGTGATATGCGGCACTAGCGGCAGCACATAAAAATGGTCGGTCACATGCACCAGTGGCTCCAGCGCAGCCGCGGTGTGAATGATGCGCTGAAAGCTCGGCGCGCCGAAAAACGCGATCGAGCGACCGCGATGTTTCCACGTTTCGTTATCCAGCGGCAGGTCGCGGAGCGGTGCGAGCACCTTTTCAGCGTCGGCTCGGCGCAGCCCGGCCTCCTCGAGACCTTTTTGCGCCTCGTCGGTCAGCTCACGCAATCGCACTGGGTCCTCCATGGCATTCCGGTCCTTCACGTGCATCGGCATGAACAGACTGACGCACGGGCCTTGTTTCCATCCCACCAGTTCCTGTAGTTCGGCACGTCGAATGCGGTCCATAGTAAGTCCTCCTGTTCTAAGGGCTTGCGGGGCAAACGGCGGGCCAGCGGGGGTGCCGTCGCGTTACTGCTTGAAATCGGCCCTTTTGTCACAAGTTCTTCGCGGCTGAAAACTTTAGTCCTGGCCGCATCGTCAGATTGGTGGCTGGCGGCTGGTCACCACCGCTTACCGCAGGATCCAAACCGCGCTTGCGGCGGTATGCGCCAGCTGGGGCAAGTCAGGCCATTTTTTCAGGAACCGGACGATGAAACGCGTTGTTTTTCTCACGGCGTCGGCTTTCTTTCTGCTGGCGGCCACGAGCTTTGGACAGGGCGT
>Ga0136846_1221593_pt1 | contig 13701 bp, 17 predicted proteins | sample HopSoiMetagenom2_FD_96841 | JGI IMG/M metagenome (GOLD analysis project Ga0136846, IMG submission 96841) | Grasslands soil microbial communities from Hopland, California, USA - 2 Assembly 2016 (version 4) | ecosystem: Environmental > Terrestrial > Soil > Grasslands | place: USA: Hopland... | reverse complement strand
TGGCATCCGATCACCGCCGAAATGGGGAATGCGAATACGGGCTCGGCGTGGATGACGGTGATGGATCCCGTCGCCACCCTTGACACCTGGCTTCTGAAGGAGGGCGACGTCTACTTCATCCCGCGTGCCTACCCGCACCACATCGAGGTCGTAGACGCCCCCGATCTGCACTTCGCGATCTTCTTCGATCAGCCGACGCCTGGCGACATCGGCTACCGGGCGTCCGCCAGCGCCTATTCGCGCGAAGTGTTGGCCGCAACGTTCAACATGCACATCGATGATCTGCCGAACTTCCCGTTCACCAAGACGGACCCGCTGATCGTCACTCGCTCCAACCCAGTCGACGAATACGCAATGGGCGAAGATAGGTCACGCTGACGTCGCGAAAATCTCCATCGAGGAACGATTCGGATACGACGGCTCCGTCGACGTCTGTTTGCATGCAACCCTTTCCGCACGGCGTCACATCCAACGGAGGAGTCACGCATGCGCGAGCCCACAATGCTGCACCGACTGGCAGCAGAATTCATCGGCACCTTCTGGCTGGTGTTCGGCGGCTGCGGCAGCGCAGTGTTCGCCGCGAAATTCACCTCTGATGGCACGTCGCTGGGAATCGGTTTTCTCGGTGTCGCACTCGCGTTCGGGCTGACGGTGCTCACCGGCGTGTACGCGTTCGGCACCATCTCCGGCGGCCACTTCAACCCCGCGGTCACCCTTGGTGCGGCGCTGGCCCGGCGGGTCGAGTGGAAGGCGTTGCCGCCCTACTGGATCACGCAGGTGATCGCCGGAATAGCAGCAGGCTTGCTGATCTACGTCGTAGCCAAGGGGCAGGAGGGGTGGACCGCGACAGGCCATATGGCCGCCAACGGCTTTGGCGATCACTCCCCCGGCGGCTACTCGCTGTGGGCGGTGATCGTCGCCGAGGTCGTCCTGACCGGCGTGTTCCTGTTGGTCATCCTTGGCTCAACCGATGACCGCGCACCAAAAGGCTTCGCGGGCTTGTCGATCGGTCTGACCCTGACGCTGATCCACTTGATCTCGATCCCGATCTCGAACACCTCGGTCAACCCTGCGCGGTCCACCGGTGTCGCGTTCTTCAACGGAGACGGCGCCCCGGCACAGCTGTGGGTGTTCTGGCTCGCGCCGCTAATCGGCGGGGCAATCGCCGGCATCGCCTATCCATACCTGTTCGGCCGGGCCGAGGAGCAACTCGCCGACCGCCCGGTGCGCGACGATGCCCTGGAAAAGCCGTCGACTACTTGACCGGCGCCTTCTTCTTAGCCGTCTTGGCGGCACCCCGCTCGGTGGTCTCGCCCCGGTTGGCCAGCTGCCCGCCCGCGTTCTCCAGGTGGGCGCGCACGAACCACTGGAACTTCTCCAACTCGGCGGCATGTTCCTCGAGGATGTTCTCGGTCACCGGATCAAGTTCGCCGACGCGGTGGATGGCCTTGCGCGTGTCCTCGATGACACCCGTGTAGACGATGTCGAGTGCCGCCAGGTGCGCCTGCACGGTATCGCGACCGACGGAGTAGTCGTCCCAGGTGCGGTCCTTGATGATCGCGCCGGGCGTGCCCTGCGGTGATTTGCCCAGCGTGGCGATGCGCTCGGCGGCCTCGTCGGCGTATGCGCGTACCCGTTCGACCTGGGGATCGATCATCTCGTGCACGCCGATGAAGTTCGGGCCGACGACATTCCAGTGCACGTGCTTCAGCGTCAGGTGCAGATCGTTGTACGTGCTCAGCTGCTTCTGCAGGATGTCGGCAACCTCGTTGCCGTCCTTCTCGGACAAGCCGGGGATTGTGAACTCAGTCATCCATAGCTCCTTCGCATGATCGACTGTCCCGCGACGTGTACCCACGCGGCTTGAGCAGTAATCGCCGCTAAATGGCGCGCAAATTCGGAATCGCCCGCCGCGCCGCTCTCCGCGGGGCGTGGGCCGGCCCGGTGACCTCGAGCAGCCGGACCGCACGGTGACGATGCGGCCGCAAAGGCTCGAGCAGCTCCACCATCGCCGGGTCGTCAATGGGCCGACCCAGAAGCCGCCAGCCGACCATCGAGGCGAGGTGGTAGTCCCCGACCGACAGCGCGTCGGCATCGCCGAAGGCACGCTGGGCGGTCTCGGCCGCGGTCCACTCCCCGACACCCGGCAGCGACATCATCGCCAGGCGGGCCTGCTCCGGCACGCGGGCGGCCAACCGCTCAAGGGAATCCGCACGCTGCGCGCAGCCGACGATCGTGCGGGCGCGGCCCGGATCGACGTTGGCACGATGAAACTCCCACGACGGGATTCGGCGCCACACATCGGCGGGCGGTGGAACCCGCATGTGTGTGGGCGCGGGTCCAGGCGCGGGGGACCCGAACCTCGTCACAAGGGCGCGCCATGCACGGCGCGCGTCCATGCCGTACACCCGCTGCTCGAGCACGGCCGGGATCAGCGATTCCAGCACGCGGTCGGTGCGGCCCAGCCGCAGATGCGGCACCCGCCGATGCGCCGCCGCGATCGTCGGTTCTTCGGGCCCGAATCCGGAGGCGTCGTCGTCGGCGCCCAGCTGGACCGGCAGCGTCTCGGTGAATTCTATTGCGCCGCTTCCCCATGCCTCGCACGCGACGGCGTCGGGCGCCGAGCGGATGATGCGCGCGGTGACCGGTCCGCTGCGCATCAGGCTGGTGCGCCAGATGGCGCCGTCGGGCGCATCGTGATAGCAGGGATCACCCCGGCCGCGCCGCAACGGCGACAGTGTCAGGTCCGGGCTGACTGGCCCATCGAACTGGACGCTGACGGCGCTGTGCACCGCATCAGGCTATGCGACTGTTATGTCCGCCTTGTCCGGATAGAACGCGACATGTCCGGCGATCTGACCCACCGCGGGATAGGGCTTCTCGTAAGTCCAGATCGCGTCGTCGACGGTCTGGCCGCCCTCGGTGACGACGTCGTAGTAGCTGGCGTCGCCCTTGAACGGACAGTACGTCTCCGTGTCGCTGGGCTTCAGCCGCTCAGCCACGACGTCGCGCAGCGGGATGTACTGCACCGCGGGATACGTGGCTTCCTGCAGGGTCAGCGCCTCGTCGGTGTCCGCCACCACTTCACCGTTGACGCGCACGGTGACGTGCTTTCCCGTCGGTTCGACGGTGATGGGATGAGAGTCGGTGGGCTCGAGTACGGGTCGATTGGACATCATTAATCTCCTGACGCCGGTGGTTACCCAATCTCTCAAAGCCAACATGCCCACACCCCGTATTTCTTCCGGACGCTAGTGCGGGCGGCCGGCGATCTTGTCGGCGGCGGCCGCGATCGGTGATGTCTTGGACATTCCCGCCCGTCCCTCGTGCCAGTCGGCGGCCTTGTACGCCAGATACATGCCGCGCACGCCGATCCAGCGCAGGGGTTCGGGTTCCCAGTTGCGTGACCGGTGGCCGACCCACGGCAGCTCGGTCAGCGGGCTGCGCCGATCGAGCACCAGGTCCGCCAGCGTGCGCCCGCCGAGGTTGGTTGCGGTGACGCCGTGCCCGACGTATCCGCCTGCCCAGCCCAGACCCGTCGTCTTGTCGAGGACGATGCTGGCCTCCCAGTCACGCGGCACTGCCAGCACACCGCACCAGCCGTGCGCGATCGGGACGTCGCGGACCTGCGGAAGTATCGAGTGCAGGATCGCGGTCAAGTGTTTGATGGTGCGCTCGGGCACCTGGCCGTCGACGTCGGTGCGGGAGCCATACCGGTACGGCACGCTGCGCCCGCCGATCGCGATCCGGTCATCGACGGTGCGCTGAGCGTAGAAGAAGCCGTGCGCGGTATCGCCGACGGTTTCGCGGCCCTCCCAGCCGATGGACGCCCAGACGTTCTCGGGAATCAGATCGGTGGCGATCATCGAGCTGTTCATCGGCAGCCACCGGCGTCGCAGCCCCCGCATCCGGGCGGTGAAGCCCTCGGTCGCCCGCAACACGATCGGCGCGCTGACCGTGCCCAGTGAGGTGATCGCACGACCCGACTCGATCGCGGTGACGGGCGAGTTCTCGTAGATGTCGACGCCGAGCCGCTCGACGACCTCCGCCAAACCGCGCGCCAACCGGGCGGGCTGGATCCGTGCACAGTGCGGCGTGTGGTATGCCGACACCACGCCGTCGAACTTAATCCGTTCGGCCGCTTCGGCTTTCGTCAACGGCGTGATGCCGTCGACCTTCCAGCTCAGTTCCTCGTCGATGTCGGCGGCCAGCCGCGTCGCCTGCGCGGGGTTGCGGGCGACGTGCATGGTGCCGCCCTTGACGATGCCTGCGTCGATGCCTTCGGCGGTCGCGACGTCGATAACCTCGTCGACGGCCTCGTTGAGGGCCTGCTGCCATGCCAGCACGCGGTCGCGCCCGTACAGCTGCGCCATGCGGTTGCGGTCGCCGGGCACGAGCCCCGAGAGCCAGCCGCCGTTTCGTCCCGACGCGCCGAAGCCGGCGAAGCGGGCCTCGAGTACGGCGATGCGCAGCGACGGGTCGGCCCGTTTCAGGTAGTACGCCGTCCACAGCCCGGTGTATCCGGCGCCGACGATGCACACGTCGATGTCGCGGTCGCCGGGCAGCGTCGGACGCAACGGCGGGTACTCGGCGAACCAGTTCGAGACACGACCGTTGATCGGGGCTGCTTTGCGCACCGTCCGATTCTGGCAGGGACGAGCGACTTGTCGGACCACCGGTGCAGGCTGGCCCCAACGACGACAGAAAGAAGAGCGCCATGTGCTGGAAGTGCGACCGTCCCGGCAGCACTACCGAGGACTACTTCGATGAACTTCGCGCGACGATCCGTACACAGGGATGGGCGATCCAATTCGTCGAAAGTGGCCGCACCCCATACGCATACACCATCGGACTACACGACTGGGACGTGCCCGAACTGCTGGTGACCGGCGTTTCTCCGCAGCGAGCAGTGCGGCTGCTGAACACCGTCGCACGAAACGAAGTACGCGGCGATGCGTTCGCACCGGGTCAGCAGTTCACGATTCCCGGCGGACCAGTCATCGAAATCGTGGAAGTCGCCCATCCCGACGCGCATATGAACGTTGCGGTGGCATTCGGTGGGCCGGAGGTCCGGGCGCTGCAGTTGGTGTGGGCGGACGGCCGGGGCCGGTGGCCATGGTCTGCGGCATTCGCCGACGGCACAGCGATGCAACCGGTACTGGGTTGTCGGAGCCTCGGCGCAAGCTGACCCTGACTACTACAGAAAGGTGCGGTCATGTGCTGGCAGTGCGACAACACCAACGGCACCACCGAGGAATATCTCGACGAACTCCGCGCGACGATCCGGATACACGGGTGGGCGGTGCAGAGCGTCGAGGACGACCGACTCCCGTTTGCGTACACGATCGGACTGCACGACCGCGGTCTGCCGGAATTGTTGGTCACGGGCCTGTCGCCGCAGCCGGCGGCACGCCTGCTGAATGACGTCGCCGGCGCCGCCGTAGCCGGTCGCGTTCTCAACCCCGGCGCGCACATCGCTGTTGGCGGCGGGCCGCTCCTCGAGATCGTCGAGGTGGAGCACCCCGATGCGCACCTGAATTTTGCCGTGGCGCTGGGCGGCCCGGACATTCGGGCGCTGCAGTTGGTGTGGTCCGATGACCGTGGTCGGTGGCCATGGGCCGCCGGTTGGGGTCACGGTCGGCGTCGCCAACCTGTGCTCGGCGTCCGCGCTCAGAAGGCGTAACGGTGGTACTGCGCCATGTAGCGCAGTGACGGCGCCAGGGTCATGGCCTTGAGCGTCGCACGGTAGTACCACGGCACCCGGGCGAAATCGTCCGATTCGAGGGCGGACACCCATGCCAGCAGTCGCACGCCGGGCACAGTGTCGATGATGTCGTCGGGTCCGTTGATGCCCCAAGACAGCTTCGCTCCCGAACGCCGCACGACCGCGTTCATCCACTGCGACTTGATGCCCAGGGGGTTGAACGCGTCGAACTGCAACTCGCCGGACGGGGCGTGCTCGACGACCCGGCGCAGTAGTGTGACGCCGTCCTGCTGAGTCAGGTACATGGTCAGGCCCTCGCCGATCATCAGCGCTGGACGGTCCTGCGGAATCTCAGCGAACCAACTCGGGTCGGTGACCGAGGCGGCGATGACATGGTAGTGATCGCGCGTCGGATAGAGCTGCCGACGAAGGTCGGCGACGTCGGGGTAATCGATGTCGTACCACTCGACACCAGGGCCCGGATCCAGCCGGAAGAAGCGAGCGTCCAGGCCGCAGCCCAAGTGCAGGACAACAGCTTCGGGGTGCACAGCCAGGAACTGGCGCGCCCAGTTGTCGAAGTGCGCGGACCGGGTCGTCACGGATGGTGAGTTACGGGCGTTGATCGCCGTCTTTTTCCAGTCGTAGTCGATTCGGTCGACGATCTCCTTGGCGAACCGGTCGTCAAGTATCGGCTTCGGGAGGTCCGCATCCAACGCTTTGGCATAGAACGTGGCCAGCATGGTCTGCGGTGCGCCGGACAAGTCGACGTGCAATTTCTCGGTCACGCATCCGAGGCTAGTCGCGCGTCAATCATCAAGGCTAGCTACTGAACAGCGCTCGGCGTGCCGTTCAGCCAGCAGCCTTGCTCTTTCGTTTGGCGTCGCGCAGGCCTACCCAGAACCGGGCCGCCTCGCGGATCGATTCCTCCACCGGCCGTGGCTCCCAACCCAATTCACGGATCGCCTTGCCGTGGTCGACTGGCGCTTCGGCGCGCATGAGCCGCAGCGAGCCCAGCGACAGTTGCTCGTCAGTCCCACGCAACCGCCCTTTGACCGTTCCGATGGCCGCCAACGCATACGACACCGGTAGCGGAATCACCTTGGTGGGAGCTGGAATTCCGGCCGCGTCGGCGGCGATGCGCACGACGTCGGCATTACTGATCATCTTCTCCGAGATCAGATAGCGCTCCCCGACGCGGCCACACTCGGCGGCCAGGATCATGGCGCGCGCCGCGTCGTCGACGCCGACGGCCTCCAGTTCGATGCCGCTCATCACGAACGGCAGCTTGCCGAAGGCCGCACCCGCGATGATCGCGCCGTGCGGGGTCCGGCCCCAGTCGCCACTTCCGTACGTCGTCGACACGCACATCGCAACGGCGGGCAGGCCATGCTCCTTCGCGTACTCCAACACGAGGTTCTCGGCCTGCACCCGGGACCGGACGTACGGCGTCAGCCCGCGGTCGACGATGATGTCGTCATCGCAGGCGACAACGCCGCGACGGCGCCCGACCGTCACGTAGCTGCTGGTGAAGACGAACTTGCGCAGGTTTGCATTCTCAGCGACTTCGAGCACATTGCGGGTGCCATCGACGTTCGTGCGAAACAGCGGTGCGGGATCACGCAGCCAACCGCGAGTGTCGACCGCGCAGTAATACACATCTTCGACACCGGCCATGGCCTCACGCAGCGTGTCGTTGTCCCAGATGTCGCCGTGGAACCGAGTGAGCGGCAGGTCGTCGATGCCGACGGTCATCGCATTGGGCCGCACCATCGCCCGGACCTCGTGACCGTCGGTCACGAGCTGCCGTGTCACATGCGAACCAAGAAAACCGTTCGCCCCGATGACCAGCTTCGTGCTCACGTGCGGTCTCCGAACTGACGCAGCCATGCCGCTGCCTCGTCGGGCAGCGTGCCCAATTCCTCGGCCTTGCGGCACCACTTCCTCGTCGCGGAGACGAACCGCAGCGGGTTGTAGATGTCCTCCTGGCGGCACCACAGGCCGTCGCCGGCATAGGTGAGGATCGAGATGTTTGTGGCGCTGATGATGGTGCCGTCGCCCGGGTCGCGCATCGGGTTGTCGAGTTCGCAGATGATCCTGCCGGTCGGCTCGTCAATCACCGACCAGAGCGACGGGAACGCCGTCATGTAGCTGCCGGGGAAGGTCTCCATCGTCTTCCAGATCCAGGCCCGCACCTCGTCGCGACCGTTCATGGTGCCGGCTGCGTGCTCGACGTAGGTGACATCGGGTGAGTACTGCTCAACCCACGGATCCCAGTCGCGGGTCTGCGCGGCCGCCTCGACGGTCGCCTCGAATGTCTCGAACGCCGCGGCCAGCTCGTCGCGGGTGAACGTCTTGCTCGTCACACCCAGAACTAGAACACGTTCTACCTCCGTTTGTCGAGCGTGCGTCGTATCGTCACGTCGTGTGAAGGCCCTGCTGGGGCTCGTCGTGGCCGTCACGGTGGTCGCCAGTTGTGCGTCGAAACCGCACGACGAAGACTTCGCGGGTTTGGTCGACATCGGCGGCGGCCGCCAGCTGTACCTGAACTGCCAGGGCAGCGGGTCGCCGACCGTGCTCATCATCCCCGGCAAGGGCAGCTACGCCGACGTTTGGAACGTCGTCGTGCCTGCGGACGATCCGATCCGGTCGTCGCCCTACGACATCGTCGGCCAGGCCAACCTCGGGCCGAGCCCGACGGCCACTCAGCCGACTGTGGCGAAGGCGACCCGCGTCTGCGCATACGACCGGCCCAACACCCGCCCGAACGGATTCGAGCGGTCCACTCCCGTCCCGCAACCACACTCCGTTCAGCAGGATGTCGATGATGTGGTGAAACTCATTGCGCGGGCGGATCTTTCGACACCGTTGGTCGTGGTGGCGCATTCGTACGGCGGGCTGATCGCCGACCTGCTTGCCAGGACGTACCCCGAGTTGGTCAGCGGTCTGGTCTTCGTGGACCCGACGTCGGAGTTCCTACCGAGACTGGGTAGGCCCGACCAGGATGCCGAATTCGACCGGGCCGCGCGAGCACCGATACCCGCGCCAGATGGTGAAGGCTTCCTTGCCGCTGACGCCTTTGCCCGCCTCAAGGCGGCGCCACCGCCGTTGCCGAAGGTGCCTGCCGTCGTGCTCAGTTCCGACAAGTTCCCGCCGCCAACCGACCTCACTCAGGAGAGCTACACCAAGTTCCAGGTTCACCGCGCCAACAGCGTGCTGGCCGAGACACTGTGGGCGGACAACGTGATTGTGGCCGACAGCGGGCACAACATGATGCTTTACCAGCCGCAAGTCGTCGCCGACGAGATCGTCGCGATCGTGACCGAGGTCCGCTCGGGCGCTAGGAGGCGCTGAGCACCTGCCGGTCGCCGAGCGGGCTCTGCAGCGGCACTTCGAGCGTGCCGGTCACCGCGAGCATGATGCACATGCGGCCGGCGACCGCGGGCAGCGAACCGCCGCTGAGCTTGACCGTGACTGCGTCGGCGGTCTCCTGTGTGGTGGCGTGCACCCCGTTACACGCGGGTGTGCCGGTGGTGAAATGCACCGCAACGGCGCGATCGTTGCCGACGCGACTCCACGACTCGATCGGCATCGGATACGGGTCGACGATCGACGGGTTGTCCGTGAAGACGACACCTTCGGCATCCGGCGCCTCCGGCGGCGCAGTCGGCCCTGCCCAGGCAGCGGGGGCACCCCACCCGGAGAGAACGATGCCAGCAGCAATTGCCGCTGCGACTGCGCGCATGTATTTACGGTAGCGACAAAGAACGGATTAACTGAGCGCGCCGCGCGGTTATAAAGGCACTATGTCGCATCGATACAACAACAACCCCGCCGCGGTCGACGCGCTGTCGCCGGAGCAGTACACCGTCACGCAGAAGAACGGCACCGAGCGGCCCTTCACCGGCGAGTACTGGGACAACCACGAGCCGGGCATCTACGTCGACGTGGTGTCGGGCGAGCCGCTGTTCGCCTCGGTCGACAAGTTCGACAGCGGGACCGGCTGGCCGAGCTTCACTCGGCCTATCGAGGCCGCCAACGTGGTCGAGAAGCGCGACCTCTCCCACCTCATGATCCGCACCGAGGTGCGCTCGGCACATGGCGACAGCCATCTGGGGCATGTCTTCAATGACGGTCCGCCCACCGAGGGTGGCTTGCGCTATTGCATCAACTCCGCTTCGCTGAGATTCATCCACCTCGACGACCTCGAGGCGCAGGGTTACGGCCAGTACAAGACGCTGTTTTCGATTCAGGAGGCAAAGCCATGACCGAGTACAAGAAGGCGATCCTGGCGGGCGGCTGTTTCTGGGGCATGCAGGACCTGATCCGCAAACAGCCCGGCGTCGTATCGACGCGCGTCGGCTACACCGGCGGCCAGAACGCCAACGCGACCTACCGCAATCACCCAGGCCACGCCGAGGCGATCGAGATCGTGTACGACCCGTCGCAGACGGACTTCCGCAACCTGCTGGAGTTCTTCTTCCAGATCCACGATCCGACGACGAAGAACCGCCAGGGCAACGACGTCGGCACCAGCTACCGGTCGGCGATCTTCTATGTCGACGATGAGCAGAAGCGCGTCGCGCTGGATACCATCGCCGACGTCGACGCGTCCGGGCTGTGGCCGGGCAAGGTGGTCACCGAGGTGACGCCGGCGAGCGACTTCTGGGAAGCCGAACCGGAACATCAGGACTACCTGGAGCACTATCCGAGCGGCTACACCTGCCACTTCCCCCGCGCCGGCTGGAAGTTACCCAAGCGGGAGACCGCAAGCCAATAGTCCGCCGAGGCTCCGCGAGAGTGCACCTATCGTGCGGTCCACTCGAAATTTGTCGCGGTAGCTGCAGTCTCGCGGAAGTGTCAGCCCTCGCGGCGCCGTACTACGATGCGGCCGCCGTCCTTGGGCGTGAAGGCGACGCCCCGGAAATGGATCTTCTCATCCGGGGCGTCGTCGGTCTCAATCACGAAGTGCCGCAACACCGTTCGTAACACGACATCCATCTCGACGTTGGCGAACGCGGCTCCGATGCAGCGCCGGGTTCCGCCGCCGAACGCGACCCAGGCCGTCGGCGGCCTGGTGCCGACGAACCGGTTCGGATCGAAACGCTCGGGATTCGGGAAGACGTCAGGATTGGCGTGCACGTTGGCGACGGCGACCATCACGGTGTAGCCGTGGGGAATCCGCCACTCACCCAGATCGAAGTGCGGCGCCGCGACGTGGCGGCCGGAGAAGTCGATCACGGTCCGGTTCCGCTGCAACTCGAGGATGGTGGCCTGCCGGAATTCGTTGCCGCCTTCGTCGTTTTCCCTGACGAGCTCGGCGACGACGTCCGGATGGCGGCGCAGCCGCTCGAAGGCCCACCCCAAGGTCGACGCGGTGGTCTCATGCCCGGCGCCCAAGAGCGTGAGCAACTCGTCGGAAACGTCCTGACGCGACATCGGGGTTCCGTCGTCGTACCGACTGCGCAGCAGCAGCGCCAGAATGTCGGTGCGCTCGTCCAGCCGCGGGTCGGCCTCAGCCTTGTCGATGAGCTCGAAAACGGTGCGGTCGAAGTTGCGGCGGAACTCGGCGAGCCTGCCCCACGGGCTGCGCCGCCCGGTGTTGAACGGCGGCTCCGGCACGGTCGCCATCCGCGACCCCAACTTGGCCCACGGCGGAATGATCTCGCGCAGGTAGTCGAGTTCCGCGCCGTCGGCACCAAATACGGTGCGCAGGATGACATTCAGCGTGATCCGGTTCATCGGCTCGAGCGTCCGGAACTCGGTGCCCTCCGGCCACGTCGCGGTCTCGCGGAGCGTCTCCTCCTCGATAACCTTTTCGTAGTTCCTGATGCTCTGGCCGTGGAACGGCGGGGCCAGCAGCTTGCGGCGAGCGCGATGCTCCTTGCCGTCCAACGCGAAGACCGAACCCGGGCCGAAAATCCGGCTGAGGTTGGGTTGCACGTTCATCAGGTCGTCGGTGTTCGCGAGGAAGACCTGCCGCAGCAGGGCAGGATCGGAGACGACCACGCTACGGCCGAAGAACGGGACATTGATGGCGAAGACGGGGCCGTAACGCTTTGCCGCGTTTCGCAAGAACCAACGGCGGAAGCCCGCCAGCAGGACACCCTGGACGGGCTTGGGCAGGTGCACGACGGGCGGCATCTTCCCAGGAGTCGTCGGGGTCTTTGTTTCGGCGGTCACTGCAGTGTCAGTCATGGGTGGATCACTCCCAGCCGTCTCCCTGGTACTTCGGTGTACCGTGGGTGTTTGTAGTACGGTACCGCTTGGTACCAGACAAGCGCAAGGGCCTCAGGGAGGCGAAATGACGACAGCGCTCGATCGGGGTGCGTCCGTCGACGGTCCCTTCTCTGCCTTTCGTGACCGGCTGATCGAGGGGCTGGCCGCATCGATCGGCGAACGCGGGTATCGCGACAGCACCGTTGCCGATATCGTCCGGCACGCGCGTACCTCGAAGCGCACCTTCTACGAGCAGTTCGGCAGCAAGGAAGAGTGCCTGATCGAGCTGTTGCGCAGAAACAACGATGATTTGATCGCCAACATCCAGGCCGCCGTCGACCGCGAGGCGGAATGGCAGGACCAGATTCGTCAGGCGGCCGTGGCCTACGTCGACCACATCGGGTCGCGCCCGGCGATCACTTTGAGCTGGATCCGCGAGGCGCCCGCGCTCGGGGTGGTCGCCCGGCCGTTGCACCGGCTCGCCATGGAGGCGCTCACCGACATGCTGGTCGATCTCACCGACAGTCCCGGCTTCCGGCGCGCGGATCTGCCGCCGATTTCCCGCCCGCTCGCGCTGATCCTGCTGGGCGGGCTGCGAGAACTGACCGCGCTGTTCGTGGAGGACGGCCACGATGTGCAGGCAATCGTCGAGCCGGCGATCGCGGCTGCCACGGCCATCCTCGGTCCGCGGGGCAGCTAGCGCAGCATCAGGCGAGCCGACTTCTCCAGCCGCTGCGCAATGTCCGCGTAGGACGCGTAGCCCATCCCCGCACGCACGAGCGCGCCGGAATACAGCATCTCCAGCGAGTCGATGATGTCCGGATCGGTGTCGGGTCCGAGCGCGGCGGCCAACCGGTCGCGGATATCGCGCCCGATGCGCAGCCGCAGCACCTCGACGTCGGGGTCCTTGCCAAGCAGCGCATTGGTGACGGCACAGGCGAACTCCGGATCGTCCGCGACCAACAGCGAGATGTGGCGAAGCACGTCGACCACGCGCGCGGCCGCATCGTCCGAGTCGTGCGCCGCGGGTGGCGATGCGGCCAGCCGGCGCCAGAACACCTCGGCGACGAGGTGCTCCTTCGACGAGAAGTAGGTGTAGGCGGTGGCCGCCCCGACGCCTGCCTCTGCGGCTACCCGCCGCACGGTCAGACCGGCAAATCCGTCGCGGCTCAAGAGGTCCAATGCGGCACGGCCGAGGCGATCTACGGTGTCGGCCTGTTTGGCGGTCAGGCGGCGCCGAGTCGACTCCAAGACCGGATCGGACACGTGTCCGGACGCTACTACAAGGGCCATCTACCAGCAACGGTAAGTTGGACGGCGATGAGCCACACAGACGAACTTTTTGCCCTCGCCGATCAGGTCACGGGCTTCATGCCCGCCGACGAAGGGCGCACGCTCTACGACACCGCCGTCCGTTATCTCGGTGACGGCGTCGGCGTCGAAATCGGCACGTACTGCGGCAAATCCACGGTTTTATTGGGTGCCGCCGCGCAACACACCGGTGGCGTGGTCTACACGATCGACCACCATCACGGCTCCGAAGAACACCAGCCGGGCTGGGAGTACCACGACGAGTCGATGGTCGACATGGTCACCGGCCTGTTCGACACCTTGCCGACATTGCGGCACACGCTTGACGCCGCGGGGCTGGACGACCATGTGGTGGCGATCGTGGGAAAGTCCCCTGTGGTCGCGCGTGGTTGGCGAATGCCGTTGCGGCTGTTGTTCATTGACGGCGGCCACACCGAAGCGGCGGCGCAGCGCGACTTCGACGGCTGGGC
>Ga0136846_1231029_pt1 | contig 13704 bp, 12 predicted proteins | sample HopSoiMetagenom2_FD_96841 | JGI IMG/M metagenome (GOLD analysis project Ga0136846, IMG submission 96841) | Grasslands soil microbial communities from Hopland, California, USA - 2 Assembly 2016 (version 4) | ecosystem: Environmental > Terrestrial > Soil > Grasslands | place: USA: Hopland... | reverse complement strand
GCTTCCGATCCAGTCGGACGTGATGCCATACCCCGGTGCGAGGATGTCGACGCAGCTCCCGACGTTCGAGAAGTACGCCAACCCGTTCGCTGACGTCGTTGCGCCGACCGTGATCGCGCTCGGTGCACTCGATGGCGAGTAGCTGCAGGCGGCGGCCGCGCTGTTGCCCGCCGCGACCACCATGACGATGCCGTCGTCCGTCGCGCGCTTCACGGCGTCGTTCAGACTCTGAGACAAGTCACCACCGAGGCTCATGTTGGCCACGGCCAGCTGGCCGGTTTGGTGTTGACCAACAACCCAGTCGATGCCGGCGACCACCCCGGCGTCCGACCCGTTACCCGTACAGTCGAGCACGCGCACAGCAACGATCGTCACCAGCTTTGCTACGCCGTACTTGGTCCCGCCCACCGTGCCGGCGACATGGGTTCCGTGACCGTGGCAGTCGGTAGGCGGATTGGCGTCCACGAAGTCCTGACCCGTGCCGATGCGACCCGTGAAGTCCGTGCTCGAGGAGTTGATCCCCGTGTCGATGATGTACGCCGTGACACCGGCGCCGCTGTTCGGATAGGTGTAGCTGCCGTTCGTTCCCGTCCTCGAATCGATGCGATCCAGCCCCCACGACGGCGCTGGCGTCTGCGAACCGTTGACCGAAACGATCCCATCGCGCTCCACGCGAGCGACGTGCGGGTTCTGCTGCAGCGCCGCGACCGCCGCGGCCGGCAGGTTCTTCACCGCGAAGCCCTTGAGCGCATGACGATAGACATGCGTGAGTGTCCCCCCGTGCGCCTTCACGAGGCCATTCGCCCGCCCTTCGGGATCGGACTCGTCGGCCCGAAGCGTCACGATATAGTCGTTCTGGACGGCGGCTCGCGCCGCGTTTACACGATCCGGGATGGCCGCCGTCGGAACCGGCGAGGTAGAGTCCTGACAAGCGGCAACCGCGAGCATCACGGGGGCCAGGACCGCGAACTTGCGCATGAGCTACTCCTCGAAGGGGGACAGCGATGAAGCGCCGTTTGCGACGCCCGCTACAGTAAGGGTCCCCGACCAAACGGTCCAGCACCAATTAATCCGTTTTCATGACCGACGCCTGGTCGTTCTGGCCGAAAGCCTTGTTGGCGGCTCTCACACCCACCCATCATCCTCGGCCCCGCCCTCTCTTCCGACACCTCGTTATGCGCGTGAAACCGATGGTCGTGGTGCGATTCGGCTGGCTGGCGCTCCTCCTCAACAGCTCGCCGTTGGCTGCACAAGAACCAGCGGCGTGGGGAGTTAGCTCACGCGACGCCCTCGAGTTCCATACGTTCTCGATTGCCGCGATCGACCCGCGGACCGGCGAGGTCGGTGTCGCCGTCACGACGCGAGTGCCGTGTGTCGGCAATGGGGTCCCATGGGTTCGGGCGGGCGTCGGCGCGGTCGCGACCCAGGCCAACACGCGGACGGAGTACGGGCAGATCCTCCTCGATGCCCTGGCGAAGGGCGAGGAACCGTCGAAGGCGCTCGCGCGCGCGCTCGCGGCGGACTCGCTGGCTGCCTCGCGCCAAGTGGGCGTGATCGCGGTCAGCGGCAAAAGTGCCCAGCACACCGGCGCGAACGACAGCCCGTGGGCAGGAGGTCGAGCCGGCACGAGCTACGTCACGCAGGGCAACCTCCTCGTGGGTCCGGAGGTCGTCGAAGCCGTCGCGGCATCGTTCGAAGCGAGCGAGGGAACGCCGCGGCATCTCGCGGACCGGCTCATCGACGCGATCGCCGCCGGCTACGCCAAGGGCGGCGACGCTCGCAAGGGACGCACGCAGTCGGCCGCGGTGATCGTTGCCGATTCGCGACCCGGCCGCTCGCGTCGCGCCGACGGCGTCACGGTGAACATCAACGTCTGCGAGCACCCCGAGCCTGTCGCCGAGCTTCGGCGCATCTACAACACGATCTCACAGACACTCGGCTACCGGCAGCTGGAGCAGTTCACCGGCAACGACATCTGGCAGCTCAAGGTGATGCTCAACGCGCTCGGCCTGTTCAGGCCTAACGAGCAGGAGCTCCGGCGCGACGTCCCGGACGCGCTGGTCTTCACGCCGGACGCTGTCGCGGCGGTCGACGCGTTCCGGGCGTCCGAGCATCTCTCGGTCACGTCGTTAGGCTCGCCGCCAGGCCTGGTGGACGACGACACCGTGGCGCGCCTGTGGGCGGCGCTCGCGCGGGCAGGGAAGGCGGACGCGGTCCGCCAGGCACTGCTCGAGACCGTTGCGGTCCGTCGGTAACTGTCGCCAGCCGCCAGTCACGCACTATAGAATAGGACATGGATCCAGAGTCCGGCGCTTCGGCCCCTCGCGCGCTCACCGCGCCCGTCGATTCCGCGCGTGTGGTGCTCGACCGCCAGCGCGATCGCGCCGAGCGAATGCTCAATCGCGCGCGACTCATGGTGCTCGTTCTCCTCGGGCTCGCCGCGCTGGTCTACGCGCCGAACCTCACGCGGCGCCTCAATTGGGTCAACATCTCCGTCCTGGTTCCCATCCTCGCCTGGACCATCCTGCAGGGCGAGCTGTTCTATCGACGTCCGAAGCTCCCGGTCTGGATCGGTGTGGCGAATCCCGTTGCCGACATCGCCGCCGTCACCGCCATCATCGGCGGCTACGCGTTCGCACACTCGGCCGCGCTCGCCCTCAAGACGCCGATCTTCCTCATGTATTTCGTGATTCTCGCCGCGCTGCCGATCGCCGCGTCGACGCGCAAAGCGGCGGCGGTCGCGTGCATGGCGTTCGGCTGCTACGGGACGCTCGTCGCTTTCTTCCTGATCAGTGGACGACTCCCCACGGTGATGAACCCGGTCACCGCAAGCCAGGCGGCCGGCGTCTCTCCGCTCGACGAGGGCGCGAAGCTTCTGCTGCTCGCGATGGCGGGTGCGATCGCGACCTACGCGACGAACTGGCAGGAGCGCCTCGCGACGAGCTTCTCTCGCGCCACCGAGGAGCGTGAACAGCTCGAAGCGCGGCTCGCGCGCGCGCAGCTCCAGAGCCTGCGACTCCAGCTGCATCCGCACTTCCTGTTCAACACACTGAACACGATCAACGCGCTCATCGGCACCGATCGCCACGCGGCCGAGCGCGTGATATCCGGATTGAGTGAGCTGTTGCGCATGTCGCTCAGCAGCGCGAGCGAACAGGAAGTCACGCTCGCCAAGGAGCTCGAGCTGCTCGCGCACTACATTGAGATCCAACAAATCCGGTTCCAGGACCGGCTGACGGTGAACTTCCGCATCGATCCCGACGCGCGATATGCACTCGTGCCGAATCTCATGCTCCAACCGCTCGTGGAGAACGCGATCCGTCACGGCATCGCACCGCGCGCCGCGCCAGGTCACGTGGTCGTGACCGCGGAACGACGCGGCGACCGTCTGGAGCTGAGCGTGGTCGACGACGGCGTCGGCGAGAAAGCGAGCCGCGACCATCGCGATGGTGTCGGGCTCGGGAACACGCGGGCACGACTGCTCTCGCTGTACGGGAGCGAGCATCGCTTCGAGGCCGGCGGCGCTTCCTCGGGTGGGTTCGCGGTGCACATCGAGATTCCGTATCGCACCGACACGGCGACGAAGGAGCCGCTTCGGCGTGAATCGCCACACGAGGCGCTCGTATGAGTGGTATGACGGAGCTCGAGTCCCGCTCGCCCGTGCGCACGCTGATCGTGGACGACGAGCCGCTCGCACGTGCGCATCTCAGGTCTCTCCTGCGCGAGCGTGGTGACGTGGATGTCGTCGGCGAGTGTGGTGACGGGCGCTCGGCGATCGATCAGATCAAGCGCCTCACACCCGACCTCGTGCTGCTCGACATCCAGATGCCGGAGCTCGACGGGCTCGAGGTGATTCGTGAGGTAGGACCCGAGGCGATGCCGGCTGTCGTGTTCGTGACGGCATACGATGAGCACGCGCTGGCCGCCTTCGAGGTTCACGCGTTCGACTACATCCTGAAGCCGGTGAGCCGGCGGCGTTTCACGCAGGCGATCGATCGCGTCGTCGGCCTCATTCGAACCGACGCGAAAGATCAGTCACCAGCCGATCGTCCCCTCGCGGCACTCATCGAGGCGATGCGCAGCGAGCGGTCCGCACTCGACCGCATCGCGGTGAAGGCCGACGGGCGCGTCCTGTTCATTCGCGTTGGCGACATCGACTGGATCGAGGCGGACGATGATCTCGTTCGTATTCACACCGGAAAATCGGTGCACTCCCATCGGAGCACCCTCACGCATCTCGAAGAGCGGCTTCCCGCATCGAAGTTCCTGCGCGTGCACCGATCGACGCTCGTGAACGTCGATCGCATCCGCGAGATACAGCCGTGGTTTCAGGGCGACTGGGTGCTCATATTGAACGACGGCACGCGGCTCCATTCAGGGAAGAGCTATCGTTCGAAGGTTCGCGAGTACATCGAGCGGTTGACGTAGCGCCCCTTCGCCCCGTTACTGGTGCCCTTCGCCGCGTCTCGCGGGGCCCTCACCGCTGTCATGTTGTCCCACATTCTCACCGTGGCGCAGGTTACCCGATGAAGGGTTCGCGCCGATACGTGGGAAGCTCGCGTTGTTGCGGCGCACAGTGCGTTGAGAGCAGCGCGAGTAGCGTCGTCGACTCGAATCATTGGGGAGGTCTTATGCAGGGAGTACGATTTCTGGCCGTTGCGGCGCTCGTCGCGTTCGCCGGTTGCGGTGGCGGTGGTGGCGATGGTGGAACAACGGGGCCCGCGGTATTCACGACACTGAGCGTGACGCCAACGAGCGTGAGCGTTGTCGTTCAGGGCACGCAGGATTTGACCGTCGCGGCGAAGGATCAGAACGGGGCGACGATGGCCGGACTCACGACGGCGTACCAGTCGAACAACGTGTCCATCGCCACCGTCACGGGGGCTGGCGTTGTCACAGGGATCGCCGTTGGGTCGACGACGATCACGGTGAACGGAACAGTCGGCGGTACGACGAAATCGCAAACCATCAACGTCACGGTGGCGGCACCCGGGTCCTCCGCGAGTGTGAACGCGACGACCGGTCTGCAGTTCGAGCCGTCCGACGTCACGATCACAGCCGGCGGTACGGTGACGTGGAACTTTGCCGGTACCGCACACAACGTGACGTTCAATAGCGCGGCGCCGCAGGGCGGCAACATTGCCACCATTGCGAATTCGTCCGTGTCGCGCACGTTCGCGACGGCCGGGTCGTACCCGTATCACTGCACGATCCACGGCGGGATGAACGGTACGGTCACCGTGCAATGATTGCGGCCGCGCGTCGCGCGCGCGGCAGGCCGCGGGGATCTCGCTCGCGGCGAGCTGCAAAGCGACGGCGCTCACAACGCGTGTCGCGCAACGGCCCGATCATCGGATGTCTCGTTTCCGCGTTAGGGCTGCCGGCGGCCGCCCATCCCGCCACGGCGCAGGAGCGTGAGCTCCAGCGATATGGTGCGGGTGCCCCCGAAGCAAAGGTCATGTTGTTCTACTCATCCTCCATCGCATTCTCGCCCGTCGGCGTGCCGTGGGGCGCAACGGGGCTGTCTACCAAGTCCGTTCCGGTCGGTCGCGCGATCCCGCGGACCGAGCTTGCGATCGAGGTCTCGTACATTCCTCGGCTTTCCGCCGCGCAGCGCACGGTCGCCTTCGACAAGCCGGAGGCGACCAACCTGGCTCCCATGTTCCCGCGGCCGCGCCTCGCCATCCGGCTGCCGTGGGGACTGGGGATCGAGGGGAGCTGGATCCCGCCGTTCCGGATGTTCGACGTCACGGCAAACGTGCTCTCGGCGGCGGTGTCGCGCGCATTCGATGTCGGGTCCGGTGTCCGCCTAACGCCGCGTCTCTCCGTTCTCACGGGGCGCGTCGAAGGGCCGATCACCTGCAACCGGAACACCGCTGACCGCGGTAATCAATCGCTCATGACGTATTACACGCTCGTCTGCCACGGCAATGACAGCCGCGATTACTTCGACCCGAGGCACGTCTCGGGCGAGCTGATCGTGGCGCGACGCCTGGCGAACGGACGATGGGAGCCGTACCTGTCGGCCGGAGCGCGGGGCGAGCGCACGCGGTTCGATATCGGCGTGATCCGCGACGACGACTCTCGCGATCTCGACAACCCGATCCTCGAGGTGAAGACCACGCGTGCGTACGGAACGGCCGGCGCGTCGTGGGTCGGCCTCCCCCGCACGCGACTGTCGGGTGAGCTGTTCTACGCGCCGGGGAGCGTGTTCACCGTGCGGGCGTTTGCGGGAGTGCATCTGTGGTAACCCCGGCACTGGGCACGGTGACGCGCGCGCACGCGGCCGCTCGACTTGGCATCGTCGCGGTGGCGTTAGGCTGCGCCGACTTCGAGGTGCCAGTCGACCCGACGGGCGGGGCGCCCGATACCCTCGTGCCGACGCCGTCCTTCGCGACGAACGTCGCGCCGATCTTCCAGAAACGATGCGCTGTCGGCGGATGTCATTCCATCGCGACGCACCAGGCGGGGCTCACGTTGGACTCCACACAAGCGTACGAGTCGATCGTGGGCGTGCCGTCGACCTTGCAGCCGTCGGCCCAGCGGGTGGTCCCGTTCGAGCCGTCGCAATCGTGGCTCGTCACCATGATCAGCGCCGACGACGTGGCGCGTCAGGGGTTGAGCCGCATGCCGCTCGCGACGCAACCGCTCACCGACAATCAGATCACGACGATCATTCGCTGGATCGAACAGGGAGCGGTGCGGAATTGATGGACCCCGCTGGACCCATGCCAGATAGCGGCCGGCCGACACAACCGGGCGCACCACGCGCCGGACGACGCCGAGCGGGCGCGCGGGACGGGCTCGGCGCCAACGCCGACAGCTGCTGGGCGTGGCTGGCCGAGCTTGGCACGTCGCCGATCCGCCTAACGCCCGACAACGTCGCCGTCTCGATGTCGGTGCGCTGGCTGGGCGGGATGATCGTGCGCGGCCGCTTCACGGAGGTCCGCGGGGCGATTCACCTGCCGGTCGATGCCGACGACACCGTGGCGGTGACGGTCGAGATCCAGGCCGACAGTGTGCGCACTGGCATTGCGCTCCGCGACCGCCATCTGCGTGGTCCGCTGTTCCTCGACGCGGCACACCACCCGACGATTCTCTTCCGCGGCAGCGACGTGATGCGGCTTCCGACCCACATCGCGGTGCCGGGCTCGCTCACGATTCGCGGCATCACGCGCACCGAGGAGCTCCGCTGCTCGATTGCGCAGACGGCGACCGGTCGCGAGCTGCTCGCTGACGTCACGTTGTCACGCCGAGCGTACAACGTCGGCGTGCCACGCGGCCTGCGCCGCCTCGATCCGCTCTTCGTCGTCATCGGGGACGAGGTCCGGATCTCGATTCGGGTGGCACTCTAAGGATACGACAGGGGTCAGAGTCCTAACGCATCGAACGAACGCACCGCGCGCGGTGCGTTCGTTCGATGCGTTAGGACTCTGACCCCTTACTCAGCTTTCGATTGCCGCCTCGGTTTCGGTCCGCCCTCTGGCCGCAACCACCCAGCTCGTCTCGACAATGGAATCCCGCACGCCGTAGATGACGTCGTTCAGGTGAACCACGACGCAAACGTGGTTCGGGATGATCCGGACCTGATCGCCGACCTGCGGATTCCAGTCGGACGTCGAGAGATCGAGAATCCCGTGCTCCTCGGACATGCGCGCCACTACGACATCGGGATGGTCCAGTACGACACCGAAGCCCTCGCCAGCGACGCCACGCATCGGCTCCCGGCCTAACGCCTTCGATCCCGCGTCGATCACCGCCTGACCCGGGACCGCGCGGCTCACGACCGTCGCCAGCACCGTCAGCGCACAATCCTCCCACCCGCACGCGCCCAGCTCCGCCGTCGTGCGATCGTTGTACACGTACGTCCCGGGACGCACTTCGGTCACGCCCGGCACCTCGTGCATCCGCCACGCCGTCGGCGTCGAGCCTCCGCTCACCACGCGTGGGTGCACGCCAGCGCTATCGAGCTCGGCGATGTACACGCCGAGATCGCCACGCAGACGCTCGACGTTTGCATCCTGGTCCTTCACGTGTTCGCGCACGTGGCCGGGATAGAACGCGATGCCCGCATAGTTCAGCGGCGGATGCTGCAGGATCTGCTTCGCGAGCGCCACCGCGTCCGTAGGGCTTTGCACGCCCACCCGATGCATGCCCAGATCGACCTCCACGTACACGTCGACCTCCCGCTGCGACACCTTGCTGGCCGCGGCGAGCTGGCCTAACGCGGCGCTCGAATCGAGCGCCACGGTCAGCTTCACCTGATGGGGGATGTACATCACGCGCGCGAGCTTCGCCGCCCCGACGAGCGGATACGCGAGCAACAGGTCGTGCGAGACGTCGCCCATGACCTCGAGCTCGCGCGGCGTGGCACACGTGAGCCCAACGGCGCCGAGTCGGATCTGGTCTGCCGCGATCCGCGGCGACTTGTGCGTCTTCACGTGCGGGCGTAGCGCCAGCCCATGCAGCGTGCAATACGACGCCATTCGGTCGAGATTGTGCGCCAACCGGTCGAGGTCGACGACTGGCGTCGGCGTCTCCAGGGCAGATAGCTGTTTGGGTGGTTCCGCGGGTTCGAGCGTCGGGAACGGCGCCCGCCGCTGAGTGGTTGATCGCTTCATGAAAGAAATGTCCGCGCTGGAAATGAGACCCGGATTGCCACCGCGCGGGCGGCCTGACTCAATGCAACGCAATATGGACCCCGGACCGACGATGGGTTAGAGCAAGCACATCACCGGACTCGATTGTGACGCGGGTCATAAGCCTTTTGGCCGAACGGCTCGCTCGCACGCGGCGAGCGCGATGTCCACGAGCAGTGCCAGCACAGCCGCCGGCACCGCGCCGCTCAGGATCAAGCCGGTGTCGCTGAGCGCGAGCCCCGTGACGATCGGCTCGCCGAGTCCGCCCGCGCCGATGAATGCCGCAAGCGTCGCCGTGCCGACGTTGATCACCGCGGCGGTCCGCACGCCGGCCATGATCGTCGGGGCCGCGAGTGGAAGCCGCACCAGACGCAGCACCTGGGCCGGGGTCATCCCCAGCGCGTGCGCCGCGTTCACCGCAACGGGGTCCGCATCGCGCACACCCGAGTAGGTGTTTCGCACGATCGGGTACAGCGAGTAAATGAAGAGCGCCGCGAGCGCGGGGATGATCCCGATCCCAAGCAACGGGATCATGAACGCCAGGAGAGCGATCCCGGGAATCGTCTGGAGCAATCCCGTCACGCGGACGAGCGGCTCCGCGAGGCGCCGCCGGCGCTCCAGCACGAGAGCGAAGGGGATCGCCACCAGCGCTGCGGCCGCGAGTGATAGGGCCGAGAGCACGAGGTGCCGCCACGTTCTCCGCGCGAGGGCGCCACGTTCGTCCACCATGGCGTGCACGAACGAGTCCCATGCGGACAGGCGCCCGGTGGGCGCGCGGACCACGCCCGTGGTGGGTCGCGACCCATTCCCCAGGCCTAACGAATCCAGGGCGTCACGCGCGACCGTGGTAACCGAGACGGCGTCGACCTCGAGCCTCCGGTTCAGAGCACGCATCATCGCGCCGTCGATGCGGCCGCTCAGCTCGGCCAGCGCAGCAACGGCGCGAGGATCATCCCGCCCGAGCGTGGCGCTCACCAGCGCCGCCGCCTGATACGGAGGGAAAAAGCCGCGATCGTCGGCGAGCACCACCAGGTCATATCGTGCGATGAGCCCATCGGTGGAATACCCGTCGATGACGTCGATCTCGCCTGCGGCGAGCGCCTGGTATTTCACCGCGCCGAGCAGCGGCCGCACTTCGCGGAACGTCAGACCGTACGCACGCGAGAGACCCGGCAGGCCGTCATGGCGGCCTATGAAGTCTGCCGTGAAGCCCGCACGGAGCGACGGCGCGACTCGGGCGAGGTCGGTCAGCGTCCGCAGGGAGTACCGCGTCGCGGTCTCGCGCCTAACGCTGATGGCATAGGTGTTCTCGAAGCCGAGCGGTGGAAGCCAGGTCACGCCGAACTGCCGGCGGAACTCGGTTGCCACGTGCGTGAACGCCTGCGCGGGCGAGCGACGGGTCGTGTCACCGAGGATCGCGAGCAGGCCGGTGCCGGTGTACTCGGGGTACACGTCGATCGAGCCGTTCTTGAGCGCCGCGAACGCGATCTCCGTCGCGCCGAGTCCCGGCCGGCGATCCACACGGAATCCGCGCGCCTCGAGGAGCTGCGCGAACATCTCGCAGAGGATGTACGATTCGCCGAACGGCTTGGACGCGACGATGATTGGCTGCGTGCGGGGTGCGCCTTGAGCCAGCGCGATAGCGAGTGCGACAGCGACCGCGATCTTCATGCGTGCCGGTCGAGTCCGTGAAGCCCCGCTTTCGCCACCAGACGCGCCACGTACGTTGTTGCCGGTGACCCAATGACGTCGCGCGAGTCGCCGATCTGCTCGACGGCCCCGGCGCGCATCACCGCAATGCGATCGGCCAATCGTTGTGCCTCGAACAGATCATGTGTCACGAGCACGCACGTAATCGGGCGCTGCTTCCGAACCGCCATGAACATCTCCTGCAGGTCCGCCCGGGTGATGGCGTCGAGGGCGCCGAACGGCTCGTCGAGGAGGAGCACGGTGGGTCGGGCGGCGAGCGCCCGCGCCATCGCAACGCGCTGGCGCTGTCCGCCCGAGAGTTGTCTGGGATATCGGCGGGAGAAGCTGTTGTCCGCGAACCCGACGAGCCCCATCGCTTCGGCCACCAGGGCGTCGGCGTTAGGCAGCCCGATCAGCCACGGCACGAGCTCGACGTTCCGCTGCACCGTCCAATGAGGCATGAGGCCGCCTTCCTGCATGACGTAGCCGATGCGGCGCCTGAGCTCGACCTCGTTGGCCCGCCGGACGTCGGCATCGTTGACCGAGATGACCCCGCTGTCGGGCTCGACGAGACGGTTGAAGCATCGGAGGAGCGTGGTCTTGCCTGACCCGCTCTCGCCGACGAGCGCGACGCATTCGCCCTCGTTCACGTCGATCGACACGCCCGCGAGCGCGTCGACGGGCCCGGCGGGCGTCGCGTACCGCTTCATGACATCGCGGGCGGTGAGTGCCATCGGGCCGAATATGCCGTCCGGGGGACTGCCCGGATCAAGGGGTCAGAGCCCTTGAAAGCTCGGGACCAAGGGTTCAGAGCCCTTGAATGCTAAGTGGTTGATTCTCAAGGGCGACGGTTTCAAGGGCTCTGACCCCTTGATCGCCCCTTGATCCGGCGTGCGGTCTTCCGATTCCCTATTCCCGATTCCCTATTCCCGGGACGCCGCGCAACCCTCCCGGCGCGACGCGTGTCAACCAGGCAAGTCAAGAACAGACCGGTATTTCCGAGCCGACGACCCGAGTGGACGAACGCCAATTGATCGCCGCGGCAGTGGCTGGTGAGGTCACAGCGCAGCGAATGCTATATGACCAGCACGTGGACCGAGTCTACCGCCTCGCATTTCGCCTGGCGGGGGAGGACGAGCTCGCGCGTGACTTCACCCAGGAGACGTTCATCCGCGCGTTCCAGCGGCTCAAGGACTTTCGCAGCGAATCGTCGTTCGGGACGTGGATTCACACGATCGCCACGTCGGTGTCGCTGAACGGACTCCGCAAGGTGAAGAAGTTCAGAACGCGGGAGTCCTCGCTGGACGATGCACTGACGGTAGGCGCGGTCAGTCGACGCGCCGAGCCGGACCTGAAGGAGCGGCTGAAGCAGGCGATCGACAACCTGCCCGAGGGATACAGGACCGTATTCGTGATGCACGACGTGGAAGGCTACACGCACGAGGAGATTGCAGCCGCGCTGGGCGTCCAGCCAGGCACCTCCAAGGCGCAGCTCTTCCGGGCGAGGGCCAAGCTCCGTGAGGCGCTTGCCGACTTTGCAGGAGAATGGGTGTCATGAGCGACGAAGACCGAATGGATGCGTTGCTGCGGCAGCTGGCGGCGGACGAGTACAATCGCCCGCCCGAGATCATTCCGCGCGAACAGATGTGGGAAGCAGTACGGCAGGGAATCGGGAATGGGGAATCGGGAATCCAGGGAACGGGGAACAGGGAACAGGGAACCGTGCTTCCGTTCCACCGCCGGGTTCCGCGTTGGGTTTACTACGCCGTCGCCGCAGCGCTGCTGCTCGCGCTCGGCATTCAGGTAGGCCGACTGTTGGGGCCATCGCCAGCGCAGCAGCTCGCGCCGCGGACCACCCAGCCGGACTCGTTAGGCCCCACGCGCGTTGCGCCGGAATCGGTGTCCATCGGTAACCCGCGCAGGGACGTAGCCGCCGTCGACGGCCGCAGCGATGACGGTGCCAAAGGACCGCCAAAGCAGAAAGGCGGTGGCCCCGAGCGCCAGCTCACGCCCGACGCCGGCAACGACATCTCGGCCCGCGCCTACAGCGTCGCCGCCGCGCAGCACCTCACCGAAGCCGAAGCCATGCTCACCGCGTTCAAGGGCGACCTCTCGCGGGGCCGCATGGACGCCGAGATCTCGGCCTGGGGAAAGGATCTGCTCTCCAACACCCGACTCCTTCTCGATTCACCCGCGGCGCGCGACCCGGCTCGCCGCAAGCTGTTGCAGGACCTCGAGCTCGTGCTCGTTCAGATCGTTCAACTGTCTCCGAACTCCTCGGCGCGTGATCGCGACCTGATCAAGGGCGCGCTGACCGACGACCAGGTGCTGACGAGACTTCGCACCGCGATTCCCGTGAAGGGAACGTGAGGACCACGACCATGAAGATCATCTCGATTGCTGCCGCGATGGCGCTGGCGGCAACCCCCGCGTTCGCCGCCACACAGGTTGGCCCTTCATACGAGCGCTCGGTTCCGGCGCGCGACGCGCGGGCTGCACGCGCCGACCTGGGGTCACCGCGTGCGGGCCCGGAGATCCCGGAGCTGCAGCAGGGCGATCCGGCCGACTCACTCTATCGGAGTGCGCGAGAAGCATTGAATCGCCGCAACTACACGCAGGCAGCTGACCTCTTCCGTCAGGTGGCGGATCGCTACCCGAAATCGCCGTCGGCCCCATCGGCGATGTACTTCCGTGCATTCTCGCTCTACCAGGCGGGCAGCGTCGATCGGATGCGCGAGTCGCGTGACGTCTTGACCTCGCTCGAGAAGAAATATCCTAACGCGGATCTCGCCGACGCGAAGACGCTGCGCACGCGGGTCTGCGGCGAGCTCGCCCAGCGCGGCGACGCCCAGTGCGCGGCGGAAGTTTCCAGAATTGCCCAAAACACGGAGACCAAAGGCGGGCAACGTGCAGCGACCAGCAGTGAGAGCGCGCGATGCTCCGAGGATGACGACGACGAGCGCGTGGTGGCACTGAACGCGCTGCTGCAGATGGATGCCGATCGCGCCATGCCGATCCTCAAGAAGGTGCTCGAGCGTCGGGACCCATGCTCGTACGTGCTGCGCCGGAAGGCCGTGTTCCTCGTCTCGCAGAAGGCCGGCGAAGAGGCCGCCGACATCCTCATGCAGACCGCCAAGAACGACCCCGATCAGGAGACGCGCGAGCAGGCCGTGTTCTGGTTAGGCCAAGTGCACTCCGAGCGGGCCGTGCCGCTGCTCGAGGACCTGCTCAAGAACTCCAAGGTCAGGGAGACGAAGGACAAGGCGCTGTTCGCGCTCTCGCAGCAGAGCTCACCCAAGGCGAGTCAGATCCTGCGCGACTTCGCCGAGCGTGAAAGCGAGGACGAGCAGCTGCGCGAGCAGGCGATCTTCTGGCT
>Ga0136846_1233409_pt1 | contig 13705 bp, 13 predicted proteins | sample HopSoiMetagenom2_FD_96841 | JGI IMG/M metagenome (GOLD analysis project Ga0136846, IMG submission 96841) | Grasslands soil microbial communities from Hopland, California, USA - 2 Assembly 2016 (version 4) | ecosystem: Environmental > Terrestrial > Soil > Grasslands | place: USA: Hopland... | reverse complement strand
CCGGATCTAACGGTCTTTACCGGAGATTACGTCACCGTCCATCTTTTTAATCGAGCATTGTCCCTACGAGAGATTATGGCGAGCGCTGGCCCATGCGCCGCCATGCTGGGCGAGATTGCTGGTCCGAGATACGCGATCCTCGGTAATCACGATGCAGCCTCTTATCCGGCGCGGATCACTCACGCGCTGGAGCAAGCCAAAATTCCGGTCCTTCGAAACCAGTCGGTCCCTATTGAGCGTGGACGAGACCGTATTTGGCTCGCCGGTATTGATGACTTGCTGAGGGGAATGCCCGACATGTCCGCCACGCTCTCAGGAATTCCAGAAAGGGAGACCACGATTCTTCTCGCGCACGAGCCGGACTTTGCCGACGACGTCTCGCTGACGTCAGTCGATTTGCAGCTGTCGGGACATTCACACGGAGGTCAGATTTGGATTCCCGGCATTGGCGCCCCCTGGCTGCCCCCTATGGCCCGGCTCTACCCGCGAGGTTTGAACAAGATCGGCAATCTAACTCTCTACACGAACATCGGCATTGGAACCATCCGTGCGCCAATCCGGATCAATTGCCGTCCGGAGATCACTCTCATCACGTTGCGTGCGCGCAAATCTTGACCATCAAGCCACCAGGAACGATCCGAACAGGCTGTACAACAGCACCGCTAAAACGATCAGCGTAAAGATCACGTACATGCGATCACCTTCGATGGCGAATGCGAACACTGAAAAGATCACCCGTGCAATCGGGGTTGCGATCAGCAACAGCAGGCCAAGCTGCATAATTCCACGCGAATGCCCCGAGAACGCCCAACGGACGATACCATGCACGGTCTTGAGCTGTTCGGGTTCACCATTGAACGTCTGGTAGCTCACGCGGGCCAGCGGTGAAGAACCTAAATACAGTACCGCCCCCGCGATCACCACAAACGCAGAAAGCAGGACGCCACCCCGCAATAATTGGGCGATAGTGTTTTCCACCTGCTCTTGGTACCACTCCGCCGTCGTCAACGGCCGCTTGTGATCATTCGGTTCGGTCATCAGAATTTTCCGCCAATTCCTTTCAGCAGCATTTCCAGTCCCAGCAGCACAATCACCAGACTGAATACCAGCCGCAGGCTTTTAGTCTTGGTCTTGACCAGAACGCGGGTGCCGAGCAGAGATCCGATCAGAACGCCCAGCATTACCGGCATGGCGAGGGCAGGATCGATGTATCCCCGGCTCAGGTATACGCCGGCGCTGGCTGCCGCGGTCACCCCGATCATGAAGTTGCTGGTGGTCGTTGAAACTTTGAACGGGATCTTCATCGCCTGGTCCATCGCAACCACTTTAAGCGCCCCTGATCCGATGCCAAGCAGTCCTGAAAGAGTCCCAGCTCCGAACATGATTCCAAATCCCGCTGGCACGCCATAGACGTTATAGCTGCGGAGCCCAGCGGTATCCGGAAAGGTGCTGTTCATTTTCAATTTGGTGGCGAGCGGGTCAGGAGGCTTCTCGATCTCGCTGCGCGGGCGTGTGCGCCTTGAGACGTATGCCGAGTAGATCAGCATCAATCCGAAAACAATTGCGATTGCACTGGGCGGGATTTTCGCAGTCAAATATGCACCTAGCAATGCGCCTAGCGTGGTTGCGATCTCGAGAAACATGCCGATGCGAATGTTGGAGAAACCTTCCTTGACGTAGGCAGCGGCCGATCCGGAAGAAGTCGCGATCACTGACACCAGCGACGCGCCGATCGCATAATGCAAATCAACTTTGAAGAAGATCGTCAGCAGGGGCACGAGGACGACGCCACCTCCAAGTCCGGTGAGCGAGCCTAAGAACCCGCCGAACATTGAGCCGATCCAGAGCAGAAATGTAAATTCGAGGACGTTCAACGTACCAGTGTGCCATAGGTGGAACCATGCTGGGACGCCACTATGGGCCAGACACTTCCCAGTTACTTCTCGGGTTTGAATTGTCACGCGAAGCTAAATGCATGACACACGAGAAACTGGTCATGCGAGCGGTGGCGTGGCTGCGCGGTTACGGATGCGGAGTTGTTTTATCAGAGCAGAGTTGCGTGAGCGGCGAAACCCCAGACGCGATCGGCTGGAAACGCGCCTGCCATTCAGTGGTGGTGGAATGCAAAGTCACGCGCGCCGATTTCCTGGCAGACCGCGAAAAGCCGTTTCGCCGAAAGCCGCAGATAGGCATGGGCTGCGAACGCTATTATCTGACCTCGGCAGAATTACTGAAGCCCGACGAACTGCCTGCTGGATGGGGCTTGCTGGAATTGCGCGGAAAGGAAGTGCAGCGAGTACTTCCGGCGCATGAAAAAATGCGTTCAGCGCGAGCTTTTCGTTATGAAATGAATCTGCTGCTGGCCAGCTTGCGGCGGGTGGAAGTCCGGATCGAGCCGCAATCCATCACCGATTTTCTGAAATGGAAGAACCGCATGGCCGAGTATAACCGGGGTAGTTTGCCGGAAGGGATTGTCTCTGTCAGCGAAGAAGGGAATAGGTTCCTGGTTCCCGCAACTGAAGGCGACTAGAAGTTACAGCTCTCGCCTTCCCTCCATCGCCTTCAACATCGTGATCTCATCGGCATACTCGATATCACTACCGGCGGGAATGCCGGTGGCGATGCGCGTTACCCGAACTCCGGCGCGGCGGAGCTGGCCCGAAAGGTAGGTCGCCGTCGCTTCACCCTCGACCGTAGGATTGGTCGCCAAAATGATCTCGTCTGCATGGCCATCGTCCACGCGCTTCATCAAGTTGGAAATCCGAAGCTGCTCTGGCCCAATACCGTGAATCGGCGAAATGGCTCCATGCAGCACGTGATACACACCGTTGTAATGACGTGTTTTTTCCACGGAAGCAATGTTGGTTGGCTCTTCCACCACGCAGATGATTCGCTGATTGCGCGTCGCGCTTGAGCAGTACACGCAAGGGTCCACGTCAGTGATGTTGTTGCACACTGAGCACAGGCGCAGACTGGCCTTTACGTCCTGGATAGCCGCGGCCAATGCGCCGGCGTCATCATCACTCGAACGGAGGATGTGAAACGCCAGCCGCTGGGCCGACTTGCTGCCCACTCCCGGTAATTTTTTCAGCTCGTCAATCAGGCGAGCCATGGGTTCAGCGAAGCGTGACATGAAATTGAGAAACGTTGTAACTGGTGATTTGGTATTTACGCCGCGTATGACTTTCAAGTACGAAAAAACGAAATTACTTAATGCTACATCCCCGGAATGCCCATTCCTCCCAGCATCCCTCCCATGACAGATTGCATGGAATCATCTACCTTCTTCGCAGCGCCGTTGAAAGCGGCGGTTATGAGATCCTGAAGCATCTCGACGTCTCCGGATTTCACCGCTTCCGGGTCGATGGTGACGTTCAACACCTGCTTTCGCCCGTCCATCTTAACCGTGACGGTTCCGCCGCCCGACGAGCTTTCGACCACGGTCTCTTGCATCTTTTGCTGCAGTTGTTCGTACTTCTGCTTGGCTTGCGACATCAGCTCTTGAATGTTGAATCCGCTCATAGCACCTCGACATGCAATTCAAAACTTCAGAAAGCCTATTGCAGCTGCAACCATTCGAAACCTGCGGTAGAACGGTTCACGCAAACCTATGGCATCTCGCACCTTGAAACGTTGAACTTTCCTATTTCTTCTGCCTGTAATCGATCACCGTTCTGATCTCGGCGCCAAACTTATCCCGCAATCGCTGGACGACCGGTTCCTGTTCAGCCCGTGCCCGGCTGCTCCCGTTTGCAGGCGGAACGGATGCACGCTGAGATATGGCCTGCGCTTGTCCGCCCGGAAGTACCTGTAGCTTCAGTGCGCGTCCGGCGGCCCCGCTCGCAGAAGCGATCACCATGCGCCGACCTTCGCTGCTGATCGACATCTCAATCAGCGTTGCCGAAGCGGGCACTCGAATGATCAGCTCGTTGCCCTGAATCTTCCATTCTCCCGGTTCAAGCATCGCCGAAAGCATCGTCAGTCCGGCAGTCGCGAGCGCATTCAGCACTCCTGATCGAATCTCTTCAACGTTTGCGGACGCCGGGTTGGGCAACACTGGCTGCGGCGCACGATCGAAAGCGGGAGCTGGCGCGGCCGATCCCATCACAATCGCCGGCCCGCTGATGGCCGCTGGCGCAGGCTTTGCGCCGGGTGCCGGCATCTCAGTAGGAGATTCCATTCTCGGCGTACCTTTACGAGCCGAGTCTGCTGCAAAAGGCGAGACGAAAGGCTTGGCTGCCGAAATTTCAGACGTTCTCTTCGGTTCCGGTTGCGGCGCAGGCTTACGTTCCGGTGCAGTGCCTGGCTCAATGCCGCTTAACAGTTGCTCGAGCGGGAGCAGGCGTTGCGCGTGCGCCATTTTGAGCAGCCCGAGTTCCAGATGAAATCTTTGTTCCTGCCGGTACCCAAGCTCGCTGTGGGTTCGAAGCATGATTTGCAAATGCCGCGTGAGATCTTCTTCGCTGAAAAGCTCGGCTATCCGCACCACGCGCGCGGATTCGTCCGAGGAGATTTGCAGCAGGGAAGAGTCGCTGCCGGCAACTTTAGCCACAATTGCGTTTCGCAGGAACCGCACCAGTTGCTTTGCAAAATGGACCGGGTTCTGCCCTTCGCCAAGCAATCTGTCCGTGATCTGCAGAATCTCCTGGCTGGCGCTCTGCGAAACGGCCTTCATGATCTGCTCAAGCACGCCTGATGGCGCAACCCCGATAAGCTGCCGCACACCTTCCGCGCTGAGCCGGCCCTCACTCGATGCGATTGCCTGGTCCAGAAGCGAAAGCGCATCGCGAACGGACCCGTCGCCTGCCTCCGCCAGAAGCGCAAGCGCATCTTCATCGGCGGGAATATTTTCTTTCCCACAGAGTTCGCGCAACTGACCGACGATCTGGTCAAACTTCACTGCGCGAAAGCTGAAATGCTGGCAACGCGAGCGGATCGTCTGTGGAATGTCCTCTGGCTGGGTTGTCGCCATCATAAAAATGACGTGCCCAGGAGGTTCCTCCAGTGTCTTCAGCAATGCATTGAAAGCGGCGTCCGTAATCTGGTGGCCTTCGTCTAGAATGTAGATCTTGAAGCGGTCACGCGCGGGGCGATATCTGGCAGCCTCCCGCAACTCGCGAATTTCGTCAATCCCGCGATTCGTGGCTGCATCGATCTCGATCACGTCAACGGCATTTCCTGCGCGAATCTCGACACAGGAATCGCACACTCCGCATGGCTCTGTGACCGGCTTGTCAGACGAGCGGCAGTTCAGAGCCATGGCCAAAATACGCGCGATCGTTGTCTTCCCAATCCCGCGATGCCCGCTGAAAATGTACCCGTGGGCAGTGCGGCCCTGCTCAATGGCGTTCTTAAGCGTTCGCGTGACATGGTCCTGCCCTATGACGTCGGAGAACTTCTGTGGACGGTATTTGCGGGCAAGGACCTGGTAGCTCATGAGGGGGACGAAGCTCATTATACGTGAGCCAGGCACGGCTTCCGGCCTGCATTCAGGGCTGAAAGACTCTGGTTGCCGTCCGGCTTTTTTAGGTTTAACCTTTTGCTGGCTCAGTTGCCATTAAGGAGTTGACCATGCAACTGAAAATCAGTGTTCGCGTACTCAGTGACGGAATTCTGATCGTGGATTGCGCAGGCCGCCTCATCTTCGGAGAAGAGACAGCCTTGTTGCGCGATCAGGTCAAAGGTTTTCTTGCCCAGCACAACCGCATTGTTCTGAACCTGGCTGATGTCAGCTACATCGATAGCGGCGGGCTCGGAACACTGGTATCTCTCTATACCACGGCGCGCACCAGCGGTGGCGCGGTGAAACTGTCCCGCCTCACTCAACGCGTTGGCGATCTCTTGCAGGTGACAAAGCTCCTGACCGTATTCGAGGTTTACAACAGCGAAGACGAGGCGGTGCAGTCGTTCCGCAAGGGAGCGGCAGCCTAAAAGATTTGAGTTTGCTGAAGCGCCGCTCGAATCGCGTGAAACCCCGAACTGCCAGGGTGCGAGTCTACTCACAGGCGCCCTCGCCCAAATCTTCCAGAAAAGGCGTGCCTCCGGAAGTCCGCATTCGTGCGGCAATCAAGAAAATTCCTCGCGGAAAAGTTTCCACCTACGGCGCGGTGGCACGCGCTGCAGGCTTGCCCGGTCATGCGCGACAGGTCGCGCGTGCCCTGCATCGATCATTTGGATTGCCGTGGCAGCGGGTTCTTGGAGCGGGGGGAGAAATCAAGCTCCGGGGAGATCACGCCATCGAGCAACGATTCCGATTGGAAGCCGAAGGCGTACGTTTTCGCGGCCGCCGCGTAGATATGAAGGCGCACGAATTTCGTTTTTGAGTCTTGAAGTGATTGTAGATATGAGCGTCGTCGCCCGCGCAGCAGTGTCCGGACTACCTTTGGCTGGCCTGTCCAGTCAGCACTTTGCTGTTGAACTCGCCTGACTTGTTCTTGGGCACGCTCAGCGATTTCCAGTCACTACCCTTAATGTGTTTCGCCAGAAAAACAATCTGCCCCACGTGGTAGGCGTAATGCGCGATCTGGCGGTTGATGGCCTGCATTACCGAATGCGGCTCGCCTCGGATCGTAATCTTGCGTTCCATATCTGCGTCTGACAGCGGTTCGAGCGCTTCGAATACCTGATCCCATCCTTGGTTCCACATCTTCATCAGTTCAGCGCGCGTGCTTGGCGGCTCAACGAATTCAGAGTCGCGATTGCGATTCGGCTTCTCTCCGTCGCTGGTCAGAAAATCAGTCCATCGCGAGCGCATGTTGCCGGCCATATGCTTGGCGATGATCGCGATAGAGTTCATCTCTTCATCAAAAGCCTGAAAGAGTTCATCGTCTGAGGCCTGCTCCATTGCTCCTTCCGCGAGCTTCTTGTAATGACGAAACAGTGATACCGAATCTTCGAGATACGACGTGGAAAATTGGTGCGCCATTTGTGTGGAATCCTTAGGTTTTGAATTGCGGATCAATTTCGATCTGGTAACCCGATGCCAGCCGGTTGGTTTCGTTCGCCATACCAACGACCGCCATCAGTTCGCGAAACATTTCGCCGGTCATGCCCTTGTTCTTCGCAGACGCGGTGTGCGAAGCAATGCAGTAGCCGCATTGGTTGGTCACGCTCACTGCTACATAAATCATTTCTTTTGTGAGCGGATCGAGCGCCCCTGGCGCCATAATCTGCTTGATGTCATCCCAAGTGCGCTTCAGCGTCGCTGGATCGTGAGCAAGAGCCTTCCAGAAATTATTGATCCAGTCGGTCTTGCGAGTTGTCATGATGTCGTCATAAATCTCTCGCACTTGGGGAGAAGCGTCTTTGTACTCAATCAGGCCGAGGGTCGCCATTTATTATCCCGAATATCTTTCTGCTGCGAAGGGGTGCGGAGTCACCAAGAAACATTCACAAAACGCTCAGTGACTCGGTGTCTCCGTGGTGAAGTGACTTTCAGGTTTCCTTATCCAATGCTTCCATCTCCGACGGTTCCATCGCAGATTCCTTGGGCTCGAGGTGCCGAGCGCGAAACCAGCTCATATGCGGCAGGGGGCGGTCCACCCCGCGTCGAGCCGCGATTAGCTCAGCTGTGATCGCCACCGCGATTTCTTCCGGCGTGATGGCTCCGATATCGAACCCCACGGGTGCATGCACACGCTCGAACAGAGCCTCGGATAAGCCTTCCTTCACCAGTTCGCGAAAAATCGTAATCGTCTTGCGTTTCGACCCGATCATCCCGACGTACCGAGCCCTCGTTTGTACCGCCCAGCGCAACACTCGCATGTCATCACGGTGGCCGCGGGTAACGATCACGATGTAAGACGTTTCGTTGGGCGAAAGCTTGGCCATAGCCTGATCGAAATCCTGAGCGATTACCTCCTTGGCGTCGGGGAAGCGTTCGCGATTTGCATAACTCTCGCGATCATCAGCGACGGTCACGTCAAAGCCGGCGGTCGTCGCTGCCCGGTAAAGACTATGAGCCACATGACCTGCGCCGAAAATGTAAAGCTTTGCTGGAGGTAACACCGGCTCTATGAATATGTCGAGCGTTCCACCGCAGACGAGGCCGGTGTCGTACTTGGGATTTTGATTCAAGTTGAAGGTTATGGTGCGCGGCTTCTCGCTTTCCATCACTTCGCGTGCTGCCTGCCAGACTTCGGCTTCAACGCATCCGCCGCCGACAGTCCCGAAAATTGAGCCGTCATCCCGCACCAGCATCTTCGCCGTTTCGAATGACGGAACTGAGCCACGCACGTTTACGATCGTGGCAATTGCTCCGCGCCGGCCCTCGCGCCGCAGCGCGACGATTTCTTCGTAGACGTCCACTGTGTCATTATTTGATTGGAAAGAGGGGAAGTCAATATCCATGAAAGCCATTCGCATCCACGAATTCGGCGGGCCTGAGGTTCTTCGTTACGAAGATGTACCCGATCCGCAGCCGCGCAAAGATCAGGTGCTGGTCCGCGTCCGCGCCTGCGCCATGAATCATCTTGATATCTGGGTGCGCAAGGGCTTACCAGGAGTCCAACTGCCGCACATTCCCGGCAGCGATGTTGCCGGAGAAATCGTCGAGGTTGGCGAATACGTTTCAGGCCTTAACCCTGGGCAGCGCGTTCTGCTCGCGCCCATGCACTTCTGCAATCACTGCGCAAAGTGCGTCGCCGGACTTCAGAACCAGTGTCGCGAGTTCAGCGTGCTCGGCAATGCTGTGGATGGAGGCAATTGCGAACTCATCGCAGTTCCTGCGGTAAATGTAATCCCGATTCCAGATTCACTCGATTTCAATCAGGCGGCCAGCGTGCCTCTTGTGTTTCTCACGGCATGGCACATGCTCACCGGACGCGCCGCGATTCGCCCCGGACAAACGGTTTTGATCCTCGGCGCGAATTCAGGCGTGGGCATCGCGGGAATTCAGATTGCCAAACAACTTTTCCAATGTCGTGTGATCACGACTGCCGGTGACGAACACAAGATGGCAAAGGCACGTGAACTCGGTGCCGATCACGTGATCAATCACTATCAGCAGAAGATTTCTGAAGGGGTACGCAAGATCACGGACAACGAAGGCGTGGACATTGTGCTTGAGCACGTTGGCCCGGCCACCTGGGACGAAAGCGTACGTTCCCTCAAGCCCGCCGGCACACTCGTCACCTGCGGCGCCACAACCGGCCCGCAGGTCGGCATTGATCTGCGCTTCGTGTACTCGCGCCAGCTTTCTATTCTTGGCTCGTACATGGGGACAATGGGCGAACTGCACGAGGTGCTCAAGCATGTTTTCAGCGGACGAGTGAAGCCGGTTGTTGACCGGACGTTTCCGCTGAAGGAAGCGCGAGCCGCGCACGAGTACATGGAAAAAAGCCAGATGTTCGGCAAGATTGTGCTGAATCCGTAATTCGATGCTTCAGCAACATCTGACTTTCGGCGCTTTCGGTTCACGCACAAACCTGGCGTACGCCTCGCGGTCGGCGATAACCCCTTCTCGCCGGCAATATCGAGCAAACGCCGCCTCATCGAAAATCTCCCGCAACATGGCCGTCAGCGTTCGCAGAATGTTCATCCCCGCTCCTCTACGAGCCGCGTAGCAATGAACGGCGATTCGGTTGTCATCGCCCTCTTGGCGCTGCTCAACACCGCAATCCAGTGTCGAACCGACTCAACCAGCAGCAACGCAACCAGCACGACCAGAATGCCGGTGACCACGGCGTCCAGGCGATTGTTGAAGATCAACCTTGCATTGCCGCCCGCCGAAGCGATCTGCCGCGCCTGTGCCAGAAATCCGATCCGCGGGTCGAGATCAAAGATCTTGTGCCACGCTGCGGTGAAGGTCACAACCACCAGCCACCCCAGAGGAGCCAGCGTCACCAGCGCATACTTCACCCGATGCATCTTGATGATGATGGTTGTCGCCAGGCAGAGGGCAACCGCAGCCAGCAGTTGGTTCGCGATTCCAAACAGCGGCCACAGCGAATTGATTCCGCCGAGCGGATCTTTGACTCCCTGCCACAAGAAATACCCCCAGGCGGCAACAATGAGCGCGCTCGTCGAAAGCACCGATGGATACCAGCTTGTCCGGCCGAGCGGTTTCCACACGTGCCCCAGCGCGTCCTGCACCATGAAGCGGCCAACTCGTGTGCCTGCGTCGAGAACAGTCAAGATGAATAGCGCTTCGAACATCAGCGCGAAGTGATACCACAGGGCCATCACCGCCTGCCCGCCCAGGCTGTTGGAGAAAATGTGCGCCATCCCGACGGCAAATGCGGGAGCGCCACCCGTGCGATTAAAGAGCGTGATCTCGCCGACATTTTGTGCGAGCGTCTGCATGGAACCGGCAGTAACAGGGAACCCCCAACCGGTGATCGTAGCCGCAGCTTTGTCGGGCAATGCGCCCGCGATACCCGCCGGGCTGTTGATTGCGAAATATGTTCCCGGATCGAGCACGCAGGCCGCTACCGTAGCCATGATTGCAACCATGGATTCGCAAAGCATTGCGCCATAGCCGACCAGGCGAATTTCTGTTTCGCGGCGGATGAGCTTCGGCGTGGTCCCGCTCGAAATTAAAGAATGGAATCCGCTGATTGCGCCACAGGCGATGGTGATAAAGGCGAACGGAAATATCTTGCCTGCGAAAACCGGGCCAGTCCCGTCGATGAAGCGCGTGAGCGGTGGCATGTGCATGGTGGGATGCATAGCCAATATGCCCAGCGCGAGCAGTCCGATCGTTCCCAGCTTCACGAACGTGCTTAGATAATCGCGCGGAGCAAGCAGCAGCCACACTGGCAGCGCCGAAGCCGCGAATCCATAAACGATGATAGCCATCGCGAGCCCTGAAGCGCTCAACGTGAAATATCTTGCGACCGAAGGCGTTTGCGACACCCACTGTCCTCCCCAGATCGCCGCCAATACCAGTACGAATCCAATTGCAGATGTCTCCAGCACTCGGCCCGGGCGCAGCCGGCGTAAATATATCCCCATGAGGAACGCAATCGGAATCGTCATTGCAATGGTGAACGCTCCCCACGGACTCTGCTTCAGGGCATTGACCACAATGAGCGCGCAAACCGCGAGCAGAATGACGAGAATCGAGATGACCGAAGCGTAGGCGACCAGCCCGCCCACACGACCGATTTCCTCCTTCGCCATTTCGGTCAGCGATTTGCCATCACGTCGGACTGAAAAGAGAAGAATGACGAAGTCCTGGACGCATCCGCCGAAAACTGCGCCGACGAGGATCCATAAGGTCCCAGGCAGATATCCGAATTGCGCAGCCAGCACCGGGCCGACCAGCGGCCCAGGCCCCGCTATCGCTGCGAAGTGATGCCCGAAGACAACCCATTTGTTGGTGGGAACGAAATCCCGGCCGTTTTCCAGACGCTCGGCTGGGGTGGCGCGATGCGGGTCCAGCGCCAGAACTTTCGCTGCAATGAATTTGCTGTAGAACCTATATCCGAGTGCGTAAGTGCAGACTGCAGCCGTGACGAGCCATAGCGCATTGATCTGCTCGCCGCGATGCAATGCGATGGTAGCGACGGCGAGAGCACCGAGAAGAGCGATTCCGATCCAGAGAAGCGGCCGAAGATTGCGCATGGGAGCGGAAGTATTGTGGCTGGTTTGAGGTGTTGAACGCAACAGGTGGATCGATGACAGTATGATCGACAGCAGGGGCATCAATATGGAAGAGTGGCTCTTTAGAGCCGCGTCAATATTTCTTACGAGTCAGCCCTTTAGGGCGGGGCTGAAGCTCGGTGATTGGTTTACCGCGTCCATAAATGGCCGCTCTTCCAGGAACTTCCCAAAAATCAATTCGTCCCAATCCACTGGTCCACCCAGTCGTTCACTGTTTTGTACCAGAGCTGGGAATTCTGCGGCTTCAGCACCCAATGGCCTTCGTCCGGGAAATACAACATCTTCGACGGCACGCCCTGCCGTTGCAAGGTCGTGAACAGATCGAAGCCCTGGGACACATCAAGGCGGTAGTCCAGTTGGCCGTGGACGACAAGCGTCGGCGTCTTAAAATTCGCCGCGCTCAGGTGTGGAGACCACTTCCGGTACATTTCGCGGTTCGTCCAGGGCGTTCCTTTGAACTCCCACTCTGGAAACCACAACTCCTCGGTGTCACCATACGCCGATTCGGTGTTAAAGATGCCATCGTGGGTCACAATGCACTTGAAGCGATTGGTATGACCGAGGATCCAGTTGGTCATGTATCCGCCATAGCTGGCGCCCAGCGCGCACTCCCGGTCTTTGTCTATGAACGCGTAATGCTGCTCGGCATAGTCAAGGCCCTTCATCAGGTCTTCATAGGGAGCGCCTCCCCAGTCGCCGTTGATCGCGTCAATAAACTTCTGCCCATAACCGGGCGAGCCGTGAAAGTTGATGAACACGACCACGTATCCATTCGCGGCAAAGAGCTCCATATTCCAGCGGTAGCTCCATTCGTCTCCCATGGGAACTTCAGGGCCACCGTGAATGATGAACTTCACCGGATATTTTTTGCTGGAATCAAAGTTCGGCGGCCTGACCAGGAAGCCCTGGACTTCGTCGCCGTTGGCGCCGGTGAACCAGAAGGTTTCCAGCGGGGACATAGCGACTTGGGAGAGCAGATCGTTGTTGAGGTGAGTGAGCGCGAGCATAAATGGACGCTTTGCACGCTTTTCTCTCTGCTCGCAGGCAAGGCCATGCATTGCCGGAGGAACACTGGCCAAATTCATGAGTTCCTCGCAGCTTAGGGGGAACAGGTGCGCGGCATAGATTTCATTCGGTCGCTGTATTGACATCCGGGTCAGGAGAAGCTGCTTGCCATCAGGTGTTATCGCTAGGTCATCGCTGTAGCCGGTTGCATTTTCGCCCACAAGGACTGACGTCGGCTCGGGGCCGGCCGAATGAACCGCCCACACCGGCGAACTCCCCCCATGCTCGGAGCTGAAGTAAAGACGTGAGGAATCCGGAGACCAGACGGATGTTCCGACCCATCCGCCGAATGTCTCGGTTAGATCTTTCTTCTCTCCCGTCTTCCGCTGGTACAGCATCAGCCTCCAGCGGTCGCTCTCGTATCCTGGGCGCGCCTGCGCGCGATAGGCGATGTACTTTCCATCCGGCGAATAGAGCGGAGTGTTGTCGGCGGCCTTGTTCTCGGCGGTGATGTCCTTCGTTGCGGCAAGAACCAGGGCGGAGTTAGCGTCCGCGGGAAGGTTCACCGGCACGGTGAACAAATCATTGTTGGTTGAGATCGCCGGTTCTGGATCATGGTTTGACGCGAAACAAATCTCCTGTCCATCCGGCGAGAACGCATAATCATCCTGCCCGCCCACAGATAACACTGGCGCATCATAATCGCCAGGCGTGAGGTCGCGTGGCAGGGCCTCGATGTAATTGAGGTTTGTCGCACCAGCAGGCGGGGCTGCGTTTTCTGCAGAAAGAATAAACAAATGCGTCCGTTTACCCTCTTTGTACGCATTCCAATGCCGATACAGCAGATGCGTGAATATCAGCGCCTTGACCTTGGAGTTCTTTGCATCCTCAACCTTCTTCGCATTGCATGCCGCTTCTTTCGCCGGAACCCCCTCGCACTCCGGATAGACATCGGACTTGAACAGAATGTACTTTCCATCGGGGGACCACAACTCGCCATCAGCTTCAGTGGCAAGATTTGTCAGCCGGTGCTTGCCAGTCACCGTTCCCGTCGCACCGTCGAAATCGGCGATCCAGATTTGCGATCCGCCTTCTT
>Ga0136846_1223639_pt1 | contig 13706 bp, 11 predicted proteins | sample HopSoiMetagenom2_FD_96841 | JGI IMG/M metagenome (GOLD analysis project Ga0136846, IMG submission 96841) | Grasslands soil microbial communities from Hopland, California, USA - 2 Assembly 2016 (version 4) | ecosystem: Environmental > Terrestrial > Soil > Grasslands | place: USA: Hopland... | reverse complement strand
CGAAATTCCCGTTCGGGCGCTTCGCGCAGCAATCGCAGCTCGAGGTCGCCTATGCGTACTACAAGCAAGGCGAGAGCGCGCAGGCGATCTCGGCGCTCGACAAGTTCGTGAAGCTCCACCCGAACCATCCGAACCTCGACTACGCGCTGTACCTGAAGGCGCTGGTGAATTTCAAGGAAGACCTGGGCCCCTTCGCGCGCGTGGTTTCGCAAGACCTCGCCGACCGCGATCCGAAGGCCGCGCGCGAGTCGTTCGAGGGCTTCAAGGAGCTGGTCACGCGCTACCCGGAAAGCAAATACACGCCCGATGCGCGCGAGCGGATGGTGTACCTCGTCGAGGCGCTCGCGCGGCAGGAGATTCACGTCGCGCGCTACTACCTCTCGCGCGGCGCCTACCTCGCCGCCGTGAACCGCTCGCAGGATGCGATCGTGAAATTCCCCAACTCGCCCATCCACCGCGAGGCGCTCGAGGTGATGATCGAGGGCTACGACCGGATGGGGATGACGGAGTTGCGCGACGACGCGCGCAAGGTCCTGCAGAAGAACTTCCCCGCCGACCGCATGGCTTCCGGCGGCGAGAACCGCACCAAGCCGTGGTGGAAATTCTGGCAGTAGGTCATTTGGCGAGCGTCTTGAGCAGGTACTGCTGCGCGCAGTAGGCCTTTCCCCGCCCGCGCCTGGGCCGTTTCCAGCTTCCATCGGCCTGCATCTCCCACGCCTGCGTGTTGTCGTCGAGGTAGGCCTTGAGGCCTTCGCGGATCACGCGCCGGCGCACCTTGGCGTCGAGCACCGGCACCGACAGCTCGATGCGGCGGAAGAAGTTGCGCTCCATCCAGTCCGCGCTCGACAGCATCACCTCCGCCTCGCCGCCGTTGCGGAAGTGGAAGATGCGCGTGTGCTCGAGGAAGCGCCCGACGATGGAGCGCACGCGGATGTTTTCCGACAGCCCCTTCACCCCGGGGCGAAGGGCGCATACGCCGCGCACGATCAGGTCCACCTTCACGCCGGCCTGCGACGCCTTGTAGAGCGCCGCGATCACCTCCGGGTCGACGAGCGCGTTCATCTTCGCGATGATCCGGGTGGGCTTCTTCGCCTTCGCGAGCCGGGTCTCGTTCTCGATCGCGGCGAGGGTTCGCTGGTGCAGCATGAAGGGCGCGTTCCACACGTGCTTCAGCTTCGTGGCCTTGCCCAGTCCGGTGAGCTGCTGGAACACCTCGTTCACGTCCGCGCAGATCGCCTCGCGGCTGGTGAGGAGATCCAGGTCCGTGTAGAAGCGCGCGGTGCGCGGATGGTAGTTGCCGGTACCGACGTGCGCGTAGCGCACCAGCCGGCCCTCCTCGCGCCGGACGACCATGGCCATCTTCGCGTGCGTCTTGTGGCCGACGACCCCGTAGACCACGTGGGCGCCGACCTCCTCCAGCCGCGCCGACCAGTTGATGTTCGCCTCCTCGTCGAAGCGCGCCATGAGCTCCACGACGACGGTGACTTCCTTGCCGGCGCGCGCGGCGTCGATGAGCGTCTGCATGATCACCGAGTCGGTGCCGGTCCGGTACACCGTCTGCTTGATCGCGACCACCTGCGGGTCGCGCGCGGCCTCGCGGATGAACTCGATCACCGGCGTGAAGGACTGGAACGGGCGATGCATCAGCACGTCGCCCCGGCGAATCGTCGCGAAGAGGTCGCGACCCTTGGACACAGCCTTCGGGAGCCCCTGCATGAAGGGCGCGTACTCCAGGTCGGGCCGGTTCACCTGCTCGGGGATGCTCATGAGCCGCACCAGGTTCACCGGGCCCGCGACCACGTAGAGGTCGTCGCCACCGAGGCCGCACTGGGCGAGCAGGAAGCGCGTCATGGCTTCCGACATGTTGTCGGCCACCTCGAGGCGCACCGCGTCGCCGAAGTGCCGCTGCGGCAATTCGCCCTGCAGCGCGAGGCGCAGGTCCTTCACCTCCTCGTCCTCGACGAAGAGGTCCGAATTGCGCGTCACCCGGAACTGGTAGCAGCCCAGCACGTTCATGCCGGAGAAGAGCTCCCCCACGTGCTGGTGCAGGATGGAAGTGAGGAAGATGAAATCGTTCGGGCCCTGCGAGACCTTCTTCGGCAGCTTGATCACGCGGGGCAGCACGCGCGGCGCCTGCACGATGGCGGCGCGCGAATCGCGGCCGAACGCGTCGCGGCCCTCGAGCTCCACGGCGAAGTTGAGGCTCTTGTTGAACACGCGCGGGAACGGGTGCGCGGGATCGAGGCCGATGGGCGTGAGCACCGGCATCATCTCGCGGAAGAAATAGTCGCGGATGTATTCCTGTTGCCCCTGCGACCACTCGGCGCGCCGCAGGAAGCGGATCCCCTCCTTCGCGAGCGCGGGGAAGATCTCCTCGTTCAGCAGGCGGTACTGGCGCTCGACGATGCCCTGCGCGCGGGCCGCCACCTGGCGGAAGACCTCGAGCGGCATGAGCCCGTCGGGCCCGGCGGCCGCGGCGCCGAGCTTGATCTGCTCCTTCACGCTCGAGACGCGGATCTCGAAGAACTCGTCCAGGTTGGAGGAGACGATGCAGAGGAACTTCAGCCGCTCGAGGATCGGGACCGCCTTGTCCTCGGCCTGCGCGAGGACGCGGCGGTTGAACTCGAGGACCTGCAGCTCCCGATTGAGGAAGTGCTCCGGCGAATGGCGCTGCACGCGCTTGGAATCGGCCTTTTCGGCTTTGGGCTTCTTGGCCATGAAGGATGGCGGCGCTGTGTGACCGTTCCGTGACGAGGGCCGATGGCATACTGGCCGTCGTGACCCAATATACCACCCTGGGTGCTGTCGACCTCGGCTCCAACAGCTTCCATCTCGCGGTCGGGCGCGTCGTCGACGACCAGATCTATCCGCTCGACTCCCTCAAGGAAACCGTTCGCCTCGGCGCGGGCATCGGCCCCGACCGCACGCTCGATCCGGAAACCGAGGAGCGCGCCCTCGCCGCGCTGAAGCGCTTTTCCGAGCGCATCGCCGGCATGCCGCGGGAAACGGTTCGCGTGGTCGGGACGAACGCGCTGCGCGTGGCGAAGAACGCGGGCGCATTCCTGCGCCGCGCCGAAAGCACGCTGGGCTTTCCCATCGAGGTGATCCCGGGCCGCGAGGAAGCGCGCCTCATCTACCTGGGCGTCGTGCACTCGCTGCCGATGGCGAGCCACAACCGCCTGGTGGTGGACATCGGCGGCGGCTCGACCGAATTCATCATCGGGCACAAGCTGTCCGCCAAGGCGATGGAAAGCCTCTACATGGGATGCGTGAGCTTCTCCGAGCGCTTCTTCGCCGACGGCAAGATCGAGAAGAAGGCGATGAAGCAGGCCGAGCTCGCGGCGCGCGAGCAGGTGCAGGGGCTCGCCGCGCGCTACGAGAAGCTGGGGTGGCGCGAGGCGGTGGGCTCTTCCGGCACGGCGCGCTCCATCGCCGAGATCCTGCAGAAGAACGGGCAGGCGGACACCGGCATCACGGACGCGGGCCTCGACTGGCTGCGCGAGCAGCTCCTCGCGGCGGGCGACTTCCGCAAGCTCGCCCTCCAGGGATTGCGCGAGGAGCGCGTGCCGGTCGTGACCGGCGGCGTCGCGATCATGAAGGGCATCTTCGACGAGATGGGGCTGCACCGCATGACGGTCGCCGAGGGGGCGCTGCGCGATGGCGTCCTCTGGGACCTGCTGGGACGGGTGCACCACCGCGACATCCGCGAGGTCACGGTCGAGCAGTTCGGCAAGCGTTACCACGTGGACCAGGCGCAGTCGCATCGCGTAGGCATGCTGGCGCGCGCGCTCGCGCGTGACCTCGAGGCCGCGGGCTTCGAGTGGGCCCCCATGGCCGAATTCCTCGACTGGGCGGTGAAGCTGCACGAGATCGGCATCTCGATCGCCCAGGGCGCGTACCACAAGCACTCCGCCTACATCCTCGCCAATGCGGACATGCCGGGCTTCTCGCGGCAGGAGCAGGGGTGGCTCTCGAACCTGGTGCTGGCCCAGCGCGGCAAGCTCCCCAAGATGCGTGCGGCCTTCGAGGACGATCCGCGGCTCGCCGCGATGGCGCTGTGCCTTCGACTGGCGGTGATCTTCCATCGCAGCCGGCGCACGCTGGCGCTTCCCAGGCGCCTGCACCTGGAGCGCAAGGCCAAGGGATTCCGCCTCGAGATCTCGCACGAGTGGCTGGAGAAGCACACCCTCGTGCAGGTCGCCCTCGAGCACGAGCGCGAGGAGTGGGACTCCGTGGGGCTCGGCTTCGAGGTGCTCGAAACCTAGCAACCCGTCAGGCGGCGAGCTCCACCTTCATCGCCGATTCGGGCGTCCCGTCCTTCCACGGCAGCTCGACGGGATAGGCCCTCAGCAGGCAATCGTCGGGGAGCGTGCGGATCGGCGTGAAGTCGCGATGCGCGATGTACCCGGGGCGCCTGAAACGGCGGATGTGGTTGGAGACCGCGCACAGCGACAAGTACACGCTCACGCGATTCCACGGCGACAGGTTCGAGGTGGACGCGTGCACGAGGCAGCCGTGGAAGAGGATCATCGAGCCCGGCGGGCCCTTGGGCGCGACGATGCCGCCCTCGGCGGCGAGCTTCGAGATCGCGTCCTTGTCGATGGTCCACAGCGGATAGCTCGTGGTGCTGGTGTCATGGCCCGCGGGCAGCGCGCCCTTGCGGTGGCTGCCCGGAATGAACATGAGCGGGCCGTTGAACTCGTTCACCTCGTCGAGGAAGATCGCGACGTTCATGGCGCGCGCCGCGGGCATGAGGTCGTCGTTCATCCAGGTGCCGTAGTCCTGGTGCCACTGCCACACGTCGCCGTCGAAGGCCATCTTGCCGTTCACCTTGAACTGGTGCATGTACACGTCTTCGCCGAAGAGCTGCACCACCGGGTCGATCATGCGGGGATGGCGGGCGAGGCGCGCGAACGGCTCGCTGTACATGTGCGCGGCGAAATTGGTGCGCACCGCGTCGCTGCCCTTCTCGCGCACGTTCTCCGGCCGGCGCATCGCGTAGAGGGCCGGCACCTCGTCGGTGAGCACCTTGATCTCTTCGGGCGTGAAGAGGCTCGGGAAGAACAGGTAGCCGTCGCGTTCGAAACGCGCGACTTCCTCGGCGGACAGTTTCATGGGCGGCTCCGGAAGGGACCGGCTCATTTTGCGCTTTTTTCCATGCGCTCGAGCGTGTCGGGATCGAGCACCGCCTTCAGCACCGTCTCGCCACGCTCGTCGCGCGAGCGGGTGGAAAACCAGAGGATCGCGCCCTTGCGCACCGAGACCTCGCCGCTTTGCCCGCCGAGCAGGATCGCCGCGACCTGGCCCAGCGTCGGCTGGTGTCCCACGACGAGGACCTGGCCGCCATCGGGCCAGCCGGCCTCTTCCAGCACCTGGTCGGGACCGGCGGCGGTGGATACGGACTCGCTCACTTCGTAGGGCATGTCGAGCGGCGCCACGGTTTCGAGCGCCCGCACCGCGGGGCTCGACACCACGCGCCAGGTGCCGGATAGCTGGGGCCGCAGCCACCGCGCCATGCGCTCGGCCTGCTTCTCCCCCTTGCGGGTCAGGCGGCGCGCGGAGTCGCCCTGGGGCCGGGGTCTTCGGCATCGGCGTGGCGCCAGAGGATGAGTTCCATAGCGTGGCGGACAACTTATTCGGGGCCCGGTTCAGGAACCGCGCGGTGGCCCCGGGTGGTGAGCGCGATGCCCGCGAGTATCAGCGCGATGCCGACCATGTGGAAGAGGTGGATGCGCTCGCCGAGGAAGAGCCATGCGAGGATCGCACCGAAGGCGGGCATGAGGTGCACGAAGATGCCCGCGATGTTGGGCCCCACCTCCTGCACGCCGCGATTCCAGAACACGTAGCCCACGAACGAAGGGAAGATGCCGACGTAGAACATCGCGGCGACCGTCGCGGGATTGAACTCGACGCGCCCTCCGAGCATCCACATCTCCGCCAGCATGAGCGGCGTGAGCAGCAAGACGCCGACGCAGCCGCAGCAGGCGAGGAGCGTGAGGCCCGGCAGCTCCGCGGGCTTCATCCGCAGGAAAACGGTATAGGCTGCCCAGAAAACCATGCCGAAGAGGACGATGAGGTCGCCCTTGTTCATCTCGAGCCCGGCGAGGACCGACGGATCGCCGCGCGAGATGATCGCGAGGATGCCGGCGAGCGACACCGCCATGCCGAGCATCTGCAGCCGCGTGATGGTCTCGCGGTAGATGAGCCAGCCCAGCAGGATGATGAGGATCGGGATGGCGCTGTTCAGGATCACGCCGTTGGTCGCCGTCGTGTACTGCAATCCCACGTATGCGAACGCGTTGTGAAGCCCCGTCCCCCAGAACCCCAGCCACGCGATCACCTTCCAGTTGCGGCGGATCACGGGCCAGTTCGCGCGGATGCCCGGCCACGCGAAGGGCAGCATCGCGCCCACGGCCACGATCCAGCGGATCCACGTGAGCGTGAGGGGCGTGACGTGGCCCACGATCGCGCGGCCGATCACCCAGTTGAGCGACCAGAAGAACGACGTGAGGCTGAGGAGCAGGTAGGGTGAGGCGTGGAACGGACCGCGAGGCACGCGTAATTATACTGGCGGCATGAGCGAGAACCTGCCAGCGCCGGAAGAGCCGCGGATCGAGAAGGCCTCGGCCTGGGCGCCCCTCAAGCTTCCCACCTTCCGTTCGCTGTGGCTCGTGTGGCTCGCTTCGAACACGTGCATGTGGATGAACGACGTGGCCGCGGCCTGGCAGATGACCACGCTCACCTCCTCGCCCACGCTCATCGCGCTCGTCCAGACCGCCTCGTCGCTGCCGGTGTTCCTGCTGGGACTGCCCAGCGGGGCGCTCGCCGACATCGTCGATCGCCGCCGCTACTTCATGATCACGCAGTTCTGGATCGCCACGACGGCGGCGGTCCTCTTCGGCGTCGCCCTCGCCGGGCACCTGAACGCGTACGTGCTGCTGCTCCTCGTGTTCGCCAACGGCATCGGCCTCGCGATGCGCTGGCCGGTGTATGCCGCGATCCTGCCGGAGCTGGTTCCGCGCTGGCAGCTGGGTGAAGCGCTGGCGCTCAACGCGGTGGCCGTGAACACCTCGCGGGTCGTGGGCCCGCTGGTGGCGGGCCTCGTCATCGCGGCGGCCGGCACCGAGTATGTGTTCGCGCTCAACTGCGCGGTGTCGATCGTCTCGGGCATCGTGCTGCTCATGTGGAAGCGCGAGGTGAAGCCGTCGGTGTTGCCGGGGGAGCGCTTCATCGGCGCCATGCGGCTGGGCTTCCAGTACGTGCGCGAATCACAGGGAATGAAGAACGCGCTGGTGCGCATCGCGTCGTTCTTCCTGCACTCGACGGCGGTGTTCGCGCTGCTGCCGCTGGTGGCGAAACGCTTCGGCACGGGCGGCGCCAACACGTACACCCTGCTCCTCGCATCGATGGGCGTGGGCGCCGTGATCATGGCGACCCAGCTGCCGAAGCTGCGCACCCGCTTCACGCGCGACCAGGTGGCGAGCGTCGGGTCCATGGTGACGGGGCTGGCGATCGCCGGCCTGGCCGCGTCGCCTTACGAGTGGACCGCGGCGGTCGCGATGTTCATCGCGGGAAGCGCGTGGATCCTGGTCGCGAACTCCGTCACGATCGCCGCGCAACTGTCGCTGCCGGACTGGATCCGCGCGCGCGGGATGTCCATCTACCAGATGGGCATCATGGGCGCGACCGCGTCCGGCGCGTACATGTGGGGCAAGATCGCATCGCTCAGCAGCGTGCCCGCGAGCCTCGCCGCGGCCGGTGGCAGCATGGTGGTCGTTTCCTTCCTCATCCGCGGCCGCACCCTGGAGGGCACCGCGGACCTCACGCCGACCCATCCATTCGACGAGCCCGTGCCGCAGCTGCCGATGGAGCTCACGGATGGCCCGATCATGGTGACCATCGAGTACCTGGTCGATCCCGGGCGGCGCGCGGAGTTCGAGGCGATCATGGCCGAGAGCCGCAGCGCGCGCATGCGCGCAGGCGCCGTGTCCTGGGGCCTGTTCGAGGACGTCGAGCGCCCCGCGCGCTTCGTCGAGTACTTCGCGTGCGACACGTGGGCCGACTACCTGCGCCGCTTCGATCGCTTCACCGCGGCCGACAAGGAGCTCCACGCGCGCCGCCATGCTTTCCACATCGCGGAGTCCCCGCCGCGGATCTCGCGCTTCGTCGCCCGCTAGCTGAGTCCCCGGATCGTCGCGAGCGGCGGCGAGGAGACGGCGCGCCGCGTGCCGAGGAGCCCCGCGATGGCGACCCCGATGCCGCCGACGAGCAGGCCCGCGAGCGGGAGCGTGGGCGAGAACTCGTACGGGATGCCCAGCGTTCTCTCGGCAAGGACCGTCGCGAGGGCGACGGCTCCGGCAGCGGCCACGGTCCCGGAGAGCAAGCCGATGGCGAGGAATTCCGCGAGCTGCAGGATCGCGAGCTGGCGGCGGCTCGCCCCCAGCGTGCGCAGGATCGCGCCCTCGAAGACGCGCTCGTCCTGGGTGGAGCTGATGGCGGCGAAGAGGACCACCAGGCCCGCGGCGATGGCGAACAGGAACACGAACTCGACCGCACGCGACACCTGGTCCGTGATGCGCTGGAACTGCGCCATCAGGGCCGACAGGTCGATCACGCTCACGTTGGGGAAGCGCTGCACGAGGCCGGTCACGACGTCCTCCCGCCCCGCCGGCAAGTGGAAGCTCGTGATCCAGCTGGCCGGGTACTCCTTCAGCAGCGGCGGGCTGCCGATCACGAAGAAGTTGGGCTTGAAGGAGTCCCAATCCACCTTGCGCAGGCTGGTCACCTTCGCCGTGAAGCGCGAGCCCGCGATCTCGAACGTGAGCGTGTCTCCCAGCTTCACGCCGAGCGACTTCGCGATCCCCTCCTCGACCGAGAACTCCTTCGCGGCCGTCGCCGGCTTCCAGAATGCCCCCTCGACGACCTTGTTGTCGGCCCGCAGCTCCTCGCTCCATGACAGGTTGAACTCGCGCTCCGCGAGCCGCCGGGCGCGGTCGTCCTGGTAATCCTTGCCCGTCACCTCGCGCTCGCCGATCTTCACGAGCCGGCCGCGGATCATGGGATAGAGGTCGGGAGTGAACAAGCCCAGCCCGGAGAAATAGCGCCTGGCGTCGGCAAGCTGGTCGTCCTGGATGTTGAGCGCGAAGCGGTTGGGCATGTCCGCGGGGAGCGACTGCTGCCACTTGGTGATGAGCTCGGTGCGTACCAGCGTGAGCATCAGCATCGCCATGATCCCGAGGCCGAGCGCCATGATCTGCACCAGCGAGGCGCCGGTGCGTCGCCGCAGGTTGGCGAGGCCGTAGCGCCAGGGCCCGGACGCGGCGCCGCGCAACCGCGAGACGAGCCGGATGAGCGCATAGCCCGCCACCGCCGCGACCGCGAGCGCCGCCGCGAAGCCGCCCACGGCGATGGCGCCCATCTTGAGGTCCCCGGCCTGCCACACGATGAGGCTCGCGAGCGCCGCGAGCCCCAGCACGAAAGCGGCCGTGGACAGCGGCTCCGCGGGCGCGAGGTCGCGGCGCAGCACGCGCAACGTGGAAGCGCTTCGCAGGCGGATGAGCGGCGGCAGCGTGAAGCCGAGCAGCAACACGAACCCGATCACCACGCCGCGCAGCCCAGGCAGCGGCCCGGGCAGCGGCAGCGCCACCGTGAAGAAGCTCGCGAGCCACCGGGCGAGCACCGCCTGCGCGCCGTATCCGATGGCACCCCCAAGGACGCAGCCCGCAAAGCCCAGCAGCGCGAACTGCCAGGCGTGGAGCGCGAAGATGTCGGCCTGGCTCGCGCCGAGGCAGCGCATCATGGCCGCCGCATCGACCTGCCGCTGCGAGAACCGGCGCGCCGCGAGCGCCACCGCGACGGAGGCGAGCACCACGGAGAGCAGCGAGGCGAGGCCGAGGAATCGCTGCGATCGCTCCAGGGCCACGCGCACCTCGCTGCGCGAATCGCGCACGCCCTCCACGCGCTGGCCCCGGGCCGGCCGGGACCCCACCTGCAGGCGGAAGCGCTGGACCGCGTCGTGCTCGCCACTGACCAGCAGGCGATAGGTGATGCGGCTGCCCACCTGCACCAACCCGGTGGCCGGCAGGTCTGCATCGTTCATCAGCACGCGCGGCGCGATGCCGAAGTAGTCCAGGACGCTGTCGGGCTCGCGCGTGATGATGTTCGCGACCTTGAGGGGCGCGCGTCCGACGTTGAGCGTATCGCCCACCTTGAGCGCGAGGCGCCCGGCGAGCGCCACCGCGATCCACACGGTCCCTGCAGCCGGGCCGCCGGCAATCTCGCGATCGCCCTCGCCGATGGCGGCCGTCACGCGCAGGCGACCGCGCAGGGGAAAGCCCGTCGTGACCGCCTTGATCTCGGCGAGGCTCACCTTGTCGCCGATGGACACCATGCTCGGGAACGTGCGCGTCTGCGCGATCGCGAGCTGCTCGTGGCGCGCGAGGTCCACGACCTCCGGCGGCAACGGATGGTCCGCGATCACCGCCAGGTCCCCGCCGAGGAGGTCGTTGGCCTGCATGTCCAGGGCGGACTGCACGCGGTCGGCGAAGAAACCGACCGTGGTCACGCTCGCGACGGCGATCACCAGCGCGAGCAGCAAGACGCGCAGCTCGCCGGCGCTCCAGTTCCTGCGCAGCATCCTCGTGGCGAGCGCGAGCCGTTTCATGGGGCTAGTCCTCGCGCGTGATGGCGCCGCCGGCGATGTGCAGCCGGCGGTCGCAGCGCCGTGCCAGGTCCGCGTCGTGGGTCACCAGCACCAGCGTCGTGCCGCGTTCGCGGTTCATCTCGAACAGCAGGTCGATGATGTGCTCGCCGGTGGCCGAGTCCAGGTTGCCCGTGGGCTCGTCGGCGAACAGCAGGCGCGGCTCGGTCACGAAAGCGCGCGCCACGGCGACGCGCTGCTGCTCCCCGCCAGACAGCTGCCGCGGATAGTGGCCCGTGCGCTCGCCGAGACCGACGCGCTCGAGCACCGCCCGCGCGCGCCCCGCGGCGCCATCGCCTCCCGAAAGCTCGAGCGGCAGCATCACGTTCTCCAGCGCCGTGAGCGCCGGCAAGAGCTGGAACGACTGGAAGACGAAACCGACCATCTGGCCGCGCAGGCGGGCGCGGCCGTCCTCGTCGAGCGCGAAGAGCTCCTCGCCGCCGATCCACACGCGCCCGGAGCTCGGAACGTCCAGCCCCGCGAGCAGTCCCAGCAACGTCGACTTTCACGAGCCCGACGCGCCGAGGATCGCCACCGCCTCGCCGGGCCGCACCTCCAGGTTCGCGTCCTTCACGATGGTGAGCGCATGGTCGGGGGTCGTCACTTGTTTGGTGAGCCCCTCTGCCCTCACAATCGACTTCGATGACTCCATCGCTCTGCGCCTTCCTCCGCCGCGGGCTTCTCGCCGCGGCACTGTCCGTGTTCCTCGCGTGGCCCGCGGCCGCGCGCACGCTGCTCGTCTTCGGCGACAGCCTCTCGGCCGCCTACGGCCTGTCTCCGGACCAGGGTTGGGTTCACCTGCTCGAGGAGCGCGCAGCGCGCATCGACGGCTGGCACGTCGTGAATGCGAGCGTCTCCGGCGAGACCACGGCCGGAGGGCTGCGCCGCCTTCCCGAGGATCTCGCGCGCCACAAGCCCTCGATGGTGGTGATCGCGCTCGGCGCGAACGACGCGCTGCGGGGCCAGCCCATCGCCGGCATCCGCGACAACCTCGAGAAGATGGTGCGCCTCGCCCGGCAGGCACGGGCCGAGCCCGTGCTCGTGGGCCTCATGATTCCCCCGAATTATGGCATCGATTACGCGAGCCAGTTCCGGGACATCTATCCCGCGATCGCATCGAGGAGCCGCATCCCGCTCGTGCCTTTCCTGCTCGAAGGCATCGCCGACAAGCCCGACCTCTTCCAGGCCGACCAGCTCCATCCCGCCGCGGCCGCGCAGCCGATCATCCTCGACAACGTCTGGAAGACGCTCGAGCCGCTGTTGCGCAAGAGCGCGTCGTGAGCGAGCTGCCGTTCCATCGCGAGCGGCCCGACGCCAAGGTCTCGACGCCGATCTCCTACTGGGAGCTGCGCACGTTCGACGACGTGCTCGACGCGCGCAGCCCGTCGGAGTTCGAGGAAGACCACTTGCCCGACGCGATCAGCGTGCCGGTGCTCGACGACGCCGAGCGCGCGCTGGTCGGCACGGTGTACAAGCAGAAGTCGGCCTTCGATGCGAAGCGCACCGGCGCCCCGATGGTGGCGCGCAACGTCGCTCGCCATATCGAGGAGCGCTTCGCCGGCAAGCCACGCAACTGGAAGCCGCTGGTGTACTGCTGGCGCGGCGGCGGCCGCTCCGGCTCGCTCGTCCATGTCCTGCGCCAGGTGGGCTGGGACGCGCAGCGCCTCGATGGCGGCTACAAGGCGTTTCGCCGCCAGGTCGTGGCGGACCTGGAGAAGCTCCCTGCGCGATTCAAGTTCCACGTCGTCTGCGGCGCGACGGGATCCGGCAAGAGCCGGCTGCTCGAGGCGCTCGTCGAAGCGCAGGCGCAGGTGCTCGACCTCGAGGTGCTCGCGGCGCATCGCGGTTCCGTGCTGGGCGAATTGCCCGGCGAGCCGCAGCCCTCGCAGAAGCGCTTCGAGACGACGCTCTGGACGGCGCTCTCCCGGTTCGATCCGGCGCGCCCGGTCTTCGTCGAAAGCGAGAGCAAGAAGGTCGGCGACCTGCGCGTGCCCGAAGCGCTCATCGAGCGCATGCGCGGTTCACGCTGCTTCCGGCTCGAGGCCGACGTGCCGACGCGCGTGGCGCTCCTGCGCGAGGACTATGCGCACTTCGTGCGCGACCCGGCCGCGCTCCTGGAAAAGCTGGAGCTGCTGCGTCCCCTGCACGGCGCCGAGCGCATCGATTCCTGGAAATCCCATCTCTCGGCGGGGCATTGGGACGCGCTCGTGGGCGATCTCCTCGAGAGCCACTACGATCCCGCATACCGGCGCTCGCTCCTGCGCAACTACCGGGACGCGCAGAGCGCCACGCCGCTGGAAGTGCGAGACATCAGCCGCGCCGGATTCCTCTCGCTCGCGCGCTCCGTCGCGCGCTCCCATGGATAACGACGCGGTCCCGACGCCGTTCGGGTAAACTCTCCAAAAAACAAGGCCTTCCGGCAAATATCTCGCGTGTCCGACCGTCCCCACAAGATCGGGAAGTACACCACCCTGTCGGAGCTTGGACAGGGCGCGTCGGCCGTCGTCTACCTCGCAGAGGATCCGTTCAACGACCGCAAGGTCGCGCTCAAGCTCGCCAAGCAGGACGCGGACATGGGCGAGGAGGAAGCCAAGCGCTTCGAGAAGCTCTTCCTCAACGAGGCCTCGCTCGCGGGGAAGCTGAACCACCCGAACATCGTGAGCGTGTTCGACGCCGTCGTCGAGGGCGACGAGCGCTACATCGTCATGGAGTACGTTCCGGGGGGCTCGCTCAAGAAGTACTGCACCGAGACCAACCTGCTGCCGGTGCGCCAGGCGGTGCTGGTGATCTTCAAGATGTGCCGCGCGCTGGACTACGCCTTCCAGAACGGCGTGATCCACCGCGACATCAAGCCCGCCAACATCCTGCTGTCCGATCGCGACGACATCAAGATCAGCGACTTCGGCACGGCCAAGATCTCCCACGCCACGCACACGCAGATCGACGGATTCCTCGGCTCGCCGGCGTACATGTCGCCCGAGCAGATCAACGAGGAAGGGCCGAGCGT
>Ga0136846_1208382_pt1 | contig 13706 bp, 13 predicted proteins | sample HopSoiMetagenom2_FD_96841 | JGI IMG/M metagenome (GOLD analysis project Ga0136846, IMG submission 96841) | Grasslands soil microbial communities from Hopland, California, USA - 2 Assembly 2016 (version 4) | ecosystem: Environmental > Terrestrial > Soil > Grasslands | place: USA: Hopland... | reverse complement strand
GATTAGCAGGACTGAGTAACCGGCGCGACGCAGAAATCGCGCGCGTTCAACCATGCTCAACCGATTCGCGCGAATGCCGGGGAGCAGTAAGACAGCGCCGTTCGCATTCTGAACCGGACACCACCAACCGTGGACAGTTGCACCTGAATCGCTCGCGAAAGCGACCGGTTCAGCGCTCAAATCGCTGGGAGCGTTTCCGATTCGCATTTGAACGGGACGCGCGAGCAGCCACCCGACGGAAATCGTACAGATGCTCGCCAAGAGAATCAAAATCGCGCAAGCTGCGACGATTCGTTTGATCGACATATTGCTTCAGACGGCGCAGAAAGTTATGGAGCGGGTGATACCGCGGTGTTCGCGTGATTGTTTTTGGTGACTGCGGCAAGAAACCGCTGATACAGAAACGACGCGACAATTGCGATTACGGCGACGGCGATGAACGCGCCGATGCGATAGAGTTGCTCAAGCTGGGAAAGATCGTGAAAGAAGAGTTTCACGACTGTGATGCCCAGCAATGCCAGGCCGGCGTAGCGCGTCGCGGCGATCCGTGTTCGAATTCCCACAATCAGCAGCAGAAGAGCGAATAATCCCCACGCGATGCTGTAGCTCATATCACGGGCGATATTCCCAGAGAATTGAAACGTAAGGGCAGCCGCGCCCGGTGTGCTGAAGTAGTCGGCGATCTCGATATTCACGGTGAAGAAAGCGAGTACGGTGCCGAGTGTGCACAGTAGCGGCTGCACGTTGTGCCCGAGCACATGATTGCGCGGCGGCGCCAGTAATCGCGCAGCGGCGAACAGGCAAGCTGTTCCGATGGCGTATGTGTAAAGGTACCAGTTGAAAATCGGAAACGCGGCACGCGGATGATAACTGAGCACGGCTGGATTGAGCGCCAGCCGAACGAATACCAGAACGAGCAAAGCGACACCGGCCAACCGCAGCCCCGGATGCGGTACGCGACGAAAAAGCCAGCACAGTGCTGCGCCTTCCAGCGCCCAACCTACCGTGATCCATTGCCGATCGAATTGGATCGGGAAGATCAGTGTGATGAAAAAGAGCGCCGCGCCGCCGAATAGCGCGAGTTGCGCGTTGCGAGTCGGCCTCGTGAGTGGCGTGCGTTTTGTCAGCGCGAACAATCCCAACAACGCTGGCAGCGCAAAGGCCGCCGGCAGCAAACCGGGAAATCCGCTCGGGTATGCAGAGCGGACCAGCTGGTAGATAAGGTAAAAGTGTAATGGACCAGCAAGCGCTGCTGTCGCCCACGGGACCGTTTTGGAAACAAACCGTTGACGGAAAACGAAAGGAAAAATCGTGAACAACGCATAAAATCCGACGTACCAAACCAGCGGCAGCGTTGCGCGTGTGAGATCGAAATGTTCGAAGTGCCACGCGTGTTCCAGCCCGAGCACGGAAACGAGCGCGACGGCTGGGAGCACATCGAGCGAAAACATTGCGCTCATGCCCAGAAGCAAAATGACCAGCAACAATCCCACAGCGAATACAGGCGACGGATTTGCCAGCGGTAGCTGCAGCGTCACCATAATGAGCAACAAAAACGGTAACGTCGCGGAGAGCGCGGGAAGTTGGACCGAGAGATTTGCCGGGTCGGTGACGTTGCCGAACAGGTTTGGCGCACGTGTTGCCGGTGTAATAAAACGGCGGCACGCCCAACTCACGGCAACGAAAAAGAAAATCGCGAAGCACGCGAGTATTAGCAGCGCCGTCGGCAATCCCGTGAACTCAGTCGGAATGCGCAGCAGCCAGGCGCCGACCGCGACGAGTGTAAGCACGAGGACGGCGATGACCGGCAGCAAGGTCGCAGTTGCCATCGCGAGGCCGATCGCAAGAACGTCGATCATTAACACGAACGGCCACACCAGCAGTGAAAGTTCCGTGAGTTGAAATATCGGTATCAAAACAAGCAGCAAGGCGAACGCCGGAAAGATATGGGTCCAGCGTGGGACTTCGAAATTGCGCAAGCGTTGCACAGCGATTGGCACTGCCGCGTGAAACACCGCGAAGACGAAATAGAATCCGAGCGCGGTATAAATGTGACCGACCGTCAGGTAATTGGCTGTCCATGCCGCGAGAAAAATGAATACAGCCAGTCCCGCCAATACTTGAACAGTGGCGAGTCGTTTTTCGGTCAACGTTAGTGCCAGCAAGCCAACATCGATGACGAAAACATAGGTGAACAACAGCGCTGGCCGATGCGCGACTGAATGGAAACCAAGAAGATAAAATGCCGAGAACATCGCGATCGCCGCGAGGCTGATCGCGCATGCGACAAGTTTTGTGTTCGCTTTTCCGGTACGCTTCGCCCACGCCGTCGCGGCTAGAAACAGCGTCTGAAACCCGACAAACACTGCCATGAAAACGAAGACTTTGTTGCCGGCGAAGTATTTCTCAGGAACAAAGAATGCGCCGACCCACGCGATTTCCATCACGGCCGTTCCAATCGCGCCCAGGATCGGCAGCGCACTCCAGCGCTGTCGTTGCGCCAGAGCGAGCAGACCGATGTCGAGCAGCGCGATGTAACCGAAAAGTCCCAGCGGATTGTCCTGGTTGGTTGAGAGCAAAATGGGCGTGAGAAATCCGCCTGCGATCCCGAGCACCGCGACGACTATGGCGTTCAAGCGCACGGAAAGCAGAAACGCGACCGCTGTGATCAGCGTCATCAACAGAAACGTTGGGATCAGACCAAAGAACGCGAAGTGATAGTAAGCTCGACATGCAAAGGTCATGGCGTAGAGCACGAGGATGCCGGTCGCGCAGAGCGTCTGCGCAGTGACGGCATTTTCTTTCCGTTTCAGAAGCAAACCACCAACAATAAGACCGGCGCCGACGATGAACCCGATCGCAATCCGTAGCTCGGGCGGGATCAAATTGTGCTCGAAAGAATATTTGACGAAAAATGCGATACCGAGGAAAAGCGCGAGCCCGCCGATCCACGCGAATAATTTCGCGCCCATGAATTGCTCCCAATCAATCGGCGGTTTGGTTCGTTTGCCCATTTGCGGCGCGCCTGGTTTGAGAAGTTCTGCTGGGATTGGCGGTGGCTCTGTCGCAGCTTCGGATAAGATGGGAGCAACCGGCATCGGGGGCATGGGTCGTGAAACGGCTTTCACTCTTGCCTTGGGCACGGCCACAGGTGCCTCGGATTGCACAGCCGAAGCCGTTTCCGGCCGCAAATTGCGCACTTCCTTTTCGAGGGATGACAATCGCTTCATGAGATCGTCAACGCCGCGTTTTGCCTTGTTTGCTTTGGATAGCGCGACAAACGGCAGAACGAGAATGGCGATTACCAAACCGAATATAAGAAAACCTAGAAATTCCATTGTTGTTCGGGGTTGGCTGGATTACTCCGGCTTTGCGACAGAGGATAACTCGTTTGCGCGGCGACCGTGAATTAATAAAAATGGCGGATTTCATCGACGCTTTCGATTAGAACACCCTTCATGAATGGCGCTGTCATGTTGAGCGAAGCGAAAGATCTCTGATTTCAGGTACGTCATTCGTTCCAGAACAGTCCGAGATTCCTGGCTTCGTTCGCAGCGATAAACGAGATGGGTTTTATGAACATTCATTATTTGGAGTTGTTCTACTTCGTCGCGAAACACGGGGGCATCGCCGGAGCGGTGCGGAATATTCCGTACGGGATTCAGCAACCAGCGGTCAGCGGACAAATCGCCAAACTGGAGGAATCACTTGGCACGAAGCTTTTTCAACGTCGTCCGTTCGCGCTCTCGCCCACGGGCATGGAGCTTTTCGAGTTCATCCGGCCGTTCTTCGACAATATTGATATCGTCGCCGAAAGGCTTCGCCAAAGCAGTTCGCCGCAATTGCGGATCGCTGCTCCGGCGATCGTGCTGCACGATTATCTGCCGCAAATGCTGCAACGCGTTCGCGCAAAATTCCCGGCGTTCCGGCTCTATCTGCACGAGGCGACGCGCGCTGATGCTGAACACTGGTGTGCTTTTCACGGAGCGATCCGGTTCATGCGTGTTTGCAGCGCGGCCTTCAACGGCTCGGAGTGGAATGGTTTTGCAGGATCCAAGTCACATCGGAACCACTGATCCAGCAGTACGTCGCCACCGGCTATGGCATCGGTTTGACGGTCGCCGTGCCCGGCTTTAAACCACCACCGCACTTACGCGCACTTCCGTTATCGGACTGCCCGCTCGTCATCGTGGGTGTTGGCTGGTCCGGCAAAATTTCCGACATCGCACGCCAACTACTTGCAGAACTGGCCGTCGAGGCAGAGGCGCAACGGGCGCGAATACCAAAAAGCGGTGATCGACGCGACGCAAATTCCCTCGCTCACCGGCGTCGTTGAGCATCCATTTGATCCGTTGGCACAACTCCGGTTGTTTGCTGTTGCGGCGCGCTCTCCGATCCTGAAGAGACATTCGAGGCGTGGATTGCTGAGAACTTGTAACCTTCGTAAGCGGCAATGGCGTAGAACAGGAAACTGGCCGATATGAAATCTTCCCACATCGCGCTGATGACTTTCGCCGTGTCGGTGTTGTTCAGAACTGTGAAAAATGGAACATGTAGCTCGCCCGCCGCGAGGCCGATCAGCGAAAAATAGTTTCCGAGGATGCAACCAAAGAGGGCTAGAAACGCCCCCAGAATGCCGAAAGTTTTTCCGCCGTTTCCGATTCGCAGAGCGAAGCCGACAAGCGCGCCTACTCCAACGGCCATAAATCCGATTTGATATTTGGCCGCGACTGTTACAGCCGCCCAGACAATCGCGCCAATGATTGCGGCTGCGAGACCCGCGAAGCCGCCTAGAAGAAGCCTTTTCTCAGGGAACAAATCCGCTTCAGACATTCGCTTGATGTCCGCGTGAAGCTCTACCCGTCTGAGTCTTTCAGCATCGAGCGAATCTGCTCGCGCAACTCCGGCGTGTTCTCGTGCCCGTGAACGGAAGCGGCATGCTGCACCGCCGCGTCGAGGACTTCTTGTTCGGTGCCGGAGATCTTAAGCGAGCAATTTGTTTCGCTCGGGTAATCCCTGCAATCGATCGACTTTCTCTGTGCTGCCATTTGTGATTTCCAGTTTCGTTCAGCTCTTCTTTAACTCCGCCAAATCCTTTAATACTTCGTCGCTGTGCTCGGCGGGTTTGACGCTCGTATACACCTTTACGACTTCGCCGTCAGGATTAATGATGAACGTGTTGCGCGCGGCGAGCTTCTGGCCTTTGTAATCCATCATTGAACCGTACTCGCTGGAGACTTTCGCGTCAGGATCCGCAAGCAATTTGAAATTGAGGCCTTCTTTCGTGCAAAAATCTTTGTGCGATTGCGCGGTGTCGACGCTTACTCCGAGAATGACTGCTCCAGCATCGCCATATTTCGCGATGTCCCGCTGAAAATTGTGCGCCTCCAGCGTGCAACCACTGGTGAAATCTTTTGGATAGAAATAAAGAACCACCCATTTACCGCGATAATCTTTCAAGCTCACCTGTGAACCGTCTCCAGTGGTGAGACTGAAATCCGGCGCGGGTTTGCCTACTTCGGGTTGCGTTTGAGATTCTGTTGCCGCCATACATGTGAACGTCGCAAAGCCGACGATCGCTGACAAGATCGTGTTTTTGATTTTCATGTTTCAGTTTTGGAGCGTAGACGCAGCGAGTCAAGAGAACCTCTGTAGAAGCGGTCGCCGCGGCGACCTGCCGATGGCGCGCCGGCCCTCGCGAAGTTTTTGATACACACGTTAGAACTCTGAGATTTGCCGCGAGGCCGCGGCAAAGAGCACGCGAGCCGCGGGCGCTCCCCAACAATGAAAGCTTGCGCTTGCATGACAGCTTTGAGTCAATGACAGCGTTTTATGCCGAGGCCCGACGTTGCCGAACATCTTCCGATTAAACCGTTGCGACTGATTTTGGGTGTGGTCGCCTGCGTCGGGATCGCAATCACAGTATTCACGCTGCTGTTCGGGTTCACCACGATTCCGGCAAACTCGCTGGGTGTGAAGACGCGGTTCGGCGCGTACCACGACAACGTGAATCCCGGTCTCACCTACGCAATTCCGTACGTCGACGAAATTTACGTGGTGCCTACGCAACGTTTGCTGAAACTCGAGTTTGGGTTTTCGACGCCAAACACGACGAACACTTATCAGGGCGATGTCGAGCCACAAGAAACTGAGACGATGATTACCGGGGATCTGAACACCGCGCTCGTGCCATGGGTCGTGCAGTATCGGATTACCGATCCAAAAATGTATTTGTTCGGGGCGCGCGAGCCGGAAAAGACGTTGCGGGACCTTTCGGAGAGCGTGATGCGCGAAGTCATCGGCGATCGCACCGTTGACGAAGTCCTGACGATCGGGCGCCACGACGTTGAGACGTCAACATTGAAACGTTTGGCAGATCTCTGTTCGGAGTACGACTTGGGAATTCAGATTCAACAGGTTCAACTCACCAGCGTGCGTCCGCCATCGGCTGTGCAGGCGGCGTTCAACGATGTCAATCAGGCGCAACAGGAAAAGCAGACCGCGATTAACCAGGCATGGTCGGTTTACAACGATGCTGTTCCGAACGCTCGCGGCCAGGCAAAGGAGCGTGAGAAACAGGCGGAAGCGTACGCGTTTCGACGAGTGAACGAAGCCAAAGGCGAAGCTCAAAAGTTTTCGTTGTTGCTCACCGAATATCGCAAGGCGCCAGAAGTCACGCGGCGGCGTCTTTATCTCGAGGCCATGCAAGCCATCCTGCCGAACCTGCAAAGAAAGATCATCGTGGATGACAGTTTAAAGAATATTCTCCAGACGTTGCCGCTTCAGGCGCCCGGCGAATCGAAGACCTCGCCATGAATGCCATCGATGTGACTCCGCGCCCCGCTGCCGTGTCTGCTGCGGTCCGTTTTTTGCAGAGTCGGCTGATGTCGATCCTGGGCATTCTTTTCATTCTCACCGCATTGAAATGGGGAACGTTGCTCTTTGTCGTGCCCCAGTACCAGACGGTCATCGTCACGCGATTCGGCAAAATCGTCCGCACAATTACCACGCCTGGTTTGAAGATGAAGCTGCCTATCTTCGATAAGTTACAGCGCTTCGACAAACGCATTCTCGCTTGGGACGGGCCGCCGATCGAATGTCCAACCAAGGACAAGCTGTACATCATCGTCGATTGTTTCGCCCGGTGGCGAATCAGTGATCCGATGTTGTACTACAATCGGCTCAATGACGAGCGGAGCGCTCTTTCGCGTCTTGACGACATCCTCGGCAGTGAAACGCGCAGCGCGGTAGCTACGCATGATTTGGTCGAAATCATTCGCGTGACTAAGGGGCGGAAACCGGCGCGCGACGAAGAATTGGAAAAGACCGGGACCATTCTGCCAACTACAATTCCGGATATTGAGTATGGGCGCGGAGAAATTGAGAAACAGATCACCGAGCGCACGCGTCAAAAAATCGCCGACTTCGGGATCGAACTGCTCGACGAACGTTTCAAGCGCAGCAAATACAATCCTGCTGTGGCCGAGAAGATCATCGAGCGCATGTCTAGCGAGCGACACCAAATTGCGGCGCGTTTTCGTTCGGAAGGCCGGGGTGAGGCAGCGAATATTAACGGCCAAAAAGAAAGCGACGTCGCCTCGATCAGTTCCACCGCCACAAAGAATGCGCTGGAAATCGAAGGCAAAGCCGACGCGGAAGCCGCGGCGATTTATGCCGCAGCTTTTGGCACGCCTGACCAGCAGGAACTCTATTCGTTTTTGCGTAGCCTCGACGTGATGCGCGCCGCTTTTGAAAAGGACACAACGGCAGTCCTCTCGACCAACAGCGATCTCGGCCGAATGCTAAAATCGATGGCCGAAGCGGTGGCTCCGACGAATCCGCCGCGTTGATCGCCCTGCCAATCCGTTGCTGCGGAGTTTGAGAGCGGGAGTGGGCCGGTGCCCTTGCTCCTGCGTAAATCGTCGGCAGATTGAAATCCCAACTTTTCAATGAAGACAACGCTTGCTCATCAACTTGCTGATTACGCTTGCGCGCTGCGGTTTGAGGATCTTTCGAAGGACGTCGTCCATGAAGTGAAACGGCGCGTCATCGATTCGTTAGGCTGCGCGCTCGGCGCATGGAAGGAAGAACCGTTTGTGATCGCGCGAAAAGTAGCAGGAGATTTCTCGGCGAAACACGGATCCACGATCTTTGGCACTGACCACAAGGCGCCACCGGACTGGGCGGCATTCGCCAATGGCTGCGGTATTCGCTATTTCGATTTTAACGACACGTATCTGTCGAAAGAGCCGGCGCATCCCAGCGACAACATTTCGGCCGCGCTCGCTGTCGCTGAAAGCGTGGGCGCCGGTGGGCGGGAATTGATCACGGCAATCGCGCTTGCATACGAAGTGCAATGCCGCTTATGCGATGCGGCGAGCATTCGGGCGCGCGGCTGGGATCATGTGACCTACGGAACGTTCTCGACTGCGTTGGCGTGCGCGAAGTTGATGAAACTTGATTCGGCGAACACTCGACACGCTGTGAATATTGCTGGTGTGGCCGGCGCGGCCATGCGCCAGGCGCGCGCAGGCGAACTCTCGCACTGGAAAGGCGTAGCCTTTGCGACGGCGGCGCGCCACGGCGTTTTTTCCGCGCTGCTTGCCCGCCAGGGCATGACTGGGCCCGCGCCGATTTTCGAAGGCGAAATGGGATTCGAGAAACAACTCGGCGTCTCGTTGGGCAACGTTGGTGAGAAATTTCGCGGGTCGCCCACGATGATTTTGAATACGAGCATCAAATATTGGCCGGCGGAATATCACAGCCAGAGCGCGATTGAAGCGGCGCTTTTTTTACGGAGCCAGATTGAGGACCTGTCGAAAATCAAAGGCGTGGTGATCGAGAGCCATGATGCTTCCGTCGATATCATCGGAAGTGAACCGGAGAAATGGAAACCCCAAACGCGCGAGACTGCAGACCACAGTTTGCCGTACATCACCGCCATTGCGCTGATTGACGGCGAAATCACTGATCGCCAGTTCGAGCCGGCGCGGTTCAAAGATCCGGAGGTCTGGAAGTTTTTGGAGAACGTGAAGGTGGAACGGAACCCGGAATTGAGCGCGATGTATCCAGAAGCGGTCGGCAACATCGTGCACGTTGATCTCGCCGACGGCCGGCGATTAACCCGGCGCGTTGATTATCCGCTGGGGAACGCGAAGAATCGGCTGAAAGATTCGGCGGTTGAGGGAAAATTTCTTGCGCTGGTCGAGCGCATCATTGGAGAGAACTCAGCGAAAAACATCATCGAGCTTGTTTGGAAACTGGATGAAGCCAAAAACGTGGATGCGCTGATGGAGGCGATGAGAATACCGAATGACAAATGACGAAGCACGGCGAATGACGAAGATCAAACCCCACTGTCATCCTGAGCGAAGTCGAACGATCCCGTTAAACTGCCAGAAACGCATTGCCACGGGATTCCTCGACTTCGCTCGGAATGACTGTGAGTGGCTGGGCTACTTCAGTGTCCAAGAGCACGAGCATGAGTAAGAGCAAGCGTCTGCGTGAGCTCATCGCCAAGGGCGCGATCATGCTGCCAGGTGTACCAAATGCGGCGATGGCGCGACAGGTGGAACGTGTCGGATTTGACGCCGTATACATAAGCGGGGCAGGAATGGCGAATTCGACAGCTGGCGTTCCCGATATCGGTCTGCTGACGCTAACCGAAGTGGCACAACTCGCCGGGTACATTGCAAGGGCGGTGAAGATCCCGGCGATCGTGGATGCAGATACCGGGTTTGGAGGCTCAGAGAATGTAGCGCGCACAATCGGCGAGCTCGAAGCAGCAGGTCTGGCCGGGTGTCACATTGAGGATCAGGAATTCCCCAAGCGCTGCGGCCACCTTTCCGGAAAATCGCTGGTCGACCTTGAGGAAATGACAGAAAAAATCAAAGCGGCGGTCGCTGCGCGGCGCGATCCCGATTTTATGATCATCGCGCGGACGGACGCGCGCGGTGTCGAAGATTTTGATCGAACAGTTGCTCGGTCGCAGCGTTACATTGAAGCGGGCGCCGACGCAATCTTCCCCGAAGCGTTACAAAGCGCCGAGGAGTTTCGCAGTTTTGCCAGTGAGATCGATGTGCCCCTGTTGGCAAACATGACAGAGTTTGGGAAAAGCCCGCTGCTTTCGTTTACAGAATTGGCCGGATTAGGCTACCGCATGGTCATCTTTCCACAGAGCGCTTTGCGCGCGTCGATGAAAGCAAGCCAGAAGTTTTTGCGTGATCTCAAGAGCAGCGGGACGCAAAAGGAATGGCTCGGCGAAATGCAGACTCGTGAGGAGCTCTACAAACTGCTCGACTACGATCCGACTGCAGATAGATGGCTGGGCTAGTGGGACTCACAATTTGTCGGCGCGCGTATCGTAGTTACAATCAGCGAACAACATGGGTACTGAAACAAAACCACAATACAGCCCGGGACTGGCCGGGGTAATCGCTGGTGAAACGGCGATCTGCTGGGTCGATCCCGCTGCCGGGTTGATGTATCGGGGCTACGACATTCATGGGATGGCCGAGAAGGCCACTTTCGAAGAGGTCGCTTATCTGCTGCTCAATGGAGAGTTGCCGAACGCGAAGCAACTGAAGGAATTCACGCAACAAATCGCCAGCGAACGCGGATTACCCGGGCCAGTGACGGAAATGCTGCGACTTCTCCCGAGCGACACGCATCCAATGGACATGCTGCGCACGGGCGTTTCGATGTTAAGCGCATTCGATAAAGATCTGAACGATCATTCGCATGACGCGAACATTCGCAAAGCAATCCGGCTCATCGCGCGCGTCTCCACTTTGATCACCGACGGCTGGCGCATCTCGCACGGTGAACAGCCATTTCCCGAGAAACCGGAGCTGACACTGGCGGCAAATTTCTTCTACAAATTCAACGGCAAAATTCCCGAGCAATGGCAAACGCGGATGCTCGACACGATTTTCAATCTGTACGCCGACCACGAATTCAACGCATCTACATTTGCAGCGCGCGTAACGTCGTCGACGCTGGCCGACATGTATGCTGCGGTTACATCTGCGGCTGCGACTCTCAAGGGTCCACTGCACGGCGGCGCGAATGAGGAATCGATGAAGATGCTTGAGGAAATCGGGACGCCGGATCGCGCCGAGGCATGGTTAATGAAAAAGCTCGGCTCGAAAGGCAAGATCATGGGTTTTGGTCATCGCGTTTACAAAAAAGGGGATTCCCGCGTCCCAGCGATGCGGGAGATCGCGCGCGACCTTGGCAAACGAACCGGAAAAGAGAATTGGGTGCCAATTTGCGAGATGCTAGAACAAGTGATGGACCGGGAAAAACAATTGTGCGCCAATGTCGATCTTTACGCCGCGCCCGTGTTCTGGCTGCTCGGCTTTCCTCCGGAGCTGAACACACCGTTGTTCGCTGCATCCCGTGTAGCAGGCTGGTGCGCCCATGTGGTCGAACAACACGATAACAATCGCCTTATTCGGCCGCGGTCGCTTTATGTTGGGCCAGAGCTGCGTCCGTATCCCGGCTCGCCTGAATAATCTTCCGCTACCTCTTCCTCTGCTCTCTTCTCTCCAGCGCAAGAGCAGATAAACAGTGAGAGGAAGCGGAAGAGGAAGAATCGATGAACGCCGAACAATCGCTACAGGAAAAGTATGCGCCCCGAAATATGTGCTTTGGCTGCGGTGCGGCAAACCCGGACGGCCTGCATATTCGTAGCTTCGTGAAAAACTCCGACGAATCGGTAGCAGGCGGCGAAGTCGTCGCTGAGTGGAAACCGGAGAAAAAATATGAAGCATTCGAAGGCGTTTTGAACGGCGGGATCATCGGCACGTTACTCGACTGTCATTGTAATTGGACGGCAGCCTATTACCTGATGAAACGCGCAGGCGAAACTCGCCCGCCTTGCACAGTGACTGCGGAATATGCGATCAAACTGCTCCGGCCCACGCCGACTAACGACTCGGTTTTTCTGTCTGCGAAGGTTGTCGAGATCAGTAACGACCGTGCGACCATCGAAGGCACATTGAGCGCTGCAGGAAAACCTTGTGCGACGTGCCGCGGAGTTTTCGTCGCAGTGAAGGAAGGCCATCCCGCGTATCATCGATGGTAGCAGCTTTACTCTTGTTGCTCGCTGCAAGCACGCCTCGCTCGACCAGCGATTTAGCAAATCAGATTCCATCTATTGAGCAGCGAACCGGTGCTCGCATCGGTGTGGCTGCGCTGGACACCGCCAGCGGCAAACGCCTGGACTATCGATCGGAAGAACGCTTCCCGATGTGCAGCACGTTCAAACTTCTAGCTGCAGCGGCGGTCTTGAAACGCGTGGATGAGAAACAGGAACGATTGGACCGATTCGTACGTTATGACGCAAAAGACATCCTGGAACATGCACCTGTCACGAAAGCGCATCTCAAGGACGGCGGCATGACGCTTGGGGCGTTGTGCGCGGCGGCGATCGAACAGAGTGACAACACGGCCGGCAATCTTTTGCTCGATACAATTGGGGGACCGGTTGGACTGACCAATTTTGCGCGCGGTATCGGCGATGAGATCACAAGACTCGATCGGAAAGAACCGGAATTGAACAGCGCCATTCCCGGTGATGAGCGTGATACCACAACCCCTGCGGCGATGTGCGCAGACATGGAACGGTTGCTGCTGGGCAAAGCGCTGTCTGAGTCTTCGCGGCATCAGCTCGAAGATTGGCTGCGGCAAAACGAGACTGGCTCACTGATGATTCGGGCGGGCGTTCCAAAAACGTGGACGGTCGGAGATAAGACGGGGCGATCCGGAAATGGAGTGACGAACGACGTCGCCATTATCCGTCCACCTGGGCATGCACCGATCATCGTTGCTATTTACTCGATCGGCTCGACCTCCTCGGCGCATGATCAACCTGCAATAGTTGCGGAAGCGGCGCGCGCTGTTGTTGAGTTTCTGTCGCAGTAATTGTAAGCGGTCGCCCTATGGGCGACGGCGCAAACCGCTGCTAAGTTGCGTCACTCGGCGCTTCCCACAGGGAAGCGGCTACAGAATTAGCTGCCTGAATTTCGCGCATGCGCGGTTCGCGGCATTGATTTAACTGTCGCTCATGAAAACCTCGGGCTTTCGCATCATTCCTCTCGCTACCGAAATTGCAGACGCAGCGCGGCGCGAAGTAAACATGGGCGCAGCAGATCACGCGCTCATCACAGTTGATACGCCCCAAAGCAGTCCCTGTCGGCACTGCCTGCGATGGGCACAGCCTGGCGAGCGTGTCATTCTATTTCCGTACTCCGCGATTCCATCTGGGCACCCGTATTCTGAGACAGGTCCGATCTTTGTTCACGCTAATGAGTGTCCGCGCTACAGTGCGACTAACGAATATCCCGCCGATTTTCGCGAGGGTCGCGTGTTTCGCGCTTACGATTCGAATTACAACATCATCGACGCGGAAATTGTGAATGGCAGCGAACCCGAAGCCGTGATTCGAACTCTGTTCCAAAATCCCAACACCGCGTTTGTGGATGTACGCAGCGTTACTCGCGGCTGCTTTACCTTCCGGGTCCAACCCGCATGATGCGACCGCGAGACATCGCGGTTGAATGTAGCCACGGCGCTGTGTCGCCGTGTCTGATCCGGGTTCGCAAAAACGCCTCGACACAGCGAGTCGTCTACAGAATTCGTGGCGCGAATTTCGTCGCTGCGTCAGCGATTGTGATCACTTAGCTTTTCGCATGAAAACGCTC
>Ga0136846_1227968_pt1 | contig 13709 bp, 16 predicted proteins | sample HopSoiMetagenom2_FD_96841 | JGI IMG/M metagenome (GOLD analysis project Ga0136846, IMG submission 96841) | Grasslands soil microbial communities from Hopland, California, USA - 2 Assembly 2016 (version 4) | ecosystem: Environmental > Terrestrial > Soil > Grasslands | place: USA: Hopland... | reverse complement strand
GTGCGCGAGCACGGCGCAGGCTGGTTCCCCGTCGCCGCCATTGTCACGACGCTCGACCGCACGACCATCGGCTCGTGGGAGCCGGGCCGGCGCGTCAACCTCGAGCGGGCGCTCCGCCTCGGCGACCGTCTGGGCGGGCACATGGTACAGGGCCACGTCGACGGCGTGGGCACGGTGGAGCGCGTCCACCGGCGCGACGACGCACTCCTCGTCGACGTCCGCCTGCCGGACGACCTCGAGTCGCTGATGGTCCCGCACGGCTCCGTCGCGATCGACGGTGTCAGCCTCACCGTGAACGCGCTCCCCGCTCCAGGGATTCTTCAGCTATCGCTCATCGAGTACACGTGGACGCACACCACGCTCGGCGCGCTCCGTGCCGGCGACGTCGTCCACGTCGAGGCGGACATGATCGGCAAGTACGTCCGCCAGCTCGTCGCCCCGTACGCGGTCGCCAGGTGAGGGCTCACACCGCGTCACGTCCGAACAGCTTTCGTTGACTCTCATGCCATTCTCCACCGTTGAACAGGCGATCGCCGACTTCGCCGCGGGCAAGCTCGTCATCGTCGCCGACGACGAGGACCGCGAGAACGAGGGCGATCTCATCTGCGCCGCGTCGCTCGTCACCGCCGAGTCCATCACCTTCATGGTGAAGAAGGCGGGCGGGTTGATCTGCCTCGCGCTCACCGGCGAGCGCTGCGACCAGCTCGGGCTCGCGCCGATGGCCGAGAGCAACCCGGACGAGTATCGCACCGCGTACACCGTGAGCGTCGACGCGAGTCCGCGCTTCGGCGTCGGCACGGGTATCAGTGCGCAGGACCGCGCGACGACGATCCGCGTCTGTGTCGATCCGGCGACGGTCGAGGGCGACCTGCGGCACGGCGGTCACGTGTTTCCGCTGCGGGCGCGCGACGGCGGCGTGCTGCAGCGCGTCGGGCACACGGAGACGGCGGTCGATCTCGCGCGCCTCGCCGGCCTCTATCCGGCCGGCGTCGTGTGCGAGATCCTCAACGAGGACGGCACGACGGCGAAGCGCCCGCACCTCGAGGTGTTCGCGCGCGAGCACGGGCTCACCTTCATCACCGTCGCGCAGCTCGTCGCATACCGGCTCCGCAACGAGCGGCTCGTGCATCGCGTCGCCGAAGCGCGGCTGCCCACGCCGTACGGGACGTGGAAGGTGTTCGGCTACCGGAACGACGTCGACAGCCACGAGCACGTCGCCATCACCTACGGCGACGTGTCCGGCGGCGAGGGCGTGCTGGTGCGGATGCACTCCAAGTGTCTCACCGGCGACGTCTTCCACTCGATGCGCTGCGACTGCGGCTGGCAGCTCGAGACGGCGATGCAGATGATCCAGAAGGAAGGCCGCGGCGCGATCGTCTATCTGGACCAGGAAGGGCGGGGGATCGGCCTGCTCAACAAGCTCAAGGCGTACGAGCTCCAGGACGCCGGCGCCGACACGGTCGAGGCCAACGAGCGGCTCGGCTTCGCGCCGGACCTTCGCAACTACGGCATCGGTGCGCAGATCCTGCTCGACCTCGGCCTGCGCTCCATCCGCCCGATCACCAACAATCCGCGCAAGATGGTCGGGCTCGAGGGCTACGGTCTGCACGTGGACGAGCGCGTCCCGATCGTGCAGCCGGAGAACGTGGAGAACGCCGGCTACATGGGCACCAAGCGCGACAAGCTCGGGCACCTTCTCGCTTCCTGATCGACATGGCGGAGTTCAACGGCATCGTGACCGGGGAGGGGCGACGCTTCGTCGTGCTCGCGTCCCGGTTCAATCATCACATCACCGAGAAGCTCGCCGAGGGCGCGCTCGACGCGCTCGTGCGCCATGGTGCAGCGGCGGAAGACGTCGACGTCGTCTGGGTGCCCGGCGCGTGGGAGCTCCCGTACGCCGCGCGCCGGCTCGCCGCGACGGAGCGCTACAACGCGCTCGTCGTCGTCGGCGCCGTGGTGCGCGGCGACACACCGCACTTCGACTACGTGGCGGGCGAGGCGTCGCGCGGGCTGGCCGACGCGAGCACGGAGTACGAGATCCCGATCGGCTTCGGGCTGCTCACGACGGATACGATGGAGCAAGCCGAAGCACGAGCCGGCGGCGCGCACGGCAACAAGGGGTGGGATGCCGCCGTCGCCGCGATGGAGATGGCCGACCTGTTCGAACGGCTCGATGTCGCGGACGAGGGTTGAGACGCGCGCGCGGGCGCGCGCACTGCAGGCGCTCTATGCGTGGGACATGCGGGGCGGCGTCGATCTCGAGCGGGTCGCCACGCAGGTGTGGGACGATCTCGCGATCACGCCGGACGAGCGGCGCGTCGCGGGGCCGATCGTGCGGCGCGTCGCGCAGAAGCAGCGCGAGCTCGACGCCGAGCTCGCGGAAGTCACGACGAACTGGCGGCTCGAGCGCATCGGCGCCGTGGAGCGCTGCGTGCTGCGCATGGCCGCCGCCGAGCTCTCCATCGGCGAGACGCCGCCGCGCGTCGTGATCCAGGAAGCGGTCACGCTCGCCGAGCGGTTCGGCAGCGCCGCGAGCGCGAAGTTCGTCAACGGCGTGCTCGATGCGCTCGCGCGCCGCATGGGGCGGATGTAGTGCGCCTGCTCGTCGTCAACTGGCAGGACCGCGAGAACCCGCTGGCGGGCGGCGCCGAGATCCACCTGCACGAGATCTTCGGCCGGCTGGCTGCCCAGGGCAATCAGGTCACGCTGCTGTGCGGCGGCTGGCCGGGGTGCCCGCCGCGCGTCACGCTCGACGGCATGGAGGTGCTGCGCGTCGGCACGCGCTACACCTTCCCCTTTCTCGCTCGGCGCTTCTTCGACACGCATCTGAAACGCGCCGGCTACGACCTGCTCGTGGAAGACGTGAACAAGGTGCCGCTCTACACGCCGCGTTGGGGCGGCCCGCCGGTGGTGGCGCTCGTCCCGCACCTCTTCGGCGCCACGGCGTTCCAGGAGCTCGCGGCGCCGCTCGCCGCCGCCGTGTGGCTCGCCGAGCGCCCGCTCGGCCGCGTCTACCGTGGGGTGCCCTTCGAGGCGATCAGCGCGAGCACGGCGAGCGATCTCGCCGAGCGCGGCATCCCGCGCGCCGCCGTCGAGGTGATCTATCCCGGCATCGATACCGTCGGGTACACGCCGTGCGCCCGCGAGCGCGCCGAGACGCCGGTGTTCGCCTACCTCGGGCGGCTCAAGCGATACTAAGGGGTGCAGCAGGTCATCACGGCGTTCGGCGCGATGGAGCATCCCACCGCGCGATTGGAGATCGCCGGCGCGGGCGACTACCGCCCCGCGCTCGAGCGGCTCGCCGCGTCGCTTGACCTCGGCGAGCGCGTGCGGTTTCTTGGGCGCATCAGCGAGGACGAGAAGCTGCGCCTGCTGCGGCGCGCGTGGGCGCTCGTCTTCGCCTCGCCGAAGGAGGGATGGGGCATCACGAATCTCGAGGCAGCCGCGTGCGGCACCCCCGTGGTCGCGTCGAACTCGCCGGGCATTCGCGAATCGGTGCGCCACGGTGAGACCGGCTATCTCGTCCCGCACGGCGACATTCCCGCGATGGCCGCTGCCATGACGCAGATCGCGAACGACCCCGCGCTCGTCACGCGCCTCGGCACGCAGGCGCGCGCCTTCGCCGAGAGCTTCACCTGGGAGCGCGCCGCCAACGAGACGGCCGCGCATCTCTTCCGCGTCCTCGCCAGCCGAGGGACCCCTCGATGAGTGCTGCATGCCTGAGATGAAGGTCGGTGCGATCTTCGAGCAGGTGCGCGACCTGCTCGAGCTCGAGCGCGTCCCCGGGACGAAGGGGCTCGATCGCGTCGTCGACGGCTCCGACATCTCGAGCCCGGGCCTCGCGCTCTCCGGCTACGTGAAGCGCTTCGTCGCCCGGCGGCTGCAGGTGTTCGGCGAGACGGAAGTCACCTACCTCTTCTCGCTCGACGAGGAGACGCGGCGCAAGCACATCGCGCAGTTCTTCAGCTTCCCGGTGCCGTGCGTCTTCGTCACGAAGGGGCTCGCGCTCCCGGCCGACGTCGTCGAGGAGGCGGCGCGCGCGGACGTGGCGATCCTCCGCTCCGCGCTGAAGACCCACGAGTTCTACAATCGCATCAAGCCGTGGCTGGACGACGCGTTCGCGCCGCAGACGACGATCCACGGCTCGCTGGCCGACGTGTACGGTGTCGGGCTGCTGTTCATCGGCCAGAGCGGCATCGGCAAGTCGGAGTGCGTGCTCGATCTCGTCGAGCGCGGGCACCGCATCGTCGCCGACGATCTCGTCTTCGTGCGCCGCCGCGCGGGCGACATCCTCATCGGCCGCGGCCACGAGCTGCAGCGGCACTACATGGAGATCCGCGGTCTCGGTCTCGTGGACATCCCGGCGATCTTCGGCATCCGCTCCGTCCGGCAGCAGAAGCGCATCGAGGTGGTGGTGCAGCTGGAGGAGTGGCGCCACGACGCCGTCGTCGACCGCACGGGGCTGGACGGCGAGACGACGGACATCCTCGGCGTCCCGATTCCGCGGATCACGATTCCCCTCAACCCGGGGAAGAACATCACCGTCATTGCGGAGGTGATCGCGATGCATCATCTCCTCAAGTGGAGCGGCATCGATCCCGCCGAGCGCTTCAACGAGGCGTTGATCAAGCAGATGCGCGACAAGTCCGAGATCACTCGCTACCTGCGTGAGGACCATGAGTGAGTCCACCGCGAAGCATGCGCTCGTGGCCGGTCACGGCGACTTCGCCGCGGGCCTGATCTCCGCCGTCGAGGCGGTGACCGGGCGCGGCGATCGGCTCGATCCCATCGAGGTGAAGGGGTTGTGCGGCGAGGACATCCAGCTCCTCCTCCGCGAGCGGCTCAAGGTCAACGGCGCGACGATCATCTTCACCGACCTGCAGGCCGGCAGCTGCACCATGGCGGCGCGCCGGCTCCTCCGTGAGATGCCCGGCGTGCTGCTCGTCTCCGGCGCGAACCTCCCCATGCTGCTCGATTTCGTCATGTCGAGCGCCGAACCGCAGGAGGCCGCCCGCGCCGCGGTGGAGCGCGCCCGCGCCGCCATCTCCGTCTACGAGGCGCCGAAGTGACACTCGTCCTCAACCGGATCGACGACCGCCTGATTCACGGCCAGGTCGTCGTCGGGTGGGGCCAGCCGCTCGACGTGCGCTTCATCGTGCTCGTCGACGACGCGGTCGCGTCGAGCGATTGGGAGCGGGAGCTCTATCGCATGGGCGTGCCGCCCGAGATGGAGCTCCGCTTCCACTCGGCCGCCGAGGCCGCGCCGCTGCTCGACGCCTATCGCACCGATTCGCATCCGGGGATCCTGCTCACCGGCGACATCGCCACGATGCGCGAGCTCGTGCTCCACGGCGGTGTGCGCGAGGTCAACATCGGCGGCATTCACCACCGCGTGGGACGCCGGCAGTATCTGCGCTACGTCTTCCTCACCACCGAAGAGCAGCAGGCGCTGCGCGAGGTCGCGTCGCTCGGCGCGCTCGTGACGGCGCAGGACGTTCCCGCCGCGCGCGCCGTACCGCTGGAAGAGATGCTCGCCCACGAGGCGGATCTGTGAGGGAGCTGCTCCCCCTCTCCATGCTCGGCGGGCTCCTCGGGCTCGACGTCGTCTGCTTCCCGCAGATGATGATCTCGCGTCCGCTCGTCGGCGCGACCGTGGCCGGCGCGTTCGTCGGTGACACGTACACCGGGCTCCTCGTCGGTGCGACGCTCGAGCTGATCGCTCTCGCCACGCTGCCCTTCGGCGCCTCGCGCTACCCCGAGTGGGGCTCGGCCGCCGTCGTCGGCGGCGCGATCGCCGCCGCGCTGCACGCCGAGCCGGCGGGCACCGTGACGGTCGGTGTGCTCGCCACCCTCGCCACCGCGTGGGTGGGTGGCTGGACGCTCGTGAAGCTGCGCGTCTGGAATGCCTGGCTGGCGCGCCGGAAGCGCGGTGCGCTCGAGCACGGGTCGCGCGGCGCGGTGGTGGGGCTCCAGCTGGCCGGGCTCACCTCGGACCTCGCGCGGGCGATGCTGCTCACGGCCGTCGCCTACGGCCTGATCTTTCCCGTCGCCCGCGCCACCGTGGCGCTCTGGTCGTTCGACGAGCATCTCTCGCGCGCCGTGACGGTCGGCGCGGCGAGCGCAGTGGCGGCGGCGGCGGCGTGGACCATCTTCCATTCCGCCCGCGGCGCCCGGTGGTACTTCGCCGGCGGCCTGCTGATCGGACTCCTGATCCTGGCGATGCGATGACGGCTCCCGCTGCCGCGACGCACGGCGTACCGAGCCCGGATCCCACCCCGCGGGTCTCCGCGATGACGTGGGTGAGCGTGTTCGTGCGCACGCTCGCGATCCAGGGCTCGTGGAACTACGAAACGCTGCTCGGCAACGGCGTGGGCTTCGTCCTCGAGCCCGTGCTGCGCCAGCTGCCCGGCGGCGTGCACAGCGATGCCTTCAAGGCGGCGATGGCGCGCGAGAGCGCCTACTTCAACGCGCACCCGTATCTCACCTCGGTCGCGATCGGCGCGCTCGCCAAGGCGGAGCTCTCCGGCGTCCCGCCTGAGCGCATCGAGCGCTTCCGCACGGCGCTCTGCGGCCCACTCGGCAGTGTCGGCGACCGCCTCGTGTGGGCCGGCCTCCTGCCGTTCTCGTCGCTCGTCGCGCTCATCGCGTTCGGCGTCGGCGCCGGCCCGTTCGCCGTCCTCGCGATCTTTCTCGTGATGTACAACGTCGGACATTTCGGGCTGCGTATCTGGGGCCTTCGAGTGGGGTGGACGCGCTGGCTCGCGGTGGCCGGCGCGCTCGCCAATCCCGTGCTGCGCAACGGTCCGGCCTACATCGCGCGCGCCGCGGCGGCGGTCGCCGGGATCGCGATCCCACTCACCGTGGCCCGCGTCGTCGGACCGACCCGTCGTCCGCTGCTGGAGGGGGCGCTGCTCGCCGGCGCGCTGATCGCCGTCGGGCTGGTCCGCGTTCACGGTCGCGTCGAAGGATGGAAGCTCGTGCTGGTGCTCATCGCTCTCTTCGCCCTCGTCTCCGTCTCGGTGGCTCGCTGATGGTCGAACGAACCGTGCAGATCCTCAACAAGAACGGGCTGCATGCTCGCCCCGCGGCGGAGATCGTGAAGATCGCCGCCAAGTACACGAGTGAGATCACCCTCGCCCGGGACGGCACGGAAGTGAACGGCAAGAGCATTATGGGCGTCATGATGCTCGCGGCCGAATGCGGCGCGTCGGTGCTCCTCCGTGCGAGCGGCGCCGACGAGGAGCAGGCCGTCGAGGCGATCGCCGCGCTGATCGCCAACAAGTTCGGGGAGCGGTAGTGGAGCGACAGATCAGGGGGATCCCCGCCTCGCCCGGCATCGTCGTCGGCCACGCGCATCTGCTGCGCTGGGAGGTGCCGGACGTCCGCCATCGCATCGTTCCCGACGAGGCGATCCCCGCCGAGATCGACCGCTTGCACCGCGCGCTCGAGCGCGCCCGCGAGCGGCTGCGTCAGGTCCGCGCGCGCGTGGAGGCGTCTGCCGGTCCTGAAGAAGCCGCCATCTTCGATGTCCAGCTCTCCATCCTCGACGACGCGGAGCTCACGCGCGGCGTCGAAGAGCTCATTCGCCAGAACATGGGCGCGGAGAAGGCGTTCGACGTCATCATGCTCGAGTGGCGCAACCGCTTCGCGCGCCACGCCGCCGCGATGCTGCGCGAGCGCGTCGGTGACGTGACCGACGTGCACATCCGCGTGCTGTCGCTGCTGCTCGATCTGCCCGACCGCGATCCGGTCACGCTCCCGCCAGGCTCCAACGCCATCCTCGTCACGCACGACCTGACGCCCAGCCTGACGGTACAACTGGATCGCTCGACCATCGCCGCGATCGCCACCGACGCGGGGACGCGCACGGCGCACGTGGCGATCCTCGCGCGCTCGCTCGGGCTCCCGGCGGTCGTCGGCCTCCGCACGGCGACCGCCGAGCTGCAGGGCGGGGAACGCGTCGTCCTCGACGGCGGCACCGGCATGCTCGCGATCAACCCGACGGACGAGGAGATCGCCGCGTATCACGAGCGCCAGCGCGAGGAGGCGGTGGCCGAGGCGGCGCTCGCCGATCTGGCCGCGCTCGAGGCAATCACGCTCGACGGGGTGCGCATCACACTGCGCGCGAACGTCGACATCCCCGAGGACGCCGAAGCGGCCGCACGCAGTGGCGCGGAGGGCGTGGGGCTGATGCGCACCGAGTTTCTCGTCGTCGGCCGCCCGAACATGCCGGACGAGGACGAGCAGTATCGCGCGTACCGTCGCGTCCTCGAGGCGTTCGAGGGACATCCGGTGATCATCCGCACCTTCGACATCGGCGGCGACAAGCTCCCGATGGGCGGCTTTCCCAGCGAGCCGAACCCGTTCCTCGGCTGGCGCGCGATCCGCATGTGCCTCGACCAGCCGGAGATGTTCCGCACGCAGCTCCGTGCGCTGCTCCGCGCGTCGATGCACGGCAACCTGCGGATCATGCTCCCGCTCATCGTCACGCTCGACGAGGTGCGTGCCGCGCGGCGCCTGCTCGACGAGGCGGCGCGCGAGCTGACCGAGCGCGGCATCCCGCATCGCGTGGACATCCCGCTCGGCGTCATGATCGAGACGCCCGCCGCCGCCGTCGCCGGCGACACGCTCACGCGCGACGTCGATTTCTTCAGCATCGGGACGAACGATCTCGTGCAGTACACGCTGGCCGTGGATCGGGGCAACGCCAACCTCGCGCCGCGCTACACGCCGCTTCATCCCGCCGTCCTGCGTCTCATCCAGCGCACGGTGGAAGTGGCGACGCTGGCCGACATCGATGTCGCCGTCTGCGGCGAGATGGCGTCGCAGCCGCTCATGGCGTTCGCCCTGCTCGGACTCGGCGTGCGGCAGTTGAGCGTCGCGCCGCGCTCCGTGCCCCTCGTGAAGCGCATCGTGCGCAGCGTGACCGCATCCCACGCGAAGCTCGCCGCCTCTGCCGCGCTTCGCGCGCTCACCGCGGACGACGCGCGCGAGGAGCTGGCGCGTCGTCTCGCCGACGTCGTCGGCGATGCGCCATTCCTCTATGACGGGTTGCCCGGTGCACGCTGAGTCGTTTTCTTTCGCGTGACCGTCTTGGATGGTCCCGGGCCCGGCAGCATGGTGTCGGGCCTTCTTTCTTCCTCTCCGACCCCAGTGGGGAACCCGCCGTGTCCGACCGCTGCCTCTTCACGTCCGAATCAGTCACCGAGGGCCATCCCGACAAGGTCGCGGATGCCATCTCGGATGCCGTCCTGGATGCCCTGCTCGCCGAGGATCCCGCCTCGCGCGTCGCCTGCGAGACGCTCGTCACCACCGGCCTCGCCGTCATCGCCGGCGAGATCACGACGAACGCGTACGTCCACCTACCCGAGGTCGTCCGGTCGACGATCGCCCGCATCGGCTACACCGATGCCGGCTTTGGCTTCGATAGTCAGACCTGCGCCGTGATGAGCACGATCGACCGCCAGTCGCCGGACATCGCGATGGGCGTCGACACCGGCGGCGCGGGCGATCAGGGGATGATGTTCGGCTTCGCGACCGACGAGACCGAGGAGCTCATGCCGATGCCGATCACCCTCGCGCATCGCATCACCCGCTCGCTCGCCGATCACCGCCGCACCGACAAGGGCTTCCGCTGGCTCCGCCCCGACGGCAATGCGCAGGTCACCGTCCTGTACGAAGACAACATCCCGGTCGCCGTCGACACCGTCGTGGTCTCGACCCAGCACGCCGAAGACGTCTCGAACACCAAGCTGCGCAAGGCGATCATCTCGGACATCATCGAGGCGTCGATCCCGAAGGAGCTGCGCGGCAAGAAGATCAAGTACCACATCAACCCGACCGGCCGCTTCGTCATCGGCGGACCGCAGGGCGACGCGGGGCTCACCGGCCGCAAGATCATCGTCGACACCTACGGCGGCATGGGCCGGCATGGCGGCGGTGCCTTCAGCGGAAAGGATCCCTCCAAGGTGGATCGCTCGGCCTGCTACGCCGCGCGATGGGTCGCCAAGAACGTCGTCGCCGCCGGCCTCGCCCGCCGCTGTGAGGTGCAGGTGGCCTATGCCATCGGCGTGGCCGAGCCCGTCTCCGTCATGGTCGACACCTTCGGCACGTCGACGGTGGCGGAGTCGAAGATCATGCAGGCCGTGAGCGAGACCTTCGATCTGACCCCACGGGGCATCGCCGCGGCGCTCGACTTGCGAAAGCCGATTTACAGCGCCACCGCCGCCTACGGGCACTTCGGCCGCACTCCCGAAAAGCTCGGCAACGGGCGCGGGGGAGCCACGACGTTCACGTGGGAGCGCACCGACAAGGCGGCTGCCCTCAAGCGCGCCGTTCGCGGCTGACGAAGCCCCGTCCGGCGGCGAACCACGACCACCTGCCGGGGTAGACGCACGCATGATCGAAGTGCTCGTTTCACGTCTCGGGCTGGACAGCGCGACGAACTCGTACGTCGTCGTGCTGCAGGAGCGCGGTGGCACCCGCCTCCTTCCCATCTGGATCGGACAGCCCGAAGCCGAGTCGATCGTGCGGCACATGCACAGCGTCAAGAACGCACGGCCGCTCACGCACGACCTCGTGCGCAATCTCATCCTCGGGATGCGCGCGCAGCTGCGCCGCGTGCAGATCACGCGCGTCGAGAAGAGCACCTACTTCGCCGAGCTGCACATCCAGCGCGACGACACCCTCGTGCACATCGACGCGCGCCCCTCCGACAGCATCGCCATCGCCCTCCGCCTCGGCGCGCCGATCTTCGCCGCCGAAGAGCTGCTCGTCGAGCCGGCCGAGGAGGATGAAGAGGAGGAGCAGAGCGATGTGCCGGGCGTCGGCGACTCCGAAGGGCCCGATCTTCCCGATCAGGATGAATCGGAGCTCTCGGCGGAACAGCTGAAGGCGTACCTTGAGAACCTCAGGCCCGAAGACTTCGGGAAGTTCAATCCGTAAGCGTCTGCACCTCGTGCGTCCGGCGGCGCTGCTCTGCGCCGCACTGCTCGGCGCCGCGCCACTCGGCGCGCAGCGCGACACGCCCGCTGCGGCCCCTCGCGCTGCTGCGCCCTCGCTCGTCCCTGCAACGGGCCCGTCGCTCGTCGAAGGGCGTGTCGTGCGGCCCGCGCCAACGGGCGAGGTAGGTGTGCCCGGCGTGTGGGTCACGATCCATCGCGTCGGGCCGGACAGCGCCGGTCCACTCGATTCGATGCGCACCGAGCGCTACGGGGGCTATCACTTCACCTACCGGCGCTTCGGCGACCCGACCGCGCTGTATTTCGCCGCGTCGGTCTACGCCGGCATCGCGTACTTCTCGGCGCCGTTCCGCGCTGGTGCGGTGCGCGGCGACGACGCCGAGATCGTCGTGTTCGACACCACGACCGGCCCCGTGAAGTTCACGGTGCAGGGGCACCATCTCGTTATCGGTGCGCCACGCCCGACCGGCCTGCGCGACATCGTCGAGGTGTACGAGATCTCGAACGACACCGTCGTCACCGCGATCGGCCGCGACTCGCTCACGCCGGTGTGGAGTGCGCCATTGCCGAAGGGCGCCACCAACTTCGTCGCCGGCCAGGGCGACGTGTCGGCGTCGTCCATTCAGCGACGCGGCGACTCCGTCGTGCTGCTCGCGCCGTTCTCCCCCGGCGTGAAGCAGCTCAGCTTCAGCTACGCGCTCGATGCGAGGGCCTTTCCGCTCGACATCACGCTCGACCGGCAGAACGGCCTGCTCGAGGTGCTGCTCGAGGAGCCAGGCGCGCAGGTGCGCGCTCCCTCGCTGCGCGCGCAGGGCAACGCCACCACGCAGGGGCGCACCTTCAAGCGCTTCCTCGCGCAGAATCCCGCCGCAGGCGAGCGTGTTCGCATCGATGTTCCCTCGACCGCCTTCGCGGCGCGCTCCACGCTCGTCACCGCCGTCGCGGTCGGCATCGCGCTCGCCATGGTTGCCGCGCTCTGGGTCGCCTATCGGCGTGGCCGTGCCGCCCGCCCCGCCGCGGCGCCCGCGCAGCCCGAGGAGAGCGTGGCGACACTTGCCTCCGCGATCGCGGCGCTCGATGCGCGCCGTGACGCGCACGATCCCTCGCTCTCCAGCGCGGACTACGACGCCGAACGCGCGGCGCTCAAGGCACGGCTCGCGGCCAAGCTTGCTGACGGAACGAGTCCCGCATAGCTTCCGCTTCGACAATTCGACGCGAACGGGGATACGGAAGCCGGTGAGATGCCGGCGCGGCCCCGCCACTGTAACGGGCAGCACCACGCGCTCCCACTCACGCCACTGACCTGCGGGTCGGGAAGGCGGGGCGGCGCGGCCCGGAGCCAGGAGACGACCCCGTCCGCGCTTCGATCACAGGTCCTCGGGGGAGGACGGTGACGACACGCGACCAGGGTGCACTGCGCATCCATTCGCGTCCGCTCCGGGCACTCTCCTCTTCGATGGGGGTGCCCGTTCGTGCGTTCGTCCCGGTTCCACCGTGCTCTGCTCGTTGCGCTCGTGCTCCCGATAGTGGGATGCGCGCGCGAGCCACGCCGCGTGTCGGCGCGCACGGCCGACGATTTCGGCGACACGCTGAGTTCCGGCGCAGCGCCGCGGCGCATCGTCTCGCTCAATCCGTCCACCACCGAGCTGCTCTTCGCCATCGGCGCGGGAAGTCGGCTCGTCGGGCGCACGACGTACGACATGTGGCCCGTCGCCGCGCGAAAGGTCCCGGACCTCGGACCAGGCCTCCGTCCCAACGTCGAGGCGGTGCTCGCCACGCGTCCCGATCTGGTCGTGCTCTACGCGAGCGACGACAATCGCGACGCGGCGCGCCGCCTGCGCGCCGCCGGCGTCCCGACCGCGGCGTTCCGCGTCGATCGGGTGGCGGACTTCGCGCGGGTCACCCGGGCGCTCGGCATCCTCACCGGTGATTCCGCCGCGGCGCGCGCCACGGTCGATTCGGTCCGCGGGACACTCGATCGGGTGCATGCCGCAACGGCATCGCTCCCGCATCCCACCGTGTTCTGGCCGCTCTACGATCAGCCGCTCCTCGCGACGGGCAGCGGCAGCTACCTCGACGAGCTGATCACGATCGCCGGTGGCCGCAACATCTATGGCTTCATGAAGGAGCCGTCGCCGCGCATCACCTTCGAGGATCTGATGCGCCGCGACCCGGACGTCGTCCTGACGTCGCCCGAGTCGCGCTCGCGGTATCTCGCCGATCCGCGATGGCGTGCGCTGCGCGCGCTGCGCGACGGCCATCTCCTCGTGGTCGACACGACACTCGTGCTCCGGCCCGGGCCGCGCCTCGGCGAAGCCGCGCGATCGCTGGCGCTCCTGCTGCACCCCGGCTCGGTGCAATGACCCCCGCGCGCTGGACGACGCTCGTCGTCGCGCTCCTGCTCGTCGCCGTCGCCGGCGTCATGCTCGGCACGATGAAGCTTCCGCCGGCGGACGTGCTGCGCGGCCTGCTCGGCGAGGGCTCGCTCACGAACGTTGCCGTCGTGCGCACGCTTCGGCTTCCCCGTGTCGTCCTGGCGATGATCGTCGGCGCGGGGCTCGGCGCCGCGGGTGCGGCGCTGCAGGGCGCGACGCGCAACGGGCTCGCCGAGCCATATCTGCTTGGCGTGTCGGGCGGCGCGGCGGTCGGCGCGGTCGTCGCCGTGGCGGCGCATGCACCACCCGCGCTCGTTCCCGTCGCCGGCCTCGTCGGGGCACTCGCCGCGATCGTGCTCACCCTCGTCGTTGC
>Ga0136846_1229022_pt1 | contig 13711 bp, 10 predicted proteins | sample HopSoiMetagenom2_FD_96841 | JGI IMG/M metagenome (GOLD analysis project Ga0136846, IMG submission 96841) | Grasslands soil microbial communities from Hopland, California, USA - 2 Assembly 2016 (version 4) | ecosystem: Environmental > Terrestrial > Soil > Grasslands | place: USA: Hopland... | reverse complement strand
GCGGGCTTGTCTCCAGGTTGTCGAGGTGCTTGCGGCTGATGGCCTGCGGATTTCTTATTTTTAGCACGGTCGTTCGCAATTTTATGTCTCAGGTGGGACATTGGGTAGGGGACCCAGGGTAGAAGGCCGGGGCCGCAGGTCACGTTCTAAACTAGAGGGCTATGGCTCCTGCGAACAAAACGGACAAAAACATCGTCATCCTGATTTCGGGCAGCGGCTCCAATATGGCCGTGATCGCCCGAACCGCCGACAAAGAAGCCTGGCGCAGCCGGTGGGGCGTGCAGGTGGCGGCCGTCATCAGCAACAAGCCGGAGGCCGCAGGCCTGGCGCTGGCCAAAAGCCTGGGCGTCGCCACGGCGGTGGTGTCCCATAAAGCCTTTGATTCGCGCGAAGCCTTTGACGCCGAGCTCATGGCGCAGATCGACAAGTACGCACCGGCGCTGGTGGTGCTGGCCGGTTTCATGCGCATCCTGACGCCGGGCTTTGTGCAGCACTATGCGGGGCGGCTGATCAACATCCATCCGTCGCTGTTGCCGGCCTTCACGGGGCTCAACACACATCAGCGCGCGATAGACGCCGGCTGCACGGTGGCGGGTTGCACCGTGCACCAGGTGACGGCCGAGCTCGACCACGGCCCGACGCTGGCCCAGGCTGTGGTGCCGGTCCTGCCGGGCGACACCGCCGAAACGCTGGCTGCGCGCGTGCTGACGCAAGAGCACCTGATCTATCCGCAGGCCGTGCGCGCTTTCTTCGAACGCGCTGCCTGAGGTTCGGCGGTGCGTCCGACCGGGCGCTGCCGCTTACGCCTTGTTGCGCATCTTTTTTGAATCCAGCGGGGCTGCACTGCCGTATTCATGACAGCCGCTTGAATCATCCTGATTTCGGCTCACGGCACGACTTGCTCGGCCTTTTGCTTCAACACGTTCAAAGGAAATTCACATGCAGACAAAACACAAACTCGCGTCTATTGGCATGGCCATGGCGCTGTTGTTCGCGGCGATTCCGTCTTTTGCGCAGGTCATGGTGGGCGGTGCGCCCATGCTCGCCAGCAAGGACATCATCGACAACGCCGTCAACTCCAAAGACCACACGACGCTGGTCGCCGCCGTCAAGGCTGCGGGGCTGGTTGATACGCTCAAAGGCCCTGGCCCGTTCACGGTGTTTGCGCCTACCAACGCCGCCTTCGCCGCGCTGCCTGCCGGCACGGTAGACACCCTGCTCAAGCCTGAAAACAAGGGCATGCTGACCGGCATCCTCACCTACCACGTGGTGCCTGGCAAATGGGACGCGGCCGCCATCAGCAAGATGATTGCCGACGGCAAGGGCATGGCCTCGATCAAGACGGTGGCGGGTGGCACGCTGGTGGCCAAGTCAGCCGGCGGCAAGGTCACGGTGACGGATGAAAAAGGCGGCGTGGCTACTGTCACCATCGCCGACGTCTATCAGTCCAATGGTGTCATCCACGTAATTGATAAGGTGCTGCTGCCCAAATAAAAAAAGCGGTATTTCAGGTCCGTGCGCGGCAAGACTGCGCACGGATTTCGCACGTCCGCTCCGTGGTCTTAATCTGCGTAAATCTGCGTAATTTGTGGATAAAGAATTCATCCGCAGATTACGCAGATTTACGCAGATTGAAAACCAGATAGATGGACTGACAGCGTCAGGGCTTGAGCACGTGCAGCGCCGCCTTCACGATGCTTTGCGCATCTACATTGAAAAACTCACGCAGCGCGGCGCGAGTGTCGCTGCGGCCAAAGCCGTCGGTGCCCAGCGTCAGGTAGCGTCGGCCTTCGGGCACAAAGGCGCGGATGCTTTCGGGCACGGCGCGCACATAGTCGGTGGCGGCGATGATGGGTCCGGTGCTGCCCTGCAACTGCTGCGCGATGAAGGGTTCGGTCACCGGCTCGCCATTGATCGCCCGCTGCTGGCACACCGCGCCGTCGCGCGCGAGTTCGCTCCAGCTGGTCACGCTGTACACCGTCGCCTCAATGCCTTGTTCGGCCAGTTGCTGCGCCGCCTTGATGACTTCGGTGAGGATGGCGCCTGAGCCCATCAGTGTGACGGAAGCTGCCGATTTCTTAAGCGTATTAAGGCTCTGGCCCTTATCCTGCTTTGGCATATAGCTATTGAATTGATAGCAACCACGGATGATGTCGGCTTCAACGCCGGCGCGCAAATCAGGCTGCGCGTAGTTCTCGTTCATCAGCGTGACGTAGTAGAAGACGTCTTTTTGCTCGACCATCATCTCCTGCATGCCGCGGTCCAGGATCACGGCTAGCTCGCCGGCAAACGCCGGGTCGTAGGCCTTGCAGTTGGGAATGGTCGCGGCGATCAGGTGGCTGGTGCCGTCCTGGTGTTGCAGGCCTTCGCCGCCCAGCGTGGTGCGGCCCGAGGTCGCGCCCAGCAGGAAGCCGCGTGCGCGCTGGTCGGCGGCGGCCCAGATCTGGTCGCCCACGCGCTGAAAGCCGAACATCGAGTAATAAATGTAGAAGGGCAGCATGGCCAGGCCATGCACGCTGTAACTGGTGGCCGCGGCCGTCCAGCTGGCCAGGGCGCCGGCCTCGCTGATCCCTTCTTCCAGGATCTGGCCATCGAGCGCTTCGCGGTAGCTCAGCACCGAGCCGATGTCTTCGGGCGCATAACGCTGGCCCACGCTGGAGTAAATACCCACCTGCTTGAACAGGTTGGCCATGCCGAAGGTGCGCGCTTCGTCGGCCACGATGGGCACGATCTTCGGGCCCAGCGCCGGGTCTTTCAGCAGGCCGCCCAGCATGCGCACGAAGGCCATGGTGGTGCTCATCTCTTTGCCGTCGGCAGCGAGCGCGAACTGCGCGTAAGAGGGCAGGGCCGGGACGTTCACGATGTCGGCCGCTGTTTCACGCCGTGGCAGGTAGCCGCCCAGCGCCGCGCGTTTTGAGTGCATGTACTGCATCTCTGCGCTGTCGGCAGCCGGTTTGTAGAAGGCCAGGTTTTTGGCCTGCTCGTCAGACAGCGGCAGGTTGAAGCGGTTGCGGAATTCGATCAGCTCTTCGCCGTCGAATTTTTTCTGCGAATGCGTGGTCATCTTGCCCTGGCCGGCGCTGCCCATGCCATAGCCTTTTTTGGTGTGCGCCAGGATCACCGTGGGCTGGCCCTGGTGATTGGCCGCCGCGGCATAGGCGGCGTGGATCTTCACCAGGTCATGCCCGCCGCGTTTGAGGCGGTCGATCTGCTCGTCCGTCATGCCCTGCGCCAGGCGGGCGAGTTCTTCGCTCTGGCCGAAGAAGTTGTCGCGGTTAAAACGACCGTCTTTGGCGGCAAAGGTCTGCATCTGGCCGTCCACCGTCTGCGCAAACGTCTGCGCCAGTGCGCCCGTGAGGTCGCGCGCAAAAAGGCCGTCCCAGTCGCTGCCCCAGACCAGCTTGATGACGTTCCAGCCGGCGCCGGCAAACAATTTTTCGAGCTCGTCGATGATGCGGCCGTTGCCGCGCACCGGGCCGTCCAGGCGCTGCAGATTGCAGTTGACGACCCAGACCATGTTGTCCAGCCCTTCACGCGCGGCCAGGGTCAGCGCACTCATCGATTCAGGCTCGTCCATCTCGCCGTCGCCGAACACGCCCCAGACTTTCCGGCCCGCGCAGTCAAGCAAACGCCGGTGGGTGAGGTAGCGCATAAAGCGCGCGTGGTAGATCGAGCTGATCGGCCCTATGCCCATGGAGCCGGTCGGGAACTGCCAGAAGTCCGGCATCAGGTAGGGGTGCGGGTAGCTGCACAGGCCTTGCGCACCCTGGCCGGGCGCGGTCAGTTCCTGGCGGTAAAAGCCCAGGTCTTTTTCGTTGAGGCGGCCTTCCAGGTAGGCGCGCGCATAAACACCGGGTGCGCTGTGCGGCTGGAAGAACACCAGGTCGCCGCGGTGCTGGCCCGGGCCTGTGCCTTCGCGTGCGCGAAAGAAATGGTTGAAGCCGGTTTCAAACAGGTCGGCCGCGCTGGCGTAACTGGCGATGTGGCCGCCCAGTTCAGCCGAGCCGCCGGTTTCGGCCTGGTTGGCGCGGACCACCATGGCCAGCGCATTCCAGCGCATCAGCGAGGCCAGGCGCTCTTCCATCGCCAGGTCGCCGGGAAACACGGGCTGCTCATCCACGCCGATGGTATTGACGTAAGGCGTGGCCAGTTCGGGCTGCCAGCCTATGCGCTGTTTACGCGCAACGCGGCTCAGTTCATGCAGCATCTCGCGTGCGCGGGCGGGGCCTTGCGTGAGGGCCAGGGCTTCAAACGCCTCACGCCATTCGGCGGTTTCCTGCGGGTCAGGATCGGTGGAAGGAGCGGCTTGCATCAGTAAATGGTGGGGTGTGGAATCGTTCATGGCACAGGCTACTCTACGCAGGTTTGCCCGAAAGGTGTAGCTTCAATATCGGGCATAAGTAATATTCAGAAGCATAAAATGCCGCAAATACTAAATTCTGAAGACGATGAAGCTTGATAACCTTGATTTAAGGATCCTCGACGAATTGCAGCGCGACGGTTCGCTGTCCAATGTCGAGCTCGCGCGGCGCGTGCACCTGAGCCCTTCGCCGTGCCTGGCACGCGTCAAGGCACTGGAGGCCGGCGGCGTCATCGACCGCTATGTGGCGATTGCCAATGCGGCCGCGCTGGGGTTGGGCCTCAACGTTTTCATTTCCATCAGCCTGCGCACGCAAAGCAAGGCGTCGCTCGCCGATTTCGAGCAGCGCATCGCCGAACATGACGAAGTGATGGAGTGCTACTTGATGTCGGGCGACAGCGATTACCTGATTCGGGTGGCGGTCGCGGACATCGGCGCGCTGGAAAAATTCATCCTGGAGCAGCTGTCGCCGATCTCAGGTATCGAAAAAATCCGCTCGAGCTTTGCGCTCAAGCAGGTGCGTTACAAGACAGCCCTGCCGCTTCCCCTGCGCTGATTTATTCAGCGCCTCACTCGCCGGCCAGCGAGGGGTGCGAAGTTTCAATCGCGTTGATTTTGGCCAGCAGGTCTTCGCGCCGGCTGCCGTCGCCGGCTGCGGTGCTTCCCGGCTCCAGCGGCGAATCGACAAACTGCACCGGCCGCTTGGTGCCCGAGGCCATGTGGTGCAGGCGGACGGTGAGCAGGTCCATCACGTCTGCCGCGGTTTGCGTGCCGAGTGTGCTGTGCCAGATGGCGATGTGCAGGCTGAAAGCGCCCATATCGTCCAGCTTCTCGCAGGCCCGTATGCAGTCGGCCAGGATTTTGGTGGCGATCTCCGAAAGGGCGGCGCGGCTGATGGAGCCCTCGATCAGCATCAGGAAATGGTTTTCGTCGTGGCGGGCCACGGTGTCCACGTCGCGCGCGGCCGCGCGCAGGATTTCGCCGATGCGCGACAGCGCCGCCCCGCGCTTTTGGTCGCTGGCGTCATCATGGCTGGGGGCCTGGTTCAGCCAGTGCACCATCAACACACCGCATTCGGTTTTCTGCTTGCGCGCGCGCAGCAGCATGGGCGGCAGCCTGGCTTCAACCATGCGGGGCAGCATCAGGCCGCTGGCCGGGTCGTAGGTCGAGAGGGCTGCGCCGCGGTGGTTGGAGAACAGCGCCGCCCGGCTGCGCCACGCCAGCACCAGGAATACCCAGAGCAGGCCGCCCATCGCTGAAATCACGCCCGCAGCCTGCGCCGATTCGACGTTGAAAACCCAGCCCACGTTGTACGAAAGCCTGGCCAGCGCGGCCAGGCCGATGGGGCCGGCGCCCAGCAGTAGCAGCAGGTTCCAGGTTTGCCCGCGTATCGAGGTCCAGACCAGGCTTCCCAGGATGGCGAGTGTGCTCAGCGTCAGCCAGAGATTGCGCAAGCTGCGCGGTACAAAGTCCAGGTTGATGGCCAGGAGGCAGGCCATGAGCAGGCTTACGCCCGCAACGGTGGCCAGCAGGCGGTGTATGCGCGGGTGGCCGTCTCTGGCGTAGCTGGCCTGGGTGCAGAACCAGGCGGCGGCGGCCATGCTGACCGTCGACGAGACCCATCCCATGACCTGGTTAAGGTGCACGCTGTGCGGCCAGATGCGCCAGCCGCCATAGCCGATCAGCACCAGCTGGGTGAACATCAGCGTGACCACGACAAGGCCGAACCACAGGAAGACCCTGTTGCGTGCCAGCGCGAAAGCGCCCAGGCACAGCCCCGTCAGCAGCGCGAAGATGCCCCACATCAGGCCGATCACGACCCCCACGCGCGAGGCGCCGTCGATGTATTCGATGGGCGTGAGCAGCATGGGCCGTTCGGTGATGGGGCGGCGGTTTTCAAAGCGCAGGTAGTAGCTCTGCGGGGAATCGCTGTGCGACTGCAGCTCAAAACTGGGCACGCGGGTGCGCAGATTCCAGTTTGCCGGCGCAATCGCTTCGCCGGCAGACTGGGCCTGCCAGTTGCCTTGCGCGTCGCGCGCATACAGGCTCACCTTGTAGATGACCTGGCCCGGCAGGCGGACGTACCAGGTCTGCAGGTTGTCGGTGACGGGCAATGCGAAGCGGGCCCAGGCTTCCTCGGTTTCGGAGGTGGGAAGGACGGTGTCCTCCGTGAAGGGCTGGAAGTTGCGCCTGGTCGCCGCAGCGGATTCGGCGGTGGCGGCGGCAGTGGCGGTGAAGGCGTCGGGCGAGGCGATTGAATCCTTGGGGACTACCAGCCACTCCAGCGGCTGGGCCAGCGCAATGTTGGGGCTATCGGGATACAGGCGGTCAAAGATCTGCGCATGGCCCGCGCTGAAAACCGAGCAGAGCAGGATGCCGAAAAGAACGCGCAGAGTTGCCTTTTGAAACATCTGCATAGCTTATGGCAAAAGCTGCGGGATAGGCGCGAAACCCGCCGCGTTATTGGCAGCCCTGTTTGCGGCCTTATTGCGGCCTTATTGCGCCCTTATGCCTTACGTAGTACCGGCCTCTTCCGGGATTTCCCCAAGCTCAAACTCAAGCTCAAACTCAAACAGGGATCACTGTCGTCTCAAACACCTCTTTGAGGCAGACAAAGGTGCGGATCTGCCGCACCCCCGGAAGGCCGATGAGCTGCGCCGCGTGCAGTTCATTGAAGGAGTCGATGCTCTGAATGCGCAGCTTCACGAAGTAATCAAACTCGCCCGTCACCAGTTGCACCTCGAGGCAACCCGTGAGGCCCGCCACCGATTTTTCAAAGGCGGCGAATGAGTCGGTGGTGGAACGGTCCAGCACCACGCCGATGATGACCAGCCCGTTGTAGCCCAGCGCGCGCGGGTTCACCAGCGCCACCGTCTTGCGGATCAAGCCCGCGTCCTTGAGCCGGGTCACGCGGCGCGAACAGGCCGGGGGACTGAGGCTGGTTTTTTCGGCCAGCTCGATATTCGGCAGTGAGGCGTCCTGTTGCAGCAGCTTCAGGAGCTTGCGGTCAATACGGTCAAGCGTGTGTTCCATGGGGGGATTCTACAAATATTGCGTAAAAAGACTGATTTTTCGAATTAATTGACTGTATTGATAAAAAGAAGTTTTTTGGGTGTGTTTTTTGGGCTCTTTAAGCAACTCATTGCATGACTGCCTGGCTACGATTTGATTCATCTCCAGCTTTCCACCTTCATCCAGCTTCATCCAGCTTCATCCAGCTTCATCAGCTTCGCTTTCAACCAGGAACCTCCTTTATGTCTACCTCACTCAAGCATCCTCTGCGACATCCGCTCCAGCTCCAGAAATTCGCCCGGCATTCGCTGACCTTCGGCCCCACGCCCATCCAGCCGCTCAAGCGCCTGAGCGCGCATCTGGGCGGCAAGGTCGAGCTCTATGCCAAGCGTGAGGACTGCAACAGCGGCCTGGCCTTCGGCGGCAACAAGACCCGCAAGATGGAATACCTGATCCCCGAAGCGCTGGCGCAAGGCTGCGACACGCTGGTGTCCATAGGCGGCATCCAGTCCAACCAGACGCGCCAGGTGGCGGCGGTGGCGGCGCACCTGGGCATGAAGTGCGTGCTGGTGCAGGAGAACTGGGTCAATTACTCCGACGCGGTGTATGACCGCGTCGGCAACATCGAGATGTCGCGCATCATGGGCGCCGACGTACGCCTTGACGCCGCCGGTTTTGACATCGGCATACGCCCCAGCTGGGAACAGGCCATGGACGACGTGCGCAAGGCCGGCGGCAAGCCCTTCCCGATTCCTGCCGGGTGCTCGGAGCACCCGTATGGCGGCCTCGGTTTTGTCGGCTTTGCCGAAGAAGTGCGCGCGCAGGAGGCCGAACTCGGCTTCCAGTTCGATTACATCGTGGTGTGCTCGGTCACCGGCAGCACGCAGGCCGGCATGGTGGTGGGCTTCGCGGCCGACGGCCGGGCTGATCGTGTGATCGGCATCGACGCCTCGGCCAAGCCGGAACAAACCCACGCGCAGATTCTGCGCATCGCGCAGAACACCGCCAAGCTGGTGGAACTGAATCGCGACATCACCGCGAAAGACGTGGTGCTGGACACCGGCTACGGCGGCCCCGAGTACGGCCTGCCCAATGAAGGCACGCTGGAGGCGATCCGCCTGTGCGCGCGGCAGGAAGGCATGCTGACTGACCCGGTGTACGAAGGCAAGTCCATGCACGGAATGATTGAAAAGGTGCGCCGCGGCGAATTCCCCGCCGGCTCGCGCGTGCTGTATGCCCACCTGGGCGGTGTACCGGCGCTCAATGCCTACAGTTTCCTGTTTCGCAACGGTTGATCAACGCGGCCCGTGCCGTATCAAAGAGGAGCAGTACGATGATGAAAGCAAGGTGCGAGAAGCGCTTCTTCCTGGCCATGGCGCTGGTCCTGCTGGCCCCCTGGCCTGCCGTCCACGCGCAGGGTTATCCCTCCAGGCCGGTCCAGCTGGTCATCCCTTTTCCTCCGGGAGGCGCCACCGACATCGCCGGACGGCTGGTCGCCAAGAAACTGGCTGAGCGCCTGGGACAGCCGGTGGTCATCGACAACCGGCCGGGCGCGGGCACTGTCATCGGTGCGGCCTTCGTCGCCAAGGCCGCGCCGGACGGCTACACACTGCTGATCAGCTCGGGATCCACCTTCACCGTCAACCCGGCACTCATGCCCAAGCTGCCTTACGACCCGATCAAAAGTTTCGAGCCTGTCGGGCTGGTGGCGCGCGTTCCCCTTGTTTTGCTGGCCAACGTTGATGTCCCGGTCAACGACCTGAAGCAACTCATCACAGCAGTGCGCGCCGCACCGGACAAGTACGTGTATGGCTCGTTCGGCAATGGCACCACAGGGCATTTTGCGGGCGAAATGCTGTGGAGCACCACGGGCGTCAAGCTGCAGCACATCGCCTACAAGGGCAGCGCACCGGCGATGAACGACTTGATGGCCGGGCAAATCCCTTTCACCATTGACACCGTCGCGGCGGCGCTGCCGCAGCTGAAGGCGGCGAAGCCGAGGATCAAGGCCATCGCTGTGACCGGCGAGACCCGCGCGACGCAAATGCCCAGGGTGGCGACCGTGGCGGAGAGCGGCTTCAAAGGCTTCTCGGCCGATTCCTGGCTGGCCATTGCTACACCCAAGGGAGTGCCTGCGGATGTGAAAGCCAGGCTGCAGAAGGCGCTGGCCGAGACGATGAAGGATCCCGAGCTACGCGAAAAACTCGTCGCAAACGGACTGGAGTACGCCTGGGAGCCCGCTGCCGCCGTCGCTGCCCGCATCGAAAATGAGCTTCCGCGCATGCGCGCCATCGCCCTGCGCTCCAACATCCGAATTGATTAGGATGAAGCTCCCCCCCGAAGCGGCCCTGGCCTTGGCCCTGCGCTTTCGTGCAACGAGCTTGGCGCGCAGCGCCGGGAAAGCATGATGGCTGGCGGCAGCGACCTCGTGACCCTTTCCGCCGTCGAACTGCGGCGCTTGATCGGGGCCAGGCAGGTATCGCCGGTCGAATTGCTCGAGGCCTGCATTGCGCGCATCGAGGCCGTGAACCCTTTCGTCAACGCCGTGACAGCGACTTGCTTCGAACGCGCGCGCGCCGAGGCCAAGGCCGCCGAGCGCGACGTGCTGCAAGGCCGCCCGCTGGGCCTGCTGCACGGCCTGCCGATGGGCGTGAAAGACCTCGAGGCCACCGAAGGGCTGCTGACCACCCTGGGCTCAGCGCTGTACCGCAACCATGTGCCCGCGGCCGACAATGTGCTCGTGGCGCGGCTGCGCGCCGCCGGCGCCATCGTGGCCGGAAAGACCAATGTGCCCGAGCTGGGGGCCGGCGCAAACACCCGCAACGCGGTCTGGGGCGCCACCGGCAACCCCTTTGACCCCAGGCTCAACGCCGGCGGCTCGTCGGGTGGCTCGGCCGCCGCGCTGGCTTGCGACATGCTCCCGGTATGCACCGGCTCCGACACCGGAGGCTCGCTGCGCATTCCGGCGGCCCTGTGCGGCGTGGTGGGTTTTCGGCCTTCGCCAGGCCTGGTGCCCAGTTCGCGCAAGCCGCTTGGCTGGACGCCGATCTCGGTGGTCGGGCCTATGGGCCGCACCGTCGCCGATACCTGCCTGCAGCTGGCAGCCTCGGCAGGCGCCGACGTGGGTGACCCGCTCAGCTATCCGCTGGATCCGGCTGGTTTCCTGCATCCGCCGGAACTGGACCTGGGGGCCTTGCGCGTCGGCTGGACGGAGGACTTCAACGCCTGCGATGTCGACCCCCTGATCCGGGAGACTTTTCGCGGCAAGGTCCGCGCCATGTCTCACCTGTTTCGCAGTTGCGAAAAAGTGGAATTCGACCTGGGCGAGGCGCACCGCTGCTTTGACGTGCTGCGCGCGGAGGCCTTCGTGGCCGCGACCCGTGACGCCTATGCACGCGACCCCGCCAGCCTCGGGCCCAACACGCGCGCCAACTATGAGATGGGCGCGGCGATGAGCTTGCTGGACAGCGCGTGGGCCCAGGCCGAGCAGACGCGCATCCTGGCCCGCTTCAACGCCGCGATGGCGGGTTATGACGTGATCCTGGCGCCGACCACCCCGCTGTCGCCCTTTCCCTGGACAACGATGCATGCGGACATGATAGGCGGCAAGCCGCAAGCCAACTACTACCGCTGGCTCGCGCTGACCTATATCGTGACGCTGGCCACCTTGCCGGCACTCAGCCTGCCTTGCGGGGTCGACCACGCGGGCATGCCGTTCGGCCTGCAAATCGTCGGCCACTTCCGCGCGGACCACCATGTGCTTGGCGTGGCTGCGGCCCTGGAGCAGGCCTTTGCCGGATCAGATGAACTGCGGCGGCCACGCCCCGAGTTGGGCCGCCTGCGTGCCGTCGAGCCCGCCCTGACCTCTATCGTGACAGCGCCTCCCGGTTCCGGCGCAGGCCCCGGCGGTGCAGTCGCCGTGACTTCTGCTGCATGAGCGGGCAACACGCCATGGACCTGCCTGTTGCGCTGGAGCCGGCGCGGGGCTCAGCCCCTCTTGCCGCGTGGATAGGCCTGGGCTGCATTTGAAGCAAGGAAAAGGAAAGAGGGAAGAGGGAAGAGGGAAGAGGGAAGAGGGAAGAGGGAAGAGGGAAGAGGGAACCGCTGCGTGTAATGCCACGGTCACAAGGCACCTCCAAGATGTGCCCTTTGACAAAAAAGGATGCACTCATGGTTTCAGCTGGCCTCTTTGGCTTCTTCGGTCTTTCCCGGCCCGCGTTGGCGCGCCTGCTACCTGTCGCCCTGGCGGTGGTTGCCGTGGTTTCATCACCGCTTTATGCGCAGACCGTTGTTCCGGCTTATTCCGCCACGCTGGCCGGCCATGCCGTGATGCCGGCCCAATCCTTTATCGCCGCGCCCAAGGATGCTCCGCAAGACCTGCAGGTCAGCGGCAAGTTCACCAACGGCAAGCGCACCGACGCGCTGGGCACGGTGGAGGGCCTGTCTGCCGGACGGCCTACCGGCGTTTCTCTGCCCTTCAAGGGCCAGCCCTTGCAAGGCCACTCCGGCATCAAGAAAATGCCCGATGGCACGTTCTGGATCATTACGGACAACGGCTTTGGCGCCAAGGCGAACTCGCCCGATTCCATGCTTTACCTGAACCGCTACAAGGTGGACTTCAAGGGCGGCGGCATGAAGCGGCTGGAGACGATTTTCCTGCATGACCCCGACAAAAAAGTGCCCTTTCGCATCGTTCACGAAGGCAGCAAAAAACGTTACCTGACCGGCAGCGATTTCGACACCGAGAGCTTTCAGTTTGCCGGCGGCGCGCTCTGGATCGGCGACGAATTCGGCCCTTTCCTGATCAAGGCCGACCTCAAGGGCAAGGTGCTGGCGGTGTTTGAAACCCTGGTGGATGGAAAAGTGGTGCGCTCACCCGACCATCCCGCCATCACCACGCCAGGCGCACCCGGCGGTACGGTCGACTTCCAGATCAAACGCTCCAAGGGCTTCGAAGGCATGGCGTCGTCAAAAGACGGCAGCAAGCTCTACGCGCTGCTCGAAGGCCCGGTGTGGAATGCCGAGGCCAAGGACTATGAACGCGTGGCCGGCAAAGAGGCCTTGCGTGTGCTGGAGTTCGACGTTGTGGCGGGCAAGTGGAGCGGCCGTTCGTGGCTGTACCAGCTGGAGGCCAACGGCAACGCCATTGGCGATTTCAACATGATCGATGCCACAACTGGGCTGATCATTGAGCGCGACAACGGTGAAGGCACGGCCGACAAAGCCTGCCCCGAAGGCCAGAAGCGCACCGACTGCTTCCACGACATCGCGAAGTTCAAGCGCGTCTACAAGATTGAAATGACGGAAGCCAATGTGGGCGGGCCGGTGCGCAAAATCGGTTACATCGATTTGCTGAATATCGCCGACCCGGCGAAGCTGGCGCGCAAGCCGCTGAATGAGGGCGTGCTGAAGTTTCCGTTCTTCACGATTGAAAACGTGGACGTGGTGGACGCCACGCACATCGTGGTCGGCAATGACAACAACCTGCCGTTTTCCAGCAGCCGCGAGCCGAACAAGGCCGACGACAACGAGTTGATCCTGCTCGAAGTCGGCGATTTCCTGAAGGCGAACTGAGCCGCTGAGACAGGTTGCCGAGGGTTGGTTGCTACTAATTTGATAGCTATCCGCCCATGTTCTATCTGGGTTAGAGGCCTAGAACGCTTAAGTTTTTGCCTGAAGCCGTGCTTACATTTTCGACTGGAACACCAGCCCGGCGTGCTCGCGCAGCGCATGGAACTTGATCTTGGGCCACTGCTGCTCCACCGCGCGCAGGGTGGCGCTGTGGTCTACCAGCAGCGTGGGCGCATCGACGGCATCCAGCGCCACACGGTGCGCGTTGGCGTCCATGAACTTCTTCAGCTCGTTGGCGTCGTCGCTGGTCACCCAGCGCGCCAGGTTGAAGTTGCTGCCCATGATGCGGGCCTTGACGCCGTATTCGTGTTCAAGTCGGTGGGCCACCACTTCAAACTGCAGCTGGCCGACGGCGCCCAGCAGCAGCAATGAGCCGGCAATCGGCCGGAACACCTGGATCGCACCTTCTTCACCCAGTTGGGTCAGGCCGGCGCGCAGCTGCTTGCTGCGCAGCGGGTCAGCCACCTCGACGGCACGGAACATTTCAGGCGCAAAGAAGGGCAGGCCGGTGAACTGCAGGGCTTCGCCTTCAGTCAGTGTGTCGCCCAGCTGCAGCACGCCGTGGTTGGGAATGCCGATGATGTCGCCGGCAAAGGCGGTGTCCAGCAGCTCGCGGCGCTGGCTCATGAAGCTCACCACGGTGTTGGGCCGCAGCTCTTTGCCGCTGCGCACCACCTTCAGGCGCATGCCGCGGGTGAACTCGCCGCT
>Ga0136846_1225689_pt1 | contig 13713 bp, 12 predicted proteins | sample HopSoiMetagenom2_FD_96841 | JGI IMG/M metagenome (GOLD analysis project Ga0136846, IMG submission 96841) | Grasslands soil microbial communities from Hopland, California, USA - 2 Assembly 2016 (version 4) | ecosystem: Environmental > Terrestrial > Soil > Grasslands | place: USA: Hopland... | reverse complement strand
GTCCCGATCACCTCGACGTGGTTCTTGTGGCCGACGAGCGCGACGAGATGGCCGCTGTCGGCGTAGCGCCGCGCCTCGGCGTGCACCTTGTTCACGAGCGGACACGTCGCGTCGACGACCCGCAGCCCGCGCCGCTGCGCGTTCTCCTTGACGGCCGGAGCGACGCCGTGCGCAGAGAGGACGCAGATCTCTCCCTCCGGAATCTCGCTCTCGTCCTCGACGAAGACGGCGCCGAGCCCCTCGAGCCGGCGCACGACGTGCTCGTTGTGGACGATCTGGTGACGAACGTAGACCGGCGCCCCGTACTGCTCGAGCAGCCGCTCGACGATTTCGATCGCTCGGTCCACGCCCGCACAGAAGGAGCGCGGCGCCGCGAGGAGGACGCGGCCCCTCACGTCGCAACCGCCTCCTCGAGCGCGTGCAGCGCGCGCAGCGCGTCGCGCATCGAGCGGACCGCGTCGCCGCGCCGGGTCGCGACCCAACGGAGCAGGCCGGCGACGTTCGTGCGGCCGTCGGCATGGACCGTCCTGTCAACGCCCTCGACCGCGCTCTCCGCGTCGTCCGAAATCGCGCGGACGACACCTGAGAGCCGGCCGCTGCGCGCGAGGACGCCGCTCTCCATGTCCACGGCGTCGGCGCCGCTCGCCTCGCGGAGGCGGGCACGATCGGCCGCGTCATGGACGAGGACGTCGCCGCCGAGCACCACACCGGCGCGGGCGCCGTGGACGCCGAGCCCGGGTCCCTCCCAGAGCGTGGCGCCGGACTCGTCGACCACGCGAGTCGCGTCGAGCACGTCGCCGATGCGAAGCTCGCCGAGCGAGCCGGCGAGCCCGAACGAGACGAGGCTCCCCTCGGGGATCCCGTTCGCGACGCAGACGCCGACGCGCACCGTGGTCAGGCCGAGGCGCTTCGCCACGCGCTCCTCCGCGGTCGTCGCCACGGCCCAGACAAGATCAGCAGAGCTCAGCCCGTCAGCGTCCACGCCAAGCTCCTGACCGTCTCCTTCAGGCTCTGCGAGGCCTCGTACGCCGCCGACGGCTCGAACCCGCAGTGAATGCCGCAGTGCTCGCAGCGTGGGTCGTTGCCCGGGCCGTACGCCTCCCAGTCCATCCCCTCGAGCAGCGCCTCGTACGTCGGGAAGATGCCGTCGGTGAGGAGGTAGCAGGGGCCTTTCCAGCCGTACGGATTGCGCGTGATCGAGCCCCACGGGGCGCAGGTGAGCTCGCGCTGGCCGGTGAGGAAGTCCTGGTAGATCGGCGTCGCGATCCAGCGGTAGCCGTGCTCCTTCGTCGCCGCGCGGATCGCACGGAACTTCTCCTCGTGCTCGTCGCGGGTCATCGTCAGCGCCGGGTCGATCTGCGAGTACTGGTAGCCGGGAGCGACCAGCATCCCGTCGATGCCGACCTCGTCGGTGAGGTAGCGCATCATCTCGATCACGTCGACGACCTCGGTCTCCTTGAAGATCGTCGTGTTGGTCGTGACACGGAAGCCGCGGTCGCGCGCAGTCTTGATCGCGTCGATTGCGACGTCCCACAGCCCCGGGTAGTCGCAGACGTAGTCGTGGATCTCGCGCATCCCGTCGAGGTGGATGACGAAGGTCAGCCGGTTCGACGGCTCGAACCAGTCGAGGCACTGCTCGAGCCGCAGCGCGTTCGTGCAGAGCTCGATCGTCTTGCCGAACTCGAGCACCTGCGTGACGACCTCGTCGATCCCCTTGTAGACGAGCGGCTCGCCGCCGCAGATCGAGACGACGGGCGCCGGGCACTGGACGGCCGCGTCGACGCATTCCTCGACCGACAGCCGCGCGCGATTCGACTCGTACTCGCGGATCTTCCCGCAGCCGATGCAGGCGATGTTGCAGGCGAGGGTCGGCTCGAGCATGAGCACGAGCGGATAGCGCTCGCCCTTGCGCTGCTGCGCAGCGACGTACTTGCCGATCGAGACCGTCGATGCGAGGGGGAACTTCATCCAGCCAACCTTTCTCTCAGTCGTCCGAGTGCGAGTAGGGGGAACGTGATGCGATAGAGGTGATACCGGATCATGAAATCGAGGGGGAATCCCGTGCCGGTGAAATGCTCCTCGTGCCAGTCTCCATCCGTGCGCTGCGCAGCGCAGAGATAGTCTGCCGCCCGCCGACAGCCGGAATCTTCAGCGTTTCCTGCGGCCACGTAGGCAAGGAGCGCCCAGGCCGTCTGCGACGCCGTGGTGAATTCCGCCCGGCCACGCCACGCAGGATCGGCATAGGAGCGGATGTCCTCGCCGAAGCCGCCGCTCTCCTGCTGGACGGAGTCGAGCCAGGCAACAGCGCGGCGCATGGAGGGGTGGTCGTAGGGGATGCCGCAGGCCTCGAGACCGGGCAGCGCGGCGCCGGTGCCGTAGATGTGGTTCACGCCCCAGCGGCCGTACCAGGAGCCGTCCTCCTCCTGCTCCGACAGCAGCCACTCGAGCCCGTTGTCGGCCGCTTCGCGGTGGCGACCGAGCGTCCCCAGCGTCTCGAGCGAGTGCGCGGTGACGTCGGCGCTCGGCTCGTCCGTCACCTTGCCGAAGTCGCAGAACGGGACCTTGTAGAGCCACAGCGCCTGGTTGTCCACGTCGAAGGCGCCCCACCCGCCGTCGCGCGATTGCATGCCGACGAGCCAGTCGAGGCCGCGCGCGATCGCGTCCTCGCCGCGACCGAGCTCGTGCAGCGCGAGCGTGACGACGGCCGTGTCGTCGACGTCGGGATAGAGGTCGTTCTCGAACTCGAAGGCCCAGCCGCCGGGGGCGAGGTCAGGGTTGCGAATCGACCAGTCGCCCTTGACCGTCACCTCCTCCCGCAGCAGGTAGTCGCCCGCCTTGCGCAGCGCCTCGTGGTCGGCGGAGACGCCGCAGGCGCGCAGCGCGAGCGCGGCGAGCGCCGTGTCCCAGACCGGCGACTGGCACGCCTCGGGCCGTAGCCGCTCGCCGTCTTCGACCATGAAGCCCTGCCAGCCCTCGACGGCTTTGCCGAGCGTCGGGTCGTCGAGCCCGTACCCGAGCGCGGCGAGCGCGATGATCCCCCACACCCAGGGCGGCTGGATCCCGCCCCAGGAGCCGTCCGCCTCCTGGCGCGCGCGAATCCAGCGCTCGGCGACCCGGACCGCGCGCCGGCGGAGACGGCTCGACGGCCCCGGCGGGCGCGTCTTCCCGGGGATCGCGCCGATCGCGGTCAGATCGAGGTCGGCGGGCCGCACCGGACGCAGCGACTGCGCGACCGAGAGCGCGACGAACGTCTGCCGCGCCCAGCAGGAGAAGTCGTAGATCGAGAAGGGCGAGCCGGGCGGCAGAAGGACGAGCTCGGGCGGGATGGGCACCATCTTCTGCCAGGGCCACTGGCCGAGCAGGGCCATGAAGCATTTCGTGAATAGTCGGCTTCTCGGGATTCCTCCCTCGCGCTGGATGAAGGCGAGCGTGCGCGGCCCCGGGTCGACCCCGGCGAGCCGGCACGCGACGTAGGCCTCGATCGAGGTGGAGAGGTCCGGCGGTCCCTCGAACCAGATCGCCCACGTCCCGTCGTCACGCCTCCTCGCCAGGAGCTCGTTCGCGATCCGCCGGTCGAGCTCCGGCGTGCGGAGGCCGAGGTAGTGGTGCCAGAAGAGGTGCTGCGCCGTCATCGTCACGTTCGACTCGAGCTCGCCGACCCAGATCCCGTCAGGCCGCTGCAACTCGAGCAGGCGGCGCGTGCCGCGGTCGATCGCCTGGTCCAGGCGCGTCAGTTCGGCGGTGGCAGCCATCGTCAAGCAGTAACTCTGGCGGAAGTGCTGCTCAAGATGTGCTGAGCCGCCCGGCGGCCGCTGCGGATCGCGCTCTCCATCGTCGCCGGCCAGCCGGTGTCGGTCCACGTGCCTGCGCGGGCGACGTTGGGCCGGGAGGTCTCGACTCCCGGTCGGCGAGCGCCCGGACGCAGCGCGACCGTCGCGTAAGGCTCGCGGCTCACGCGCGACCAGAGCAGCTCGGCGTCGCCGAGCCGCTGCGTGAGCTGCCCGGCGATCCGCTCCACGAGCTCGCGCCCGCGCACCTCGAGCAGCTCCGGCACGCCGCTCGAGACGACCGTGAGGTACTGACCCCGCTCGGGCCGGCTGCCGGTGAGCGTGCCGCGGTCGAAGACCCAGTGCGCATCCGAGCCGAGCAGCGCGACGAGCGGCTGCTCGAGCAGCGGCCGGGCGAACCAGAGGTGGACGCTCACGATCGGCGAGTCCTCGAGCTCCGGTTCCGGCTCCGGCTCCTCGAGCAGGCGCGCACTCTCGCGCGGCGGCACGGCGACCACGATCGCTTCGGCGTCGAGCACGCCGAGCGACGCGACGCGCGCCTCGGTTTGCACCGTCGCCCCGGCGGCCTCGAGCGCGGCCCCGGCCGCGTCGCCGTGCATCTGGCCCAGGGGCCGCGTCGGGAGGATCAGGTCGCTGTTCGCACGCGGGCCGAGCAACGCGGTACGGACCGTGAAGAGGCCAGCTTCGGCGTCGACCTCGTCGCTGCGGAGGTTGAGCGCGGGCCGCACGAACACGTCCCAGAACCGGTCGATTGTTCTGTCGGTTTCACCCAGTCGCCTGAGCAGCTGTCCGAAGGTCTCCTTCGGATGCGACTGCGCAGAGCGCAGTCGCAGTGTGGTGACCGGGAGTCGGAGCCGATCCGGTAGCGACAGGTGCCGATATCTGAGAATTCCGCGAAGGCTCGGCTCGATCGCCGCCTCCACCCCGTCCTCGTCGAGCACCGGCAGCGCGAGCCGGGTCCGCAGGAACGAGCCACCTTCACCGACCCGCTCGAGGAAGCGCACGTATTCGGTGAAGCAGCCGAGCGCGATGTGCTGTCCGTTGTCGGGCGCCGGCTCCGGGTCGCCCTCGCGCTCGGGCAACGTCTGCACTGCGCCACCCAGCGTCGGGCGCGCCTCGTGCACCGTCACGGCGTGACCCGCGTCCGCGAGGTCGAGCGCCGCGGCGAGCCCCGCGAGGCCGCCGCCGACCACGGCGACCTTCACGGCAGCAACCCTCGCGCCACGACGGCGAGCTTGCGTGGAGCCGAGAGCCGCGTCTTCTCGCCGAAGACGTCGAAGCCGCCCGCCTCGATCCGGTCGAGCGTCTCGCGGTACAGGCCGGCGAAGGTGCCGACGCAGAGCGCGCTACGGCGGTCGAGCGAGTCGAGCAGGTGCAGCCCCTCGGCGAGGTACGCACGCGCGCGCTCGGCCTCGAACGCCATCAGCTCCCGAAACTCCGGCGACGGGGCCAGCTCCTCCACGCCGAACGCGGTCAGCTCGTCCTGCGGGAGATAGACCCGGCCGAGCTGCCGGTCCTCGTCGACGTCGCGGATGATGTTGATCAGCTGGAGCGCGATCCCGAGCGTCATCGCGTGCTCCGTATCGTCCGAGCCGTAGACCGGGACGCAAGCGAGCCCGACCGCACCGGCGACCTTCTCGCAGTAACCGCGCAAGTCGGCGAAATCGGCGTAAGTGGACTGGTCGATGTCCTGCAAGCCCCCGTCGACGAGCGCGTGCAGCGCCTCGAGCGGAATGGGGAACCGCGTGCGAGAGTCGGCGAGAGCGACCGCCCACGGTGCGCCGCCGTGGTCGGCGATCGAGGCCGCGCTATGCGACTCGACAGTCTCGAGCACCTCGTGCAGACGCTCGAGGTAGTCGCGTTTGTCCCCGTCGGGGAGGGTGCCGTCGGCAATGTCGTCCACTTCGCGCGCAAACGCGTAGACGGCGGCAATGGCGCGCCGCTTATCGCGGGGCAGCACCATGATTCCGTACGCGAAGTTCTTCGCCTCGCGCCGTGTGACATGAGCGACCTCGTGGTAGGCGAGCGAGACGTTGCGATCGGCACTCATCGCACGAGGACGAGTGCGGCCTCGCGCGCGAGGCGGGCGCGTGACGGCCGCGGCCGGCCGCTGAAGATGTCCCAGCCGGCCGCCTCGAGCGCGTCGAGCGCGGCCAGCCCACCGCGGGAGAAGAGCGCGACCGCCCGGCCGAGCCGCCCACCGATCCGCTCGCGCAGCACCTCGCCCGCGGCGAGGAGCTCCGCGGCGCGTTGCGCCTCGAACCGGAGCAGCCCGCGCAGCTCCTCCGTCGGCCGGTCGAGCGGCGGATCGCCGAAGGTGCGCCGGTCGTCCGCCGGCAGATAGATCCGCCCGAGCTCGAGGTCGCGCGGCACGTCCTGCAGGAAGTTGACGAGCTGGAGGCCGGTGCAGACGGAGTCGCTCGCCGCGACGAGCTCTGGCTCGTCCAGCTTGCGGACGACGCCGAGTACGAGGCGCCCGCACGGATCGGCCGAGTGGGCGCAGTAGTGCTTCACATCCGCCCACGTCTCGTACTCGCTCACCCGCTGGTCCATGCGATTCGCCTCGATCAGCCGCAGGAACGGCTCGCGCGGCAGCTCGAACTCGCGAATCGTCGGCTGAACGTTCCGCAAGACCGGCCACGCCGCCTCGCCTGCGAACGCAGCGTCGACTTCCCGCTCGAGCTCGTCGAGCGCCGCGAGGCGGTCGCCCTCGTAGGCGTCTCCGAGCTCGTCCACGAGCCGCGCGTAGCAGTAGAGAGCGCGGATGTGCGGGCGCAGTGAGCGCGGGAATAGAACCGAGCCGACGGGGAAGTTCTCGCCGGCGGCGCGGGCTGCGATCTCGGCGAGCTCCACGCGCCCATTCTTGCTTGAATGGCGGCGCGGGCGGGTCGCCGCCGCGGACAAGTTGGGGGAGGAGGAAGAGATCTTGACCGACGCCGGAGCGTCCGGAGGACGCGAATCGGCAGTCAGCGGAGTCGACCGCCGCGACGGCGCGGTCGTCCTCTCGCTCGCGGGCGAGCTCGACCTGTACAACGCCGAGGAGGTGCGTGGTGCCCTGCTCGACGCCTGCGCCGGCGAGCCGAAGGTGCTCGTCGTCGACCTCGCGGAGGTCACCTTCGTCGACTCGACAGCGCTGGGGGTGCTGATCGAGGCGCGCTCGCGGATGGCCGACCGCAGCGGCTTCCGCCTCGCCGCTCCCGGCCTCGAGGCGCGCCGCGCCCTCGAAGTCTCCGGCCTCGACCGCCATTTCCTGGTCCACGACACCGTCGCCGAGGCGCTCGAAGCGGCTCGCTGATCCGAGTGCGCGAACCGCTGCTGCCGCCCGAGTCGCTTGCGCGCTACGCCGATGCGATCGTGCGTGCGTCCCTCGGCATCGAGAAGGGCGACACGCTCGTCGTCCAGGGCCAGCCGGAGCATCGCGAGCTGCTCGTCGCCCTGGCCGAGTCCGCGTACCGCGCCGGCGCGCGCTTCGTCGACGTGGTCACCATCGACCCTCTCGTGATGCGCGCGCGGCTGCTGCACGGGAGCGACGACGCGCTCGGCGCGCTGTCGCCGTGGTCTCGTCGGCAACTGCGGGAGGCGTCACGCCCCCACGGCGCTCTCGCCCACATAGCGGGCGAAGGGGACGTCGGTTACCTCGACGACGTGCCGCCTGCGCGGATCGCCACCGACTACTCACGGCGAGCGAAGCAGCTGGGCTTCCTGCGTCGCGCGCAGCTGAACATGGAGTCGCGCTGGATCATCGCGGGCTGGCCGACCAACCACTGGGCCGGCCAGGTCTACCCGGACCTCAAGCCTCTCGAGGCGAAGCGGCGTCTCGCCGCCGACCTGCTGCGCTTCTGCCGTCTTGCAGAGGGCGACGGGAAGGGGACGACCGGCTGGCGTGAGCACCTGCGCACGCTCAGCCGCCGCTCGGCGAGGCTGACGAAGCTCGGCCTCACGCGCCTCGAGCTGTGCGGCCCGGGCACGAAGCTCGATCTTGGCTTCGCCGAAGGCACGCGCTGGCTCGGTGGCTTCGAGACGATCATCGACGGCCGGAAGCTCGCCTCGAACATGCCGACCGAGGAGGTCTTCACGAGCCCGGACCCTCGCCGGACGAGTGGGACGTTCCAGTGCACCTTCCCGCTCTCTTTCCGCGGCCGCCTGATCCACGGGCTCCGCGGGGAATTCTCGAAGGGACGCCTGATCCGGCTCGAGGCCGACTCCGACGACGACCGTGACTTTGTCGCAGAGTTCATCGACACCGACCGGATGGGGCGGCGACTGGGCGAGGTTGCGCTGGTCGACGCCTCCTCGCGCATCGGCCAGACCGGCCGCATCTACTACAACACCCTGCTCGACGAGAACGCGGCTGCCCACATCGCGTTCGGCAGCGGCTTCGGCGGTACGCGCTCGGAGACTCCTGCCCGCGCGCTCAACCGCTCGACGATCCACCTCGACGTCATGATCGGCGGCCCGGAGCTCGAGGCGACCGGCTTCGACGCGCGCGGCCGGCGGATCCCGCTGATCCACGAGGGGGCCTGGCAGATCTGAGCGGGAAGGTCGTGGCGATCGCGGCGCTCGCCGCCTTCCTCGCGACCGTAGCGGGCTGCGGTGGCGGGTCATCACAGGCACGACCGACCGCGCCGCCGCCAACCACAAAGCCGAAGTGCACGCTCTCGGCCAAGCAGGAACGCACGATCCGGCGCGCGAGGCGGATGATCGTTCGCATGCACCGCCTCGAGTTGCCGCTGAAGACGGTGCACGAGGTGGGTCCGCGAAAGCTCGAGCAGGAGCTGTACCGCTTCATGCTGACGATCGGCACGCTGTCGCCGGACGAGCGCGGGCTGCTCATCCGCCGGGCGAAGAGCGCGGTCGCGCTCTGCCAGGACTGCTTCGACGCGCTCGAATCGATGGAGCCCGCCCTCGCCACTCGGTTCGGTGGGCGGCCCTGCAAGTCCGGTTAGCGCTAGCCGTCGACCACCAGGCCGTTCAAGGGTCCCCAGAGCGCCCTCGCTGCGGCGCGAGACGTGGGGCAGCAGCGTCAGCTTGCCGTCGGCCCAGCCGTCGCGCTTCCGCCGCTCGAGCCGCTCCTCGGCGAGGGGCTTCCACAACCCGTCGAACAGGCGCGGGGTCGCCGTCGATCTCCCCTCTCGACCGCTCGAGATGCTCCTCCCACAGCCTCAACCGGACCTCTCGCACGACCGCCGGGTCGCGGACGACGACATTGCACTCCGTGTCGTTGAAGAGCGAGTGCTCGTTGAGGTTCGCCGAGCCGACCGTGAGCCAGGCGTCGTCGACGATCGCCGCCTTCGAGTGGACGTAGACCGGTAGCGCCGCAGCCGGCGTGCGTGGTGGGCGCGGACGATCCGCTCGATCGTCTCGCCGACGAGATCGTCGAGCCGGTTCAGTGGATACGGCGCCACGGCGCGCTCATGCCCCGCACCGACCGGAATGTCACTCCGTCGAGCGCTACGGCGTCGAGTAGCCCGAGTACCCGTAGGTGCCGCTGCCGCTGATGATCGATCCGCCGCTGAGATTCGCCGCTGGGAAGTTCTGGACGGGCAGGTTCCCGACGGCCCCGCTCATGTAGGCGTGCCAGATCGCGGCGGGCAGCGTCCCGCCGGCGACCTCTCCCACGCCCTCGACGTTGTAGAGCGAGATCTCGCCCTTCGGGTAGCCGACCCAGACGCACGTCGCCAGCTGAGGCACGTAGCCGCAGAACCAGGCGTCTTTGAAGTCCTCGGCGGTCCCGGTCTTGCCGGCCACCGGGCGAGCGCCGAGCGCGGCTGCGGTGCCCGTGCCCTTCTGGACCACACCTCGGAGGGCGTACGTCAGCTGGGCGGCGACGTTGGCGCTGAGGACTCGCCTCCCCTTTGTGCTCAGCCTCGAGCCCTTGATCACCTTCCCGTCCGCCCCGCGAACGAACTCGAACGCCTGCGGAGCGTGGTGGACACCGCCGGAGGCGAAGGTGGCGTACACGTCCGTCATCTCGAGTGGCGTGAACCCCACCGAGCCGAGCGTGATCGCGCACGCCTGCCGGAAGTACTTGCTCCCGATGGGCTCCGTGATCCCGAGGTTGCGCGCCATGTACATCACGTTCTTCACTCCGATCTTCGCGATGAGTTGGGCGAAGATCGTGTTCACCGAGTACGCCGTCGCGTCGAGAAGGCTCATCGTGCCTCCCGTCTCGTCGGCGAAGTTGTGGACATCCCAGTACCCGTTGTTCGTCGCACACTCGGGAGTGATGATGTTGAGCGCGGAGGGGCCGTAGAAGGTCGAATAGAGGGAGGCCCCCTCGCTCAACGCGGTCGCGAGGGTGATCGGCTTGAACGAGCTGCCCGTGGAGCGCTTGGCCTGAGTCGCGAGGTTGAACTGCATCTTGCGCCCGCTCGGCAGATAGTCGACCATCGCTTTCACGGCCCCCGTCTTCGGGTCGATGGACACGATCGCCGCGGCAGGGTCGGTCGGAGTGTTCAGGACCGAGCTGACTGCGTGGAGCGCGAGCCCCTGCAGGCGCATGTTGAGCGTCGTCTTGACCCTGGGGCCGCCGAGCTCCACCCGCCGGTGGCCGATGCGGCGGTCGGAGTCGAGCTGCTGCGTCGCCCAGCCGAAGAAGTTCGGCTGGTGCAGCTCCGAGTAGAGGTGACCGGGCCTGAGCTGAAGCTTTCTCCGCGTCGCCGACCGCAGCCTGGACTTGCTGATGTAGTGGTTCTTCCACATCGCGTGCAGCACCTCGTTCCGGCGGGCCAGCGCGGCGTGCGGGTTCCTGAGCGGGTCGTACACCGTCGGCGCCTGGGGCAAGCCTGCGAGCAGCGCCGCCTGGACGAGCGTCAGCCTCGAGGCGGGCTTGGAGAAGTACGTCCGCGCCGCCGCCTGCGCGCCGTACGCATGCCTGCCGTAGAAGACCTCATTGAGGTACTCGGCCAAGATTTGCTTGCGCGTCTTCTTTTCGAAGATCTTCGTGGCGAGGCAGGCTTCTTTGACCTTGCGCGACAGCGTCCGTTCCGGATTGCCGATGTAGAGGTTTCGCACGAGCTCCTGCGTGATCGTCGACCCGCCCTGCACGATGTGGCCCTTCGAGAGGTTCTGGTAGAGGGCGCGCATGATGCCCTGGTAGTCGAGAGCGCCGTGCTGCCAGAAGCGCGCGTCCTCGATCGCCACCGTGGCCTCGGGCAGCGACGGCGAGATCTTGGAGAGCGCCAGCGGCTGCCGGTTCGTCGCCGACGGCACCACCCCGAGCCGCTGCATGTCGTCGGTGTAGAGGAAGGAGTTCTCGCCGAGTGCGAGCGGGCGGAGATCGGAGAGGTTGCACTGCGAGCGCAGGATCTGCTGGCTCGTGAAGGCGACCGTGGCGAGCAGGAGCGCGACGATCGAGGCGAGGAGCAGCGCGCCGACGAGCAGAATGCTGCGACGCTTGCGGTTCCGGCGGCGGAGCCGGCCGTGCCGCGCCAGGAGCATGCGCTCGAACTCGAGGTCCACGCGCGACGGCTGCCGCCGCTGCGGTCCTCTCCCGTTCCCGTTCCGACCGTTGTCGCCTGCCACTCCTCGGACATTGTGCTGTATACGCCGGTCCGAGAAACCGAGAGCCGCCGCAGCGTTTGCCCGTCGAAGCCGCGGGCATCTTCTCGGCCGTGCTCGAGTTCCCCCTCAACTCGTCCGTCACGACCCTCCACGACCTCTTCCAATCCACCGGATTCGTCGTCGCCCGGAACGTCGCGATCTGCTTTGCCGTCGTCTTCTGGCTCGGTCTCGCACTGTGGGTGAACAGGGACGCCCGCCGGCGGATCGGCGACCCGATCCTCGTCTTCTTCGCCACGCTCGTCGGGCTCGTACTGCCCTACATCGGCCCGGTCGTCTACCTCGTCTTCCGGCCGGCCGAGACCCTCGACGACGTCCGCTCGCGGCGCGTCGAGCTGGAGGCGCTCGAGCAGCATCTCGCTCGCTCGCGACAGGCCTGCCCCGTTTGCCGCTCGTGGATCGAGCCCGACTACATCGCGTGTCCTGTCTGCGCCACGATGCTCCGTCAGCCGTGCGCGACGTGCAACGCGCCGGTCGAGCCGCTCTGGCAGGTGTGCCCCTACTGCGCGTCCGCGATCGCGCCGTCAGCGGTGGACCTCGACGCCGCGCTGACAGCGGAGGCAAAGACGATCACGCTGGTCGACGACATCCCACTCGTGCCGCAGCCCGAGACCCGCGCCGCGGACGCCTAGCCTCGCGCTCGCCTTGGCCGGGTCGAGCGGGAACTCGAATCTCGGACCAGCGTCTGTCACAATTTCGGCGTGCAGCCGTCTTGGATTCGGATCGTCATCGTCGCGTCAGCCGCTGGGGTAGCTGCCACGGCGAGCGCGTATACGGCAGACGCAAGCGCCACTCGGGCGCGCACAGGCGCGCAAGTTGTGGACAAGACGTATTCGTGCCGCGTATGGCGTCAGCGGCCCTTCTACTTCGGGACGCAGGTTCGGCTCCCAGCCACGGCGTCCGGGGGAGCGCAGCCGGGGCTCGCGAGCGTGACCACCGCGAACAACCACGCCTTCCAGGTCGTCTTCAAGGACGTGAAGAACAGCCTGAGGGTCGATACGTCGATCTGCCGTCCGTCTTCGCGCCGGGTCGCACTCAAGCCGGCCGGGCTCGCCCTGTATCAGACGGTGACGCGCCACTTCGTTGGCCACCTCAACGGCAAATGCCCGACGCGTGTCAGACGGGTACTCGTCCACTTCCGGGTCACGATGACGAGCGGCACACCAGAGCGGGCGCTGTTCGCCGTCCGCAAGGACGGTGCGAAGAGCCGGAAGCCGCTCGCCTTCTTCAAGTGGAGCCCGGACAAGATCACGGGCTACCTGGCCAAGAGCTGCACCGCGTACTAAGCCGACGCGGGGACTCGAACCCCGGACCCCATCATTACGAGTGATGTGCTCTACCAGCTGAGCTACGTCGGCGGGGGGAACTCAGTCTAGCCCGGCCTAGAAGCTCTCAGGACTCGATCGTCACGAGGGTCCCGATGGGGGTGTAGGGCCAGACCTCGGCCGCCGCGGCGTCCGGCAACTCGACGCACCCGAGGCTCTGTGGTGTCCCGAACGACGCGCGCGGGAACGCGTGGAGCGCGTCGCCGCCGTTGAAGTAGCTGATCCAGCGGATTCCGGGATCGTGATAGTGCGAGCCGTCCGGATTGGTGCCGCTCATCGTCCCGACCGGGATGTGCTCGAAGACCGGCCACGTCCCCTGCGCCGTCGGCGCCTGCGCGATGCCGGTGTTGCCGGGCGAGGTGAGGATCACGCGGCCGTCGTGCCAGAGGCTCAGCGACTGCGGGATCGACTCGTGGACGAAGACGTAGTTGTAGCCCGCATCGGACCGTCGGCCGGCGAGGTCGTCGTGCAGCAGCGCTCTCCAGACCTGGGGGCCGGCCACTCCGTCGGTGGCCATGCCGTGCACGTCCTCGAAGCGCATCACGGCGCCCTGGGTGACGACGTTCCAGCTAGCCGGCCGCCAGAGGGCGCGCAGGGAGAGCGGCGTCCCCGAGTAGCGCCAGGAGAAGGTGCCGCGCGGCGCCGAGAGAGCGGCGGCCACCTCGGAGGCGGGCGTCGACGGAAGGGGGTCGGCCCGGCGCCACCTGACCGGGAGATAGCCGAGGCGGGCAAGGATCTCCTGCAATCGCAGCGTCGAGCCGCTCGCCACCTTCCAGGCGAGTGACCCGCCCGGAACCCGCAACCGCACGGTGCCGCCGAGACCGAAGCCGAGCCCCGCCGGGCGGAAGGTGAGCGTGTTGGAGTCCACGTGCTGCCAGTGGCCCGGCATCGCGGGCTCGAACCGGGGGAGCCGAGAGCCGAGCACGGAGGCGACCGGCCGGGCGAACGTCAACGTCAGCGGAGCGAGCGGAGAGACCCGGCTGCCCGCAGCGGGCTCGGCGACGACGCTCTTCCGCGCACCGGGAACGAACCACGCCACG
>Ga0136846_1219032_pt1 | contig 13713 bp, 11 predicted proteins | sample HopSoiMetagenom2_FD_96841 | JGI IMG/M metagenome (GOLD analysis project Ga0136846, IMG submission 96841) | Grasslands soil microbial communities from Hopland, California, USA - 2 Assembly 2016 (version 4) | ecosystem: Environmental > Terrestrial > Soil > Grasslands | place: USA: Hopland... | reverse complement strand
TGCGCCGCTGGCGTCGGTCGGCGGAGCGGAGGGTGGTGAGCTCTTCGTCACCGAGGCCGCCAGCGGTACACCGGTGGGTTCGATTCCCGCGGGCGTTCGGTGGGTCGTCGTCCCCGACTCGGCCGATTCATCGCGCCTGCGGCTGATCCGGCCTGCTCCCGACAGCAGCCGCAGCGCGGCACTCCGCGGCATCGCCGTCGTCAACGTGACCGAAAACCGCTTCGTCGTCGCCAATGGACGTCGCTACCGCGGCCGCATCAGCGTTACGTCCAGTCGTGGCGGCCTGACAGTCGTGAATCGGCTCGGAATCGAAGGCTATGTCGCGGGCGTCGTGCGTCCGGAGATCGGTGTCCGCCGCGCCGACGAGGAGGCAGCCGTACTCGCACAGGCCGTCGTCTCGCGCAGCTTCGCGCTGAAAAACCGGGGCCGCTGGGAATCATTGGGATTTGACGCGTACGCCGATACCCGGGACCAGGTCTACCTCGGCGTTGCCGTCGAGAATGCCCAGGTGTGGAACGCGGTACGGGAAACCGCCGGACAGGTATTGCGTTACGACGGCCAGGTGATCGATGCCTATTTCCATTCGACGTGTGGATTCAGTACCGCCGGTGTCGAGGAGGCGTTCGCCACCGCCCGCACCCGTCCCTATCTGCGACCGGTTTCGGACGATCGCGGCGGCGGCCATTTCTACTGCGACGGCTCGCCGCGATTTCGCTGGCGCGAAGAATGGGACAGCCCGAAGCTCCGCGCTATATTGTCGCAAACACTGGCCGCGATGTTGCCGTCGTCCGGCGACAGCCTGCAGCGAATAACGGACGTCGCGGTCACCCGGACCACGCGTTCGGGACGCGTCGCCGAACTGCGAATCGTGTTCGAACGGGGTGATGTGCGCATTCCAGGAACCGATGTGCGATCGGTGCTCCGGCCCGAAGCCGATCGCCTGCTCTCCAGCGCGGCGTTTCAACTGACCGTCTCGAAGGCCAACGGCGAAGTCACGCGGGTCATTGCCGCCGGTGGGGGCTCGGGGCACGGCGTCGGGATGTGCCAATGGGGAGCAATCGGGCGCGCGCGCGTTGGGCAGGACTATCGGTCGATTCTGAATACTTATTTTCCGGGAACGAAGATTGAACGGATCTACTAGGGCGGTTGGGCGGTTAGGCGGTTGGGCGGTTCGAACTGCCGCTCTGCTCGCGCTCCTGCTAACCGCCAAACCGCCAAGCCGCCTAACCGCCCAAGGCGTCCTCAACCAATTCTCCTACGAAAACACCCGGCTATCCGGCATCCAGCTCGACGCCGGCATACTGGGTGCCAATCAGCTCACGGGCACCACGATAGGCGGAGTGCGGCTGGATTTTGGCCGTATCGCGCCGCGCGTGCGCCTGATGCTGGGCCTGTCGTACTTCAAGTCGGAATTCGACGCGGAGGCGCGCAGCCGCTTCGAGCGGGCGCTGGACAGCATCATCATCGATCCGTCCGGTGACGATACCATCGACGTCGGTCGCATCTCGCTCGGCGACATCATCGGCGACGTTGATTTCCAGTATCTCTTCCCGCAGGGACACGGCATCATGGCCTACGTTGGAACGGGGGTCAGCATTCATCTCCGCAACGGCAGTGGCACGGCGATCAACGGAACGTTCGTGGAGGACGCGCTCGACGTCGTGACCGCCGGACTGAATGGCACGGTCGGCTTCGAGTTCAACATCGCGCGTGCGTGGCGATTCACGGTGGAAGGACGGGGCGTCCTGTCGAGCGGCTTGCAAACCGCCAGCCTGCGGACCGGACTGATGTACCGGCTGCACGCCGGCAAGGAGCGGGAAGCGAGCACCAAGTGAACGATCCAATCCGCGTCGGCGTCATCGGTGCCGGCGGGATCTCGCAAGTCGCGCACCTGCCGGTCTTGCGCCGTCTCGCGGGCGTCGCAGTCGCCGCGATCTGCGACAATGATCTCGGGAAGGCGCAGGCGCTCGCCGCGCGATTCGACGTGCAGGACACGTACGATGACATCGAGGAAGTGCTGCGGTACGGGAACGTCGATGTCGTCGTGATCTGCACGCCCAATCATCTGCACGAAATTCACGTGACGTCGGCGCTGGCAGCAGGCGCCCATGTGTTGTGCGAGCGGCCGTTGTCGCTCACGCTCGCAGGGGTGGAGCGCGTTCTGGCGGCGAGTGATCGGTATGGCAAACGCGTCATGGTGGGCATGAATCATCGCTTCCGGTCCGACGTCCAGGCCGTGCGGGGCTTTCTCGCCGGCGGCGACCTGGGCGGACTGCAGGCGGTGCGGGCCGGGTGGTACACATTCCAGCCTTCCCGCCAGATGCTGGGCTGGCGCTTGCGTCGCGAAGAGGCCGGCGGTGGCGCAATGCTCGACCTCGGCCTGCCGCTCATTGATCTCGGCATGTGGCTCGCCGGATGGCCGGCTCCGAAACGGATCGCGGCGCATCTCACCCGCAGTAGCAAGGACGCCGTCGAAGACATGGGCTCCGCCCTCCTGGTGCTGGAGAACGGCGTGTCGATCACCGTGGATGTGAGTTGGCGGCATCTGGGGGAAGGAGAGCGGTTCTGGTTCGATATCGTCGGCGCCCGTGGCTCCGCGATGATCCAGCCGCTGCGCATTTTCCGCGAGCAGCACGGAGCGGCCGTCGATGTCACGCCGACTGGCGCGACGGGGCGCGAGACGCAATTCACCCAGTCCTATCGCGCGGAGTGGATGTATTTCCTGGCGGTGATCAAGGGCGACGTCAACGCGCCGCCGCCCCGCGACCAGCTTGCCCTGCAGCGCGTGCTGGAGGCGATCTACCGCTCGGCCGACGAAGGGCGCGACGTCTTGTTGTGAGCGGCCGGCGTCTGGCGTTGCTGGCCGTGATCGGGGCGATCGCACTCACCGCCAGTTATCCGCCGTTTCCGCTTCCACCTCTGAGTTTTGTCGCAATCACGCCCGCGGTGCTGCTTGTGCGCCAGGCGATCATCGACCTCGATTACCGGAAAGCGTTCCGCTGGGGCTGGTGGTACGGCCTCGCGACCAATGCCCTGGTGCTCTATTGGATGCTGGTCGCGCTCTGGCATTTCACCCCGTTCTCGGCGCTGGGCTACTTCGCGACCATCGCGGTGCTGGGACTGCTGACCGGTCTGATGTTCTGGTTCGTCGCCCGCGTCTGTATCGAGGCGCCACGGGTTCCGCTGTGGGTGGCGCTCCCCATCGCCTGGACCGCGCTCGAGTGGTTGGTCGGGCACCTCGGCGACGTGCGTTTCCCCTGGCTGGGCCTGGGCACGTCTCTGGCCGATGCTCCGGTGCTGATTCAGTGGGCGGACATCGCCGGCGCGCGCGGGGTCACGTTGTGGCTCGCCTGGTGCAATGTCGTGATCGTCGAGGCAGCGATTGACGTGCGTCGTGCCTCGTACGTCGTGCGTCGACTCGTCCCCGTTCTCGTGACAATCGGGTTGGCTCTTGGTTATGGCGTGTGGCGGATGAAGACGCTCCCGATCCGCGACGCCGGCGTCATCGGGATGGTACAGCCAAACGAGGGCTTCAGTGAGAAGTGGAATCCGGCGCATGCCGATAGCGCGTTGAATGCCTTGTTTTCGTTGTCCCGCGGATTGATGGCGGGATCTCCCAAGCCGCAGCTGCTCGTCTGGCCCGAAGCGGCGGTCCCGGGATACTTCCTCGACCATCCGCAATGGGACGCCACGATCAGCCGGTTCATTGCCGAGCATCGGATTCCGCTGATGACCGGCGGACTCAATGCGGAGCCCGAAGGTCCGCCGCATGGCGGGTTTCGGATTTTCAACGCGGCGTTCTACTACGATTCCACTGGAGACCGCGCCCGCTATCCGATCTACGCGAAGCACTATCTGGTGCCCGTAACGGAGCGGGTGCCGTTCGTGCCGGTCCGCTTGTTCCGCGCCATTCCGGGGTTGGCGCGCTGGTCGGGCGGATTCCGCCCCGGCAGGGAATCGCCTGTCTATGCCTCGCCGGTGGGCAAGTTCGGCGTCGTGATCTGTTATGAATCGGCATTTGAGGACGCGACACGCCTATACCGGGCGCACGGTGCGGATTTCTTCGTCAATGTGACCAACGATGCCTGGTTCGGAAGCACGAGCGCCCCCGCGCAGCATGCATCCCATCTCGTGCTGCGCACCATCGAAACGCGCATGGGCGTGGCGCGCGCGGCGAACTCCGGCATCACCGAACTTGTCGATCCGCTGGGCCGCGCCTACGCCCAGACGAAGCTGAACGAGCCGGCTTCGCTCGCCGGCGTGCTGCGAACCAGCGACGTCATTCCGCTGTACGTGCGACTCGGCGACTGGGTGGGTATCCTCGTCGTGATTGCCACGATTGCCGGCATCGCGCTGCTCGTGAGGCGCCGCTTCGCGCCATGACGCGCGTCGGCGTGGACGTAGGAGGAACGTTCACCGATCTCGTCGCGGTCAGACCGGACGGAACGCTCGAGATACGCAAAGTCGACAGTACACCCGCAGACCCCGCTATCGGATTATTTCGTGCGCTCGATGCCCTCGGAGCTGAGCCGGTCGATGTGCTTGTGCACGGCACCACCGTGGCCACCAATGCGCTGCTCGAGCGCCGAGGCGCGCGTGTCGTGCTGATTACGACGGCTGGATTCGAAGACCTGCTCTGGCTCAGGCGCCAGGACCGTGCAGCGCTGTACGATCTGGCGCGCGATCATCCGCCGCCGCTCGTTGCGCGCAAAGACGTGATCGGCGTCAACGAGCGAATGGGACCTGACGGTCCCGTCCTGGCCATTACAGAACAGGAAGTCGAGCGCGTCACCCAGGCGGTCCGAAAACTCGCGCCAGAATCGATTGCCATCTCCCTGTTGTTCGCATTCCGACACCCCGGGCCCGAAGAGCGAATTGCCGCCGCGCTCCGTGCCGCGTTTCCCGACGTTCCTGTCGCGGCCAGCCACGAGGTCCTGCCGTTTTTTCGCGAGTACGAGCGCACGAGCACCACGACGGCGGAAGCGTATCTGCGCCCCATCGTCGGCGAGTACGTCAGGAAAACGGCTGAGCTCAGCATTCAGCGGGAGATACGCTCGTATCGCATCATGACCTCCAGCGGCGGCTCGCTCGGTCCCGACAAGGCCGTGCAGCACGCGGCGAATCTCGCCCTTTCCGGCCCGGTGGGCGGCGTGGTCGCGGCCAAATGGCTCAATCCGTTTCTGGAGGGCGCTCGAGACCTGTTGACGCTCGATATGGGAGGTACGAGTGCGGATGCCAGCCTGGTCGCGCGCGTCGGTCCCGGGTGGAATGAGGATGGGCTGAGCGAACGCACGGCCGTGATCGCAGGCGTCCCCCTCGCCGTTCCCGCCATTCTGATCGAAACGGTGAGCGCGGGTGGCGGCAGTGTCGCTTCGATCGACGAAGGCGGCGCACTCCGCGTCGGCCCGCGCAGTGCCGGCGCGCTGCCCGGTCCTGCCTGCTACGGCCGCGGAGGCCGTGAGCCGACCGTCACCGATGCGTGCCTGGTTATGGGGTGGCTCGATCCCGACCATCCATTGGCGGAGTCGGTGCGTCTCGACCGGGAAGCGGCGGAACGCGCTCTCGCGACCCTGGGTGCTGACATCCCGGCACTGGCCGCGGGCATTGTCAACGTCGCGACGGCGGTTATGGCGCGGGCGCTCAAGCGCGTGAGCGTGGCGCGCGGGCTCGATCCGCGCGCGATGGCGTTGGTGCCGTTCGGTGGCGCGGGCCCGCTGTTCGGCTGCGCGCTGGCCGATACGCTCGGAATGTCGCGCGTCATTATCCCGCCACACCCTGGAGTGTTCAGCGCCATGGGGCTTGCCATGGCTTCGGAGCGGACGGATATCCTGGCGTCATTCCACGCGCGCCTGGACGACCTCGATCGCGAAACGCTCGCGCGCGCCTTCGCCGCGATCTGCCCAAAGGAGTTCTTGGGTCGTTCCGATCTCATCATCACCAAGTCTGTCGATTGCCGGTTTGCTGGTCAGGGCTATGAAGTCACCGTGGATTCGCTGTGGGACGATCCCGAAATGATCGAGAAGGATTTTCTCAATGCGCATGCGGAGCGTCACGGTCACGCCGATCTCGAGCAGCCGATCGAAGCGGTGAACCTCCGGATCGTGGTTCGACGCCCGGACGCGGACACGCCGATTCCGATCGATCGCCACGGCGCGCAAGCTCCGGTTCGGCCCGGGCGCCGCTCGATTCTTACCCGTGACGGGACACGTGTCGAGGCTCTCGTGTATCCGTTGGACGATTTGCCGTCGGACCTGCACATCGAGGGTCCCGCCGTGTTGGCTGGCCGCGATGCGACTGCACTCGTCGAGCCCGGCTGGCGCGCCCGCACCCTGCGAAGCGCGCTGATCCTGATCGAGCGTCCATGAGACTCGACGCGCTCGGAATCGAGGTGATGGCGCATGCCTTCGCGTCGATCGCGGAGGAGATGGGCCTCGTACTGGTGCACAGCGCGCTCTCGCCCAACATCCGCGAGCGGCGCGATGCATCGGCGGCGTTGTTCGATGCTGATGGCGAAATGATCGCGCAGGCGGCGCACATTCCCGTCCATCTGGGCGCGCTGGCCGATGCGGTCGCCGCAGTCCGTGGCCTGGATCCGCAGCCGGGTGAGCTGTTCCTGCTCAATGACCCCTATGCCGGCGGCAGCCACCTTCCGGATCTCACGCTGATTGGTGCAATCGACATCGACGGCCGGGTGGGCGGATACAGCGTCGTGCGCGCACATCATTCCGACGTCGGCGGCATGAGCGCCGGCAGCATGCCGGCGGGCGCCCGCGAGCTCTACCAGGAAGGCATTGTCATTCCGCCTTCCCGGCTCACGCCGGAGCTGGAACGCGTGCTGCTCGCGAACGTCCGCACGCCCGGCATGCGGCGGGGCGATCTCGCGGCGCAACGCTCGGCCGTGGAACGCGGCGCCGACGGGCTGCGTGCCCTCGCGCGCCGCCATGGATGGACCGCGACGCGCGACGCCGCGCGCGCGCTGCTCGACTACACCGAGCGGCGCACTACGGCCCTGCTCGGGAAAATGAGGGTGCAGGGAAGCGCCACCGACTATCTCGAGGGTGATGGCGTGATCGACGAGGATCTGGCGATTCACGTGAACGTCACGATCCAGGACGGCCTCTTTCACGCCGACTTCACGGGGACGCGTGACGCGGCGCCCGGGAACGTCAATTGCCCGATTGCCGTGACCCGCTCGGCCGTGCTGTTCGTGGTGCGAACACTGCTGCCGGAAGATGTACCGATGAACGGCGGGGTTCCACGCGCGATTCGGGTCATCGCGCCGCCGGGATGTCTCGTAAATGCGCGAGCGCCGAGTGCGGTGGCGGCAGGGAATGTCGAGACGTCGCAACGGATCGCCGATTGTGTCTTTCGCGCGCTCGCGGCCGATGGCTGCAGGGTGCCGGCGCAGGGGCAGGGAACGATGAACAACCTGACATTCGGCGGCACGGGCTGGACGTACTACGAGACGATCGGTGGGGGCCAGGGCGGGAGCGAGGGGGCGCATGGTCCCTCTGGCGTGCATGTCGGAATGTCGAACACGTGGAACACGCCGATCGAAGTCCTGGAGCTCGAGCATCCGTTGCGCGTGCGCACCTATGCGCTGCGAACCGGAAGCGGTGGGAAAGGCGCGTGGAACGGCGGTGATGGCGTCGTCCGTGAGTTCGAAGCGCTCGTGCCGATGGAGGCGACGCTGCTCACCGAACGACGGCGTCACGGTCCGGCCGGCGCGAACGGCGGTGCTGATGGAACCCCAGGCAGCAATCAACTCAATGGCAGGTCTCTCGGATCGAAGACGACACTGCGACTGGCCGCGGGGGACGTCCTCCGCATCGACACTCCGGGCGGCGGCGCCTGGGGGAAAGGACACAGCGTATGACGTGGTTTCTGGTCTCGATTCTCGGGTTGGTCGCGGGCGTCGTCTCGGGGCTGTTCGGCGTGGGCGGCGCGGTGGTGATTATCCCCGGACTCGTCTTCATCACGAAGATGCCGCAGCACACCGCGCACGGGAGCTCACTCGCGGCGCTGCTGCTGCCGGTCGGCCTCATGGGCGTGCTCCAATACGCCAAACGCGATCAAGTGAATTGGGGATATGCGGCGGTCGTCGCTGGAGGGTTGCTGATCGGCGCCTACTTCGGCGCACGGCTCGCCGGCTCGATTCCCGATGTGACCCTGCGCAAGGTGTTCGGCGGATTCCTGATGCTGATCGCGGTGAAGCTGCTCGTGTCCTAGCTGCTGGCGTCTTCTGAGAGCTGGCGTTGAAACACTCGTCCCTCGATGAACAGCTTGAAAAGATCCTCGTCGAGCTGTCCTTCCTGGACTTCGGTCGTGAGGATGTCGAGCGCCCGCTCATGCGATACCGCGCGCTTGTACGGCCGGTCCTGGGCAGTCAGCGCGTCATAGATGTCGCTGATCGTCATCATGCGGGTCTGAATCGGGATGGCGTCGCCGGTGATGCGGCGGGGGTACCCGCGGCCATCGAGCTTCTCATGGTGCGCATAGGCGATGATGGGGATCTCCTGCAGCTCGCGCGTCCAGGGAATGCGCTGCAGGAACTGGTAGGTGTGGGAGACGTGACTCTCGATCTCGTGCCGCTCGGCGTCGTCCAGACTTCCTTTGCGGATCGTCAGATACCGCATCTCGTCGGCTGACAGGAACGGCTCCGTGACGCCGTCGAGTCCCAGGTAGGCGCGCTTCGACCACGTCTTCAGCTCCTCGAAGCTGCCATCCGGGAGGATCGATGGCTCATTGGCCTGCAAGACGATCTCGAGAAAGCGATCCAGCTCCTTGAGCTCTTCCTGGTGCGCCGCTTCCAACGCCTGCACGAAACCTTTGTAGTCCGCAGTCCCGTTCTGCTCGAGAAATTCCGCGCGTTTGCGCCAGAACTCGCGCTCGGCGGTGCGGCGAATGAACGCATGGCGGTGCCGCACAAGCCCGAGATCCGACGGGTACAGCTTCTTGGCTTTTACGAGGACCTGCTCGCGCACGCCGACTTTGCCGAAATCGTGCAGCAGGGCCGCATACCGAATCTCTTTCAGCTGCTCGCGCGAGAACGTGATGCCGCGATAGGGTCCGTCGCCCGCGCGATCGACAGTTTCGGCGAGTCCGACCGTCATCCCGGCCACCCGTCCGCTGTGACCGTACGTCGTGGGGTCCCGCTGCTCGATGGCGTGTACGGCCGCAAGCACGAAGCCTTCGAACAGCCGCTCGATATCCTCGTACAGGCGACTGTTCTCGATGGCGACCGCGGCCTGTCCCGCGAGGGCGGTCACGAGCTCGACGGTGCGCTTGGAGTAGGGGACGACCTGCTGCTCCACGTCCGTCGGCGTCGAAAGGATCGCTTCGAGATTGCGCTTGCGGTTGATCAGCTGCAGCACGCCGATGATTTCGTCCTTGTGATCCTTCATCGGGATCACGAGCATCGACTTCGTGCGGTAGCCGTAGCGCTCGTCGAACGAGCGGTTGATCGTGTACTCGACGTCGGGGGGCAGGAAGTAGGCGTCGTCGATGACCAGCGGATCACCGGTCACGGCGCAGTAACCCGCCAGACTGGTGCGGTCGACGGGAATCGTGAACTCCACGAACGGCGCCTGCGGCTTTGAATACGTCTGCGCCAGACGGAAGCGCAGCCGTTTCGTGCCTTCCTCGTTCCGTTCCACGAGATAGAGGCTACCCGCATCCGACTGTGTAATCCGCCGCGACTGGGTGAGAATCAGATCGAGTAGCGTCTTGAGGTCCCGCTCGGTACCTAGCGCGACGCCGATACGGGTGAGCTCTCCGATTTCCCTGGCGCGCTGCGCGGCTTCGCCGCGCGCGCGTGCCGTTTCGGCGCGAGCCGCCGCCTCCCGAAAACCGGCCCGGATTGCCACCAGCAAGCGCCGCGGGCTCGACGGATGCGTCAGGAAGCCGGACAGGAACTCGGTGGGAAGCCCGTCCGGCACGTCGGCCTCGCCGTCGCGTCCCATGGCGACGATGGCGCCTCCCGCATCCACGAAGGAGCGCAGCATGTCCACCGGGAACGTGGAGCGGCTCTCGGCATCGAGCAGGAACACCGTGGGCCGGTCGTCCACCGCGAGGTCGCGCAGCTGGCGCACGGGACGAGCTTCGACCTGCGAGGTCTGGAGCGCAGGTGCGACGGCATCGGGCCGCCACATCGGCGGATGGAGCAGGAGGTACCTCATGGTGCCGTCGCCGGGGCGAAGCGGCTGCGCGACCCCGTTACGACCGCTTGACCCGCTGCAGGCTCTCCTGAGCCTCAGCGTAATCGGGGAAAATCTTCAACGCCTGGGTGAACATGTCCGCTGCCTTGTCCTTCTCCCCGCGATCCTGGTAGAGCAGGCCGCGCGAGTAATAGGTCAGCGCCTCGGTGGGAATCTTGCGCTCGACGCGCGGATCCGCCGCCTGCCGCTCGAGCTGCGGGAGATTCGCGTCCTTCATCAGCCGCTCCGCGAGGCTCCGAATCAAATCGAACAGGTGGTCGCGCTCAGCGCGGTCGGATTCGGTTTTCACCAACTCGGCCGTTTCGGCATTGACCAGCCGGACGTCGACGTTGAAGTCGCCGTAGAAGTCCCGGAAGGTGCCGGTTACCACGTAGCGTGATCCGGTCGATTTTCCGATGCGCACGATTGCGGTGGAGTCGACGCGCCCCTGCGCGCTCACGGTCTGCTCCCGGGCGACGAGTCGCGCGGCGGGGTTGCGGGCCAGCTCCGAAATCATCATCCCGGCGATTCCGCGCTCCAGCGCGTCGAAGTTTTCCTTGGCCTGGCCGTAGGAACCCGCGTTGCTGAAGGGAAGGACGGCGATGCCGGGCCGCATGTCCTGGCTGCGCTGCTGCGCCCCGAGCGATACGGGGGCCAGGCCCATGACCATCATGACCGTACGCGCGCGCATAGCTACTCCTCGGTTCACAGGGTCACCCGCATGCCTTCCTGGGCGGCGAGCACCTCGAGCCGCCCGCGACGCGACTTGGCGAATTTGCGCGCCGCTGCCACGAGGGCATCCATTTCCTTATCGCGATGCTCGGGTTCGTGATGGAAGAGCACGAGCTTCTTGACACCCGCATCGAAGGCGAGGGTCACCGCTTCTTCATAGGTCGAGTGCCCCCAGCCGCGGTGCTGCTCGAGCTCCTTCGGCGTATACATCGCGTCGTGAATGAGCAGATCGACGTCCTTCAAGAACGTCACGAAATCGCGGCGCCACGCGCTCGACACCTCGTAATGACCGCCGGTACCCAGCTCGTTGTCGGTCACGTAGGCCATACTCGGGCCGCCGGGCTTCGCCGGAGCGAGCCGGAATCCCAATGTCGTGCCGGGGTGCCGCAGCTTGATCGTCCGCACGCGGAACTCCCCGATCGAGAAGTCGTCCGTGTCGACCTGCTGGACGGTCAGCTGCGCCGATAGTGCGTCGAGCGGGACCGGGAAGACGGCGGGATCCATTTGCTGCCGCAGGATCGCTTCGAGAGACGTCGTGCCTTGCCGAGATCCCCAGATCCGCACGCTATTGCCGGGCGCGAAGAAAGGCTTGAAGTGTGGCAGTCCCTGGATGTGATCCCAGTGTCCGTGGGAGAGCAGAATCTCCACGCGCGCGGCACCATTCTGTTTGGCTACGAGCTCGAGCCCCAGCGCGCGGATCCCAGTCCCGGCGTCGAGCACGACCAATTGCCCCCCGGCGCCCTCGACGGCGACGCAGGGTGTGTTGCCACCGTAGCGTGCGGTGGCCGGTCCGGGGGTTGGAATGCTTCCCCGGGTTCCCCAGAACGTCACCGTGTAGGCTTTGCGTTTTGACACCGAGAGTGGCGCTAAGTTACGGGGAGTCAGTGTTGTAGACGGTGATACGCCTCACGACCTTCCGGCTGCCTGCTCCAGCGCGCCGCGATCGCGAATCACGATGTCTTTGCGACTGACATCGATCATGCCTTTGTCGACCAGCTCGCGCATCGTGCGCGATACCGTCTCTCGCGAAGAGCCGATCATCTGTGCGATGGTATGGTGGGTCAGACGGCGCGTGATGCGCTGCCCGTCTGTTTCATCGGCGAGATCGAGCAGCAATTGGGCGACGCGGCCGTGCACATCGAGCAGCACGAGGCTGCCGACTTTCTCGTCCACGCGGCGCAGCCGGCGGGACAGTTCGCGCAGCAGCGCGAGCGCGATGCCGGGGGAGTGTTCGAGGATGCCCTGGAAATCCTCGCGCCGAAGCACGATCAGCGTCGAATCCTCCATCGCGATGACGTGCGCCGAGCGCGGCTCGTCGTCGATGAGGGCCATTTCGCCGAAGAACTCACCTTCACCGAGCACGGACAGGATGACCTCGCGGCCATCCTCCCCGATGAGCACGACTTTGACCTGTCCTTTGGCGACGACGTATAGGGCGTCCCCGGGGTCGTCTTCAAACAGAATGACCGAGTTTTTGGGGTAAGCACGATCGCGGGCGACTTCGACTACCCGCTGCAAGTCGGGGGCGGCGAGCTGGCTGAACAGCGGCACCTTTTGCAGCACGTCGGCAGGGGACACGCGAATACTCTCCTTGGTTCGCGCTCAGCTTACGGCCTCGCGCCTTTGGTGTCAATCGAACGGCGAGGGTGAGTCTTGCCCCCAAGTCGATGCGCTGGCTATATTTCCACACTTCGTTTCCGTCCGACATTTTAGCAAGGATACTGCAGTGAAACCCGGGATTCACCCCAAATACCAGAGGGCGACCGTCCAATGCGCGTGCGGAAACAGCTTCGTCACGCGCTCGACTATGCCCGTGATTCACGTAGAAGTCTGCGCCAGCTGCCACCCCTTCTATACGGGCAAGCAGAAGCTCATGGACACTGCCGGCCGCGTGGAGCGGTTCCGCCAGAAGTACGGAACGAAGGCCCCCTCCGGAGCGAGCTGATCCAGTGGACGACAGACTCCGCCAGGCGCTGGCCCGGGCGGAGGAGGTCGCCCAGCAGTTGGCCGACCCCGCCACGGCGCGGAATCCAGCCAGGCTGAAAGCCCTGGGTCGAGAGCACGCACAGCTCGAGGCCATTCGTCTTACCCATGTCCGCATCGAGCGTTTCGAGGCCGAGCTGGACCAGGCCCGCGAGGTGCTCGCGGACAAGGATCCCGAGCTGTCGCAGCTCGCGCGTGCCGACCTCGAGCGCATCGGTCCCGAGCTCGAGCGCCTCGAAGCCGAGCTCGACGAGCTGCTCACCCCGGCCGATCCGTTCGACGATCGCGATGCGATTGTCGAAATTCGCGCGGGAACCGGTGGCGACGAGGCGGCGCTGTTTGCCGCCGATCTGTTTCGCATGTACACGCGTTTCTCTGAGCGTCGCGGCTGGAAGGTGGAGATCCTCGCGCTCTCCGAAGGAACGGTTGGCGGCTTGAAAGAGGCGATCTTCGCCGCGCGCGGTCCCAAGGCCTACGGCACGCTGCGGTACGAATCGGGCGTGCACCGCGTGCAACGCGTGCCCGTGACCGAGCAGCAAGGCCGCATTCACACTTCCGCCGCGACCGTCGCCGTGTTGCCGGAAGCAGAAGAGGTCGATCTCAAAATCGAAGACAAAGATTTGCGGATCGACGTGTTCCGGTCGGGCGGACCAGGCGGTCAGAGCGTGAACACGACCGACAGCGCGGTGCGAATCACGCACCTGCCGACCGGCCTCGAAGTGAAGTGTCAGGATCAAAAATCCCAGCTGCAAAACAAGATCAAGGCGCTCGAGGTTTTGCGCTCGCGTCTGCTCGACCGCAT
>Ga0136846_1235158_pt1 | contig 13714 bp, 10 predicted proteins | sample HopSoiMetagenom2_FD_96841 | JGI IMG/M metagenome (GOLD analysis project Ga0136846, IMG submission 96841) | Grasslands soil microbial communities from Hopland, California, USA - 2 Assembly 2016 (version 4) | ecosystem: Environmental > Terrestrial > Soil > Grasslands | place: USA: Hopland... | reverse complement strand
TTCGCCGAGGTCGCCGACGTCATCGCCGAGGCCCTCAAGCCGTCGTACGACGCCGAGGCCCTGAAGGCCCGGGTCAAGGCCCTCGCCGACAAGCACCCGCTGTACCCCGGCCTGAACAAGTAGTTCCCTGGCGGGGGCACCCGACGACGTGTGCCCCCGCCCTCTTTGGAGGAGTTCCCGTGGCCATCTCGGTCTTCGACCTGTTCTCGATCGGCATCGGCCCGTCCAGCTCCCACACGGTCGGCCCGATGCGGGCGGCCCGGCTGTTCGCCCGCCGACTGCGGGGCGAGGAGGTCCTCGGGGCGGTGGTGTCGGTCCGCGCGGAGCTGTACGGCTCCCTGGGCGCGACCGGCCACGGCCATGGCACTCCCAAGGCGGTGCTGCTCGGTCTGGAGGGCGCCTCTCCGCGCACGGTGGACGTCGAGGGCGCCGACGCACGGGTGGAGCAGATCAAGGAGTCGGGCCGGCTCAGGCTGCTGGACGACCACGAGATCGCCTTCTCCTTCGACGACGACCTGGTCCTGCACCGCCGTAAGACACTCCCTTACCACGCGAACGGCATGACCCTGTGGGCGTACGACGCCTCGGGGGCAGAGCTGCTGTCGAAGACGTACTACTCGGTGGGCGGCGGATTCGTCGTCGACGAGGACGCGGTGGGCGCGGACCGGATCAAGCTCGACGACACGGCCCTCAAGTACCCCTTCCGCACGGGCGACGAACTGCTGCGCCTGACGAAGGAGACGGGTCTGTCGATCTCCGCGCTGATGCTGGAGAACGAGCGCGCCTGGCGCACGGAGGACGAGATCCGCTCCGGGCTGCTGGACATCTGGCGGGTGATGCAGGCGTGCGTGTCACGCGGTATGTCCCGCGAGGGCATCCTGCCGGGCGGGCTGCGGGTACGTCGGCGCGCCGCCATGTCGGCGCGTCAACTCCGGGCGGAGGGCGAGCCGTTGGCGCGCGCGATGGAGTGGATCACGCTGTACGCGATGGCGGTGAACGAGGAGAACGCGGCGGGCGGCCGGGTCGTGACGGCCCCGACGAACGGCGCCGCGGGCATCATCCCGGCGGTCCTGCACTACTACCTCAACTTCGTGCCGGGTGCCGATGAGGAGGGCGTGGTCCGCTTCATGCTCGCCGCCGGCGCGATCGGCATGCTGTTCAAGGAGAACGCGTCCATCTCCGGCGCGGAGGTCGGCTGCCAGGGCGAGGTCGGCTCGGCCTGCTCGATGGCGGCGGGCGCGCTCGCGGAGGTGCTGGGCGGCAGCCCCGAACAGGTTGAGAACGCGGCCGAGATCGGCATGGAACACAACCTCGGCCTGACCTGCGACCCGGTCGGCGGCCTGGTCCAGATCCCGTGCATCGAGCGCAACGGCATGGCCGCGGTGAAGGCGGTCACGGCGGCACGGATGGCGATGCGGGGCGACGGCTCGCACAAGGTGTCCCTGGACAAGGTCATCAAGACGATGAAGGAGACGGGGGCCGACATGAGCGTCAAGTACAAGGAGACGGCCCGGGGCGGGCTCGCGGTGAACATCATCGAGTGCTGAGGGGGGCGCGAGCCGGCGCGAGGTGTCTCGGCTCGCGCGGCGTCGGCCCGCGAGCGATCCGATCACGGTGGTCGGCCGGTCCCCGGCCGTCGGGAAGCCCGCTACTGGGGCAGTTCTGCCGAATTGCCGTCACAGATGGTGTCCGGGTCGCTACGTTGTCGTGAGTTCGCCGTCCCGCCCGGAAGTGGGCTGACGGGCACTCAGCGGGGGGCAGCGTGTTCCGATGGCGTAGGGCCGGACAGCCGACGATCTCCATTCCGGTCCCGGACGACAACGCGGATGTGAGCAGCGTCCGCGGCTGGGAGGTGTTCACCCGGTTCAGCCGTGAGGTGTTCATCTCGGCTCATCCCGAGGACGGGGCCGAGTTCGACCCGATCTTGGCGGAGTTCCGCAAGGACCCCCACGGCGTCCTGCGGTCCCGTCAGCTGCGGCCCAAAGTGGGCAGCGGCGTCATCGTGCAGTCGGCCATCCCCTACGTGCTGCCGTTGGTGTCGTTGCTGGTGGGGGCCGTGGCCGAACGGGCCGCCAACGGCGCGCTCGACGTCATCAGCGACGCCGCCCGCCGCAAGGTCACTCGTCTGCTCGAACAACGCCGTGCGCGCCCTGCGGCCTCGGCGACTCCGCGGAACGGGGAAACAGATGTGGCAGCGGCGACCGCCATCGCGCCCACGGCCGGGCTCGACCCGGACGAGGAACGGGCGCTACGCATGCTGCTGACAGGCTGGGCCGCGCAGATGCGCATGGACGAGGCCAAGGCCCGTGAGCTGGCCGACACGATCCTGGACGTCCTACGTCAACGGGGTGAGCAGGCTCCGTGACCGATACCGCCGCTTCCGGACCTCCCGCGCTCTCGCCCTCCCCCACCGACAGCCCGCCGACCTCACGGCACTGGCCCGGTGTCACCTCGTCGGCTGGTGCCCGGTACCTGCTGCTGGTGGCCGTACTGCTGCTCGCCGGCGCCTTCGCCGGGCAGATCATGCACAACCAGATCCTGGGGACCTCGTGGGCGTCGGCCACCTTGCGCTGCATCGACGAGGCCGTCCGGGCCGTACCCGGCCAGGGCCTTCCCCAGGACTTCGCGCGCAACACCTACGTCCAGGAGTGCACCCGGCCGGTGCAGCAGCGACTCGCCCTGGTGTCGTTGTCGGGGTCGTTCGTGGTGCTGCTTCTGGGGGTGGCAAGCCTGTGGGTGCTGCCCCGGCGGTTGATGCGGCGAGCGGGTCCGCTGGTGACGGCACCGGCTGAGTGGCAGCACCGCGCGGCGCTGGCCGCGTCGGAGATGGGCGTCCGGCGGGTGCTCGTCGTGGTGTGGGGTTCGGTGTGGCTTCAGGAGGCGTTCACCGCGGGCCGACCGGGACGGACCAGGATCGTCCTGCCCTGGGGGGTACGGGACCTGCCGCCCGCGCAGGCCGACGCGATCCTCCGGCACGAGATGGCGCATGTGGCCGCGGGAGATGTCACCTTGGTGTGGCTGACCCGTGGTGTGTGGTGGGCGCTCGCGCCGGTTCTGCTGGTGCCGGCGGTCACCATCGCGGTGCAGGACCGGTACCAGGACCACCGGGGGCCGATCGCCGTGCTCGGCACGTCCTTCTGGGGAGAGTACGGCGTCCGGGCACTGCTGCTGCTCACCGTCGCCGCTCTGGTCTCCCAGCACGTGCTGCGCTCGCGCGAGCACGAGGCCGACCTGCGCTCGCTGCGGGGCCGGACCCGCGAGCCCCTGGAGTCCCTGCTGGCCGGGCAGCCGTCGCCGGCGCTGTCGTGGATGGACCGCGCCCGTGCGACCCACCCCACGGCGGCCCGCCGGCTGGAAGCCGTGCGGCAGGCGCGCCTGCCGCTTCCCGTGTCGCTGCTCGACGTCACGGTCACCGGCCTGCTCAGCGCGATGGTCATGTACGCGGTGGCCGATCTGGCCCAAGCCGGATTCACCGGCACATCGCTGACAGGCGGGCCCGCGCAGCTGCTCAGCGCCCTGGTCACCGGATCGCTGCTGTCGGTCGGATGGGGCATCGCGGTGTGGCGCGGCACTCCGGCCGACGGCGGTGCCCGGCCGTTCCCCCGAGGAGCCCTGCTGGCCCTGGCAGCGAGCATGCCCGTGGGGCTGGTGGCGCAGTTGCAGAGCACCGGTGTCAGTGGGGCGGTTCCCTCAGGCCGGTGGCCGCTGATCGTGACGCTGCCGTTGGCGGTGGCGGGCGCGGGCGCGCTGAGTTCGGCTCTCGCCCGGCTGTGGGTCCGTCGCGGTGGCACCGCGCCCGGCTCACGGTGGGGATGGGCCGCAGCACTCGGCGTCAACCTCGTACTGTTCACCGGCGCCCTGCGGATCGCGCAGGAAAGTGCCCTCTTTCTCCACGTGACCGGCTGGCGGAAGGCGGTCGAGGCGCTCGCGCTCAGCGGCATGTACTCGGCCTCGGCGGATTCCACCACGCTGGGACTGGCCGGTGTCGCCCTGTTCGCGCTCTGGCTCGCCCTGCGGGGCGACCGGACGCTCCCGGTGCCCGGCGCCCCGGCCACGGCGGGTCGGTACGTGGTGTGGACGGTGGCCGCAGCGGCCGGCGCTGCGGTGGCCGCTCGATGGGCGTACGAACCGGTGGTGCCCCAGGGCGGCTCCATGGCCGCCACTCAGTTCGACTGCTGGGCGGCGACCTGCGCGGGACTCGCCACTCTGGCCGCCCTGCTCGCCCTCAAAGGAGCCTCAGGCCTCGGTGACGCCCTGTACGCGGCGCCGCTGTCCGCCACGCTCGCCGGAGCGGTCATGTGGGCGCGCTACCTCACCTCCTGGCATCACCCCCTCCAAGCAGCCGCTCTCTACACCACCAACCCCTTGTCCCAGCTCGCCCTGCTCCTGCTCGCGCTCGCGCTCCCCGCAGCCTTCCTCCCCACCCCCACCCACGGCCCCGCTCGCCGGTGGGTGGCCGGCCTGACTCCCGTCCTGGCCGCCGTCCTCGCGGCAGCGAGCGTCCTGGCGGTCCTCCACTCCGGGGACAGCCTGCTGTTCCTCCCTCCGACGGGCACCGCGCCCTGAACAGTCAGCCGGCTCGCCGGGGATACCTCGGCTCCACAGTTCTTCGCGGCGGCCAGGAACTCCTCGACCGTCGCCGTGGTCGCCGCGGCGCGCTGAGCACCGGGTTCGCCCTGCTGCCCTCGGTCCGCGTGGGCTTCTCGCCGCGCCGCTGTCAAGCCGGCTGACCGCCCGCAGGGGTCCGTACCCGCCCATGGCCGGCGCGCTGCTGCTCGGTAGCGTCGGTTTCCTGGGCCGGCTGGCGTCCGGACCCGACGCCCCCTGCCCATGCTGCTCTTCGCGTTCATGGTGACGGGGCCGGCGACACCCGTCACCGTGGTGGCAGCCACCGTGGCGATCACGGAGGCGAGCCCCGCGGACAGGGCCGGCCTGGCGTCAGCGGCGCAGAACATCCATGAGACAACTCCACAATTCCACGTCGGTGAGGGGCTGTTACTCCACGTCGAGGTCGGCCGGCAGGCGGAAGCACAGGGAGCCCCACAGGAACCCGGCTCCGATGGCCCCGAGCACGATCACGTCGCCGCGGTGTGCCCGGCCCTCCCGGGCCAGGGCCGCCAGCGAGGTCAGCGGTGAGGCCGCGCCGGTGTTGCCGAGGGTGTCGGCGGTGACGGCCACCCGGTCCAGGTCGGCGCCCACGGTGCGGGCGATGTAGTGCACGAACCGTACGTTGGCCTGATGCAGCGCGAACCCGCTGACGTCCTGGACGCCGATCCCGGCGCAGGCGAGCGTCTCGTCCAGTGGGTGGTGTCGCATGTGCGGCGGGAGGGCACCTCGGGGCGCGGCCGTCCGTTCCCGGGGCGACGGGTCAGGCGCTGTCGAGGACGAGGGAGAGCGGCTCCGGGCGGGTGGGCGCGGAGTCGGACGCGACGTCGGACGGCTGGTCGAGCATCACCACCGTGCGGCGCTGAGGGACTGGGCGACCGGATGAAGGAGCCGGCAACCGTCGACTGACGGGTGGCGGCCGACATATCCTCTGCACAGCCGCACACCTGGACCGGGGGCGCTCCATGGCCGAGACGGGCACCGACACCGGCCGGCCGGCCGCCTTCTGGCCGACCCTGGCCCCCGCCGACCGGGACGCGCTGCTGCGGGTGGCGACCCGGGTGTCCCTGCCCGCCGGCGAGCAGTTCCTGGCGCAGGGGGACGACTCCGACCATCTGGTGGTGCTGCTGCGCGGCTGGGTCAAGGTCGTCGCCCAGTCGCACGCCGGCTACCGTGCGCTGCTCGCCCTGCGCGGCCCCGGTGAACTCCTCGGTGAGCAGGCCGGGTTGGAGCGCAGACGCCGCTCGGCCTCGCTGCTCACGGCGACGACGGTCGACCTGCTGCACGTGCCGGCGGCGCGCTTCCAGGCGCTGGCACGGGCCGGCGGCGGGGTGGCCGCGGCGCTGGAACAGACGCTGTCCGGGCGCCTGCGCGAGGCCGACCTCCAGCGCACCGGCATCACCGAACCGGTCCCGGTGCGCCTCGCCGCGCTCCTCCTCGACCTGGCCGAACGCTGCGGCCACCCCGACCCGGACGGCACCGGCGTACGCATCGCGCTGCCCCTCTCCCAGGACGACCTGGCGGGGCTGGTGCTCAGCTCACGGCGCACGGTGAGCCGCGTGCTGGAGCAATGGCGGCGGCAGGGCTGGATCGTGACGGGGCGTCAGTCGCTGCTGATCCGGTCGGTCGACCAGCTGAAGGGGCAGGCGTTCGGGGGGTGAGCGTCAGCAGGGGGTGTAACTCACGCCCTCCCTGGGCGCCTTGAAGATGCGGTAGCCCTTCGTGTGGGTCAGCTGGTACGTGATCGTCCAGTCGTCGCAGGTGTCGTCGGGGTTCGAGGCGGGCCCGTATCCGGGGTCCTGGTTGCTGCGGAAACTGACCGTGGCGAGGGTGTAGGTCCCGTCGTCGGACAGACCGGTCAGCGCGATGCCGGATTCCTGTGTCGTGCTCATGTCCCGCGTCCATCCCTTTCGGCTCTTTGCCGAATCGACGTTCACCACAAGGGAGTTGGGGTCGTAGCCGCGAATCGCCCTGTCGTAGTCGCGCTGGTTGATCGCCCCGTAGAAGTGGGCGAACATCGTCGCCACCTCGCGCGCCCTCGGATCGTCGGCGACCTGCGCGAAGTCGACGGTCGCCCCGGGAGCCTCGGCCCGGTCGACCGGCTCCGACTCCTGTGGCGGGTCGGTGGGGCCGGGCGCCGACTTGACGTTCGTGTCCGACGTCGAGGAAGAGGAAGAGGGAGGGGGTGAGGACGCGGGTGAGGGAAGGAGAGAGGATGACGCGTCCGTGGGCGAGTTGTCGCTCACCGCGTTGTCGGAGGCCGGGGCGTATCGCGAGACGCCCAGCCACACGCCCACGATGACCAGCAGGGCCACGACGACGCCGATGGCACGGCCGGCCGCCGAGACGCCCGGGGTGGAGGACCGCGCCGGGTAGGGCGCGTACGGCGTCGGCTGGAACGGCTGGTTGGGCTGCGGGAACGGCGTCCCCGGCCCCTGGTACGGCCCGTTCGCGCCCGGGGAGGGGAACTGGAACCCGGTGTTGGGCAGCGTCTCCGGCTGCTGCGGCCGCGGCCGTCGCGGTGGCGCCGGCGGCCTCTGCTTCTGCTGGGCGCGTGTCTGCTCCAGTACCCGCAGCCACTCCGCCATCTCCGGGCGCGCGCCCGGATCGGAGACCCTGCTGCGTTCGGCGAGGTTCGCCAGGGCGGACGACACGTTCCGCAGCTCGGTGAGATCGGTGCTCGACTGATGCCGGTTGAAGAGTCTGGTGGCGATCAGACCGAACTTGTACGTGTCCGAGGCCGGCGTCGCCTTCGCGCTCTCCGGCACCTGCCAGTCGTCCGTCTCCACCTGGGGCAGGACGTCCTTCCCTGCCAGCCGCATCGAGTCGCAGTCGATCAGCAGGCACTTGGGCGAGGGGTCCAGCATGAACAGGATGTTCTTCGGCGAGAGGTCGCCCACGGTCACCCGGTGCCGGTGCAGCCGGTTGATGGTCGCCGCCAGGTCGACGAGCAGCCGCAGCCGGCGCGCGTCGTCGACGTGCAGACCGAGCGACTGGGTGTAACCGTCGGCGTTGAGCAGGAACTCCATGCCCTGCGGCTTCACCTTGCCCAGCAGCGTGCTGTCGAGCTCGAACTCCTCGGTGATCCGCTGCATCAGAAACCCGGTCACCCGGGTGCCGGGATTGTCGCGCGGTGCCGGACTCGTCGGCCGGTCGCCGGTGTGGACGAGCGCGATGGGCCAGGTCAGCCGCTTGTCGAGGAACGCGTGGTCGTGCCGGTCGGTCCGGCCCAACTGGTCGAAGAAGTAGACCAGTTCGTAGAGCGCGTCGGCGTCGCTGGTCACCGTCGGCAGGTACTCCTTGTACGCGAGGTACTCACCGGCGAACTTCCCCGGCGGGTCGGGCACCGCGTACACGACGCCCTGTCCGCCGTCGCCGAGCCGGTTCGCCGCCAGGTCGCCGAGCCTGTCCCGTCCGACCCACGAGATCGTCATCAACTGGGGCCTCCTGGTGCGTCGTTCCACGGCCACAGAGCGATCAGCGTGCGGTCGTCGTCGTAGGTCTCCCGGGAGAAGTCGAGCAGGTGGGCGAAGCCCAACGGCGGTACGGGGGTGCGCAGTCCGTAGTAGAAGTGGCGGGCCACGGCCCCCTTTCCGTCGCCGAGCGGGTCGCCGAAACCGTCCGTGCCGACGAGCAGGACCGTGCGCTGTTCCAGGGCGAAGGACAGCGGACGGACGACTCCGGGGACGAAGGGCAGCGGGTCCACCGTCGAGGAGTACAGCCCGTCCGTGCCGGCCGCCTTGCCGCCCGTCAGCCGGTAGAACGTGTCGTGCTTGATCTGCCAGGCGCCCGAGTCGCCGATCGAGATCAGGTGGACGAAGACGCCCTGGTCGGTGGGTGTCGCCGTACCGGCCACCAGGGTGGTCGCGAGCAGTCCGGCCGTCTCCTCGGGGCCCGCGTCGGGGCGGCGCAGGATGCGGCGGGCCTGTTCGACGAGCTGCCAGTGGACGGTGGACAGCAGCTTGTCCCAGTCGGCGACATAACCGGCGCCTTCGCCCCGGACCTGGCTGAGCATCTCGTCCACGGCGCTGCGGCAGGCCAGTTGGGAGCCGATGTGCGGCTGGCGAGCGCTGGAGACCCCGTCGGCGACGGCGAACACCACGGTTCCGGTGTCCTCGTCCCAGGCCGCCGCCGCGTCGTCCTCGCGGGGCCGGCCCTCGTAACGGTGCTGGTATCCGCGTACGGAGGCGAGGCGCAGGGCCATCTTCCCCGTCTGCCAGCCGTCGCAGACGGTGTCCGGACGGTAGGACAGCCCGCGCGGCGGCACGGTCTCGAACGGCGGCACGGGCCTGCCGACGACGATGGGCCGCCAGTGACCGGCGACGTTCATCCCCACGGGCGCCGCCGTCGGCTCCTCCACCGGTGCCTCCGCCGGGGCGGGTACCGGCTCGGGTGTCGGCCGCGGTGCCTTCTCCGGGTCGGGGGCCACGCCGGAGGTGTTGCCAAGGGCTTTCGGGCCGTCCGTGCCGTTGTCCTGGTACGGCTCGGACCGCGCGCCGGAGTCCGAGCCGTCGGGCCGCCGTTCCGTGTCGCTCTGCCGCCTGCCGAACAGGGCCACGTCAGATCACATCGATCGCGACGGTGAAGCCTTCCGGCTTGTCGACCGTGAGCTGCGGGTTGGCCGAGCCGAGGGAGCGGCCCGAGGCGATGACACTTCTGGTGAGCGCGGTGCAGAACTTGGCGATGGCGTCGCCGACTTCGACGCCCTTGTTCACGATGAACCCGAACTCGGGCTGTGTGGCGACCGCGTTGATGGTCTGCGCGTCGGCGTCCTCGATACCGACGGCGATGATGTTGGGCGCGCCCAGGGTCAACTGGCGGTCGGTGAGGCGGCGATGGGCGTCCTGCCAGTCCTCGCCCCTGTTGGGCAGCCCGTCACTGAAGAGGAACACGGCGGGCCGGTGCACCTGGTACCCCTCCGCCTTGAGGCCCTGGATGTCGGCGGGGATACGGTGGATCAGGTCCTCGAAGGCGGTGGCGTAGCTGGTCATGCCGCGGGTGGTCAGCAGCGGGAACTCGCCCGCGCCGCGCAGGTCGACGAGGTGGACGCGCTCGATCACGTCGTCCGAGAAGCCCAGCACGGAGAAGCGCACCTTGGCCGCGGCCATCGGCTCGCCGAGCAGTGCCTGGTGCAGGGACCTCAGCCCGTCGTTCAGGTCGTCGATGTGGTGGATCATCGACCCCGACTCGTCGGCCAGGACGTAGACGGGAAGCAAGTGCCCCCGGTTGCTTTCGATCATCGTCACTTGTCCTTACCTGTGCTGTCTGTTCTGGAACCGTTGTCTGCCGCTGTTCTCGTCGCCGCCGTCACAACGCGTCGTCCGCCGCCCGGAACCCGTCCGGCGCCGCCAGGGCGAACTGCGGGTCGCCCGCGCCGAGGCGCTGTCCGTAGCCGACGATCGTGTCCCGCAGGAACGCGGCGACACTGTGGGCGGCCGAAGCGGCGTCCTGGTGCGGGGCCGCCATGAAGCCGAACTCGGGACGCGTGGCCAGCGTCCGCACCGCCGAGGCCTCCGCGCCGCCCAGCCCGAGGGCGATCAGGTGCGGGGCGACCGAACTGCCGCCCTGGTCGACGAGTTCGGCGTACGCGCTCCGCCAGCCGGTGCCCTCGTCGGGGACACCGCCGGTGAGGAAGAAGACGATCGGCCGCAGCACCTGCGTACGCTGCGTCTTCACCAGGGCGACGTCCTGCCTCAGCAGCGCCTGCAGGGTGCGGAAGGCGTGGGTGTACGACAGTCCGGGGCGCCCGGTGAGGATCGGGGTACGGGTGCTGGGCAGCACCGTGTCCAGGGGCAGCCTCAGTTCCGTGGCGGCGGCCATGCCCAGTACGCACAGCCGCAGCGCGGCGGAGACGCCCGGAGCGCCGGAGAGCGCGGAGTGCAGGGAGGCGAGGCCCCGGTTGAGTTCGTCGAGGGAGCCCCGGTCGAGGGATTCGTCGAGGACCAGATAGATGAGGGCGGCGCCGGAGAAGGCGGCCGGGGCGGGGGCCGCGTTCGACGGGGCCGGCACCATTAGCGTGGGTTCGTACACCTGCGGGTGCCCCGGCGCCGCGTGCTGCTGGGCGGGCGCGGACGGCTGTTGCGGGGCCCCCGCCGCGAGCTGGGCCGGGGCCGCGTCCGGGGCGTCCCACGGGCGGGTGCCCGGGAGTGCGGGCGGGGCGGTGGCCGAGAGGGCGACGTGGCCGCCGGTGGCCATGCCGACCTGGCCGGTGAGCTGTTGGCGCAGCAGGTCGAGGTCACCGGCGACGATCAGACCCTTCTCGGCCATCACCTGGAAGAGGCCCAGCGCACGCTGGTTCTGGAGTTCCGCGGTGGCCATCCGCGCCGCCTCCAGCTGACGGCTCATCTCGAAGGCGCCGGCGGCGTCGCCCGGGTGGGTGACGAGGTAGTGCCGGATGAGGCCCTCGCTGTTGGTGAGCATGCCGTCGAAGGCGTCGGCCTGTCGTTTCGTGGACTCGATCTCGTAGCTCTGCTGGATGGCGCCGAGCTGGCCGCCCCGGTGGGCGCCGCCGACCGCGGGCACGTGTTCGGCGGAGTCCCGGCGTTCCTTCCAGTCGGCGTCGATCAGCGACTCCAGGAAGGCCAGCGCCTTGCTGTCGGGGCGTACGGAGGCCCGGCAGCCGTCGACGACGAGCCCCTGGGGCAGGTTGGCGGGGGCGGCGCAGAGCTGGTTGAGATGGCGCTGGAGGCCGAAGGAGTCCTCGATGGAGAACAGTTGCCCGGCGCCGTGGAACAGGCTGATCAGGTGTCCGTGGACGAGGGGCAGCGGGTCGGTGAGGCCCGAGCGGACGAACTCCTCGGCGCCTTTCCAGCCGTCGATCCGGAAGGTGAAGGAGAGGGTGACCTCGAAGGCGTGGACGCCGTCCCGGGAGACCAGGGGGTTGTTGCGCAGGACCGCGCCGCGGTTCTGGGGGCGCATGTCGACCTCGTACCGCGTGCGGTAGCGGGAGAAGACCTGCTGGCCCGGGGTGAGCGGACGGCCGTCGACGCAGACCACCTCGCCGGAGGCGGTGGCGTAGACGACGGCGAGGTGGGGTTCGCGCGCCTTGGTGGGGCCGACGGCGAAGCGCGGCACCGGCGACTGGTTGACGATCAAGGACACCGGCTGGTTCACCGGGCACCTCCTGGCCGATCGGGCGGAGCGGGCGGTCTCAGTCGCAGGGCGCTGCCGAGGACGGCCGCGGAGCGGGGCAGGGGACGGAAGGTGTCGCGTTCGTTCCAGCGCGCGACATGGCGCTGGAGGATCTGGCCCGCGCGGGGACTGCGCGCGGCGACGTCGTCGGTGAGGACGCGGACCAGGTCGTCCAAGAGGAGCGGATCGCTCTCGGCCTGGGCGGCCCATTTCTGCAGGACGGTCTCGGCCTCCTCGCCGAAGAGCTCACTGCGGATCACCTCGGCCCACAAGTAGCCGATCAGCCGCCGCAGTTCACCGCCCGGCGGGTCCGTCGCGGCCAGCCGCAGCAGGGTGGGTCGGCTGCGCGGGGCGGTACCGGGGGCCGGAGGGTCCTCGGAGAGGAGGGCGTCGGCGAGGATCAGGAAGACGAGGTGTCCGCAGGCGCGGCTCTCGGCGGTGTGCGCCATCTCGGCCACGGCGCGCAGCACGACGAGGGCGTGCGCGGCGAGGTCCTCCTCCAGGAGGTCGGCGAAGCTGTCGCCGATCGCGATGGCGACCTGGATGTTGTCGACGGTGCCGAGCCGGGTGAGCGCGGCGACGGCGGTGGGGAGGTCGGCGCCGCCGAGGCAGAGCCCGTAGGCGCGGGCGGCAGCCGCCTGGTACTGCCAGACGTCGCTGAGGAACCAGCCGTCGACGAGCGCCCGGACGCCGCCGCGCAGGGCCGGGTCGCGGGCGCAGACCCGCAGGGCGTACCCGATGGCCTCGCGGCGCTGCCAGCCGCTGTTCTCGTCCATGGCCCATCCGGCGAAGACCTGGTTGGCGATGTACTCGAAGGCCTCGGTGGCGATCAGTCCGAGGGCGGTGCCGGCGAAGCTGCGCACCTGCTGGGTGGGCGAGTCGACCAACTCGGCCAGCCAGCCGATGAGTTCGCGTTGGATGCGGTATTCGGACCAGACGTGGCGGATGATCCGGGGCGGGTAGGCGGGGTCGCGGTACTCGGCGACCGTGCACGGCAGCCGGCCGAGGCTGCCCCGGGTGACGGCGCCGACGGTCCGGGCGCGCAGTTTCTCGGCGAGCAGCCGCCGGGACTGGGCGAACGGGTCGTGCCGCAGGGGTACGGAGCCGTGCTCGACGCTGGGGGTGAGGATGCCGCGCTCGCTGCGGAACCACTCCAGGAGCAGGGTCGCGGCGAGGGCCACGTCCTCCTGGGGCAGCCCGCCGAGGACGGCGAGGGCGACGGCCTGGGTGCGCAGCACGGTGTCGCCGAGGCCCTCGAACCACTCCTCGGGGCTCTCGCCGCCGGCCCGGTCCATCCGGGTGCGCACATGGTCGGTGTCGATGGCGCCGGCCTTGTGCTCGTGTGCCAGCACCTCGGCGAGGCGGGCCGCGTCCCGGCAGGCGGCGTGGTCGTCGAGGAGTTCGGCGGTGAGGTCGCGGACACCGGCGGCGGCGAGGGCGCGCTCGGCCTCCGACTCGCCCAGCAGGTGCGCGAGATGGGCTTCGAGGACGGTGTTCAGGGTGCCGGGGCGGTCGATCCGCCGTACGTACTCGGCGGCCCCGCGCCCGAGTTCGGCCTCGGGTCCCGCGATCAGGACGAGCCGGGCGTCGGCGCGGTGCAGCAGTTCCTCCAGCCCCTGGAGCAGGGAGCCGCTCAGTTCGTCGAGGTCGGGCGGACGGTCCAGCAACAGGCCCGCCCCGCTGCCGAGTTGCCTGAGGTCGGTGAGCCGGCTGAGTTCGGCGACGGAGTCCAGCAGGTACCAGGCCTTCACCTGGGCGGCGATCAGCAGCCGGACCCCGGCCGCGGTCTTGCCCGCCCCGCCGGGTCCCCGCAGCACGACCGACCGGCGCTGCCAGGCGTCGGCCAGTACGTCGTCCCAGCGGGGCGGTGCCTGGAAGGCGTGCCGGACGGTCTCGACGGTGGTCGCGGACAGGGCCCGCATGACGACGTCCCGCTCGCCGGCCCGCACCTGGACGACGATCTTGTCGCCCTGGACCC
>Ga0136846_1219119_pt1 | contig 13715 bp, 10 predicted proteins | sample HopSoiMetagenom2_FD_96841 | JGI IMG/M metagenome (GOLD analysis project Ga0136846, IMG submission 96841) | Grasslands soil microbial communities from Hopland, California, USA - 2 Assembly 2016 (version 4) | ecosystem: Environmental > Terrestrial > Soil > Grasslands | place: USA: Hopland... | reverse complement strand
TGCACCGCCGCCTGTGGCTCGCTGTTTGAGCTTGGCCCAGAATTCCATGCGCTCCGCGACCGTTTTTTCGTAGCCGGACTCGGTGGGTTGATACCATTTCCGTCCCCGCAGCTTTTCGCGGTGGTCCTCTTGTGGCACGTACGCCTGATCGTAGTCGTGCGCGTACTTATAACCCGCGCCGTAACCGAGCTCCTTCAACAATGGCGTCGGGGCCTGACGGATATGTAGCGGGACCGGCTCGGCGGGGTGCTCCTCCGCGGCGGTCTGCGCCTCGCCGAACGCGGTATACACCCGATTCGACTTGGGCGCGGTCGCCAGATAGATCGTCACTTCCGCCAGCGCTAACTCCCCTTCGGGAGTACCGAGGAAGTGATAGGCGTCCTTCGCCGCGAGCGCGATCGACAACGCGCGCGGATCGGCGAGGCCGATATCCTCGATCGCCATGCGCACGAGTCGGCGCGCGATGTAGAGCGGATCTTCCCCCCCCGCGAGCATCCGCGCGAGCCAGTACAGCGCGCCGTCCGCGTCCGAGCCGCGCACCGCCTTGTGCAGCGCCGAAATGAGATTGAAGTGTTGCTCGCCGGCCTTGTCGTAGACGGGCAGCGGCTTTTCGAGAACCTGGCGAATGATTTCCCCAGAAACAGGAGAAGGGAGAGGGGAGATGTTCGATATGTGCTTGATCACGGCTTCCAAGGTATTCAATGCCCTCCGGGCGTCGCCCTGAGCATGAGTTACGAGCAACGCAACTGCATCCTCACCGAATCGTCCTTTGTTTTCGACCTCGATGGCTCGGGTGAGCAACGTCCGGATGTGCTCGTCCTGCAACGGCTCGAGGACAAACACGCGGCAGCGGGATAGCAGCGCGCTGGTCAGCTCGAAGCTGGGGTTCTCTGTCGTCGCGCCGATCAGCGTGATGATTCCGTTCTCGACCCACGGCAGAAAGGCGTCCTGCTGGGCTTTGTTGAACCGGTGGATCTCGTCGCAGAAGAGAATGGTCCCCTGACCCTGATACTTGAGCCGCTCCTCCCCTTCCTTAATAATCTCCCGCACGCGTGCCACCCCCTCGGTCACGGCCGAGAAGGGCTCGAAGTGCCGGTCGGTATAGTTGGCGATGATCTTGGCGAGCGTGGTCTTGCCCGATCCCGGCGGCCCCCAGAAGATGCACGAGCCGATCTCGCCGCGGCGGATCAGATCGCCCAGGGCTTTGCCCGGTCCGAGCAGGTGCTCCTGCCCCAGGAATTGATCGAGGGTCTTCGGGCGCATCCGCGCGGCTAACGGTTCGCTCGATCCCTGAAACAGCGTCGGCTCGGTCACGACACTCCATCCATCAATGTTTTCGTGAGGAAGAAGATCGCCGCTCCGGCGAAGAAGGCCGCGGGCAGCTTCCACCCCTTCTTACCCTGGAATTCGGGCACAAGGTTCGAGGCCGCGACGTAAATCGTCACACCCGCCGACAGCGCCAACCCATGCTGCACGAGAAAGCCGAGCTGGTCGGTCAAGACGACGCCGATGAGCGTCGCGACGCCGAGTAGCGCTGCCCCGCCGATCGCCTGTCCAGCCGACCGTCCCGCTGCCTGCATCAGGCTCGCGATGGTGACGCCTTCGGGCAGCTTGTGGAGAAAGATCGCGATGAACACCATGATCCCGAGCTGTGGCCGCACGAGGAACGCGCTGGCGATCGCGACGCCGTCGAAGAAGGTGTGCAGCAGCAGCCCGACCAGCGCCGATGTGCCCGCGACCTGGCTGACGGGATGGGTCTCCTCGCCGAAATGGAAGTGCGGCGTCACGGTGTGCTGCGTCAGGTGCACCGCGAGGCATCCCAGGAGAACCAGCGCCGGCGCAGCGGAGCCGCTCCGCGCGAGTGCTTCGGCCAACAGCTCGACGATGGCGACCGAGAGCATGAAGCCGGCCCCGAACGCGACGAGCAAATCGATGACGCGCAGCTCGCGCACCGCGCGCCGCGTGACCGCGAGCGCGCCGATCACGTTGCCCGCCGCAGCGATCAGCGCATACAGCAGCGCCTTAGACACGGGAGAGGAGATATTCCCTGGTGTTGCGCGCGGGATCTTCGAGGACTTCGTCCAGCAAGCGTCCCAGCACCTCGCCGACGTCCGGACCGGGCCGGACACCCGCGGCGATCAAATCGTCTCCCTTCAAGGCGAGATCCTTGAGCGTCAATGGCGGATTGCCGGCGCGCATTTTATCGACGGCTTTCACGAGCGGCGCGCTGGCGCTCGGCAGGAGGGCGAGCAAGTCGTCGACGTACGGATCGACTTCCGATAGCCAGCGGCGGATCGCGACGGGATCCTTGGGATCGGGATACTTCTCGCGCCACCGGCCAATAGCCCGGCCGCGCTCGATGTCGCGGGTCGAACACTTCAAGCGCGTGAGCAGTGAGGCTGGATCCTTGGCCAGTAACGCCGTGATGAGCACGGGATCACGCGCCAGGCGGTCCACGGTGCGCGCCTCGCCCTTGTCGTTCGCCGAGATCTCCGGCAGCCAGATCCGTCTCGCGCCCACATCGCGCCACAGCGCGACGAGTTTGGACACCTTCCTGGCCGTCTTGATGCCTTTGAACCATTCCTCCCGGACGCGCTCCGCCGACAGCTGCGCGAGTCCCTGCGCATTCGCCTTCGCGGCCTCGAGCGTCCGGGCATGGATGCGGAACTCGAACCGCGCACTGAACCGCAGTGCCCGTAGGATGCGCAGGTAATCTTCCTGAAAGCGCCAATTGGGATCGCCGACTGCGCGAATCAGCTTCTTCGCAAGATCCTGCTCGCCCTGGAACGGATCGCGCCACTCGTGCCGCACCGGATGATACGCGATCGCGTTGATCGTGAAATCGCGCCGCGCCAAATCATCCATGAGCGATACGCCGAACGCGACCACCGCATGCCGCCCGTCCGTCTCGATGTCCTTGCGAAACGTCGTGACTTCGTGGGGCTGATTGTTCGCGTCGAGCACAGCGACCGTCCCGTGCTCGATGCCGACGGGCACCGTGCGTTTGAAGAGCTTCTGCACCGCGTCGGGATGCGCGGCCGTGGTCAGATCGAAATCGTGATTCTGCAGACTGAGAAGATTGTCGCGGATCGCTCCGCCGACGCACCACGTCTCGAATCCCGCTTCCTCGAGCCGCGTGGCGATTTTGAGAACTTCAGCTGGAATGGGGAGTGTGGAGGGGAATGCCATGGCTCAGTCTACCCGCACAACACACTGCCGCCGTTGACGTTGAGAATCTCTCCGGTGATATGCCGGGCCAGACTCGAACAGAGAAACACAATCGGCCCGGCCACGTCCTCGGCGCTCGCCACGCGTCCCAGCGGAATGGTCTGCTCGATGCGCTGCCGTCCCTCGCCCGCGTAGGGCTTCGCGGCCATTTCAGTGTCCACCCAGCCCGGCGCGACGCAGTTCACCGTAATCCCGGGTGCGAGCTCCACTGCGAGCGATTTCGTAATCGCGATGACCGCCCCTTTGGTCGCGGCATAATCGGCGTGAAACGCTTCCCCGCGCTGGCCCGCGGTCGACGAGATGAGGACGATGGCTCCCCCCGCCGTGATGCTGGGAATCGCAGCGCGACAGACATAGATGACCGCGTCGAGGTTGGCGCGACGGGTCGACTCCCACTGCGCGTCACTCATCTCCGCCACGGGCACATTCTCGGCAGGCCAGACGCCGTGATTGATCACGAGAATGTCGAGGTTGCCGCCGAGCGCGCGCAGGGCTTCGGCGACCGCCTTCTGTGCGCCCGCCGCGGTCCCGAGGTCGCCGCGCACGGCGGCGGTGATGTCGGTTTCGGCCGGCGGCTTGCGGCTCAGATATCCCACGGCGACCTTCGCGCCCGCGCGCGCCAGCAGTAGCGCGGTCGCTCGGCCGATGCCGCGACTGCCGCCCGTGACGAACGCGCGCTTGCCGGCGAGATCAATCATCCCTTCACCCGATCTTCGACGATATCACAGATCACGTGCTCGATCGCGAGATGGAGCTCCTGAATGCGCGCTGTATCGTCGGCGGGGATGACCAGACTGGCGTCCGCCAGCTCCTTGAGCTGCCCGCCGCCTTTGCCCAGAAACGCGACCACCGCCACACCGCGGGCGCGCGCCGCCTGCGCCGCGCGAATCAGGTTGGGACTTTCACCGCTCGTCGAGTGCAGCACGAGCAAGTCGCCCGCCTCAGCGAGCGCTTCCACCTGACGCGAGAACACCTCGTCGAAGCCCAGGTCGTTGGCGCACGCAGTCAGCAACGAGGTATCCGTCGTCAGCGCGATCGCGCGCATCGCCGCGCGATTGGCCTGATAGCGGACGACGTACTCGGTGGCAAGATGCTGGGCGTCAGCGGCGCTGCCACCATTGCCGGCAAAGAACAGCGTGCCACCCGCACGCAGCGTCGTCTCATAGCGCTCCGCGATCGCCGCAATGGCGTCCGCCTGCTCCGCGGCGACCTGGCCGGCCAGCGACGCCAAATCGTTCAGCGACTCCCGGATTTTCCCGACGCTCACCGCGCGGCCTCGACGAACGCCCCGAGGCCTCCTAACCCGCCGCGTTTGCCGAGCTCGCCCTGCGGTCCTTCTTCTATCACGGTGCCGATGACCACGAAATCGGCCCCGGCCTGGCGAGCCGCCCGCGCTTGCGCCGGCGTGCGAATGCCGCCACCGACGAACAGGAGACCCGCGGGCACCGCGGCGCGACACGCGCGGATGATGTCTGCCGACACGGGCCGCTCGGCGCCGCTGCCCGCGTCGAGATACACGGCCTGCATCCCGATCAGCGACGCCGCGGTCACGTGGGCCGCCGCGAGCTCGGGCTTGTCGGCCGGGAGTGGTCGCGTCTGGGTCACCGACTCCACGCTCGTCACCCGACCCCCATCGATGAGGATGTATGCCGTCGAGAGCGTCGGCACGGGGTGCTGCTGCAGGTACGGCACGGCGCGGACATGCTCTTCGATGAGATACTGCGGATTGCGGCCAGAGACGAGCGACAAAAACAGGATGATATCCACTTGGTCCGTGAGCTGCATCGCCGAGCCGGGAAACAGCGCCAGTGGAATTCCCGGCGCGTGCTCCCGCAGCGCGCGCGCCACCTCGTGTGTTCGTGCCGCGCCGTCGAAGGAGGAGCCGATCAGCAGGCCACGAACGCCGGCCGCCTGTGCCGCGCGGCCGATGCCGGCCGCCTCGGCGCCGCTGGTCCGAACCGGATCCACGAGCACGAGCAGTCCCTTACCATCAAGTTTCATGTCCCGATCCTCCTCCGTGCTCGGCTTGCGCTTCAAAGGCATACGTCGCGAACGCGTCCGCTGCGAGCAGATCGAGCGCCAGCTCGCGGCCACCCTTCGGCTGGCGCACGACGCCGTCGAGCAACGCCGAGCCGACCTGCGCGAGGTAGGCAGGGAGCGTAGTGCGCGGCGGGGGGACATGCTGTTCCACGGCGCGCTCGAGCCGCTGCCGTAGCGTCTCCGGCGGAACCGGTCTGCGAGCGTGCAGCCACGCGAGCACCGCGTCGCGCGTCACCGCGCGAACTCTCGCACGATCGCCGCCGTGCGGGCGCGCGCCTCCCCCAGCTTGTTCACGTCGCCGACGCCCGCGGACGCGAAATGCGGACGACCGCCCCCTTTCCCGCCGGTTGTGGCGGCAATGGCGTTCGCGATATCGCCCGCCTTGATGCCCTTTGAGACGAGATCGTCGGTGACGGCCACGTGGATTCCGGCTCGATCGCCTGTCGTGAACAGCACCGAAATAGCGCCCTTATGCTTCGCCCGGAAGCCGTCCATGATCGCGGCGATTTGTCCGCGATCCTCGAGTCGGGATTCGCTGACATGCAGCTCCACGTCACCGACGCGTTCTACCTTCCCCCCCTCGCCTGCCCCGCTCCCTCTCAGCAGCTCATCGACGCGCTTCTCGAGCTTCTTGTTCTCCTCGAGCATCGCTTCGATGCGTTTGCCAAGATGCTCTGGCTGGGTCTTGAGCAGGACGGCGGCGTCAGTGAGCCGCTGCTGTAATTCCAGCGCATAGCGATAGGCCGCCGGACCCGTTAGCGCCTCGATGCGGCGTACACCCGCCGCCGCGCCGGTCTCGTGCGTGAAGCGAAACAGCGCGATCTCACCGGTCGCATCGACATGCGTGCCGCCGCACAGCTCGAGCGATACGCCGCGCACATCCACGACGCGCACGACGTCTCCGTACTTCTCGCCGAACAACGCCATCGCGCCTTTCGCGACCGCGTCCTTGTAGGCCATTTGCTGCGTGTCGATCGGCAGGTTCTCCCAGATGTGCGCGTTGACTTCCGCCTCGATCGCGCCGAGCTGGTCGCCTTTGATTGGGCCATGATGACTGAAGTCGAAGCGCAGCCGCTCCGGCGCGACCACCGATCCCGCCTGGCGAACATGAGTGCCAAGGATTTTGCGAAGCGCGGCATGGACGAGATGCGTCGCGGTGTGATTCCGCTCGATGTTGCGGCGGCGCGCTTCGTTTACCTGCGCCAGCGCGGCCGTCGGCTCGACCGTGTCGCCGAACGTCCCGACCACCGCATTCTTGCCGTCCACCTTCTCGACACCTTCAACCGTGAGCTCCCAGCCTTCGCCTTTCACCACGCCGGTGTCGCTGACCTGGCCACCGGATTCTGCGTAGAACGGATTCTCCGCGAGGATCAGCTCGAGCTGGTCTCCAGTTTGACGAAACGCAATCGGCTCGGTTTCCGCCCTCGTACTCTCGTATCCAATCCACTTCTGCGATGCCTTTTTCTTCACCTCAATCCAGTCGCCGCCGCCCTTCGGCGCCGTTGTTCTCGTCGCCGCTTTGCGCGCCGCCCGTGATCGATTGCTCTGCTCCGTCAACGCACGCTCGAACCCTGTGACGTCGACGCTCTGTCCACGCTCGCCTGCGATCATCTGCGTCAGATCAAGCGGGAAGCCGTACGTGTCATAGAGCCGGAAGGCATCCTCGCCCGAGATGGCCTTCGCGCCCTTCAGCTCCTCCATCCGCGACAGCCCGCCCTCGATCGTCTCGAGGAAACGCTCCTCCTCGGCGCGCGTGACGCGCTCGATGTGCTGCTCCTTGGACGACAGGTCGTGGTAGACGTCGCCCATTGTTTCGCTGACGACGCGCGTGAGCGGCGCGAGTGTCGGCTCGCGGCGGCCGAGCAGCCAGGCGTGGCGGACGGCGCGACGCAGGATGCGCCGCAGCACGTAGCCGCGTCCTTCGTTCGACGGGTAGACGCCATCGGCGAGAAGAAATGCGACGGCACGCGCGTGGTCGGCGAGGACGCGATAGGGTGCGCCGGCGGGTCCCCGATCGTACGGGCGCCCCACGACTTCCACGGCCTGCCCGATGATCGGCTGAAATAGATCGGTGTCGAAGTTCGAAGGAACGTTTTGCAACACCGACGCGATGCGCTCGAGTCCCGCTCCCGTGTCTACCGACGGCTTCGGCAGATTGTGGCGCGATCCGTCGGACTGCAGGTCGTACTGCATGAACACGAGATTCCAGATTTCGAGCTGCCGTCCGGCTTCGTTCAGCTGCACGAACTGATCGGTGGTCAGGTCGCCTTTCCCGCGTTCATTTCTGGGACGCAGGTCGACGTTGAGCTCGGTGTTGGGGCCGGCCGGGCCAGTATCGGCCATCTGCCAGAAGTTGTCCTTGTCGCCCAGGCCAAAGATGCGGGAGTCGGCAATGCCGGTGACCTGGCGCCACAGCTTGCGGGCTTCGTCGTCGGAATGGTGTACAGTGACGTACAGCCGGTCGGGATCGATCCCGAGCCATTCGCTGCTCGTCACCCATTCCCAGGCGTACTCGATTGCCTCCTTCTTGAAGTAGTCGCCGAACGAAAAGTTGCCGAGCATTTCGAAGAAAGTGTGGTGACGGGCGGTGTGGCCCACCTGCTCGAGATCGTTGTGTTTGCCGCCCGCGCGGACGCACTTCTGGCAGGTGACGGCTCGTTTGTAATCGCGCCGTTCCAATCCTTGAAACACCCGCTTGAACTGCACCATGCCGGAATTGGTGAATAGCAGCGTCGGGTCATCAGCAGGGACCAAGGGCCCGCTGGGTACCTCGGTGTGCCCACGGGCAGCGAAGTAATCGATGAACTTGCGGCGGATATCGGCGGACTTCATGGCGGGGAATATAGCTCGCGAAGACGCGCAACTGATAGGCAGGATAGGAGTTAAGGAGTCCTCGGCTAGGAAGCCAGCGAGTCCACCACCGCTCTCACCTCCGCCCCTCCAAACCCGCGCCTGACCAGGAAAGCCACCAACCGCCGTTTCCGCACCGCCGCAGGCAACCCAGCCAGTTGCCTCGACCGCTTCTCGGCCAGCGCACGCACGGCGTGCGCGGGATCCACGTCCGCGGTGGCGAGCGACGTTCGAACAGCATCCTCGGCAATGCGCCGTTCGATCCCCTGGGCGAGGAGATCGCGAATCAAACGCATCGGACCGCGACCGCGATCCGCCTTTGCTGACGCGTAGTCGACCGCGAAGCGCACGTCGTCGAGCAGACCGACCTGGGCCAGCCGCTCGAGCGCGGCATCGACCGCCGCGGGGGGGTGTTGCTTCTGCAGCAGCCGCCGCCGGAGGTCGAAGCGCGCGTGAGCGCGGCGGGCCAGCGCGCGCTGCGCGGCCCGAAGGGCGGCCTCGCGATCGGCGAGCTCCTGGAGCCGCTCGAACACGCGTGCCGAGATTTCCGCGCCAACCTGCAGATTCAGATCCGCCAGATCGGCGGCGGGGAGTGAAGCAAAACGCCCCCGATCCACTTCGACCAGCCTATAGTCCGGCCGTCGTGGATCGGGGGCGAGTCCTGTGAGGATCATTCTTCGCTCGTGGCGGTCTCCTCTTCGCCACTCCCAGCCGACACGTCCGCAGTCTTCACGCCGAGGTGCTCCTTCACGCGTGCCTCAACTTCGGCCGACATGTCGGGATGGTCCTTGAGGTACAGCTTGGCATTCTCGCGCCCCTGCCCGATCCGCTCTTTGCCGTAGGAGTACCACGCGCCCGACTTGTCGATGATGCCGGCTTCCGCTGCGATGTCGACGAGCAGCGATTCGTGACTGATGCCTTCATCGAACATGATGTCGAACTCTGCCTGACGGAACGGCGGCGCGACCTTGTTCTTGACGACCTTCACGCGTACGTGATTCCCGATCACCATCTCGCGCTCTTTGACCGGCCCGATGCGGCGCACGTCGAGGCGGACTGAAGCATAGAACTTGAGCGCCCGGCCGCCACTGGTGGTCTCGGGATTGCCGAACATGACCCCGATCTTCTCGCGCAGCTGGTTGATGAAGATGACCGCGGTGCGCGAGCGGTTGATCGCCCCGGCCAGCTTGCGCAGCGCCTGACTCATGAGGCGCGCCTGGAGACCCGGCAGCGAATCGCCCATCTCGCCTTCGATTTCCATTTTGGGCACGAGCGCTGCCACCGAGTCGATTACCACGACATCCACTGCGCCCGAGCGCACCAGGATCTCGCAGATCTCGAGCCCCTGCTCACCGGTATCGGGTTGCGAGACGAGCAGATTCTCGATATCGACGCCCAGCTTCTTCGCGTACTCCACATCCAGCGCATGCTCGGCGTCGATATAGGCGGCGGCTCCTCCTGTGCTTTGCGCATGCGCGACCACGTGGAGCGCGAGCGTCGTTTTTCCGCTCGATTCGGGGCCGAAGATCTCCGTCACCCGGCCACGGGGGATCCCGCCTATGCCGATCGCCGCATCGAGATTGATCGCGCCAGTCGAGATGCCGGACACGCGTACCTGCGGCGTATCGGCGCCCATCCGCATGATGGAGCCTTTGCCGCAGTTCTTTTCGATTTGGGTGATGGCGAGGTTGAGCGCCTTGCGGCGGTCGTCGGTGAGCTTTACCGGCTGCTGTTCGGCCATGATTGACCTCGACATGGGTGGCGAGCCTCCTCGGTTGAGGCCCGAATATAAACCGAAACCTGTCTCATCGCCATCCAGGACGGAAGGCGTCCTCCATGTGCTCTAACTCATTGTCGACAATCCCGATACAGTCAAAGCGATACACGTCACCCTGGCGGCCAAAACGGTCCATCCAGACCCTCGCCGCTTTCACTATATCTCTGCGTTTACCGCCCGTGACCGCCTCGAACGGACTCCCGAAAGCGCTCCCCCGCCGGACTTTGACTTCGATGAAGGCGACCAGCGCGCCTCGCCGAGCGACGAGGTCGATTTCGACACGGCCGATCCGAAAGCGATGGCAGACGATCTCCCAACCGCGGCTCTGGAGATAGCGGATCGCTTGTTGCTCGCCCGCCAAGCCCCGCTGGTGGCGGGGGTCCGTCCAACTGGATGGATCACTGTGAACCCCATCTGACATGCGCGAAGAATATCAGTCTTCGCGAGCCGCCGATAACCCAATTTCCGCGTGATGGGGCATTATAGCACGCCGGTTTTCAGCAAACAACGAAGCACTTCGGCTACACTCCACGCTTGGGCGATGCACCCTCGCGCCGCGTAGGGCACCTCGGCGTCAAAGATCTCTGCGATCGATCCGACTCCGAACTCCGGCAGATGCCGAATCAAGCCGTCCAGGAATTTGCGCGCGCCCGCCCGATCGTCCGGATGCACCTTCAGCCACGCGTCGATCCATGGCCCGATCAGCCACGCCCACACCGTGCCCTGATGATAGGCGGCGTCCCGAGTGCGCAGGTCGCCAAAGTAACGCGCCTTGTAATCCGGATGCTCGGGCGCGAGCGAGCGGAGCCCAACGGGTGTCAGCAGGCGACTGCGCACAACCTCCAGCACGGTCGCCCAGCGAGACTCGTCGAGAACGGGATTCGGTAATGAAATCGACAGCAGCTGATTGGGACGGCAGGCGGAATCAGCTGCGCCGTCCGGACCGTCGATCACGTCGTACAGATAGCCGCCGCCGTCGAACCAGAATCGGCGGTTGAACGACTCGCGGGCGCGAGAAGCGGCATCGGAGTACGTGCGGGAGAGCTGCTGATCGCCCAGGTCGCACTCCCAGCGGGAGAGGAGGCACAGGGCATTGTGCCAGAGCGCGTTGATCTCGACGGCCTTCCCGCGCCGCGGCGTCACGACCCAGCCGTCGACCTTTGCGTCCATCCAGGTCAGCTGGTATCCCCCGGCTCCCTGCTGCAGCAGTCCATCGGCCGGGTCGGCACCGATCCCGAATCGCGTACCGCGGAGGTGAGCCTCCACAATGCCGCGCATGATCGGCAGCACCTCCTCGACCAGCGTCCACGATCCAGTCACCTGCGCATAGCGCTCGAGTGCGTGAAAGAACCACAGCGTTGCATCGGCGGTATGGTACAGTCCTTCGTCGCTGCCATCGGGGAAAAGATTCGGGATCAGCCCGTCCCGCACGTATTCCGAAAACGTGCGGAGGATGAACCCGGCTTCGCGGTTCCGGCCGGTGGCAAGCGTCAGCCCTTCGAGGCTGATCATCGTGTCGCGGCCCCAGTCCGTGAACCAGTGGTAGCCGGCAATCACCGTGCGGACCTCGTCACCCACCGCCGTCGCGCGCACGGTGTCACGAACGCGCCCGACCGGCCGGATGAGGAACTGATCGGCGGCGATCACGAGCTGCGCGGCAGAGCCAGCATGTGCTTCCTGCGGTGCGGCGCGGATCAGCCGGCGTTTGCGCTCCAGCTCCGCCGCGAGCGCCTCCTCGGCCGGCATTGCCCGCATGAGCGCGGGATCCTCCGTCGATGCGATCAGGGCTGCTGCTTTGCCCGGGTCCACCGATAATACGAACGTGCCGGGCGACCAGAGCGAGCCATGGAATTCGTAGCCTCGCGCCTCCTCGACCGCGTATCCGATCTGCTCGCGCCTGCGCGGATCCTCGATGAACTGAAAACCGCCTTCCACGGCCAGCCGCAGGGGCGGCAAGTCGGCTGTGCTGAGCCGCATATGATCGCCGTCCTTCGTGACGGCATAATATTGAAGGGGCTGGGAGACGGGAGCTTCGTAGCCTCGGAAATGGACGGCAGGCGTGAGGTGCAGCGTGACCGGCTCGGCACCGCTCGCCCGATACAGCACGATTACGGTGTTTTGGCGGTGTGGCATGAAGATCCGTTTCTCGATCGTCGCGTTGGCCAAGGCGTAGCGCCACACCGGGATCCCGCCATCGAGCCGAAACTCGATCAGCTCAGCTACCGGCCCAGACCCTGTCTGTCCCTGCTCCGACGGCTCGAGTGAAAGAAGCGAACGTTGCCCCGACCGATCCTCCGCCGACTCGAGCAGCGCGTTCAACATGACCATGCGTCCCAGAGGATTGGGTAACGCTGCGACGAGCAGGCCGTGGTAGCGCCGAGTGACGATGCCGGCCACGGTGGACGAGCTGTAGCCGCCGATGCCGTTAGTGACCAGCCACTCGTGCTCGATGAGCTCCTGAAGATCGCGCCGTTCCTCGGCGGATAGCCGGAGAACAGGCAACTCCAGCGGGGTGGAGCGGGTTACGCTTCGGACGCGACGAGCAGGGTCGCCGACTCGGCTGGAATTCGCCACGGGCCTCCTTCTTTCTGCGGCGACTCGAGCGGCGGCGCGCCGCGCCCGCCGTAGCGGGGGTCTTCACTGTGCCACACGCGCGTCCAACCTCGCTCCAAATCGGGCGGCGCCAGCAGTGGTTCGGGGACGATTGCGAGTAGTAGATCGGCACCGAGATTAATCACGAGGAGCCGATCTTTCCCATCGGTCGCAAAGAATCGGAGAACTAATGCCTGTGGGCCGAGGACCGCGCCGTCGAGCTCCCGAATTTGCCCGGCCAGCACCGGATCGCGCCGGCGGAGCCTGATCAAGTCTTCATGCAGCGCGAGATGGGCCTCGTTCGTCTCGCGCTCCGCCCAGTCCAGCCGCGAGCGCGCGAATGTTGCTGGATCGCCCGGATCCGGCAGGTCGTCGTGGCTGTCCGCCCCGGCTGATCCGAACTGCTCGAGGAACTCCTCCCGACCCTTACGAACCAGTTCCCGCAGCTTGGGCTCGTGATCCGCGAAAAAGAGGAAAGGGGCGCTCGAGCCGAATTCTTCTCCCTGGAACAGTAGAGGCGTCTGGGGCGCGAGCAGCAGCAACGCCGTCAGCGCCCGGTACCGGCCGGGGCTCGTGAGCTGATGCAGCCGACGTCCATCGCGGGAGTTCGCGACCTGATCGTGGTTCTCCAGGGCAAAGACCATCTGCCAGCGCGACACATCCCACGCCGCGGCACCGCGCCGTTGCTTCTGCCAGGTGTAGTACTGCCCCTGGTAAAGCGGTCCCCGTTTGACCGCCGAGACGAATTCCTGTGCGGTGCCACCGTAGTCGGTGTAATAGGCTTCGCGCCGGCCCGTCGCTGCGACCAGTGCCAGATGATGGAAGTCATCGCACCAGATGTAGTCGAGACCGTACCCCCCCTGCTCCGCTGCGCCCACGATGCGCGCGTCCTGCGGCTCGGTTTCCGCGAACACGAGCACGGACCGCGCGCCGGCCGCCTCGCGCGCCGCTAAGCCGATATCCTGGAGAATGTGCCGCGGGGAATCGTCCTGGATCGCATGTGTGGCATCGAGGCGCAACCCATCCAGGTGATACTCGGCGATCCAGTGCCGCACGTTGGTCAGCACGAACTCGCGGACGGCGGCAGATCCCTCGCCGTCGAAATTGACGGCATCGCCCCAGTCGGTTTTGTGGCGCGCGTTGAAATACTGGCCCGAGAACTCGGGAAGATAGTTGCCATCGGGTCCGAAGTGATTGTAGACGACGTCGAGAATCACACCGAGGCCCG
>Ga0136846_1238578_pt1 | contig 13717 bp, 12 predicted proteins | sample HopSoiMetagenom2_FD_96841 | JGI IMG/M metagenome (GOLD analysis project Ga0136846, IMG submission 96841) | Grasslands soil microbial communities from Hopland, California, USA - 2 Assembly 2016 (version 4) | ecosystem: Environmental > Terrestrial > Soil > Grasslands | place: USA: Hopland... | reverse complement strand
TCGGAAGCGTGAGTCCAGCTCAGTGAGCAGCAGACATTCGACTTGCCCTGGGGCGCGGCTGGCATCGGCAGCGATCGCGCAGTCGCTCAAGAGATGGCTTCAAGCCTCGCCGGCGCCTGGCTATGACGGCTGTACCTTGATACCGGCCGCTGGTGTCGCGATCTCGTTGGCGCCGCAACGACCGGAATGCAGCCGAGACCGTGAGTTCAGCGTGTGGCCACCACCGACCGGTAACGCTGCACAGTAGCACTTGGATTCGCGACCGCGAGCGCCAGCAACGGGTCGGCAGCGATAGTTCGCCGCGTACTGATGCCGTCGTTCAGCCGCGCTGGTGGCTCGGCCGTCGGTTACCACTCGCGAATGACAGCTGTTGAGGTGGACCGGCCATTCGCCCAAAAAATTGCCAAGGCCTGCTTTCTGCAGCCGCCGACATTCGATGGCCAAACTCCAACGACCGCAGACAGTCTTTATGAGTAGAGACTGTTATGGAGAGCTTTCCATAACAGTCTCGACCTGCCGTCTGGATCTGTGAGGCCTCCGACTGGTGATGGCCCCGAGGGGCAGTATGCAGCGCGCCAGTAAGCTGACAGCCGCCGTCCAGCCGACATCACCATGTGCCGGACGAGTTCGGGCGCCGTGATGAGTTGTGCCGCCCGACAGGCAAAACTGGCCTACCGGGCGGCAGGTGATGCGCGGCGATCGATCTCTGTTTGCTCGGAGATTTTCAAGGCATCGTCCACCTCAATGCCCAGGTACCTGACCGTCGACTCCTTTCGATGGCCAAACAGCAGCTGCACGGGGTGCAGGTTCTTCGTGCGTCGATAGATCAGCGTGGCCTTGGTTCGCCGCATGGAGTGCGTGCCGTAGTCTGCCGTATCAAGACCCAGTTTCTCTACCCAATGGGGACTTTGTGCCTGATTGGGAGGTTGATGAACGTGCGTGGTTGTCAACGCAAGTGCTAGGGATAAGCCTGCGGCGTCTTCGTCCCCAGAATGCGCTCCCTCAACAACCACCGCAGGGAAAAGCACAATGAAGAGCAACATTCACGGCAACGTGGAGCAAGTACCTCTGGATGCCGCGCGCACCGTCAAGCCCGGTGACACGATCGAGCACTCGCGGCTGCTCACCGCCGAAGAGGCGGCAGCCAGACGAGGACCTCCGCAGCCGAATGTCTTTCCGTTCGGCTCGATGTTCGAGGGCTTGACGCATGACGAGCGGCACCGATTGCCCGACGCCTCGCAGACGGCAGCCAAGCTTGCGGCGCTTGCGGCCACGATGAGCGAAGGCGACGGCGCTGTGGAGCGCAACGGAAGCATTCCGGCGGCCTACACCTATCTCGGCCAGTTCATCGATCACGACATCACCAAGACTGAGACGCTGCTGCCGGCGCTGTCGTCAAAGATGGAGAAAGCGTTCCAGGATGCCAAGGACGGCCACCCCGTAGCGCCCCTTTCCGTCCCCGAGATGGGCTTTGTCGTCAACAGGCGCGTGCCTTCGCTGAACCTCGACAGCGTGCTATCCGCAGCCGCCCCGCGCGACGCGCACGGCGCGTTGATGCTGGACCAGGTGTCTGCCAACGGCATCCCCAGGCCCGACCTGCCCGCCGAGCCGGATGAGATGGCGTTGCTACACGATCTGCCACGCAACGACGCCAGCTCGACGAACGAGGAACTGGACCGGCGGGCCAAGATTGGAGATCCGCGCAACGATGAGAACCTCGTTGTTGCGCAACTGCACGTGGCCTTTCTGCGGGCGCATCGGCGGCTGGTGCATGAGCGCGGATTCAGCGCCGCGCAGGCGGATCTGGAATTGCAGCGCCTCTACCAGTCGATCGTGATCGACGACTTCCTGCCGACGGTGTGCAACCCCGCGGTCGTGGCGCGGGTGGTCGCGCATCCCGGCAAGCTGTACCGACCCACCCATCTGCGGCCCTACATGCCGCTGGAGTTCTCCGTCGCCACGTATCGTTTCGGGCATTCAATGGTCCGCAATACGTACAACTACAACTCCATCTTCACAGGGGCGACGCTGGGCCAGCTGTTCACCTTCACCGCGTTCAGCGGCGACAACTTCGGACTGCGCAACACGCCCCAGAACTGGATCATCGATTGGCGCCGGTGGCTGCCGCATGACGGCCAGGTCGTGAACGTCGCTCGCTCAGTGGACACGCTGCTGGCCGGTCAACTGTCGGACCTGCCTCAGCATCAAGGCGTGATCGCCGGCACCAATGTCAACGTCCTGGCGTTGCGCAACCTCGTGCGCGGCTACCTGATGCGTCTGCCCACGGGGCAGGCCGTGGCCGAACGCGTGGCGGCGAGTGGCCTCTTGCCGCCCGGCACGGCTGCGATCACTCCAGACGAGATCCGCGCCGTCGCACAAGCCGCGAGTGCTGAACAGCTCGCGGCTTTGACGGCGGGTGGATTCGACAGCCGCACGCCCCTCTGGTACTACATGCTCGCCGAAGCAGAGCATGCGCGTCAGACCCGCGGCGTGTCGCACCTTGGGCCGGTGGCAAGCGCGATCGTCAGCGAAGTGCTTGTGCAGCTCGTGCGCCTCGCCGACTTCGACGTGCTTTCGGCCAAGGGGTGGATTCACGCAATACCGGTCGAAGAGACCGGCAAGGTCAAGCTGGTCGACTTGCTGCGCTTCGCCCAGGTGTTTCCTGTGTAACCTCTCCGGGGGGTGCCTGCCTCCCGGAGGCAGGCGATCCTAGAATCGTACGGTCGTTCTATTCCAGGAAGTGTTCGACTCTTTCGTCCGCACTCGCACCACCTCACGAGGTCCTCATGAGCGCCAATTACGAAGTTCGCGGCAACGTCGCCGTCATCACCCTCGACAACCCTCCCGTGAACGGCCTCGGCCACGCCACGCGGCTGGGCATCACGCGAGGCCTGGAGACGGCCTGTGCGGATGCGAACGTCAAGGCCATTGTCATCACGGGTGCGGGCCATGCGTTCTCGGGCGGCGCCGACATCAAGGAATTCGGGTCGCCCAAGGCCCTGGCCGAGCCCAATTTGCTGAGCGTGATCCTCATGCTCGAAGCCAGCGACAAACCGATCGTCGCGGCCATCCACACGGTGTGCATGGGTGGCGGATTGGAACTGGCGCTCGGTTGCCACTACCGCGTTGTGCAGACCGGCACGCAAGTCGCACTGCCTGAAGTGAAGCTGGGCCTGCTTCCCGGCGCCGGCGGCACGCAGCGCCTGCCGCGCGTCATTGGCGTTGAATCTGCCCTCAACATCATCGTGAGTGGTGAACCAGTGCCCAGCGAATTGCTCGCAAAGGAACCGGGGCAGAAGCTCTTCGACAAGATCGTGGACGCCAACGTGCTAGATGCCGCCGTCGCTTTCGCGCAAGAAATGGCCGATGTCCATCCGCTGCCGTTGGTGCGCAAGCTCAAGGCCGAGCATCCGAATGCACAGGCCTACTTCCAGTTTGCCCGCAACATGGTGGGCGGGAAGAGCAAGAACTTCCCGGCGCCGCTCAAGTGCGTCGATGTGGTTGAGGCTTCCTTGACCAAGAAGTTCGACGATGGCATGCGCATGGAGCGCGAGACCTTCATTGCGCTGATGTTCACGCCCGAATCCCAGGCCCTGCGCCATGCATTCGTGGCCGAGCGCGCCACGACCAAGATTCCCGATGTTCCTGCCGACACGCCTGTGCGCGACATCAAGAAGGTCGGCGTCATCGGTGCCGGCACCATGGGTGGCGGCATCGCAATGAACTTCTTGAACGCCGGCATGCCAGTGACCATCCTTGAGATGAAGCAGGAGGCGTTGGACAAGGGCATTGGCATCATCAAGAAGAACTACGAAGCGCAGGTCAAGAAGGGCAAGCTCAAGCAGGAGAAGCTCGACGAGCGCATGGCGCTCTTGTCGACCACGCTGAACTATGCCGACCTGAAAGACATGGACCTCGTGATCGAAGCCGTGTTCGAAGAGATCGGCGTCAAGGAAACAGTATTCAAGACGCTTGACGAGGTGGTGAAGAACGGCGCGATCCTCGCGTCCAATACCTCGACGCTGGACGTGAACAGAATCGCCTCTTTCACCAAGCGCCCGCAAGACGTGATCGGCATGCACTTCTTCAGCCCGGCAAATGTCATGAAGCTGCTGGAAGTCGTTCGCGGCGAGAAGACGGCGAAGGATGTTCTGGCCACCGTGATGGGCATCGGCAAGAAGATCAAGAAGACCTGCGTGGTCTCGGGTGTGTGCGACGGCTTCATCGGCAACCGCATGATCGAGCAGTACTCGCGCCAGGCGGGTTTCCTGCTGGATGAGGGCGCCACGCCGCAGCAGGTGGACAAAGCCGTCGAGAACTTCGGCTTCGCGATGGGGCCGTTCCGCGTGGGGGACCTGGCGGGCAACGACATCGGTTGGGCCATACGCAAACGCCGTTATCAAGAGAAGCCCAACGTGCGCTACTCCAAGACGGCAGATCTGCTGTGCGAACTGGGCCGCTTCGGCCAGAAGACGGGTGCCGGCTGGTACGACTACGCGCCGGGCAAGCGCGATGCGATTGCATCGCAGGTCGTCACCGACATGCTCGACAAGCACCGCGCGAGCCTGGGCATCAAGCCGCGCAAAATCAGCGATGAAGAAATCGTGGAGCGTCTCGTGTTCGCCCTCGTCAACGAAGGCGCGAAGATTGTTGACGAAGGCATTGCATTGCGGGCATCCGATGTCGACATGGTCTATCTCACTGGCTACGGCTTCCCTCTGCATCGCGGCGGCCCGATGAACTACGCCGACCAGGTGGGCTTGTTCAACGTCGTGCAGGCGATGAACCGCTTTGCCAAGAACCCGCAGGACGACGCCACATTCTGGAAGCCTGCTCCGCTGCTTGCGAAGCTGGCCGCCGAAGGCAAGACCTTCTCCTGATCACGAAAATCCAGGATCGACATCATGACCAACGCCGTCATCGTCTCTACCGCACGCACTGCGCTCGCCAAGAGCTGGAAGGGCGCCTTCAACATGACCCACGGCGCGACGCTGGGCGGCTTCGCCGTCAAGGCGGCCGTCGAGCGCGCCGGCATCGACGGCGCGCTCGTCGACGACGTCATCATGGGTTGCGCCACGCCCGAAGGCGCGACCGGCAGCAACATCGCGCGCCAGATCGCCCTGCGCGCGGGCCTGCCCGTCACCACCAGCGGCATGACCATCAACCGCTTCTGTTCGAGCGGACTGCAGACCATTGCCACCGCCTCTCAGCGCATCATCGTCGGCGAAGGCGATGTTTACGTGGCCGGCGGTGTGGAGAGCATCTCCTGCGTGCAAAACGAGGCCAACAAGCACATGCTCGCGGACCCGTGGTTGGTCGAGCACAAGCCCGAGATCTACTGGAACATGCTGCAGACTGCCGAGCAAGTGGCCAAGCGCTACAGCATTACGCGCAAGCGCATGGACCAGTACGGCGCGCACAGCCAACAGCGGGCCGCGGCAGCGCTCGAGGCCGGCAAGTTCAAGGACGAGATCGTCCCGGTGACCGTCGTCGCCGGCGTGGCCGATCCGACCATGGGCTTGCGCACCAAGGAAGTCACGATCAGCAATGACGAAGGCATCCGCCCAGGTACCACTTACGAAGCCGTGTCAGGCATTCGCCCGGCCATCCCCGGCGGTGTGATTGCTGCTGGCAACGCCAGCCAGTTCAGCGACGGCGCCGGCGCTTGCGTGGTGATGAACGAGAAGCTGGCCGAGCAAAAGGGTTTGAAGCCGCTGGGCCGATTCCTCGGCTTCGCGGTCGCGGGATGCGAGCCTGACGAAATGGGAATCGGCCCGGTGTTTGCGATCCCCAAAGTGTTGAAACGCCTGGGCCTGGCGGTCAGCGACATCGACCTGTGGGAACTGAACGAAGCCTTCGCGGTGCAGGTCCTGTATTGCGCCGACAGGCTGGGCATCCCAATGGACAAGCTCAACGTCAACGGCGGCGCCATTGCGGTGGGGCACCCGTACGGAGTGAGCGGGCAGCGATTGACGGGGCATGCGCTGATCGAAGGAAAGCGCCGCGGTGCGAAACGCGTCATGGTGACGATGTGCATCGGCGGCGGCATGGGCGCGGCTGGCGTCTTCGAGGTGCTTTGATGGCGTGCACTGGGCGACGCGAGCGCGTCGCGTTTGCGCCCACCAAAGACCCGACACAGCCGGCAGCCATTTCGCACAAGGCAAACTCGGGGCTGCACGCTACTTCTTCCACGACGAGTTGCCGCGCGTGGCGGCTTGGCTCAAGGTGGTGGAGCCCGCGACGACCTCTGTCGCACCAGAACGAGGCCTGGATCCAGGACGCTGAACGCATGAAATCATCGACGCTCGACAAGCTCATCTGGGTGTTCATCTACGGCGGTTTGCTCTGTGTCGGACTGGGGGTGTCCGTCGGGCACAGCGACGATGCCCTGGGCTGGAAGGTGGTGATCTGCGGCCTCATGACGGCGGCCATCGGCGCGCTGCTCGTCTACGTTCGTTCGAGGACGAACGACAAAACATGATCCGTCACATCGTGATGTGGAAGCTCAAGAACGCCGCCGAGGCCCCGCTTTTCAAAGAGCTGCTCGACAGTTGCCGCGACCTCGTCCCCGGCATGCATGAATTTGAAGTGGGCATTCGTCGCGACGATCTCGAGTCGAATGTCGATGTGGTCCTTGTGTCCACCTTCAGCGATGCCGCGTCGCTCGACGCGTACCAGAACCACCCGCACCACAACGCGGTCGGTGCGCAATTGGGACCGATGCGCGACACGCGAAGCGTGCTCGACTATCAGACGGAGGCAGTTTGAACATCGCCCATCGTCTTGCCGTGATGGCAAGTGTCAGCTCGATTCTGTGTTGTCAGGCCGCCGTGGCCGCGCCGTACACCATGCCGGTGTACTCCAGCGCCGCCGAGGTCAATGCCGACTGCGATCGGATGATGAACGACCTGAAGGACGCGCAAGCGAAGCTCGAAGGCATGACAAGCACGAGCGGCGCGGCGCTACTTCCGCAACTCGACGCGATATATCGGCGCTTTGAAGATACCGATGGTCCGATGGCACTGCTGACCGCAGTGCATCCGGACAAGGCGATCCGCGATGCGACCGAGGCTTGCGATCTTCGATACCAGGCCTTCAACGCAGCCTATCTGCAAAGCGCCAAGGTCTTTGAGCTGCTCAGGCAGGTGCAGCCTGCCGACGACATTGATCGCCGATTCCTCAAGGACACCATCGACGCCTTCACCGATGCTGGCGCAGCCTTGCCCGCCAACAAGCAAAAGCGCGCGCAAGACATCAACAACGAGATCAGCCGCCTGTCGCAAGAGTTCGAACGCGTCGTGCGCGAGGACAAGACCCAGGTCGCGTTCACTGAAGCCGAACTGATGGGCGTGCCTCCCAATGTGTGGAGAGACGCCAAGCGAGACGAACAAGGACGCTACCTGCTCGGCATGGCGTACCCGATCTCGGGTCCGGTGATCGAGCGCGCGGTGAACCCCCAAAGCCGCGAGCGCATGTGGCGCGCCCTGAATGGCCGGGGCGGCTCGGCCAACCTGAAGACGCTGTCGGAGTTGGCCAATCTGCGCCGCGAATATGCAGCAATCTTCGGCTTTGAATCGTATGCCGACTTCGCCGAGCGCCGTCACATGGCCGAGACGCCTGCCAACATACAGAAGTTCCTGGCAACTGTGAAAGACGCAGTGGTGAAGCGCGAGGAGACCGACTTCGCATTGCTGCGCGGTTTCAAGGCGCGCGAGCTCAAACAGGGTGTGGCCGCGACGAAGATCGAGCGCTGGGACCTGAACTACTACAAGCAGATGGCGCGCAAGGCGAAGTTCGCGGTCGACGGAGAACAGTTCCGCCAGTACTTCCCGCCCGACGCGAGCGTGAAGTTTGTCTTGCGCCTCGCCACGAAACTCTTCGGTGTGGATTTCGTGCCGTCGCAAGAGCCGCTGTGGCATGCGGACGCACGCGCCTTCGAAGTGGTCGACCTCGCGACAAGCAAGCCCTTGGCCATGCTGTACGTTGACCTCTATCCTCGCGAAGACAAGTTCTCGCATGCGGCGATGTGGGGCATTCGTGCTTCCTCCACGCTGGTGGGCCGGCTGCCTGCCGGCGGACTCGTGGCCAATCTCGACCGCAAGGGCCTCACCATCAATGAGCTGAAGACCCTGCTGCACGAATTCGGCCACGCGCTGCACCAGGTGCTGTCGAAAACGCGCTATGCGAGCCAGGGCGGCACCAACGTGCAGGTCGACTACGTGGAAGCGCCCTCGCAGATGCTTGAGGACTGGATCTACGACCCGAAGGTGCTCGCCGTTTTCAAGGAAGTCTGTGCCACCTGCAAGCCGGTGCCGGCGGCCTTGCTCACAAGGGCCGACAAAGCGCGCCACTTCGCCAAAGGCATTGACGTGTCTGCCCAGCATTTCTACGCAAGCTACGACCTTGCGCTCTACGGCAATGAGCCGCAGGAACCGATGAAGTTGTGGGCGCACATGGAAGCCGCCACGCCGATGGGCTACGTCGAAGGCTCGATGGAGCCGGCCAGCTTTGGCCACATCGCGAGCGGCTATGCCGCGGGCTACTACAGTTACCTGTGGAGCCTGGTGGTGGCGGAAGACCTGCGCACTGCCTTTGAAGGCAAGAAGCTCTCCTTGGAAGTCGGACATCGCTACCGCGATACCGTGCTTGCCAACGGCGGCCAGGTTGCGCCCAAGGAACTGGTGCGCCAGTTCCTCGGCCGGCCGACGGACAGCAAGGCATTCTTCAAGTCACTGAACAAGTAAGGCAAGTAAGGGCCCCATGAGCACATCCGTCCAACAACTCTTCGACTTGAGCGGCAGGGTCGCGCTCGTCACCGGCGGTTCGCGCGGACTCGGGCTCCAGATTGCCGAAGCGCTGGGCGAAGCGGGCGCAAAGATCATGCTGACCTCGCGCAAGTCCGGCGATCTTCAGGAGGCCTCGGCGCATCTTCAGGACAAGGGCATCGACACACGGTGGATAGCTGCCGATGCGAGCGTGCCGGAAGAAATCGAGCGCATGGTCAACGAGGCGCTGCAGCGCATGGGTCAAGTGGACATCCTCGTCAACAACGCGGGCGCGACCTGGGGTGCTCCGGCGCAAGACCATCCGCTCTAGGCCTGGGACAAGGTGATGAACCTCAATATCCGCAGCATCTTTCTGATGAGCCAGGCGGTGGGCAGGCTCAGCATGATTCCGCGCCGCTCGGGCCGCATCATCAACATCGCGTCGGTTGCAGGGCTGTCGGGCTCGATGGACTTGAAGGCGATTGCGTACCACACGAGCAAAGGCGCTGTGGTGAACTACACGCGTGCGTTGGCGGGCGAGTGGGGGCCGTACGGCATCACCGTCAACGCGCTTGCGCCCGGCATGTTCCCGAGCAAGATGACCAAGGGAACGATTCAGCAAGTGGGCGTCGATGCCCTGGCCAAGGGTGCGCCGCTCGGCCGCATTGGCGACGACGACGACCTGAAGGGCGCGGCGCTTCTGTTCGCGTCGGCGGCGGGCAAGCACATCACAGGTCAGATCCTCGCCGTGGATGGCGGGGTGAGCGCGGTCCACTCTCACTGATCGCATGGCATTGAAGTTCCAGGTCAATATCCCCTTCGTCGAAGCTCTGGGCTTCGAAATGCTCCGCTTCGAAAACGGCGAGGCCGAGATAGCCGTTCAGCCGCGCGAGGAGCACATGAACTCGTGGAGCGTGGTGCACGGCGGCGTGTCGATGACGCTGCTGGACGTGGCAATGGCGCATGCCGCACGCAGCCCCAAGGAAGGCAGCACGCCCGATTCGCGCGGCGTCGTCACCATCGACATGAAGACGAGCTTTTTTCGGCCGGGCCTGGGACGGCTGCACGCCAAGGCGAAGGTGCTGCACCAGACCGCCAGCTTCGCATTCTGCGAAGGATCGATTTACGCCGAGGACGGCAAGCTCGTGGCGCACGGGACGGGCACATTCAAATTTCTCAAGGCGCTGCCGGCCGGCGGACGCCAACTCAAAAGGCTCAACGCCTCCGACTGAGCCTCTGAAAGGAACAGGACCATGACCGTCAACAAGCAGATCCTTCTCGCTTCGCGCCCGAAAGGCGAGGCCACCGTGGACAACTTCCGCCTCGTCGAGACGGAGGTGCCTGCATTGAAGGACGGGCAAGTGCTGGTGCGAAACCACTTTCTGTCGCTGGATCCTTACATGCGCGGACGCATGAACGACAGCAAGAGCTACGCGCAGCCTCAGCCGCTTGACCAGGTGATGATCGGCGGCACGGTGGGCGAGGTGGTGGAGTCGCGTCACTCAGACTTCAAGGTCGGTGACAAGGTCGTGGGCATGGGCGGCTGGCAGGAATATGCGGTGGCCGATGCGACCCAGCCGGGTATCTTGCGCAAGGTGGACACCTCTCACATCCCCTTGTCCGCGTACCTTGGTGCGGTGGGCATGCCCGGCGTGACTGCCTGGTATGGCCTGGTCAAGATTTGCGAACCTGGGCCTGGCAAGACGGTGGCGGTCAGCGCCGCCAGCGGGGCGGTCGGCAGCGTGGTCGGGCAGCTGGCAAAAGCGCGTGGATGCCGCGCAGTAGGCATTGCCGGCGGCGCTGACAAGTGCAGATATGTGGTGGAAGAACTTGGCTTCGATGCTTGCGTGGACTACAAGCTGCACACCGATATGAAGTCCCTGTCCACCGCCTTGAAGGATGCTTGCCCGAACGGCATCGACGGCTATTTCGAGAACGTGGGCGGCATGATTCTCGATGCGGTGATGCCACGCATGAATGCGTTCGGCCGTATTGCGTTTTGCGGAATGATCTCGGGCTACAACGGCGAGCCGATTCCGATGACGTATCCGCAGCTGATCCTGCAATCGCGATTGCGCGTCGAAGGCTTCATCGTGAGCGAGCACATGGACGTGTGGCCGGAAGCACTCAAGGAACTTGGCACGATGGTCGCGACGGGCAAGCTCAAGTTCCGAGAAAGCGTGGCGAAGGGCATCGAGTCGGCGCCGGAGGCGTTTCTGGGTTTGCTGAAGGGGAAGAACTTCGGCAAGCAGCTGGTCCAGTTGATCTGAGAGGCTGAGAATATTTCGATCATGCTGCCCGGACACGCTCGAAAAACTCTCAGCCTCTGAGTTGCTTCTTCCTGCCGCGCTGGCGACCCGACGGCACGGTCAATGCCATTCGCATTCAGAGGCTGAAGGACAAACTGGGCAACAAGGCGAACGCGAGTTCGGAGGTGGAATTCGAAGGCGCCGATGCGTGGCTCGTGGGAGAAGAAGGGCGCGGCGTGCCGCAGATTCTGGAGATGGGCAGTCTCACTCGGCTCGATTGCGCACTGGGCACCTCCGGCCTGATGCGCCAAGCCTTGTCGCAAGCGCTCAACCACACCGCGCAGCGCAGCGCGTTCGGCAAGCCGCTGATCGAACATCCGGCGATGCGCAATGTGCTCGCCGACCTTGCGCTTGAAAGCGAAGCCTCGACGGCATTGGCCTTGCGTCTTGCGCGTGCTTTCGATCGTCCCGAGGATCCGCATGAAACATTGATGCGGCGGCTCTTGACGCCAGTCTCGAAGTTCTGGCTCTGCAAGCGTGGCAGCCACTTTGCGCAAGAGGCAATGGAGTGCCTCGGCGGCAACGGCTATGTGGAATCGGCGGGCGAGGGCGTGCTGGCCCGCATCTACCGCGAGATGCCTCTCAATTCGATCTGGGAAGGCGCGGGCAACATCATGGCGCTCGACCTCTTGCGGGCGGTGCGCAAAGGCGAGATGGCCGATGCGTTGGCCGCGGAGTTGGCACCGGCGCGGCGGGAGCATGCGGCGTTCGACCGGTTTGCCGATTCGCTGCCGGGTCGCATCGACGATGCCGCGAGTGAGACGGATGCGAGGCGTCTCGCGCAAGATGTGGCCGTGCAGGCTTCATTGCTCAAGCAACATGCGCCTGATTTCGTGGTGCACGCATTCTGCCAATCACGTCTCGCAGGAGACTGGGGATACGCGTTCGGAACGCTACCCTCGAACGTGGATTTCGATTCAATCATTCAGCGGGCCGTGCCGAACCCGACGACAACGTGAGTTGATGCCCAGGAAGGGAATCTTTCACGCCAGCGATCGGGCTTCAATTCGCGGCAACCCGCAGCGTTGTCGATCATGAGCATTGATGAACTTGCCGCTTGGCGGAGCTTCGCAACCGCCCATCTCAATTTGATACCAAAGGTAAGTCGCCGGCCCTACGCTGCGCTTGCACAGTTGGCAAACCCGTCGAAAGGCGGGGACGCAAAGCCTCCGGTCTTCCTGCAGTAAACGCAGAAGATAGCGGGGTTGCCGAAGGGCAGAACGGACGCGTTCTGCTCGAGTCGCGTCCCAAGGTTTCCGCTTGCAGACCTCCGTGAAACCGAAGCCCAAGGGCTTCATCTGAAGGACGCAAGATGAAATCCAGTTCTCTGTTCGTGATCTCCGCGCTGGCCGCAGCCGTGTCTTCGTTTGCCGCAGAGCCCGGCAGCGTGACCCGGCCCGCAACGTCTCCGGTGCCACCCGCTCCACAGCCTGTCACGGCCACACCCGGCACCGGACCTCAACTGAGCGGTGTGTTCCGCTTCGTCAAACCCGATGGCATGAACGTCATCACGCAAGGCGTCATCAGCACCGCCACCAGCGCGATCACGACGCTCACCATGTCGGGGGCCGACGCCATCAGTTCCGGCAGCGGGCGATGCGCTTTCAACGTGAAGTACGACGAGATCTCTTCGGTCGTCGCGACGAACACCACCAATCGCCTATACAGCAACGACACGCTCATCGCGCAGAACACCAAGCTCGACCTCGAACCTAACAAGCTCAAGACGGTGTGGACGCAACCTTATCTGTTCGCCGGCTTGAACAACATCCGCATCGTGATCAATGCAGAAGGTGCGAAGCCGAGCACTGGCTGGATTCGCGTGAACGTGACCGGAAGTTGCGGCGGCGTGACTGCGCCGACTCCGGCACCCGCTCCAGCACCGAAACCTCCCGAGCCCCCGAAGGCAACGACGCCGCCGCCGGCGACGCCTGTGAAAGCACCGGAGGCTCCGAAGACCACGACCCCGCCGCCGGCCGCGCCTTCGAAAGCACCGGAACCCCCGAAGTCCACCACGCCGCCGGTGGCAACCCCACCCAAGACGCCTGAGCCGCCCAAGCCCGCGACCGATCCCAAGGTCACCCCGCCGTCGACCGGCACCATGCCGCCCGTGACGACCAAGCCGCCCGTTGTGGTCGAGGTGAAGTATGTGCCCGGCTCCTCGCAGTGGACACAGCTCTACACCGCCTACGGCTACAGCAACTACGGTGTGACCTGGCTCAAGGGCAAGGGCTATTCACGCTACGCCGATCTCGTGAAGATCAACGCAGCGATCACCGAGGTCGTCAACGCGAAGACGGTGACGCAGAGCGTCTACAACGAGCTGATGGCGCGTTGGAACAGCTTCCTCAACGACCCGGCTTTCGTCGCGGCGATGAAGAACACCGTGCCGGGAGGCGACGGCAAGAAGTAAGAAGTAGTCGCACCAGTTCTTCTCGCATCCCCGTGCCTGAAATACTCGCCAGGCACAGGCCTCGTCAGAGGCTGGGATGCGGGAGATCCGAATGCCGCGCCATGCGCGGCATTCTTTTGCCTTCGACGCGGGTGTTATGTCCGTTGATATCCGAGGCGATCTGAGGGGGTGACGTCCCGGTGTTCTTGAGGGCGATGTTGAGATCGGCACCTTGCTCAGCTTGGGACCGC
>Ga0136846_1210752_pt1 | contig 13719 bp, 14 predicted proteins | sample HopSoiMetagenom2_FD_96841 | JGI IMG/M metagenome (GOLD analysis project Ga0136846, IMG submission 96841) | Grasslands soil microbial communities from Hopland, California, USA - 2 Assembly 2016 (version 4) | ecosystem: Environmental > Terrestrial > Soil > Grasslands | place: USA: Hopland... | reverse complement strand
TTACGCTTTCCAGGCCGCCTGACGAGCTCACCATCCTGCAGGTGGTGAATGCCGTAGAGCCGATCGAGCGCATCCGCTCCTGCCCGCTCGGCTTGGCCGCGCATGGTGTGCGGCTCTGCCCGCTCCACCGGAGGCTCGATAATGCCCTGGCGATGGTGGAGGAGGCATTCGCCGCCACTACGCTGGCCGAGATTCTCGGCGAGCCCACGAAAAGCATTCCGCTCTGCCCGTTTCCAAGCGTCAAGGCAAAGCTCTCTTCGCGGAAGTCGTAGTTACACTCGCGACGACCATTCGCGGCTGCTAAACTTCCGATTGCAGCTAGCGTGTGATTCATTTGGAGGCCTCCATGTGCGCTCTCTCCCGTCGCCAGTTCCTTTCAACCTCGGCTGCCGCTGCCAGCGCCCTGACGCTGGGCGCTTATGCCAACCCGGCTGCCGCTCAAGCCTCGAAATCACCGAATGAGCGGCTGCGGATCGCCGGCGTCGGCACTACCAACCGCGCGGCGGAGGACTTGAACGGGCTGGCCAGCCAGGAGATCGTCGCGCTGGCCGATGTCGACGACAACAATATGGCCAAGGGCGCCGCTCGCTATCCCGAGGCCCGGAAGTATCGCGATTTCCGCGTGATGCTCGAGAAGGAAGCCGGCAGCATTGATGCGGTGATGGTCGGCACGCCCGATCATACGCATGCCCCGGCTGCCGCAATGGCGCTGCGACTGGGCAAACATGTCTATTGCGAAAAGCCGCTGACGCATACCGTATTCGAAGCGCGCACGCTGGCTAATCTGGCGAAAGAGAAGAAACTGATTACGCAAATGGGCACGCAGATTCATGCCGGCGACAACTACCGCCGCGTCGTCGAGCTCATTAAGTCGGGAGCGATCGGCAAAGTCACCGAATGCCACGTGTGGGTTCCCGCGGCTTACAGCGGCGGCAAATTCACGACCGGCACGCCCGCCCCAGCGGGCCTCGACTGGGATTTGTGGCTGGGTCCCGCTCCAGAGCGCCCCTACAGCGAAGGCGTGCATCCGTTTCAGTGGCGAAAATTCTGGGACTACGGCACCGGCGCGCTGGGCGATTTCGGCTGCCACTACATCGACCTTGTCCAGTGGGCGCTCGATCTGCGGGCACCGACGGCCGTTTCCGCCGAAGGGCCGCCCGTTGATTCCGTCAGCACGCCCGCCTGGTGCATCGCCCACTATGAATATCCCGCCCGCGGCGATCAGCCCCCGCTCAAGCTGCACTGGTACGACAGCGGCAAGCAGCCGGAGCTGGCGCAGACGCTGAAAATCGGCGGCAAGCCGCTGGGCGAGGTCTATAAGGGTGCTCAATTCTTCATCGGCAGTGAGGGGATGCTTGTCTCGAACTACACGCGACACAATCTGTTGCCCCAAGACAAGTTCACTGGCTTCAAGCCGCCCGAGCCGACGATTCCAAAATCTATCGGCCATCACGCCGAATGGGTTGATGCGATCAAGAGCGGCGGCAAGACGCTCTGCAACTTCGACTATTCCGGCGCACTTACCGAGGCGGTCTTGCTGGGCACGATTGCCTATCGCACTGGTCAGCGACTCGAATGGGACTCGGCCAGCTTAAAGATCAAGAATTCACCCCAGGCTCAGCAGCTTGTGCACAAGGAATATCGCAAGGGATGGACGCTGTAAGATCACAGAGCTGCAATCATGGACCGCGCTCATCGGATGCGCGATTGCGCGAGGCGGCAGACATGCCGAGGACGACGACAACTGCCACAATCGGGCCGACACAGAAAAGCAGGCCGACGACGCCGATGATGATCAGTTCCCAAAAGCCGATGCCAAACATGGATGTATCTCCAACATGGTTGTGGGGATTGTAACCGCCCATGGCCAAAGAACAAAAATTCTGGCTGGTAAAAACCGAGCCGGAGAGTTTTTCGATTCAGGATCTGGCGAAGGAGCCGAAGCAAACCGCTTGCTGGAGCGGCGTGCGGAATTATCAGGCCCGCAACTTCATGCGCGACGAAATGCAGCTCGGCGATCGCGTGCTGGTCTATCATTCCAGCACCGAGGAGCCCGCTGTCGTCGGCACCGCCGCAGTCGTGCGCGAGTCGTACGCCGATGACACCGCCTGGAACAAGAAGGATCACCACTACGATGCCGCCAGCACGCCCGACAACCCGCGCTGGTTCATGGTCGATATCAAGCTGGAGCAGATTTTCGAGTCGCCACTGCCGCTTGCTAAGCTGCGCGGCGTCCCCGCGCTGAAACACATGGAGCTGCTCCGCAAAGGCTCGCGACTCAGCGTTCAGCCCGTGCGCAAAAGTGAATTCGAAGCGATCCTGAAGCTCGCGGGCGCGAATTGAGTGCGGGAATTGTCTTCACTCCGAGTTCCCCATTCCGCTATCGGCATTCGCGACTTGCGGCTCAATCACCCGCATCGCCTTCCACTTCCCGCCGAGGAAACGCAGCAGATAGATCGCCCCGAGCGCAAAAATCCAGCCGGTGAGAATCCACCACCAGGCCCAGAGCGCGATTCCGTGGTCGGCCCAATGAAATGCGCGCTCGCCCAAGCGGCCTAAGCCGACCGCTACGATCGCCGTGAGCCCCGTGGCGAACATGATGAACCGCGTATCGCCTGCGCCGCGGAGCGCACCAATCAGCACAATTTGAGTTGCGTCGAAGAAACAATACAGCGCGACAAACCGCAGCAAGAGAATCGTCGTTGTGCGGACTTCGGCGAAATCTTCGCCCGCAAACATCGTATGCAACACTAGGAAAGAATCGGGAATGGCGACGTACAGCACGGCAAACAAGCCCGTGTACGCCATGCCCAGCACCATGGCGGTCCAGGTCGCCCGCTCGGCCAGATCCGGCCGATTTTCGCCCAGCTTCTGGCCGACGAGCGTGCTGACCGTGATGTTCAGTCCGATCATTGGCACGAAGGCCACCGCGTTGATCGTCAGCGCAATCGACGTCGCGGCGCCGGCAATATCGCTGACGTGGGCAATGGAGATCGTGAGCAGCGTAAATGCCACGCCTTCGACAAGCTGCGGCAATCCGCTCGGCATGCCATAGCGGATCAACCGCCGAAAAAGATCCCAATCGAAGTGATGGTCATCCAAGCCGAACTCCGCTCGCTCGCCCTTGCGCCGCATCAGGAGCCAGAACATCAGCACGGTCGCCCAATTCGAGATCGCCGTCGTCAAGGCAGCGCCCGCAATACCGAGGCTGGGGAATCCAAAAGCGCCAAAGATAAACGTGTATTCCAGCGAGATATCGAGCAGCGTCCCAGCGCAGTTAACCAGCATTACGACCGCGGTCAGCCCGCGGCCTGTGTAAAAGCTCGATTGAGCCCCCGAGATCACGGCAGCACCGGCGCCCAGCGCCAGCACCTGAAAGTAAATCACTTCCTGGCGGACGATCGAGGCATTGCTGCTCGTTCCCGCGAAGAGCCACGGCGCGATGGGAATTGAAAGCAACATCAGCGGTACGCAAAGCCAACCAAACCAGATGGCTTGCTGGACCGCATTACCGGTGCGCCGCCGCTGCCCTGCACCGTAGTATTGGGCCACGAACGTGTTGACGTACGAAGCAATTCCCACGGGCAGGCAGATCATCGTCCAGTGATACATGCCGCCGGGCAGTGCGGCGTGCGTGGCCTCGCGCGAATACCACGTCAGAAACAGGCGATCGACAAACCACATCACCGACCAGAAACAGGTCTGCACCATTAGCGGCAGCGCCACCGCGAGCACTTCGCGGCCGCCGCAGGGGCGCGACCACCAGCCGCCGGCCTCGGCAGGACTTTGTGCAGGCGGGGGCAATGCCGGGCGATCCCTGTCCGATGGATGATCCATTTTGACCAGCACGCTAGCTCTCCGGCGCAGCGCGGAAGCGATCTTGGGCTCATCCATGACACTAAACGAGCTTGCCAGGTTCGCCTGCCGCAGGTCTATTCTTCCCGGTCCCGACTAAAATGGAAGTTGAATCCAGTCTTTGACGGGAAGGCGACTGTTTGACCACCCTTGAAGCTCCTGCCGGCTTGTTTTTTCTGCTTGTAGCCATCGCTCCACTTGTGTTCGTAGCGATCGTGCTGGCCCGAAGTCGGCTCCAGCCCTTTCAATGCCTCTTATGGCTGGGCGCTTATGTGCTTTGCAGGCTGATGTGGCGGACGCAGTGGCTCAATGAAATCCCGCTTTCAGACGGTCAGGGCGGTGTGATCGTTTGCAACCATCGCAGCAGTGTCGATCCCTTTTTTGTGCAAACCGCAACCGGGCGCAAAATCCATTGGATGGTGGCCCGTGAATATTGCGAGCATCCGGCGTTCGCCTGGTTCCTCTCGGCCTGCGAGGTAATTCCGGTGGGCCGCGGCGGCGTTGATACCGCAGCGACCAAGATGGCGATTCGTTTGGCTTCGAGCGGCGAGCTGGTGGGCATGCTGCCCGAGGGGCGGATCAATATGAGCGAGGAGTTTATGCTCCCTGTGCGGCCGGGTGCGGCCTTGGTGGCGATCAAGGCCAACGTTCCGGTCGTGCCTTGTTACATCCATGGAGCGCCTTACCGGCGATACCCCTGGAGTCCGCTGCGGATGCGGGCCCGCGTCGAGGTGCGCTTCGGAAAGCCCCTGCTCCCGCCAGTGGCAAGCAATCGGAATGGCGAACAGTCCAGCGCCGAGACGTTTACTGTTGACATATTGAAGGCGATTGCCGAGCTTGCCGGCCGCACCGACTTTCAACCGAAACAGGCGGGGCGGCATTGGAAGCCAACGGACGACGAAGTGCAAGCAGCTGCGACCGCCAAGGATGAGCGCGAGGCGCACCAGCGGAATCTGGAATCGCAATCAAGATTCGGCCAATAAGCGCTCGATGGCCGTGACACGACGGCGCAGCTCGGCTTCCACTGAGGTTGTTGAATCGCCTTCGCCAAAAACCGTGACGGCGGGTTGGCCGCGCAGGATCCGATCGCCAGCAGACGGCAAATCGGCGACGCCGGGCCACTCACCGTCGGCGTTCCAGTCATTTACCAGATCGTCCAATGTTCTCGGCACGATGCCGTCTTGGGCGGCATAGACAACAGCTTTACCGAAACATCCGCTGCGGGCTGTCGATCTAGCATCCGTCACCTGACTGTACTGACAGGCTTGGCTATGCATCTCAATCAAAGGGGGCGCGCCGGCGCGCTCCAATACCTCCGCGGACGCCGAATAGCGTGGATTGACCTCCAGTGGCCAGAGGCCGGCTTCGTTGCGGACAAAATCGACGTTGAACAGACCAACCACGCGAAAACATTCGGCCAGCAGGTTTCCCAACGACTGCATTCGCCTGCGGTCCTCTTCGGCCAATGCAATCGGCCCCACGGAACCGACGTAAAGAAACGGTCGCGAAAGTCCGAAATCCCGGCCCAGCAGTTGTTTGGTTGCTCCCAGCAATCTTGCTCCGCCGCCGGCGGCAACAAAGACCGCGCTCAGAGAATCGCCGGCGATCTGTTGCTGCAAATAAGTGCCGCGCGGTGGGTACATGAGGTCGTTGGACGTCGTCATCCGAATCGCCACTCCGCCGCTGGAGCGCAGCGGCTTGACCAGCCACTGCGATGGTGTGGTCTTGTTCCGCTCGTCGGTCAGCCCATGAGCCGACGTGCGGCAGCGGGTCGGCGGAAAGCGACAATCAGCCTCGCCAGCTAACCGCCCGATTTGCATTGGATCGCGAACCTGGCGGAGGACGTCGCCCGGGTTCCCGAGCAACGGCCGCAGGGCCGCTAATCGGTCAACTATCCGGGGATGATTCTCTAAACCGCCCGTATAAATCCACGCAGCCGACGGCGCCGCAGCCAGCGCATCCGGAAAATCGCGCGGATAGCGCGCGATTTTAACGGCTGGGCCCACCGCGGCCAAATCGCGATCGGCAAACAGGTCGATTGCATATGGTTGGTAGCCGGCGCGCAAGGCCGAATGAGCCGCCGCTCGCACGCTGGCGCCAAGCAAGATCAAAGGTGAAGACAAAGTAAGCACCGGCCTCGTGAGAGGATGACGGATAAAATAGCTTAGAGCCGCCGAGGAGAACATTGACAACCGCGCCACGTTTTTGGTCTAGTCTCAGGTGGCGGTCCACTGGCCGCTGTGCCATGCCTCGCTTGCTGAACGCAATGACCCGCCGGCCCCGGCCGATTACGAACCTCGCCCCGGAGGATCGTGTCGTATTGTTTCCGTCGGTGGCCCATTTAAGCCCGGATGGCGGGCATTGGATTGTCGATGTGCATGGCGACGTTTCTGCTCCGTCCCAGCTAAGCTTCAGCAAGCGGATGTTGCTTCGGCTGCTGGCCCGCGCGATGCGCGCCGGGCAGCCGGAGCTGCAAAGCCCCTTGTTCCAAGACCGCATTGCTCGCTTCGTGGCCAAGGATCGCGCGGGGCGGCGCGTGGCAGTCCGAATCGGCGACGCGACCTACAGGTTGTCTCACAAAACGCGTCGCAATGGACATTTTCAGGCAGCCGTGGCAGTGCCTCGTTCGCTGGCCCAAGATTTTGCGGAAACCGCGGCCGTCGGCGCCGAGCAGTACCTCGAGTTGAACGTGATCGGCGCAGAAGCAACCGGCCAGGCCTATTTGATCAATGCCACGGGACTCTCCGTCGTTTCGGACATTGACGACACGCTTAAGCATTCGTACGTCGGCTGCAAGCGAACGCTTCTGGCAAACACATTTCTGCGGCCGTTTGAAACCATCCCCGGAATGGCGCGCGTTTTTCGCGACTGGTGGTCGGAAGGAGCGGCGTTCCACTACGTGTCATCCAGCCCGTGGCAACTGTATGAGCACCTGGCGGAGCACCTAGTGAGCGAAGGTTTTCCGACCGGTTCGTTTCACTTGCGGCCGTTTCGGCTGCGCGATCATTTGCTGCGGCGACTGTTGATGCTCCGCCGCACCGGCAAAGTGGGCGTGATCCGGACCTTGTTCAAGAAGTTTCCCAGGCGGCGATTCCTGCTCGTGGGCGATTCCGGTGAGCATGATCCGGAGATTTATGGCGTGCTGGCTCGCCGCTATCCGCAGCAAGTCGCCGGCATTCTGATTCGGCAGCTCCCTGGCGAACGCGACGTTCGTCGTCGCTACGCTCGCGCCTTTCGCGGCGTCGATCCCGCTCGACTCAAGTTGTTCGAAGGCGCAGATGAGCTGGTCCAGATTCGAGTGCAATGAGCCGCGGCGCGGAACAAGGGTTCGCGGCAAAGTCAAGCCCGGCGATGAATACAAGCGAAGCATTCGCTAGCTCCTGGCAAGAAAACTCGCACGATCATCTTGTGGGCTGTCGCACCAGGGCAGTACTATGAAGTCATCGCTTTGAGGCTGGCGTAACGGCTTGATAAGCCGGAGCCGCCCAAAGCGCGTCATTCATCCATAGGGCGAAGGGTCTGGCAATGATTCATTTCACCTGCGACCGCTGCCGTCGAGTGATCGATGCGGAGCAAGAATTGCGGTACGTCGTACGAATGGAAATTGAAGCGGTCATGGACCCGATCCACGAAGGCGAGCCCCAGGACGATCGAGATCATCTCCTGGAAATCGACGAAATTCTAGAGCGCGTCGATGCGTCCGATAGCGACGCGATTGGCGACGACATCTACCAGAAGCGGCGCTACGATCTTTGCCCGCAGTGCTACCGCAAGTTCATGGCCAACCCGCTCGCGCGTGAGCGCAAAGCCGCGCTTGGGTTCAGTCACAACTAAGCCGTCCTTGGCGGGACGGAATGACCAACTAAGACCTTGCTCTTGGCATCGGTCATTGGCGCTTGGTCATTGGTCATTTACTAAGCCCAATCCAGTCCCGTTTCTTGCTTGATGCGCTGCTCGTAGTTTCCTAGCAGCCCGCCAATCACGTCCCAACGGTCGGTGCGGCGCACCTCGATGTCGCCCTGGCGATTGATTCTTACGATCGTATCGTCCTCAACACCCGTCGAGCCCAGATCGCCGGCGTGCAGCTCATCCTCAGAGACTAATCGCTGGAGGGCCTTGCCGGTCATCTCGATGAACTGCATAGTTGTGTCGGGAAAGAGTTCTTCGATCTTGGGCTTTAGATCTTCGGATTTAACACGGTAGTTAAGGCTCAAGCCTAAGCTTTAAAGGCGGGCCATGAAACCGGGAGCAGATCGAGCATCTGCTGCGCTATCGCGACTCCATTCGGCGGGCGGCTTTGCCTGCTCGCATCGGCCGGCGATAAATGGGCTGCGGCTGGCTCGCGCTCGGCGTCGGAAGGTGATATTCGACGAGCTCCAGCGTGCTGCGGCGAAGCACCCGCCCCGAAGCATCCGATTCGCTTGCCCAGTGCGCCACGACGCCTCCGGGAACTTCATCGCAGTGGACTTCCAGCGTCACCTTTGACGACTGCGGCAGGGTTTGTGTGGTCTTGATGTAACTTGCCGACTTCAGCTCGCCCCGCACGCGCTGCGGCAAATCGAGCGCTACGACCTCCACCAGCGAAGAATTCCGTTTTTCATCCGCAGCGCCTTCCACGCTCGTTTCACGCCGCAGTACGAACGGCGGATATTGATCGGAGTAGTACAGCGTGGTTACGACTTTGCCGCTATCGCCACCGACAACTATCTGCCGGACCTCACAAGGAATGCTGCGGCCGTCGATCGTCAGCGAAGCGTCGGAAGTTCGCTTTGCCCCCAGCGCTTGACCCGGCAGCTCGCCGTAGTAGCCGTGCCGCGCGATTTGCGGTGCGGCGGTAATCCGGCGGGAGGCGACGTCCACGGTGGCGTCCGTCTGCAGCGTATAGCTGGCGGCGTCAATCGCAATCAATGTCGTCCTCGTGTCGGTGGTGGTAACGCTTACAACCTGCCCCTTCTCGTCCAAGGCCTCCGACGTCGTGCGAACGACTTTCGATGAGCCGACTGGAAAGCGGCCCCATGGATGATGTTCAGGTGGAAAGGAAAGCACGTCGGCCGCGGTCAATGGGGGGCCAGGCAGCATGGCACCCAGCGCAGCACCGATAGCCAGGACGTATAAGGCAATTCGCATGAGGGATTGCGATTTCGGCAGACTCAGCACAAGGATCAAGTCCAGAGTGTAATCTGCGGGGTGGGTCTTCGACCAGCCTTAAGTTCTTACTTGCAAGATTGTTAGCTGACCGCGGGCTGCGGCGCATCGCAGCTTGCTACGACCCGCTGCGACTCGATTGCGGCGACCAGCGACAAATCGTCTCGCGGCTGAATGCTGCGCAGGTCGAGCCGCAGCTTTCCTTCTTCAAGCCGCCCGACAACGGCGGGACTACCCATTCGAAGTGCGGCGGCGAGCTGCTCGGCGGAACGTGTGCTGGGCGTGAGCATGAGTGAAACGGTAGGCAGCGCCTGGTGCGGTACGTCCGCAGCAGTCAGAAAAGTCTGCCCCGCCCGTATTTCCACCATAGCCACTCCGGTCGCCGCGACTTGCGGCGCAAGTCGCTCTGCCCGCTGCCGCAGATTTTCGAGCGGCGTGGAAACTAACGAAAGCAATGGGATGGATCGCTCGGCTAGTTCCAATGCTTGATACAGGCGCAGGGTTGCAGCTAGCGCTGCCAGATTAAGCTTATCGGCGCAAAATGCGTTCATCAGTGGGTGATTGGCGATTCGATCGATGAGCGCGCGCTTTCCAAGAATGATTCCGCAGGCTGGTCCGCCGAGCATTTTGTCGCCGCCGATCACGACGAGATCGGTGCCAGCCTGAATGCTGTCCTGCGGCGCGGGCGTTCGCAGGATCCCATAGGGAGCGAGATCGATCAGGCTGGCTGTTTCCAACCAATCAATCACCGGCAAATTGTTTTTGCGGCCCAGCGAAATCAATTCGCTCAGCGGAGTAACTTCCTGGCCGTCCATTGCGGCAGAATTGCTGGTGCCGGCCCGCAAGATCGCCGCACTGCAAGGAGTAACTGCCGCTGCATAGTCTGCAATGCGCGTCGTGTTTACTGTTCCAACCTCGCGCAGCACCGCCCCGCCTGCAAGAATCGAGTCGTGCAAGCGAAAACCATCGTCGCTTTCGGTAAGCTCACCGCGCGACACGATCACTTCGCGTCCCGCAACCAGCGAGGCGATTGCCATCATGATTGCGGCCGGACAGCTGCTGACCACGGTAGCCGCCTCGGCTCCCGTGAGCTCCATCAGTAATTGTTCCACTTGCCGGGTCGTATGGCAGCTTTCTCCCGTCGCCAAGTCGATTTTCATGCTCGCATAGCCGCGCGCCGTCGCGGCGATCGCCTGGATCGCTTCGTCGGCCAGGGGAACGCCACCCAGCTCGTCATTCACGATGATTCCCGTGGCATTAATGACGGGAACGATCGCTGGGCTCTGCTCGGCCGCGATCCAGTCAGCAATTCGCTGAGCCAACTCGGACGCCGCGGGCACATGAACATTTGCCGCCGCCGATTGCACCTGCGTCCGCATGTCGTCCAGGAATCGCCTCACGCGTGTGACGATGACATTGCCGCTGACGCGATTGACCAATGACTTCAGGGGCGGGCTTTCGAGAACCTCGCTCACCGATGGAATGTTTTTGAGCATGTTCGACATGGGTGTCACTCCCAGCGCCGCTATTGCAAGAACACCGTTACTCGAGAAATACCGTTACTCGAGAAATACTGCCTCGCGTTGTCCCGATGAAAACGAAATCAGGCAAACAATGGGTTCGCTGCCGGTGTTCGTCAAATTGTGCTTCACGCCGGCGGGAATGCGGATTGTCGAGCCGGCCTGCAGCGCAATTGACTTCTCATCCAGCGTATGCAGCCCTTGCCCCGCAAGCAGATAGAGCACCTCTTCGCAGTTCGGATGATAATGCAGCGGATTGCGACGGCCAGGCAGAATGTGGCATAAGCCAACCGTTTGCGCCGCGCCCGGCAAAAGTGTGCCGCTGCACAGCCATTTCAGCGTGCCCCATTCAAACGACTCGGTCGGCAGTTGGGCCTCGTTCGTCACAAAGGCGTCCTCAGCCGGCTGTTCAAAGACTGACGGTAGATCCGCTACGCTGGCGAGCAAATGCGTGTGTGGCTCGCGCTCGAGCTGCTCGCGCGAATGAGCGCCCGAAAGCACACCAATATTCCACCGCGCTCCGGCATTTTTCCCTGCTTGAAGATCAAGCGTCGTATCGCCGACAACAGCAATCGTTGCAGCGCTGTCCACCTCCGTGGCTTCCATGCAACGAAAGATCAACTGCGGCGCGGGTCGGCCTCGGCGAACCTCGTCCCCACAGACAATCGCATCGACAACGCCATCTGCCCAACGAAGCGCCCCAACGAGCAGCTCCGTAATCTCGCGGTCGAATCCCGTATTCAGCGCGACGCGCACTCCTCGCTGGCGCAGCCAGGCAAAAGTCGCAGCAGCTCCAGGCACTTCTCGGACGCCCTGCGCGTACCGCTGTGCCAGGTTCTTCTTAAAAGCCGAGTACGCGGCATCGGCTCGCGCTTGTCGCTGCGGGCCGTCTGGCATCAAGTTCAGCACCGCCTGCCGCTTGGAAGCACCGCGAACGGCGTTGACTTGCTCCTTGGTGACCTGAATTCCCTGCTCCGCCAGTGCCGCCGTGAAAGCCGCCGGCACCTCGCCGCCGTCGAGCACCGTCGTCCCTGCCATGTCGAAGACCACGAGCTTCAACTCGTCCGCAAGCGTCAGTTGCACCACAATAGTCCCCTAACGATTTTCACTAGCACCGCCCGCGTCCTTGGCGTGCAGCGCTTCGTGCGACGCGCCGTCATGCGGTCGGTTATCAAAACCCTTCTCCGCCGTCAGCTCGATTCGATCCACGAATTTGACGTTCGCGCACTCGTCAATTTCCTGCGTGTGACAAGCCGCAAAATCGGGGATGAAGAACCGCACCGGCCCGCCTGCCTTATCCGGCAGGGGCTGACCGTCGAGCCGATAAATCACCAGGCCCCGATCGAGGACTGCCGCCAGCGGGATGCTGGCGTGAAAATCGTCCGCGGAAGAATGCAGTCCCAAATATTTGACCGAACTCCGCGGCTGAACCAGCTTTAAAATGCCGGTCAGGCGGACGGCGTCTCCCTTTCGTCCGGGCACGAGCTGGCTGACGTCCGCCACCTGGTACGTAGCGTCGATCGCGGCTAAATCGGCGAATGTAAGCGAGCGTGGATGGGCAACTTCGCCCGCAATTGTCAGCATGGAAGCCTCCCGTCGCATCTTATTTTTGCCATCTTACCCTAAATCATGATTCCGCTGGCGCATTGCCTCGAGGATGTTCGGCATAGTACCGTATTGCTACAAGCCATGAGTCCGCTCCCTGAGGAGATTGCATCATGCTTCGCAATTGGAAACTAGCAGCTGTCAGCGCCGTGCTTTTGCTGAATGCGGCTGTGGCCGAAGAACCAGCGACGCTCGCGAAGCAGAATCGCTGGGTCACATCGGCCGTCTTCATCGACGGCGGATCGAAGCTGGCCACAGGCGGCGGCGAGAGCCTGCTGTATCGCGCCGGCGACGTCAAGATTTGGAATGTCAGATCCGGTGCGCAACTCGCTGCCTTCGAAGGCCAGCCGACGATCGTCTGGTCGATCGCCGCCTCGCCCGATGGCAAAACGCTGATCACCTCCGGCTACGATGGCAAAATCATCCTCTGGAATGTCGCAGAGAAAAAGCCCGCGCAGACGATCGAAAAGAAGGGTTGGATTCGCCGCTGCGCACTTTCGCCCGATGGCAAGAATTTCGCAGCAGCCATGGAAGATGGCAGCGTGGTGCTGTTTGAGACCGAAGGACCCAAGGAGACAAAAAGCTTCAAAGCTCACGAGGCCGCTGTTTATGACGTTGCCTTCTCAATCGACGGCGCTATCCTCGCAACCTGCTCGACCGACAAGACGGCTAAGCTGTGGGACTGGAAGGCGGAAATGCCAGCCGAGAAGGCCAAGCTCGAGGGTCACAGCGATGCCGTGTGGGCCGTCGCCTGGTCAAAAGACGGCTCGCTCGCGACCGCCGGCGCCGACCGCAAGATCAAGGTCTGGTCGAGCGAAGGCAAGGAAGAAGCCACGCTCGAAGGTCACAAGGATTGGGTCAGCGACGTCGCGTTCTCGCCCGATGGGGCTACGCTCGCCAGCAGCAGCCATGACCGCACTGCCCGCCTTTGGGACGTGAAAGAAAAGAAAGAGACCGCTTCACTCGGCCCGCACACCAGCACCTGCTGGTGCGTTAGCTTTTCACAAGACGGCTCGCTGCTGGCCGTCGGCACCCACAACGCCGGCGTTCGCCTCTGGAATCTGGCCAACAAAACCGAAATGTTCCCCGCTCCGAAAGAAGAAAAGAAGGCGGACGAAAAGTAATGAGAAGTCCAATGTTGTAGTTGCCTTTTCAGGCTTTCGCATCCGTTGGCTCAAACCGACGGCAAGACGCCGGTCCTCGTTCGAGGCGATCCTGGCGTCGTGAGTCCAATGGCTCCAAAGAAAACTTCGATTATGGAAGTCTGGCGCACGCTCTGGATTGAGTCGGATGCCATGAGAGCGCCGAACAATATGAACCCCGCCGACGGTATCTTTGTCGGGCAGCCAGGTTGCTTAGCATGCGAGGATCCGGACACAACGACGCCGACCCCGCCCACAATAACCGCTCTCTACAACCTCCTCCAGGTTGCAAATATTGAGGTCCAATTGCTGCCGGCGCAGTACAACGTCAACGTGACACCGCCCCTCCTACAGAAAGCATTCCAGCACAATCTCGAGCCCCAAACGGCGGCCGGCGATGGCTACCTACAGGCCGACTACCCTGGGCGCGACGTGGACAGCGTGGAACGTTT
>Ga0136846_1222732_pt1 | contig 13720 bp, 12 predicted proteins | sample HopSoiMetagenom2_FD_96841 | JGI IMG/M metagenome (GOLD analysis project Ga0136846, IMG submission 96841) | Grasslands soil microbial communities from Hopland, California, USA - 2 Assembly 2016 (version 4) | ecosystem: Environmental > Terrestrial > Soil > Grasslands | place: USA: Hopland... | reverse complement strand
CCAGCCGCTGGCCCGCCCGAACTGGAAGAAGCGGATCATGTTGTTCACCACGCGACCGCGGCTGCGGCGGAACATCTGCGGGCGCTGTTCGACGACGGGGACCACGCCCTCGGCCTCGACCTCGAAGCTGATGCCGTACTCGTTCTCGGCCAGGCTGAAGCCCACGCGCTTGAAGTTCTCGGCGATGTCGTAGGTGATCGGTCCGACGCTCAGCACGTCTACGTCAGGCCGCAGCTCACGCGAGGCCCGCACGTTGTGCTGGGTGTTGCCGCGGACGACCGAGGCGTAGGCATCGATGACGTTGCGGTTCGTGTACTTGCCCAGGCCGGCCCCCACGAACAGCTCGCCGGTGATCTCGAAGGCCCCGAACCACACCCGTTCGCACCACTGCAAGTCGCTCGTGTCGACGTGGTCGAAGGTGGAGACCGTCTGGTGGCAGAGCAACTCGTCGTTGGGGGTAGCCATCGTTCCTCCGAGGTCTTGTCAATTGTCCGTGGTCGTTCGCGTTGCGGCTACGCCTGCGACAGCAGCTCTTCCAGGCCCTGCGTGGCCACGTTGTTGGTCATGAAGTCCGCGGGGTAACCGCGGATGCCGGCGCGGACGATGTTTCGCGCGTGGGGTACCAGCAGCACGCCGAGCCGCAGAAGCTCGAGCATCTTGTGGAAGAAGAGGTTCTCGACCCGTCGACCGGTCACTCGTTCGTAGTGTTCGACGGTGTGGCGCTCGTCCGGGATGCCCGGCAACGCGGGCGCACCGAACGGCCACCCGTACGTCGGTTCGAGGACGATGAACCAGGCCAAGTCGGCGACGGGATCTCCGAGGTAGGCCATCTCCCAGTCGAGGACGGCCACGACTTCGCCGTCCCGGTAGATCAGGTTCCCGGGACGGGCGTCGCCCCAGCACAGCGCGACCCGATCGGGAGTGAACGTGTTGGCCTTCAGCCAGCTCAGGGCGCGGTCGAACACCGGGATCGTCTCGCCCTGGGCGGCCCAGGCCAGCAGCCGCTCGCAGTGGGCGATCTGGCGGTCCACCGCATCCGTCCCCGGCCCGGGCACCCCGAGGAACGCGAGGTCGAGATCGGCCCAGGGAACGTCGTTCACCGCGGCCAGTGCTTCGACGGCGCGGCACCACAGTTGCGTCCGCGCCGCCGGTTCGGCGTCGAAGAACAACCCCTCCGAGCGAAGGCGCCCGGCCGGAACGACGCCGTCGACCTTCTCCATGACGAAGAACGGCACGCCGAGGTGGGCCGGATCGTCCTCGTACCACCGCATGGTCGGGACGGGGACGCCGGTGTCGCGCAGGGCGTGCATCACGCGGAACTGGGTCCGCAGGTCCTGGTCCGGGACCAGCGCCCCGTTCCGGGGCACCCACCGGATCACCAGTTCGTCGGTCTTGCGGGTTCCCTCGCTGAGGTAGGACAGCTCGAAGAAGTAGGTCTCGTTCGAGAACCCTTCGCCGCCACCGTGCAGCGGGGACACGTCCAGTTCCTCGACGCCGTCCAGCTTGACGTCGAGCCACTCCCGAAGCCGGACCGAGGCCGCGGCGAGATCGTTCTCCCGCCGGAGGCCCCGATCGCCCTTCTGGCGTTGACCGTAGGTCGACATGACTGCGCTCGGACTCCGGTCTCAGTCGATCAGAACGCCGCGCCGCGGCTGCAGGCCGTGGGACGGCGCGATCTCCCCGTACGCGAACCAATGCGCCGGCTCGCGGTCGTCGCCCTGGCGCCGCCAGCGACCCTCGGTCTGCGGATTGGGGATCGGCATGAAGTCGACCATGCGGCCTTTGGGATCGGGGAGGAACTCCCACGTCTCTCCGAGAGCGTGCACCTCGATGTACGCGGGCCACGTCCCGGTCGGGTCAGTGCGAACGAACCCGTCGATGTCGGTGGTTCGCCGGACGGCACCGGTCTCGTCGAACAGCAGCATCATCCCGAGGCCGTCGTGACCGAGGAGGAAATGACCGCCGTCGAGCGATCCGTCGGTGTAGCGGGTCGCCCACGTGTACCAGGTGGTGTGGAGCTTCTTGCCGATGAGCAGATCGTCGTCGTAGATCTGGCCGTGCATGTACATGTCGTCGGCCCCGTAGAACCCGCGCACCGGACGACCGAGGATCTCGCCCTCGACCTCGTACAGCTGAGACACGTAGTAGTAGCCCTCTTCGCCGTGGGGCAGGTGCCATTGCAGGCCGGGCTCGAGGAGAGTGCCGCGCAACTGCATCACGCCGGACTCCACCCACGACGACGTCCTGGCGTCGACGTCGATCCGGAAGGGATTTCCCTCGGCGTCCGGCGCGCTGCGAAGGACGGTCGAGCCGTCGGCATGGGTCCGGACGAATCCGGTGTTGCGCGCCGATGCGCGACTTGCTCCATGCACCTTCAGGTCGTCGGCGTCGATGGAGGTCTGGAGGAAGAACCGCTTGCGCCCACCTCCCGCCGTCTCCGGGATCCGCAGCACCGTGTACAGCTCGCCGTCTTCGTCACGAAGCGTGCCGTACATGTAGATCGCCGACCATGGAAGCCCGAACCAGGCGCGATCGTGGGCGACCTCGGCCGGATCGGACGAATGGTCCCCCAGCAGCATCTGGTAGTGGAAATGACCGCGGTCCGGGCGCACCGACTGGATAACAGCGTTCATGGCGCAAGCGTGTATCCCGCGGAGGCCGGCAGCAATGACCGCACGAGTGGTACCACTGGGAGTGACAGGCACGGCGTGGGACATTGTTGACGTGGCCAGTGCCTCCGGACGACCCGCTGAGCTCGGGAACTTCCTGCGCACGCGACGCGCCCGGTTGAGTCCCGAGTTGGTGGGCGCCGAGCGAGGGCGGCGCCGCGTTCCCGGCCTCAGGCGGGAAGAGCTGGCCAACCTGGCCGGGGTCAGTTACAGCTGGTACACGCGGCTCGAGCAGGGGCGAGAGGTGCACGCCACCGCCGAGGTGATCGACAGCATCGGCGCTGCGCTGCGGCTCGGCGAGGACGAGCATCGGCACCTTCGCCGGCTCGCCGGCCTCCCCGCTCGTCCGGTCGACGGGCGCGACGAAGACCTGGACGTCCACATCCACGAGCTGTTGAACTGCCAGCTGCCGGCACCGGCCTACGTCATCGGGACGCAGTTCGACTACCTGGCGTGGAACCGGGCACTGACTGCGGTCTACTACGACATTGGAACGCTGCCGCCGGCCCGCCGGAACGTCCTGTGGGTGACGTTCATGGTGCCCGAGGTGCGGACGTCGCTGGTCGCCTGGGAAGACCACGCGCGGTCGGTGATCGCGCAGTTCCGGGCTGAGGCGGCGGCCCACCCGGCTGACCAGCAGTTCTCGGCGATGGCGAACGAACTGATGTCGAGCAGTCCGGAGTTCCGGGAATGGTGGGAAACGCACGACGTCGCCCGCGCCGGGATCGCCGACCAGGCCTTCCACCATTCCGAGTTCGGCATGATCAGCACTCGCCTCATCCAGCTCCGGCTCATCGACCGGCCAAGCCTGAAGGTCGTGATCCACCTTCCGGCCACGCCCGAGGATTCCCGCACGCTCGAGTCACTCATCGGGCGGGCGCCGTGATGCGCAGCGGCGAGCTGGCCGGCAGCCGGCTGCGCCTTCCGGGCACCACGAACGTGCGTGACCTGGTCGGCTACCCGGCCGGTTCCGGCCAGGTGATCGGACCGGGTCGGCTGCTCCGGGGCGAGGTGATCACCACCGTCGCCGCCGAGCCGCCGGGCGGACCGGGCGGACCGGGCGACGACGCGCCGTTCCGGCTGCTCGGGCTACGCACGATCATCGACCTTCGGTCGGAGTACGAGACCGCCCGCACCGCCTCGGGCTGGCCGGCTGCGTCCGGGGCGCATCGCGTGGAGTTGCTGCCGATCGCCGACGGGGGCGAGGGCTCCGATACGAACTACATGCGGCAGCTGCTCGACGGCACGCTGGCGCAGTTCGGCCTCGACCAGATGCAGGAGCTCTACCGCACCATCCTCGAACGGCGGGCCGCGACCCTGGCCAGCGCGGTCAGCCTCATCGCCGATCCGGACAACCTGCCCGTGCTGGTCCATTGTGCGGTCGGCAAGGACCGCACCGGGATCGTCATCGCGCTCGTCCTCGACCTGCTGGGTACGTCACGCGACCTGATCGTCGAGGACTACGCGCTCACCGGCCACCTGCGGCCGGACCGGGTCGAGGCGTTCGCCCCGATGCTGCGCGCGGCCGGGGTCGAGCCCACCGCCGTCCGAATCCTGTTCGAGTCGCCACCGGCGGTCATGTGGTCGGTCTTCGACTGGCTGGATCGGCACGGTGGCACGGCGCACTACCTGCAGACGATGGGCGGCGCGGCACCGGACCTGGTGGCCCGGCTTCGTCAGGCACTGCTCGTTACCGTTTGATCAACGGACACGGTGACGGTTCTGCGATGAAGAAAGGCACGTGAGATGACCGCCGATTTCAATGCCCTGATGTCGAACGTCGACACAAGCATGATCATCGTTACGACCGCCGCCGGCGGCGAGCGGGGCGGCTGCCTGGTGGGCTTTCACACTCAGTCGAGCATCGACCCGGAGCGGTATTCGATCTGGTTGTCCAAGGCGAACCACACGTACCGACTCGCCCTGCGGGCCACCCACTTCGCGGTGCACTACCTGACCACCCGAGACCTGGAACTCGCCGAGCTGTTCGGCACCCGCAGCGGGGACGACATCGACAAGTTCGAGCGGACGCCCGTCACGGTGAAGGCGGGTGGCGTCCCGGTACTCGACGCGTGCGCCAGCTGGATGGTGGCCAAGCGGATCGCGTTGCTGGACGACGGTGGGGATCACGTCTGTATCAGCGGCGAACCCGTCGCCGCCCACGCCGGCGCCGATCACGAGCCCATGCGCCTGTCATCCGTTGCTCATCTCACGCCTGGGCACGCCGCCGCGGAACGCAACGCTCCGCCAACGGAACGGGCGACTGGCCGCTGACCAGTCGCTCGGACAGCGACTCATCGAGGTGATCGGGATTCCACACGATCCCGATCGAGCACGGCGATGCCTTGAGTCGCTGGAGGGCGATGTCGCTGCGTTGCCACATCAGGGGGATGAAGGCCGGAACGGTCAGGAAGCCTTGTCCTTCGGCGATCTGACCGAGTAGGTCCGACACACTGTTCGGACGCGGGGCCAGCCGCCGGCGCTTGCCGTTGGTCTGCGGGTCGAGCGACCAGAAGCGCAGCGCCTCGCCCGACAGGGCAAGCGGAGCCACTGCCTTCATACCGTCCAGCTGGTGCGGCGCCACCGATCGCGGCTTGCCGAGTGCATGGGTCAGCGGTAGCGCGACAACGCGCGGGACCGACCGCACGGCCACCCCGACCAGGTTCGCCGCCGAGCCCGGTAACACCGAGATCGCCAGATCGACCGTCCCGGCGCGCACTCGATCGCCACTGAAGTCGTCGCGCCAGCTCAGCCGACGCAAGACGTAGGGGCGATCGCCGAGCGAACGGCGCACGTGGGCCAACACCTGGCTGACCTCGGGCACGGCTGGAAATGGCGGAAGTCCGACGACGACCGGCCGTTCCCCGTTGGCGCTCGCCGCCACGCTCGCGTGCCGCGCCAGCATGACCGCCCGCCCCGCGTGCACCAGTGACGCCCGGGCCTCCCCGAGGAACAGCTGGCCGGCATCCGTCAGGACGACGCCCGTGGCCCCGCGCACCAAGAGGGGCGACCCCACGGATCGCTCCAGACGCGTGATCGCGCGGGACACCGTGCCCGGGTCCGCTTTGAGGATCGCCGCGGCCGCCCGGATGCCCTGTTCCTGAGCCACCGCGACGAACGCCTCGAGGTCCCGGAACTCCACCCGCCGAGTGTTGCATGCTGCGCAACGGGGCCCTCGAAAATCGTCTGACTCCGCTTACTCTTTGCCGACACTCGCCAGGAGGGTGACCGTGACGGCTCTACACACCGACAGCGATCCACTCGTTCTCGTCAGCTCCGATACCCACGTCGGGCCCCGCTTGAAGGACCTGCGCAGCTACTGTCCGGCGGCGTACGTCAGCGACTACGACGCCTACGTGGCGGCGATGCAGGAATCGGCCAAGAACTCGCCGTTCGGCTGGGACCGGGACGACCCGCAGGTACAAGCAGTGGTGCGCAACGGGCGGACGCGCGGTCACTTCGACATCGCGGCGCGCTTGGCCGACATGGATGCCGACGGCGTGGCCGCCGAGGTGGTGTTCCACGGCAGCCAGAACGGACAACCGGTGCCCTTCGCCGACGCGGACTTCTTCGGCGCCTTGACCCTCCGCGACTCCGGCCAGGTCTCGGCGCGCAAGCGTGAACTCGAGGCAGTCGGCATCGGGATGTACAACCGGTGGCTGGCTGATGCCTGCAGCGTCGAACCCGAGCGCCACGTAGGCCTGGCCCACCTTCCCATCTGGGACGTCGACGCGGCGGTGGCCGAGGTCGCCCGGGCCCGCGAGTCGGGGCTGCGCGGAATCAACTTCCCGGCGCCGCGGTCGGGCGTCGTCGAGTACGACCGTCCTGACTGGGAACCCTTCTGGTCGGCCTGCGAGGACCTCGGCATGGCCCTGACGACGCATGCCGGTGCCGGCAACACCTGGGCGCCGGTCGGGCCGCACGCCAGCGCGCTCATCCTGCTGGAAACGGCCGGCGGTTGGATGAGCCGCCGCGGCGTGCACTGGATGATCTTCTCCGGCGTCTTTTACCGCCACCCCGCCCTGCGCATGGTGCTGACCGAGCAGCCGGGGAACTGGTGGACGACCTACTTGGCCGAGCTGGACAACGTGTACAAGTCGGCACCGGCGCGCCGGGTTCGCCAGGCCGTCCCGGAGCTGCCCAGCGAGGCCTGCCGGCGCTCGCTGTACATCGGTGCCAGCTTCATTGCCCCGTTCGAGGCCGTGGACGCCGAACTCGGCGACTACACCGACCGGCTGCTGTGGGGCTCCGACTACCCGCACGTCGAGGGCACCTGGCAGGCGTTGCCGGACATCACTACGCCCACCACGCATCTGGCGTTGCGACATGCGCTGGCCGGCCGGAGCGCTGACACGATCCGGGCGATCACCGGTGAGAACGCAGCGCGGGTGTACGACCTCGACCTGGACGCGCTGCGGGCGGTCGCCAACCGCATCAACGCCCCCACGGTCGGCGACGTCTCGACTCCCCTGGACATCGGCGAGGTGCCCGATGGAGTTCGGGAGTACTCACTCGCCTTCCGGGGAGCCGACGCGTGGGTGTGAGGCCCTCCCCCGCGAACTGTCCGCACGTCAACCGCAGGCCAACGAGAGGCCGTCCCCAATGACGACAACCGCACCGTACGGCGACTTCCAAGCGGCGACGTTGGTCGGCTTGGCGACGTCCGAGCCGCAAGCGCTCGCGGACGACGACGGCTTCCTCGACCTGCCGCTGGCCGAGATCGTGCCCTACGGCACCTTCCGCGACGACGACGGCGAGCTCTACTGCTTCGTGCGGCGGCACTGGCCGGGCGCGGCCGATGACACCGGCCGCATGGTCGCGTTCAGCACCCGGGTGGACGGCGCGGCTCTGCGGCTGGAACGCGCCGGAAAGTACGCCGCACCCAACGCCGGGGCCACCCGCCGGCTCGTCGGCGACGCGCTCGAGATCGCCAGCGCGCCGACCGCCCCGGGCCACCCGTTCTCGCTGCGGTGCACCGGCAGTGACATCAGGTGGAGGGAAGCCGACCTGCTCGAGCTGACCGGGTCGCCGATCGGAGCACGCACGCAGTGGTACCTGCCTCGGCCGCACGACCGGATGATGTACTGCTCGCAGTTCTACTTCGCGGAAGGCACGCTCCTGGGTCGGCGCGTCCGCGGCTTCATCGGCTTCGACCAGGTGTACCTGCCGCCGGGTCGGCGGCTGTACGTCGATGATCCGTGGGTCGGCGAGAAGGCTCCGGAAGCACTCGAGCTCGCCTGGTACACGTGGGGAACGCGCTACACGGACGGGTCTTGGGAGGTCGGCCAGTTCGCCGCCGGACACGGCCGGTCAGGCGCTGCGTTCATCAGCACGAGTGACGGCACCGAACTCGCCACCACCGACATCGCCGTGGTAGTCGAGCCGGACGCGGACGGCTACTGGGCCCGGCACTCCCACTTCACCGTGGCGGGCGAAGCCTGGCGGTTCGACCCCGACCCGCGCGGGCGGATGGTCGACTTCGTCGGGTTGCCCAACCCGCAGCAGGAGGGCTGGATGCACCGCCCGGGTGAAGATCGCGAACCGGAGGTGTGGTGGTGTTGGGGCGAGACCTACCCCTCGCACGGCACGCGGTCGCGGTCCACGCTCAGCTGATCGGCCGCGACACCTGGACCACCGTCGACCGCAAAGGTCAGCCAGGCGCGGCGCCGACGATCAAGCTGGGGGTGCGGTGGAGCGGCGCACGATCAGCTGGGTCGCGAGTTCGATCCGATGGCTTTCCGGCTGCTCACCAGCGACGATCCGTTGCAGGATCTGCGTTGCGGCGCGGCCCATCTCGGCGAAGGGTTGACGCACGGCGGTGAGTGGCGGTGCCGTGACCTTCGCGAGCACGGTGTCGTCGAAGGAGACGACGCTCAAGGAGTCGGGCACCCGGATGGTCAGCTGGCGCGCGGCTTCGAGTACGCCCAGTGCCTGAACGTCGCTGCTCGCGAAGATCGCGGTGGGCGGATCCGGGAGCCGGAGCAGGCGCAGGGCGTGGTCCAGGGCAGGCTCGAAGCGGAATTCGCCGTGCGCGATCAGGTCCGGGTCGGCCGTGATGCCGGCGTTCTCGAGCGCGCTGCGGTAGCCGTGCAGGCGGGCGCCGCCGAAGGACGTCTCGGGCCGACCGATGATGGCGCCGATCCGTCGGTGCCCGAGCCCGATGAGGTGTTCCACGGCCGAGAGCGCGCCCGTCCAGTTCGTCGCGCCCACGCTGATCACATCGGCTCCGGGCAGGTTGAGCGGATCGATCACGACGAATGGCGTGCCCTGTCGGGCGACCCGCTTGCGCTGTGCCGCCGTCAGCGCCGTCGTGACGAGCAGCAGCGCGTCCGGTGCGGAGCCGAGGACTCGCTCGAGCCAGCCCGAACCTGGTCCGGACAACGACGTGAGATCCATTCCCACGGCGATGCCCGAATCAGCGGCCGCCTGCATCACACCTCGTGCGATTTCCATGCCGTACGGATTCTCGAAGGTGTCGAAGACGAGAGTCAGGGAACGCAGGTTGCCGCGCCGACGGGCGGCCGACCGGGGGACGTAATCGTGCTCGGCCAACAACGCCGCGACCCGGGCCCGGGTTTCGGGCGCAATGTCGCCATGCCCATTCAGCACCTTGGAGACCGTGGGCGCCGAAACACCGGCCTCCTTGGCGACCGTGGCCAAGGTCGCTCGTCGTTTGCCTGGCGATGCCGGCACCGTTCCTCCGTCCCTGTGATCAGTGCGTGGTGGTCGCATCGTATGCGGCAGTGCGTGGTGAGCTCGCCGACGCCGCCGGCGGGCTCACTTGCCGAAGCCGGCGGTGAGGCCGCTGACGAGCTGGCGGCGTCCGACGATGTAGAGGGCGAGGATGGGGAGCGTCGAAAGCACGACCGAGGCGATGATCGCGGGCACGTTGACCGTGAACTGGCCCTGGAAGTCGAACAGGGCCAGCGGTAGCACCCGCAGGTCCGGGCTCTGCGTGAGGATCAACGGGAACAGGAAGCCGTTCCAGATCTGCAGGGCGTCGTAGACCGCGACGGTAGTGATCGCGGGGCGAACGAGCGGGATGGCGAGGCTGAACAGCATGCGCCACTCGCCCGCCCCCTCGACATGCATGGACTCGAACAGTTCGCCGGGCACGTCGCGCAGGAAGTTCGTGAGGATGACGACGGTGATCGGGACGGCGAACGCCGCGGACGGCAGGACGAGCGCGAGCAAGGTGTCGTAGAGGTGCAGCTTCACGATCATGTAGTAGATCGGGATGATCGTTGCCTGTAGCGGAATCGCCAGACCGAGCAGGAAGAGGTTAAAGGTGCCGCGGACGAACCGCCGTTTGCTGCGGACGATCGCGTACGCCGCCATCAACGAGACGGCCAGGGTCAGCCCGACGCCGCCGACCGTGACGATCACGCTGTTCATGAGGTAACGCCAGAAGTCGTTGTCCAAGACGGTCCGGTAGTTGTCGAGCGTCGGATGCTTGGGCCAGGCCAGCGGGCTCCCGTCGAAGAACCCGTTCTGCGTGCGCAGGCTGGTGATGACCATCCAGTACAGCGGGACGATGACGATGCCCAGCCACATCAGGCTGAACAGGGCTCCGGGCACGTTGCCGACCCGGCGGCGGGGGCGGGTCTTGTTCGCGAGCCGGTCGGGCTGGGCGGCGAGTTGTCTCTGCCGTCTCTCGGTGAGGAGCGACATCATGCACCCGCCGTCTGGCTCTGCATCCGGCTGAAGCCGGAGAACTTGACGAGACCGAGCGATATCGCCAGCCCCGCGGCGACCAGCACGACGGCGATCGCGCTGGCCTCCCCGAAGTCGTGGCTCTGGAAGCCGGTGATGTACATGTCCAACGGGAGCAAGCGCGTCGAGTAACCCGGGCCGCCGCCGGTCATGATGAACACGACGTCGAAGTAGGTCAGGGATCCGACGAGCATGAGCGTGGACGAGGTGACGATCGTGTACCGCAGCTGCGGCAGCGTGACGAAGAAGAACTGTTGGATCGTGCTCGCGCCGTCCAAGCGGGCGGCCTCGTACATGGTGGCCGGGATCTGCCGTACGCCGGCCTGGTAGAGGAGGCTGTGGAACGGGACGAACTGCCACGAGATCACGAAGATCACGGTGAACAGCACGAGGTTCTGGTTGCCCAGCCAGTCCTTGGCCAGCAGGTCGAACGGGCCGTCCTTGAGTGACTGGGTCAACCCGAAGTTCGGGTCCAGGAGATTGCGGTAGGCCAAGGCCACCGCCGCCGACGACAGCAGCAACGGTACGAAGAACACCGCGGCCAGCAGCGCGCGGTAGCGCTGTCGGCCGGCCAGGAAGACGCCCAGCAATAGGCTGATCGGGGTCTGGATGACCCAGCTGAAGATCATCACCTTGGCCGTCAGCCAGAGGGCGTGTCGGGTGACGCCGCTGTTCCAGAGGTGCGACCAGTTGGCCCCGCCCGCCCAACTGATGTCACCCAGCCCGTCCCACTTACTCACGCTGAGGATGACCACGAACACCATCGGCAGGAGCGCGAACAGACCGAACAACAGCAGGGCCGGCAGCGCCATGAGCAACGGTGCCCCTCCGCGCGGGCGCTTCACCCGCGCGGAGGCCGAGATGCCGGTCACTTGCCGACCTTGCTCATGTTCTGCGCGAACTGCTGCGGCGTGATCTTCTTCAGGAACAGCTGGTCGAGGTTGGTGAGCAGGCTGTCGCCGGCCGAGGAGGACAACGCCTGGTCCCAGGAGAGCTGGTAGCTGGGTGCGTTCTTGACCAGGTCGTACTGATAGGTCAGCCACGGTGCGTTGGGTGCGGCGGCCAGCTTGCTTTCCAACCCGTTCACGGGCGGGACGTTTCCGTTCTTCAGCAGGTCGTCGACGTACGCCCCGTCCATCACGCCGTCCTTCAGGTATTTCTCCGCCGAGGCCTTCTCGACCGCTGTGGAGGACTTGGTGACGGAGAAGTAGTTGGCCGGGTTGCCGACGATGTCGGCCGGGTCGCCCTGCCCACCGGTGACGGTCGGGAAGTTCGTCCAGGCGAGCTTGCCGGACTTCACGAAGTCCGACTGGGCGGCCTGGATGACGGCGTAGTCCCAGCTGCCCATCAGTTGCATGGCGGCCTTGCCGGTGTAGAGCAGCGCACTCGATTGGCCGGCGTCATAAGTGATCGATTGGTACCCATTCGCGAAAGCACCGGCCGATACCAGTTGATGGATCATCTGCCCGGCCTTGATCACCGCCGGATCCGACCACGCGCCCGGCTTGCCGTCGACGATGTTCTGGAACACCGTCGGCCCACCGATGCGGTCGACGAGGTACTCCAGATACATCAGGTCCGGCCACTTGCTCCCCCCGGCCAGCGAGAGTGGGGCGATGCCCGCGGCCTTGAACTTCGGGACCAGAGCCATCAGGTCGTCCCAGGTCTTGGGCGGTTGCGCGCCGACCTTCGCGAACAGGTCCTTGTTGTAGTAGAGAACGACGGGCTGGGTTCCGTTGATCGGGACGCCGTAGAGCTGGCCGCCGAACGACGCGACGTTGACCACGGAGGGCAGGTACTTGGCCTTCACGGCCGCGGTCAGGGATGGAGTCAATGCCTCGAGCTTGCCGGCGTTCGCGTAGTCCTTGAGGCTGCCTCCGCCCCAGTTCTCGAAGAGGACGGGCGCGTCGTTGGCGCCGATCGCCACCCGCACCTTCTGCTTGTACGCATCGTTCGCGTAGAACTGATACGACACCTTGTCCTTCGCGTTCGCCGCATTCCAGTTCTTCTGCGAGACCTGGAAGGTGCTCTGCGAACCGCCGGTCAGGGCCCAGGCCGAGGCGCCTCCCCCGCCGCCTGACCCGCTCGGTCCGGACGATCCGCACGCGGCGGCGAACAGCGTGACGGCGCCGAGGGCGGCGCCCAACGTTGCCTTCTTCCGGCTGAAGACGATCATCTGTTCCTCCTGTCAGCCCGCGCGAGGCTCGGGCGCTGACGGGCCGGGAGGTAGTCCCGAGCCGTTTCGTGTTCGGCAGCAATCAAGACTGAGGTCGATAGTTTCCGAAATATTGCCGTCATGCTTTCGGTGACCTGAAACGTAGGCCTGACCGACCAGTCGGTCAATAGTTCTCGGCAAAGTCCCGGTAACACCGGCGTAGCCCGGCTGCACCGGTTCGCCCGTCTGGCCCGAGAGGGCTTGGTCTGGATCGGAGAGAGTGCAAGACTCGTCAGAATCTTTCCGAAAGGTGTTCTGACATGTCTGCAGCTACCCCGCCCGGCCGTCCGCTCCCGTCGGCGGCGGACTTCAGCGACCGGCCCTGGCGCGATCCGCACCGCGACACCAGCGCCCGGGTCGAGGCGCTACTGGCAGAGATGACGCTTCCCGAGAAGCTGGCGCAGCTGGGCAGCGCGTGGAAGGACTCGAACGTCACGGGCATCAACGTGGCGCCGCGCCAGGACGTGTTCACCCGCACGTCGTCCTACGAGCGGGCCCGGGCGGACGGCCTCGGCCACCTCACCCGCCCCTTCGGCGCCTTTCCGCAGGAGCCGATGGAGGCGGCCCATCGCCTCGCCGGCCTGCAACGCGACCTGATGGACAACACCCGCCTCGGCATACCGGCAATCGCTCACGACGAGTGCCTCACCGGCTTCACCACCTGGAAGGCCACGGTGTACCCGACGCCGCTCGCTTGGGCCGCCACGTTCGACGAGCAACTCGTCCGCGAGATGGGCTCGGCGATCGGGGCCGACCTGCGCGCCGCCGGAGTGCACCAAGGGCTGGCCCCCGTCCTCGACGTCGTGCGTGACCACCGATGGGGGCGGGTCGAGGAGACGCTCGGGGAGGACCCGTATCTCTGCGGTGTGCTCGGCAGCGCCTACGTGGAAGGGCTGCAGGCACAGGGGGTGTTGGCGACGCTCAAGCACTTCGTCGGGTACTCGGCCTCGCAAGCCGGCCGCAACCACGCACCGGTACACGCGGGATGGCGCGAACTGCGAGACGTCCTGCTGCCGCCGTTCGAACTGGCGATCCGGGCCGGGGCGTCATCGGTGATGAACTCGTATTCCGAGATCGACGGCGAGCCGGTCGCGGCCAGCCTTACGCTGCTGACCGGCGTGCT